>OLFS01000255.1_pt1 | contig 54886 bp, 55 predicted proteins | sample 1605491 | NCBI WGS metagenome assembly OLFS01 (sample SAMEA3888921, study PRJEB22519) | human gut metagenome | biome: human gut; feature: human-associated habitat; material: faeces | place: Denmark | collected 2011 | reverse complement strand
GGTCGGCGGGGTCAAGGTCGAGGAGACCAGTGCGGACTTGGCGCTGCTGCTGGCGATGGTCTCCAGCTTCCGGGACCAGGCGCTGCCCAAGGATCTGGTGGTGTTCGGCGAAGTGGGCCTTTCCGGTGAAATTCGCCCGGTGCCGTCCGGCCAGGAGCGTTTGCAGGAGGCGGCCAAGCACGGTTTCCGTCGCGCCATAGTGCCGCACGCCAATGCCCCCAAGCATCCCATCGAAGGGATGGAAGTAGTGCCGGTCAAGAAGCTGTCTGAGGCACTCGAGGCGCTGTAATCTCTCAGCATTGCAATCGAGACAACCGCACAACGGAAAAAGAGCGCCTCGGCGCTCTTTTTTATGGGCTGGAACCTGCCATCAGGGCTGGCTGTGTTCCAGATGTTCGCTCAGCAGTTGTTCCAGCTCGCGGTGGAGCAGCTCTTCGTCGCCGACGTTGAGCTCGATCATCCGCTTGAGGTGGGTGGCGCTGTCGATATCGATGTGGTGGCAGTAGAACCCCAGTTTTTTGCTGGCTTCGTGGGTCAGCTCGACCTGCATTTTGATCTCGATATCGCTACCGCTCAGGATAAAGCTGAGCTGGTACTCCTTGTTGTCACGGCTCTCCCAGTCGTCGGGGCGGATCAGCAGGGCTCCCTGCAAGGAGACGTCGACAAGCTGGGTCTGCCACTTCTGTTCCCCCTGGGTGAGTTCTGCCATGGTCAAGTAGAGGATCCGTGCAAAACGGCGGCGCTCAGACATGCTCATCTCCTGTATGCAATAAGTGTGGACGCTAGGGTCATTGCTCTGAGTGTAATCCACCTTGGTTGCCAGTATCTTGAACTTGCTCCGAAAATGGCATTCAGGCTTGCTGGGTACTCAAGGATTCCACCACATGAAGCGCCTTGACCAAGCGGTCCTCCTGTTTGAACCGCTCTTCCAGAACCGGACCCAACTCGTTGAGATCATCATCCAGTAGCAGCAATTGGGCCTCGTCGGCATCACTGTATTTGTCGTTGAACTCGAGGGCGAATTCAGTGCTGTTACGAATATGGGGATAGATGCGCTTGGCCAGCTCCAGTGTTTCGCCGCTGGCTTGCTCGAAGGCGGTGACGACGTGGTGGTAGATCTCGAAATGGCCCGCGCTGACATAGTCGACCAGGCGGTCGCAAAACTGATGCAGCTCTTCTGTTTTGGGCAGGCTGCGTTGCTTGGTCCGCGCCGGAGTAAGACCTGCCAGCTGCATGTATCCAACCAGCAGCGCTTGCCTTGCATCCAGCCAGTCGTCGATAGCCTTATGCTTGCCTGCCAGCGCCTGCTTGGTCTGTTCCAGTTTCGTCAACATAATCCCTATCCCTCCGTGGGGCAAAGGCTGGCCGATTGTTCGGTATTCCGAGCCGTTTGAGCAGTGACACAACCTATAACTAGGGAAAATCTGGGCAAGCGTCAATAGCCATGGGGGGATAATGTTAAGTGGCGAAGAAATAGTCAGTGGATTGTGTCTGCGTGCTAGCAGGTTTCAGGCCTGCTCACGGTTTTTCGCGTGTGGAATGTGACTATTTCCGCAGATCTTGATGAAAACCCCAGCGTTTGACGCGTTCGGCTCGATAAAGGCTTTGCCTGTGCGTTTTTTTTTGCATAGAGTGACCCAGCGCTAAATGCCCGATCATAAAGGAAATGTTATGAACAAAGCTCAACTTGTCGATGCGATTGCCGCCAAAGCAGATCTGAGCAAAGCTCAGGCCAAAGTGGCTCTGGAAGAGATCATCAATGGTATTACCCAGAGCTTGAAAGAAGGCGATGCTGTGCAACTGGTCGGTTTTGGCACCTTCAAGGTCACCCACCGCGCAGGCCGCACCGGTCGTAACCCGCAAACTGGTAAAGAGATCCAGATTGCTGCTGCCAACGTGCCTTCATTCGTGGCTGGCAAGGCTCTGAAAGACGCCGTCAAGTAAGTCCGAAAGTCTGTTTTGTCCAATGCCAGTCAGCTTGCTGACTGGCATTGTTTTTATGGGATTCTCCCATCCTTCCTATTAGTCCTTCCTGACTTTTCCTTCTGTCGGCCTCGTTGTGGCTGAGGCCTTATGCCGTCTGCGGGTTGGATGGCAGCGGCCAGATCCGCTCATAGGCCCAGGTAAAGACCATGATGTAGACGAGGTAGAAGGCGACGAAACCGAGATCCAGCATCAGGGCGTCCCACACTCCCAAATCGAGCCAGAACATGACGCAGGGGAGGGAGAGCATCATAAAGCTCGCCTCATAGCCAAACGCGTGCAGGAAGCGGTCCAGTGGTCGTTTGTTGGTGCGCCCGCACAGTTTGAGCAACCCCTTGTCGAACAACAGGTTCCAGCCGTAGGTCCAGGCAGTGGCGACGATGGAGAAGAAGATGGCCAGCGAACCGACCTCGGCGACGCCCTGACCGAACAGCTGGCTGATCAGCGGTGCTACCAGTGCCAGCCCGATGCCTTCGTAGAGAACCAGATAACGAAGTCGATCCGGGGTGGTGCGTAGTTGGGTGCTACTCATGGGTGATGTGCCTCCTGTGGGAGGCGCATTCTAATCAGGGTATGGTTAAAAGAGAAGCATCGGCCCGTCATGACTGACGTTGAGGGGCATGATTATGCCCCCTCATTTGCGATACTTCTCTATTGCCAATTTGGGCGTTAGCCCTGAGTAGTCAAGTCTGCGACTCAGGCGCCGGTTGGGATGACCCGGGTCAGCATGGCAAAGCCCTCTTCCACTTGAGTAAGCTCTATCTTGACCTCTCCCAACTCGGCGAGCGAGGCAACATGGGTGCCGCCACAGGGGATGGTGACCTCCTGGCCTTCCAGCATGCAGTGCCAGTAACGGGAATCGATGATCGCCTCGCCAGCGCGGCTGCGGCGGATCTCGCCCCCAGCTGCAATCCAGTCGGCCAGCTGCCGGTTGACCTTCTCTTCAATCACCGCCAAGTCTGCCAGCAGCGCCTCGCTGTTGACCCCCTTCTTGCGCAGGCTCTTGCCGATGCGGTACTGCTCGCGTGAGCCCATGGGCTCGACCCGTGAACTCTGGATGGCAAGGCGGTCGAAGTCGGGCTGGCCCAGCGCATCACGCTCGCTTACCTCCTTGCGCCAGTAGGGAGTGAGTAACCGATTGAGGGCGAGCGCCGCCAGATGACAGCCACTATGGCCCAGACTCAGGGCGTAGCGGGCAGCGCTATCCACTTGCAATTCGACCTGGCTGCCGGCGGCCAGCGCGTGGTCACCAGTCAGCGGATGCACCACCACGAAACGCCACTCATCTGCACCCCGCTTGACCGGAATGGCAGTATCGACGAACAGCTCGCCATCCGGGCTGATGGCCCCCATCCGGCAAGGGCCAATGGCGGCTTCGCCCCCTTCCCAGCGAACATGGCCCACATCTCCCGGCTGATCGGGCCAGAGGTGGCTCTGGGGATGAAAGGGGGTGAGGTCGGTGACCAACAGCGTGGTGTCACCGCGCTGGCAGCAGACCACGCTGGCCTGCTCCTGATGATGGCCCAGCACGAAGCTGGCTCGGGTATGTTCCATGGCAAGGTTCTCGCAACGATAAATGAGAAGAGAAAGCAGCATACGCCAAAGTGCGAAAGGGCTCATTAACCAGCGTTAATGAGCCCCTCTGTTGCTTGACGGTTCGCTAGATCATGGCAACCAGCAGGTAGGCGTTGAGGCCGATCACCAGCGCGACGATAAGGCGGCCTACTGCCTGGGTTACGGGGTGGTTGCGATGTTCCCCCATCAGCGCCCGATCGCCGGTCAGCATCAACAGCGGAATGAGGGCCAGTGCGATGCCAAAGCTCAGGATCACCTGACTCAGCACCAGAATTTCGGTGGTGTTGAGCCCCATGGCGATCACTACGAAGGCGGGAGCCATGGTGATGGCGCGACGCAGCCAGAGCGGGATGGTAAAGCGGACAAAGCCCTGCATCACTACTTGCCCGGCCAAGGTACCCACCACGGTAGAGCTGATGCCGGAGGCGACCAGCGAGAGGCCAAACAGAGTCGCCGCCGCCTGACCCAGCAGCGGGGTGAGGGTCTGGTAGGCGGATTCCAGCTCCGCTACCTGCTGGTGGCCCGAGCTGTGGAACGCGGCGGCCGCCATCGCCATCATCGCCAGATTGACGAAGCCGGCGATGGTCATGGCAATCGCCACATCGACCCGGGTGGTGTGCAGCCGCTGGCTGACCGAGCCCTGATCCTGTGTGTGCTGGGTCAGTGCCGAGTGCAGATAGATAACGTGGGGCATCACGGTGGCACCGAGCACACCGGCGGCCAGATAGACGGCATCGCTGTTGGGCAGACCGGGGAAGAGAGCGCCCTCCAGCAGGCTGGGCAGATGAGGGCGGGAGAAGATCAGCTCGACGATGTAGGCCGCCGCGACAAACAACAGCAGGCCGCCGACCACGAACTCCAGCGGTTTCTGGCCACGGGATTGCAACATCAGGATCCCCCAGGTCACCACGGCGGTGATGCAGGCCCCTTCAAGCAAGGTCACGCCAAGCAGCAGCTTGAAGCCGACTGCGGCGCCGATAAATTCGGCGAGATCGGTGGCCATGGCGATGATCTCTGCCTGTACCCAGTAGGCCCAGACCGCCGGTTTTGGCAGTCGGTCGCGGATGTGCTCCGCCAGATTTTTGCCGGTGACGATGCCAAGTTTGGCCGAAAGGGTCTGCACCACCATGGCCATCAAGTTGGCCCATACCACTACCCAGAGCAGTTGGTAGCCAAAGGTAGAGCCCGCCTGAATATTGGTGGCGAAGTTGCCCGGGTCGATATAGCCGATGGCGGCGATAAAGGCAGGCCCGAGCAGGGTCAGTTTGAATTTGCGGGCTGGAATCGTAGTCGTCAGTGCGGGTTGCATGGCATCACCCTCCATAAGGATATGGAGAGAGAATAGATCTAAGTGATAATCATTATCAATTGTTGTTTCTGATGATTTCCATCGGGAAAAACATTTAAGGCGGTCAGTTGCAGTGAGGGATGTGATTTCGTACAATACGCCGCCCTAGAAAAGCAGCGACTAAACACCTTTATGTTCCTTGCCTCCGAGGTCTGGCTGCACCTGGGCGGAGGCTGAATTAATCCGTAAGGAGCTAAAATGCGTCATTACGAAATCGTCTTCATGGTTCATCCGGACCAGAGCGAGCAAGTTCCCGGCATGATCGAGCGTTACACCGGCGCCATCACCACCTCCGGTGGTACCATTCATCGCCTGGAAGATTGGGGCCGCCGTCAGCTGGCTTACCCGATCGACAAACTGCACAAAGCCCACTACGTTCTGATGAACGTAGAAGCAGAGCAAGCCGTGATCGATGAGCTGGAAACCAACTTCCGCTTCAACGATGCCGTTATCCGCAACATGATCATGCGCACCAAGCACGCCGTGACTGAAGTTTCTCCGATGGCCAAGGCCAAAGAAGAGCGCTTCACCCGTCGTGACGACGAGCGCCGCGAAGAAGCTACTGAAGCTGCTTCCGAAGAGTAATTCTGGATCACTGACTAGAGGATAAAGGCCATGGCACGTTATTTCCGTCGTCGTAAGTTCTGCCGCTTCACCGCCGAGAACGTTACCGAGATCGACTACAAAGATATCGTTACTCTGAAAAACTACATCACTGAATCTGGCAAGATCGTACCGAGCCGTATCACCGGTACCCGCGCCAAGTATCAGCGTCAGCTGGCACGCGCCATCAAGCGTGCTCGTTACCTGGCTCTGCTGCCGTACACCGATCTGCACAACAAGTAAGAATCGGCCCGGCACTTAAGCCTAACTCAACGAAATTTATAGAGGAAAGGTAATGCAAGTTATCCTGCTCGACAAAATCGCCAAACTGGGCGGTCTGGGTGACCAAGTTTCCGTGAAATCTGGTTATGCCCGTAACTACCTGATCCCGCAAGGCAAAGCTGTTATGGCCACCAAGGCCAACATCGAAGCTTTCGGTGCTCGTCGCGCTGAGCTGGAAGCCAAACTGGCTGCCAACAAAGCTGCTGCTGAAGAGCGTGCTGCCAAGCTGGCCGAACTGGCTACCGTGGTTATCGCTTCCAAGTCTGGCGACGAAGGCAAGCTGTTCGGTTCCATCGGTACCCGTGACGTGGCTGAAGCCATCACTGCTGCTGGCGTAGCCGTTGCCAAGAGCGAAGTCCGCATGGGCAACGTTCTGCGTAACACCGGTGACTACGAAGTTGCTGTTCAGCTGCACGCTGACGTTAAAGCAACCGTACAGATCCAGGTTGTTGCCCTGTAATAGCGATTCGCTTTTGCAGAGAAAACCCGCGCACTTGCGCGGGTTTTTTATTTTCCGGCCCGGGGGTAGAGTGAAGCTCTGTTCCACTGGAGGAGATCCCTATGGCTTGGGTAGAAGGCCGCGTCATCGAACGCATCGAATGGACACCCACTTTGTTCTCCCTGCGGGTAGCGGCCGAGCTGGCTCCCTACCAGGCAGGCCAATTCACCAAGCTGGCCCTCGAGCAGGGTGATCGCCGCATTCAGCGCGCCTACTCCTTCGTCAATCCCCCCTCTGCGCCATACCACGAGTTCTATCTGGTCGAGATCCCGAGCGGTGAGCTGACTCCCTCGCTCGGCTCGCTGCAAGCAGGCGATACCCTGCTGGTGCAATCCCAGGCGACCGGCTTTCTGACGCTGGATGAGGTGCCCGCCGGGCGCGATCTCTGGCTGCTCTCGACTGGCACTGCCATCGGCCCCTTCCTCTCCATGCTGGCCGATGGTGAGGCGTTCAACCGTTTCGAGAATCTGGTGCTGGTGCATGGGGTACGTAAAGGCGAGGAGCTGAGCTATCAGGATTTGATCGCCAGCTTTGCCGAGCAATATGGCGCGCGCTTTCGCTATGTCCCCTTTGTCAGCCGCGAGCCCTGGCCCGATGCAATGGCAGGGCGGATCCCGGCGGCGATTGCCAATGGTCAGTTGCAGGATCGAGTGGGGTTGGAGTTCTCACCCGAGCTGAGTCAGGTGCTGATCTGCGGCAATCCGGAGATGGTGAAAGAGACCCAGCAGACCTTGCTGGCGCTGGGGTTGGCCAAGAATCTGCGGCGGGCGCCGGGCAATATCAGTGCGGAGAATTATTGGTAAACAATCAGCACAGGGGCGCCAGGCCCCTGCTGCATCAGGAGAGGGCGTTCAGTTCTTCTTGCCGTTGCCCTTGTTTTTATCTTTCTGTTTGTCGTGACCTTGCCCGGGGTTATTGCCGCTGTGGATGCTGCGGTTGTAGTGATCCCGGTACTTGCCATCCATCTTGTCGCAGTTGAGTTTGATCCGGCTGTCGCCAATGCCAAGATCCAGGCAGTTGTTCTGCCACCAGTCGTACTCTTTGTCATCCCAGTCGAGATTGATCTTGATGTCATCACCGGAGATCTTGATGCCATCGCTATTTTTGCTTGGCGGCGCCGCAACCGCGATGCCATGCACCATCAGCAGGGAGAGCAGCAGGGCACCGCGCCGGATAACGGGGTTGTGTTTGGCTTGGGTCATCGCAAGGGGACTCCTGTCGTTATTGGCCACTCTGCGCGTTGGCAGGGATCTGGTTGGTTTGCGGTGGCTGGTTGCGGTTCTCTTCATCTTCCAGATTGAATTTGACCGCCCTGCAGTCGGCCGGGGCGGTTTCGCCGACCCCCAAGTCGAGGCAGTCGTTCTGGGTCCAGCCGAACTGCTTGTCATCCCAGTCCAGGTTGAATTTAAGCTCATCGACGGAGAATTCGGAGCCACTGCTCTCTTGATATTGCTGTGTCGCTGCGGCGCTGCCGGTAACCAGAAGAAGGGAGAGTAGCAAAGTGGTCTTACTGTTCATGATGGCCTCGGATAATTGCAACGGTGGATGAGTGTACAGACCGGAGCTGAACCCGGGCGGAACTGTTCCCCATCTCACCACATGATCAAGTCAGGGAGGGATTGTATCGCTTTTCTGCTGCCGATTTGTCCGTTTTGGTCGCACTCTGGGCAGCTGGTTGCCAATCTGAAGGAATTCAGTCATTTGCCCTTCTCTGGGCGAGTCTGGCGACTATAATCGGCAGCCAACTTTTCCTGCACAGCACACCCCTTCATCATGACCACACAGGACTCCTCTACATTGCGCTACCCCAAGGGGTGGTTTGCTCTGACGACGGTATACAGTTTCACCGGGTTGGCCATTCTGGCTTCCATTATCTTCTCCCTGCTGCTGTTCCTCTCCATCGATGACAACCCGCTGATGAAGTGGCTGTTCGGCGGCTTGGCCATCATCTTCGAGCTGGGCAAGTTTTACGTCTGGTACGAGTACGGCGAGCGCAAGGCGCGGCGGGATCTGAGTGGCGCTTTTTGGTCGCTGTTGTTCTACAGCGTGTTGGCGGCCATCTCCATCGGCGGCAGTATTGGTGGCATCAACAGTGCCACCAACACGGTACTGAGCCAGCAGGCTCGCCACGAACGGGAGCTTGCCCGTTTCGACGAGCAGATCGCCAGCATCGAGCGGCAGATCCAGCTCAACGAGGAGGCGGCCCGCAAATACATCGAGCTGGAGCGCATCTCCAGTGGCGTCTCCTCGTTGCAGCACGCCAACACCAAGCTGCGCTTGCAGCAGGATGAGCTGCGCCAGCAGCGCGATGCCAAGCCGGTCAACGAACAATCCTCCATGTTGGGGCTGATGAGCAGTCTGGCGGACGGGGTAGGGATGAGCATCAGTCAGGTGCAGTTCCTGCTGGTCTGCTTCCTCTCGGTGCTGCTCGACGTGTTCGGTGCCTTCTTCGTTAGTCTGATCGGCGAGGAGAACCGCTTTCGCCGGATGTGGCGCTGGCAGCAGGAGCAAGCTCGCAGAGAGGCGCAGGAGGTGTTGGCGATAGCAGCCCAGCCCGAGCCTATCATGCACCCAGAACCGGCCCCCGAAGTGCTGGCGCAGGTGCGCGGTGCGCTGGTGAGCGGTGAGCTCAAGTGCAGCAAGCGCTCGGTGGCACAGGCTTTGTCACTCTCGCTGGAGGAGGTGGATCGGGTGTTCCACCATCTGCTGTCGCAAGGGGTGCTGGGGCAGGGGAGCAATCGCCACTACTACCTCAATCCGGCGCTGGAGCAGCAACCCGGATAGTGAGAAGGCCACCGGAACGCGGTGGCCTTTTTCGTTATCGAGTGGCTGTGGCACTCAGTGAGTCAGCACCATCATCAGGCTGAGGAAGGCGGCCAGTCCGCCACCGATGCCGATGATCCAGTAAAACCCCTTGGCCCCCTGTTTGAGCGGGATGCGGAAGTAGAGCAGAAATGCCCACCACCCCAGTGCCAGCAACAGAGGAATAAGAAACATTCGAGCCATGGTGTCCTCGCTGTTATTCTGTTGACCCTTGATCAATCAACAGGATGGATTGTGCAATGACGCAACTACAGATTACCGCATTCGGTGACCCCTCGGTACTCAAGCTCAACCCTTCCTTCGATAAGGTGCCAGCCGATGGCGAAGTGCGGGTACGCATCTGCTTTGCGGGGGTCAATCCCATCGATGCCAAAACCCGCGCCGGTCTCGGCTGGGCGGCGGCCCAGAACAAGGACAAGCTGCCCTGGACACCGGGTTATGACATCTCCGGCGTGGTGGAGAAGGTAGGCCCCGGCGTAACCTCGCTGATCGAGGGGGATCGGGTGTGCGGCATGGTCGGTTTTCCCCTTACCGCAGGTGGCTACGGGGAGTCTGTGGTGGCAAGCGAAGGCGAGCTGGTCAAGCTCGACGGGGTGAGCCTGCAGCAGGGGGCGGCGCTGCCGCTGGCCGGTCTCACCGCCTGGCAGGGGCTGTTTGAGCACGGCGGCCTCCAGAGCGGTCAGCGGGTCTTGATCCTCGCCGGTGCCGGTGGGGTCGGCCATCTGGCGGTGCAGTTTGCCAGCGCCTATGGCGCCGAGGTGGTGGCTACCGCCAGCCCCGACAACCATGGCTTCCTGCACGCACTGGGGGCGCGCTGGATGGTGGATTACCATGATGCGAACTGGCCGGCACGGGTGGTGGCAGAGGCCGGTCAGGTCGATCTGGTGCTGGATCTGGTGGGCGGCGAGAGCGGCAAGGCGGCGCTGGCCTGCGTCAAGTCGGGTGGCCGCCTGGTGACTGTGCCTACCATTACCGCCCAGCAGATCAAGGATGCTGGGGCTGCGGCGGGGATCGAGGTGGTCGGCATGCTGGTGCACCCCGACCAGAAGCAGCTGGGTCAGATGTTGATGCTGCTGCGTCAGGGGGAGGTGAAGGTCACCCTCGCCGGTGAATTCCCCCTGGCCGAGGGGGCGCTGGCCCATCAGGCTATCGAAGGGGGCCATGTGCGCGGCAAGCTGCTGCTGCGGATGCCTGCGGCCGATGGCCTGCCCGGATGAATGGCATTACCGAGATGGGGCTGGGGTGGCTCTTTTTAAGCGCATTCACCTCTGCCACCCTGCTGCCCGGTAGCTCCGAAGTGCTGCTGGGGGTCATGGCAGCCAAGGGAGAGTGGAGCATGGCGAGCCTGCTGCTGTGGGCAACGCTGGGCAATACCCTCGGCTCCATGACCACTTGGTGGCTCGGCTGGCTCGCCACCTTCAAGAAAAAACCGGAAGATTTTCAAGGCCGTGGGGAACAAAAAGCCTTAGGTTGGCTCAAACAACATGGTCACTGGTGTCTGCTGCTTGCCTGGACGCCGGTGATCGGTGATGGTCTCTGTCTGTTGGCCGGTTGGCTGCGCCTCTCCTTCTGGCGCTCTCTCATTCTGATCGGGCTCGGCAAATTGTTCCGTTATGCCCTGGTTTTTCTGCTGGCCAGTCACATTTTCTAGCCTGTTTTTGTCACTCACGAGGTTACCGTGAACAAAGTCATACCTTTAACGATTCTGCTGGGCTTCACCCTGCCGGTGCTGGCGGCACCGACCCTGATCGCCGAACAGGGCAAGGAGGAGGGCAAGCTCGCCATCCCCTACCAGATGTACAAGCTGGACAACGGCCTGACCGTGATCCTGGCCCCCGACCGCTCCGATCCGCTGGTACACCTCGATGTGACCTATCACGTCGGTTCATCCCGCGAGACGGTCGGCAAGTCCGGTTTCGCCCACTTCTTTGAGCACATGATGTTCCAGGGCTCGAAACACGTCGGTGATCAGGAGCATATGCGGATCATCAACGAAGCCGGTGGCGACATGAACGGCACCACCAACAAGGATCGCACCAACTACTACGAGACCGTGCCTGCCAACCAGCTGGAAAAAGTGCTCTGGCTGGAGGCAGATCGGATGGGCTTCCTGCTCGATGCGGTGAGCCAGAAGAAGTTCGAGATCCAGCGCGCCACCGTCAAGAACGAGCGGGCCCAGCGGGTCGACAACCAGCCGTACGGGCTGGTGAGCGAGAAGGTTGGGGAGGCGCTCTATCCGCGTACTCACCCCTACTCCTGGCAGCCTATCGGTTACGTGGAAGATCTCGACCGGGTCGATGTAAACGACCTCAAGCAGTTCTTCCTGCGCTGGTATGGCCCCAACAACGCCACCCTGACTCTGGGCGGCGACTTTGACAGCAAGCAGGCTCTCGAGTGGATCGAGAAGTACTTCGGCTCCATCCCGCGCGGCCCGGACGTGGCCGAGCCGACGCCAAAGCCGGTGACCCTGCCCGAGACCCGCTACGTGACGCTGCAGGACAAGGTGCACCTGCCGCTGCTCTATATCAGCTACCCCACCGTCTCTCTTGGCGATCCGCAGGAGCCGGCACTCGACATGTTTGCCGACGTGCTGGGCGGTTCCGCCAGCTCCATGCTCTACCAGTCGCTGGTGAAAACCGGCAAGGCGATCGATGTGGGGGCGTCCCACTACTGCGAAGAGCTGGCCTGTACCCTGACCGTCTACGCCTACCCCAATCCGTCGCAGGATGGCAGCCTCAAGATCCTCAAGGGGGAGGTGGACAAGGTGATCGGCGAATTCGCCCAGCGCGGCCTCAAACCGGAAGATCTGGAGAAGGCGATCGCCAAGTACCGCGCCTCTGCCATCTGGGGTCTGGACAGCGTCTCTGGCAAGGTGAGCCAGCTCGCCATGGGTCAGGTGTTTGCCCAGGATCCCAACTATGTGTTCAAGACGCTGGATGCCATCGGCAAGGTGACACCGGAGCAGGTGAAGGCCGCCTACGACAAGTTCATCGCCGACAAGCCTGCGGTGGTGCTGAGCGTGGTGCCCAAGGGCAAGACAGAGTGGCAGGTTGCCACCCCGAACTTTACCCCCGCCAAGCGCGAGCTGCCGGATTACAGCAAGCATGACGAGGCGCTGGCCGAACGACCGGTAAAAGACAATTTCGATCGCAGCGTGCAGCCCAAGGCGAGCGAGGCGGTGAGCGTCAAGGTGCCCGCCATCTGGCACGGCAAGCTCGACAAGAACATCGAGATTATCGGTACCAAGAGTGACGAGATCCCCGCAGTCTCCATCATGATCGCCCTGCCGGGCGGCATTCGTGCCGAAGATAAGGGGCAACTTGGGCTGGCCAATCTGACTGCCGCCATGATGGGGCAGGGCACGGTGCGCCTGACCGAGGCTCAGCTGAGCGACGAGCTGCAAAAGCTGGGCTCAAGCATTGATGTCTCCAGCGCCCAGTACAACAACCTCATCACCGTCAGCTCGCTGGCGGACAAGCTGCCACAGACCCTGGCGCTGGTGCGCGAGGTGCTGGAGCGCCCGGGCATGCGGGAGGCTGACTTCGAGCGGGTCAAGGCGCAGCTGCTGCAAGGGATGCAACAGGCCCAGCAGCAGCCCGAGTGGCTGGCCGGGCAGGCGTTCCGCGAGCTGGTCTACGGCAAGCAGAACCGCCTCGGTCAACCTACCGACGGGGTAGCGGCCGATGTGGCCAAGCTGACCCTGGCGGACGTGAAGCACTTCTATCAGGCCTACTACAACCCCACCAACGCCAAAGTGGTGGTGGTCGGTGATGTGGAGCAGAAGCAGCTCGAGGAGCAACTTGGCTTCCTGACCGAGTGGAAGGGGGCCACGCCGACCCTGGGGGCTCTCAAGCTCAAGGGTGAGCAGGCCAAGCCGGGTATCTATCTGGTCGACAAGCCGGGGGCGCCCCAGTCGGTGATCCGCATCGGTCGTCGCGCCATGCCGTTCGATACCACGGGTGACTACTTCACCGCCGGGCTGATGAACTTCAACCTGGGTGGCAACTTCAACAGCCGCATCAACCTCAACCTGCGGGAAGACAAGGGCTACACCTACGGCGCCAGCTCCGGTTTCTCCGCCAACCGCGAGGTGGGCACCTTCGCCACCGGCGCCAATGTGCGGGCCGATGCGACCGTCGATGCCATCCGCCAGTTCCTCAAGGAGATGGACAACTACCGCAAGAGCGGCCCGACCCCGGTCGAGCTGGCCTATATGCGCAGCGCGGTTTCCCAGCAGGATGCCCTCTCCTATGAGACCCTCGGCCAGAAGGCGGGCTTCCTGCTGCAGATGGTGATGTATGACCTGAAGCCGGACTATGTGCAGGCCCAGAACAACCTGATCAAAACGGTGTCGCCCGAGGCGCTGAAGGCCAGTGCGGCCCGTTGGCTCAATCCGGCCGACATGGTGATCGTGGTGGTGGGAGACAAGCAAAAGCTTGAAAAACCCCTGAAGGAGCTTCATCTTCCCATCTATCCGCTGCAGTTGCCGTAACTGACGCTTTATAAAAATCAAGAGCCGCCCCGGATGGGGCGGCCTCACATGAGCCGTGAATATGACTACAACAAGCTTGTCGCTCACCGAGTTGCTGAATGCGTTGGGATCACCGGAGCGCCTCACCGCGCTCAAGGGGATCCGGCGCGGGATCGAACGTGAATGCCTGCGCATCACGCCGGATGGCCGACTCGCACAGAGTGACCATCCTCGGGCGCTGGGCTCGGCCCTGACCCATCCCAATATCACCACCGACTACTCGGAGAGCCTGCTGGAGTTCATCACCCCGGCCACCGACTCCATCGACAGCCTGATGGAGCAGCTCGGCGACATCCATCACCATGTGATTCAACATCTGGGTGACGAGCGGATTTGGCCGCTCTCCATGCCCTGCTTCGTCGGCGGGGAAGAGAGTATCCGGCTGGCTCAGTACGGCAGCTCCAATATCGGCAAGATGAAGACCCTCTACCGTCAGGGTTTGAAGAACCGCTACGGCAGCCTGATGCAGGTGATCGCCGGAGTGCACTTCAACTTCTCCATGCCAGACAGCTTCTGGAGCGAGTGGCAGGATCTGGTGTGCGAAGGGTGCTGCAGCCAGCGCTTTATCTCCGACAAGTACATGGGGCTTATTCGCAACGTCTACCGCTTCGGCTGGCTGGTACCCTATCTGTTTGGTGCCTCTCCGGCCATCTGCGAATCCTTCCTCAAAGGGCGCAAGAGCAACCTGCCGTTCGAGAAGACCGGCAAGGGCACCCTCTATCTGCCTTACGCCACCGCGCTGCGTCTCTCTGATCTGGGTTATACCAACAGCGCCCAGGCTGGGCTCAAGATCAGCCACGACAATCTGCCGGCCTATGTCAGCAGCCTGCGCCGCGCCATCAACACCCACAATCCCGACTTTGCCAAGATCGGGGTCAAGGTGGATGGGGAGTATCGTCAGCTCAACGACAACGTGTTGCAGTTGGAGAACGAGCTATACGCCCCGATCCGTCCCAAGCGCACCCCGCGCAGTGGCGAGAAGCCCTCGGATGCGCTGGATCAGCGCGGCATCGAATACATCGAGCTGCGGACTGTGGACGTCAACCCCTTCACCCCGCTCGGTATCGATGCAGATCAAATCCGCTTCTTCGATCTGTTCCTGGTCTGGTGTCTGCTGCGCCCCTCTCCGGTGCTGAGTGACGAGGAGATTGCCCGCAACCGCCGCAACCAGAACAAGGTGGTGCTGGAAGGGCGTCGTCCCGGCCTGACGCTGGAAGATGAGCAGGGCAACGCCATTGGTCTCAAAGAGTTCGGACTCAAACTGTTCGACGAGCTGGCTCAGGTGGCCGATCTGCTGGATCGCTGCTGTGGCCGCAACCGCTACCGCGAGACGCTGGCGATGCACCGCGAGAAGCTGCTCAACCCCGAGCTCACCTACTCCGCCCGCATGCTCAAGGAGCTGCTGGAGAGCGGCAAGGACAACGGCTGCTACGGTGACAAGCTGGCGACCCGCTATCGCGAGGAGCTGCTGGCAGGGGAGCTGCAGTATTGGGATGAGGCCTACTTTGCCGGTGAGGCGAAGGATTCGCTGGCCAAACAGCGCGAACGCGAGCGCAGCGACAGCCTGTCGTTCGATGACTTCCTGGCCGACTACTTCGGAACCAGTACCACCACGGCCTGAAGGCGGGTTCGTACCAACCAAAGTGCCAACAAAAAGCCGCTCGAGTGAGCGGCTTTTTCATTTCTCTGAACCTGAGCGATATCAGACGTGGTTGTACTCAGACATGGTTATACATGGCCTCGATTTCGCTCTGGTATTTTGCCTCGATGATCTTGCGGCGCAGCTTCATGGTGGGGGTCAACTCACCCAGCTCCATGGAGAAGGCGCTCGGCAGCAGGGTGAACTTCTTCACCTGCTCGAACTTGGCCAGCTCTTTTTGCAAGTCGGCGATGCGGGCCTCGAAGAACTCCATTACCCGGGAGTGGCGCAGCAGCTCGGTCTTGCACTGGTACTGCAGGTTGATGGAGCGGGCGTACTCCTCCAGCGACTCGAAGCAGGGGACGATCAGCGCCGAGACGAAGTGACGGGCATCGGCGACGATGGCGATCTGCTCGATAAAGCGATCCTTGCCGATGGTTCCTTCCACCAGTTGCGGGGCCACGTACTTGCCGTTGGAGGTCTTCATCAGCTCCTTGAGGCGCTCGGTGAAGTAGATATTGCCCTGGCTGTCGAGCTCACCGGCATCGCCGGTACGCAGGAAGCCATCTTCGGTCATCACCTCGGCGGTCGCGTCCGGCTTGTTGTAGTAGCCGCGCATCACGGTCGGGGAGCGCACCAGCAGTTCGTTGTTCTCACCCAGCTTCACCTCGATGCCGTTCAGTGCCGTGCCGATGGAGCCGAGCTTGAACTGGCTATCCTCGTAGCAGCAGACGGTGGCGGTGGTTTCGGTCATACCGTAGCCGTACTTGAGGTTGAGTCCCATCGCCTGGAAGAAGAGGTTCACATCGTCGGCCAGACGGGCGCCCGCCACCGGCAGGAAGCGGGTGCGGCCGCCAAAGCGGGCGCGCAGCTTGCGAAACACCAGTCGCTCGGCGAGCCAGAGCTGGCCGTAGAGCAGCGGGGAAGCGGACTTGCCCGCCTGACGGGTGGCAACCATCTGTTTGCCGACCCGAGTCGCCCAGCCAAACAGGGCGCGGCGCAGAGCCGGAGCCTGAGCGACTTTGGCCTGGATCATGGCATAGGCCTTCTCGTAGAGGCGCGGCACGGCGCACATTACGGTCGGCTGCACCTCGCCAATCACATCCATCACCTTCTGCGGATCGCGGATATAGACGTTCTCGGCACCACAGTAGAGCACGTAGTAGCTCCAGGCCCGCTCAAACACGTGGCTGAGCGGCAGCATGCAGAGCGACACATCCTGCTGATTGAGGTCGAGGCGGCTGTTGTGCATCTCGAAACAGGCGGCGATGTTGGCAAAATCGAGCATGACCCCCTTGGGCTCGCCGGTGGTGCCGGAGGTGTAGATCAGGGTCAGCAGATCATCCATCCGGTACTGGGTTTCCCGCTCGCGCAGCTCCTGCTCGCTGGGCTGATGGTTGCCGGAGACCAGAAATGTCTGGAAGTGGCTCGCCTGCTCGCAGCCGCGCAGGTTGACGCTGCCGTCGAGGGCGATGAGCTGGCGGATCTCGCCGCTTTCAATCAGTTGCAGCGCCTGATCGAACTGAGGTTGCTCGCCAACGAACAGTACCTTGATGCCGGCATCTTTGACGATGTAGCGCAGCTGATCGAGCGTGCTGGTGGGATAGATAGGGACGCTGACACCGCGGGCGGCAAGGATGCCGAGATCGGCCTGGGTCCACTCCGGCATGTTGCGGGCATAGATGCCGACCATTTCGGTTGGCTGGTGGCCGGCCCGGATCAGCGCCTGTGCGCAGTAGTCCATGGCCTGGCCCAGAGTACGCCAGCCGATGGCGCGCCACTGGCCATCTTGCTGAACCCGCAGGGCAGCCTTGTTGCCAAGCTGGGCAATACGTTCACGCATCAGTCGAACCAGATGAAGCTTCGGCATCAGTTAAACATCCTTTAATTACAGTTGTACGCCCGCGAGGGCACTAAAAATCGGGCTAGAGTTTAAACTCCAACATTACGGCTTACAAGTGTTCGCTGTTTGTCTTGGATCACAAAGAGCGCAAATAGCTCTCCCTTTGCGCAGACTGGCCGATACTGCTAGGAGGCAGAGAGAGGGTTAACGATATGAATCTGTGGGTGAAAGGGGCGTTGGCCGCGGTCGGGCTGATGGTGGTGGGGGGCGCTGCGTTTTGGTTCTTTGCCGGAACGTCATCACAGGGGCCCGCCAATCCCTGGTATCAGGGGGCCGAGGGGTATCAGCAGGCGCAGCAACAGGCGCTGGCGTTGGGCTATCCGCTGCTCTATGTGCTGGAGACCCCCAAGTGCCGCCGCTGCGGCGATCTGGAGAAGAAATTCTGGCAGAGCAAGGAGATGGCTGGTCCGCTTGCCCGGCTGGTGAAGGTGCGGCTCAACCCGGGCAAGGGGGATGGCAGCGAGCAGATCCTGCGCCGCTTTCCCAAAGTCGCCACACCGCCCGGCATCTATATCCAGCAGCCGGGCCAGCCCCTCAGACCCATCAAGATAGTGGTGGATATCGACCAGATCTGGATGCCGGGGAAAACCTGGCAGCGGGGCTTCTATATGCCGCTCTCCGGTGCCGGATTCGAGGCGGTAGTGCATACCACCCTGGCCTTGCAGGATCCCGCACTGGACAATGCCCCCCTCGATTGAGGGGGGACAAAAGGCTTGGGCGCAACGAACAGGCAGGATCAGCCGAAATCGAACAGTCGCGACATCAGCACCGCATCTTCCCGGTCGTTGCCGGTGCCGTAGTAGTCGGCGCGGCGGCAATACTCGGCAAAACCGGCACTCTCGTAGAGGTTGATGGCGGTCTGGTTACCAGCCCGTACCTCGAGAAACCAGGCCTCTGCCCCGGCTTGCTTGCTGCGCGCCAGATAGGCCTGCAACAGCGCCCGTCCCAACCCCTTGCCCTGAAACGCCGGATGTACGCAGATATTCATCAGTGAGCTGTCACCGGCCACCAGATCCGAGATATAGAAGCCCGCCGGACGACCATCGACCAGCATCAAACCGTTGAGATAGCGAGGACCGAAGCAGGAGAGCAGGTTGGCCTCACTCCACGGCTCCTTGTGAGCGGCTTGCTCGATGGGGTAGACAAGGTCGAAATCGCTCTCGAGCAGGGGACGAAACTCAGGCATGGGGGCTCCGGATGGCAAGATGTTGGGCACTGGGGTTGGCAGAGGCGGCATCTGTAAAATCAGGTAAAAAGAGCAGCATCACAGTGGGTCTTGGCGGCATGATGCAGGATCACGCCGCGTTGGCCGCAAGGTGTTGGCGCAGCTGTTGCCACAGGGCGCGCTTTTGCGCGGCGCTGGGGGTGAGCGGGCAGATCAGCGCATTTGGCCGCGCGGGGTTGGCCTCCGTCAGCCAGAGCAGAGGGGAGGCGCCCGCCGTTTGCAGGTCGGTAGATGGCAGCTCGCTGAGCAGTGAGACCTCGTCGGGGGTCATGCCGAGCAACTGGCAGATATCCGCCAGCAGCGTGGAGGCAGGCAGCTGAGGCGCCAGCAACCAGAGTTTGCCGCTGGGCAGCGGAGCACTGGTGGCCGGTGCCGTCTGGCCCGGCTGTGTGGCGTTTTGCTCAAGCTCGGGAGCGGGTGCTGCGCCCAGCAATGCCGGACGACGCAGTTGCCAGCTTTGAATGCCCATGCGGGCCAACATGCTCTGACGAACGGGATCTTGCATTTGAGGCGACTCACTCTTGATCTGCATTGGGGAAAATTGTGTTGCGCAGGGTACACTCGAACCGCTTTTGCTGCACCCTTTGCAACGCATCATCTGGCGCATGCGGGTATGGTACTCATCACGACACTGGCCATGCATGGGCGCAGCACGCTGCCGATACGGTATCGCACTGCCCTTGCGTTTTTTCCTGCCAGAGGCGGGTATTGTGCGGCAAGAGATACCAGAATAAACATCATAACAAGACAAAACCCAAGGTCGAGCAAATGGATATCGCGCCTTGGGGCTAACATCATCCCAGCTTCGGAACACTCTCTATGTCGTCTTTAGCTCAAGCCCAGAATCCTGCGCGTCTTATTCCCATCCAGGAGCGATTGCCCCGGCTGCTGGCCGCCCTCGGTGAGGGACTCTACGAACGGCAGGATGCCCTGCGCCTCGGTCTGCTGGCGGCCCTCAGTGGCGAGAGTGTCTTCTTGCTGGGGCCACCCGGTATTGCCAAGAGCCTGATTGCCCGCCGCCTCAAGCTGGCCTTTCACGACGCCCGCCACTTTGAATACCTGATGACCCGTTTCAGTACGCCGGAGGAGGTGTTCGGCCCCCTCTCCATTCAGGCGCTGAAAGAGGATGGCAAATATCTGCGCCTCACCACAGGCTATCTGCCGGAGGCCGAGGTGGTGTTCCTCGACGAGATCTGGAAGGCGGGCCCCGCCATCCTCAATACCCTGCTCACCGCCATCAACGAGCGGCAGTTTCGCAACGGCGACAGCCAGCACCCCATCCCGATGCGCTTGCTGGTGACTGCCTCCAACGAGCTGCCGGCGCAGGATAGCGGGCTGGAAGCGCTCTACGACCGGATGCTGGTGCGGATCTGGATGGATCGGGTGCAGGAGAAAGCCAACTTTCAATCCATGCTGGCCAGCGATGGCCACGCCCACCAAAACCTGCCGGAATCCCTGCAGATCAGGGGGGATGAGTACGAGCAGTGGCAGAGCCAGATTGAACAGGTGCGCCTGCCGGATGCCTGTTTCGAGCTTATCTATCAGCTGCGCCAGCAGCTCGACAGTCAGCTGGCCCATCGCTGCTATGTGTCGGATCGCCGCTGGAAGAAGGCAGTACGGCTCATCAAGGCGAGCGCCTTCTTCAATGGCCGTGACGAGGTCGCACCGGTAGATCTGCTGCTGTTCAAGGATTGTCTCTGGCATGACGAAGAGTCCCGCACCGCCCTGCTGGAGATGATGACCGAATTCTCCCGTCTCTACGGCTATCAGCAGCTGGCGATGACCCGTCAGCTACTCACCCTTCGGGATCAGTTCAAACAGCTCAAACAGAGCGTGGCCCAGCGCCTTTGCACAAAGGCCCGGCAACGCAAGCAGTGGTTTGGTCGGCGGGCCCGTGGTATCGAGATCCCGCTTGCCAATGCCAGACCCTTTGGCAAGCAGGTGCACTTCCATCTGCTCACCCCGGCGCCGCTGGATGGCAGCGATCCCGAACGTCTTACCCGCACCCTGGTGTTCGATCGCACCTTGCTCTCCCATTGGCATCCCACCGGTGAGGCGCTGGTGGGTTATGAGTTCGGCAACCCGAAAGAGGGCCATTACGAGCTGGTGCTGGACGATGAGCTACGGCTGCAGGTGCTCGATATCCAGCGCCAGCAGATCCCGTTGGTGCTGATGGAGCGCAACGCCATCCCCGAGGTGGTGCTGGCGCCCTGGTTGCAGTCGCTCGACGAGCAGCTGGTTCAGGTCGGCAAGGTTATGCAGATGCTCAAGCAGCAGCGCAGCCTGTTCGAGCGTCACCAACAACACCTCTTTATCGACTCACGCTGGTTGCAGCAGGTGGAGGACAGCTTCTTCGTGCTGAACCGGGATCTCGAACTGCTGCGCAGCGAGCTGACCCAGTGGCGCGAGCGGTTGCCAAGGCTGGACGAGTAAGGAGCGCTCATGCTTGAGATCGGCATGCTGGATCTGGGGCTCCTGATTGGCGAAGGGGAGCTTGCGGGTGAGGTGGCGCTCCTGCTGGCGGCCTCGCCCAAGATTTCCGAATTTATCAAACGTTCCCCGCTACAGGGCAAGCTGCTGAAAAAGCGCCTGCAGAGTTGGGGCGAGCAGCTTGGTGAGGAGATCCGTCACAAGCCGGTGCCGGTGGCGCTGGAGCAGGAGTACCTGCTCTATCAGGCACACCGGCAACTGCCGATGACCGAGCTGATTGGTCGCCTGCCCGGCTTGCTGGAGTCGCTGGAGCAGTACAGCCCCTTCGCCGGTGAGGCCCGCTCCTTGGTGCGTCAGCTGACGGCCCACCCCACCGAGGGGCTGCGCCAGCTCTTTATCGACAAGTGGCGCGCCAGTCTGGTGGGGAGCCTGTTGCAACTGCAGCAGCAGATCGCCGAAGCGGAGCGGGAGAAACAGCGTCAGGAGATTGAAGATCAGCTGCTGGCGAGCCGCACTCTGGCCGATGCCCTCGATCCCAACAACATCTCGGCTGGTGGCCTGTGGGATCTGGCACAGGGGCACTGGCACAAGCGCAGTCTGGTGCTGGTCAAGCAGTATGCCCGCATGTTGCAGCGCGAGCCCTTGCTGGCGGAGATTGCCGGCCTGCTCGGGCGCAGCGAGCGGGATCGGCGGGCGCAGGAGCAACCGGTGCCGCCGGTTCAGGTGCTGGAGCTGGAGCCAGCACCCAGCGACGATGTGCCGGACGATCTGGTGGGCATCCATCAGGCGAACGATCTGATGCGGTTACTGCCAAGTGAAGCTGTGATGCTGGGGCTGCCGGAGCTGGAGCTGGAGTTCTATCGCCGCTATCTGGAGCGGCGTCTGCTCAGCTACCAGTCGCGAGGCACCTTGCCGCGCCAGCGCATCATGCTGCGCACTCCGGAGCAGGGTGGCCAGCAGTTGCAGCAGCGAGGCCCCTTTATCGTCTGCGTCGATACCTCCGGCTCCATGGGCGGCTATCCCGAGGAGTGTGCCAAGGCACTCTTTCTGGCGCTGCTCAAGGTGGCGATGGATGAGAAGCGCGGCTGCTACCTGATGCTCTTCTCCACCGAGGTGGCGACCCTCGAGATCACCGCGGATACCGGGCTGGACAAGGCGGAGCGCTTCCTCTCCATGAGTTTTCACGGCGGTACCGATCTGGTGCCCTGCCTGGAAAAAGCGCTGGCCAAACTCGATGATCCCGCCTTTGCCAAGGCGGATGTGCTGGTCATCTCCGACTTTATCGCCCAGAGTCTGCCCCATCCCCTGCTCGCTCAGATGAACCGCTATCGCCAGCGCCAGACCCGTTTTCACGCCGTCGCCATGTCCCGCCACGCCAAGCAGGCGCTGTTGCGGATTTTTGACAACAGCTGGCTGCTCGATTGCGGCCTGCGCGGCCGGCTGCTGCGGCGCTGGCAGCATCACTAGTGACCGGGAGGGGGCAACCCCTCTCGGATGGTTATCCCGCCCCCTCTTTTTCGCTGTGCATCCCCACTTTTATTCCAACGCGATGATATCGCAGTAAAATGTGACTAGCCTGCCATTCGGGCTCTCTGTCCGGGTGATAGCCTTTACAACCATTGTTACAGGGGAAAAGATGATGATTTTCCGGCATCGGCTTGCCCGATGATCTTTCCCATTGATCCGGAGTGTGTATGAGCCGACTTGCCTTGCTGCTGTTGCTGGCGGTGTTCGGGCTGGCAGCCAAACCCTTGTCCCCCGAGCAGTTGGAAAATGAACTGGGAGGGATGGAGCGGGTCTATCAGCCGATCGAGTTGCTGCGGGAGCGCCTTGCCCGTTTGCAGCGGGACGGCAACGCCTATCCGCCGTCGCAGCAGATGCGGATCAGTCGTCTGGCTTGCTGGGCTCAATCGGCCGATGACATGCAGGAGTCCCGTACCGCCATCGCCAATGCGGAGCGGATGCTGGCCATTGCGCGAGAGCAGGGTGATGACGCCGCCGTGGCGGAGCTGACGATTTGCCGCGGCTGGTTCAATCAGCTGCTCGGCGAGGTAGCGAAGGCTCGCCACGATTACGATGAGGGGCTGCGGCTGGCAAGAGAGGCCGCCGTGCCAAAGCTGGAGGCGCTGGCGCTGGCCCGCCGTGGGGCCATGCTGTCTTTTCAGGGGGTCTCAGGCCAGGGGCTGATGGATCTCACCAAGGCGCACAATATCTATGAGCAGCTGGGGTTGCCCACCTGGTATCACCAGGCGCAGCTCGAGATTGCAGCCACATTTCGTCGTATGGGCCTCTATGCCGAAGCGCTCGCCACCCTCAACCGGTTGAGCGAGCATTTTGCCAGAAGTCACGACGGGTTTGGCTCGGCAAGGTTAAGTGATCAATTGGCTATGGTCTATCTGCAGACCAGGCGTTATCAGGATGCGCTGGGCGAGCTTGAACGCAGTGCGGCCTTTTATAATCAGCCTCAATATCTGATTGAGCATGCCGAACGCATGGTGATGCAGGCCGAGGCTCTGCTCGGGCTGGATCGCCCCGCTGATGCCGGACGCTTGCTGGCACAAGCGGCGAAGGTGCTCTCTCCCGATGTTGACCCCATCCTCCACGCGCATCTCGAGCTGGTGCGGGCGAGGTTGAGAGTCGAACAGCAGGAACCGGCGCCAGCCTTGCGTGCGCTTGAGAAGATTGAGCCGATTTTGAAGGTGGAAGGGCACGTACGCTTTTTGCTCGAGCTCTACTGGGTACGCAGTCGGGCGCTCGAGTTGCAAGGCGATTATCCGGCGGCGCTGGCTGCATTGCGGGAGCATCTGGTGCAGGAGCAGCGGCTCGATCAGCTGTTACGGGAACAGAGCACGGCCTGGGTTCGCGGCGAGTTCGAACTGGCCCGTCAGGAGGGGGAGAATGAGCGACTGCGAGTCGAGCAGAAACTGCAGCAGCAGGAGCTGGAGCAGGTCAAGGAGCGTCGTTTCTGGCTGCTAGTGGTGATGGTGCTTTGCGGGGTACTGGCGCTGCTGACGATGGGGTGGCTGCTTGATCGCAACCGTCGGATGCGTCGTCTGGCCTTTACCGATGAGCTGACCGGCATCAACAACCGCCGTCGGGTGCTGCGGCAGGGCAGCGATATGCTGGCGCTGGCTCGCAGGCAGGGCACGCCATTTTGTCTGCTGGTGTTCGATATCGATCACTTCAAGCGGATCAACGATACCCAGGGACATCATCAAGGAGACAGGGTGCTGCAATGGGTCTCTCGGGCGGCAGATCGTCAGCTGCGACACCAGGATCAGTTGGGGCGTACCGGCGGAGAGGAGTTCTTGATCCTGCTGCCGGATACCAGCCTTGAAGAGGCGTGCCGGGTGGCTGAGCGGATCCGCTACACAGTCGCCAACCGGGCGCTGCCCGGCATGTCGTACCCGGTAACCATCAGTATCGGGTGTGTCTCTCTGCGAGACGATGATCAGGATCTGGCGGCCCTGATCCAGCGTGCCGACAATGCGCTGTATCGTGCGAAAGAGGCGGGGCGCAACCGGGTGGAAACAGACGAGTGACGGGCTGGGTATTGTCACTCACCAGGGTGTCATCGCTATTCGGGAGCACACTGATACGGCGATGATGCTCGTCCCCTGCGCTCGTTCTTGCCTGAGATGGCAGATTGGCAAGCACGAGCGCAGAAGACCGTCAGAAGGGCGTTATGCCCAGGCGCTGCCGCCATTGAGGTGAAGTACCTCACCATTCATGTTGTTATTGTTCATCAGGAATAGCGCGGCCTGCGCATAATCTTCTCCCTCTCCCAAGCGTTTCAACGGCAGGCTTTGCGCCACGGCAGCCACTTTTTGTGGGTCATTGCCCAGCGCTTTAAGCAGCATGGGAGTGCGCATGGGGCCCGGGTTGATGACGTTGATCCGACGGGGGGTCAGCTCGGTAACCAGACTGTGAGCCAGCGTTTCAACCGCGCCAGCTGCAACGGCAGGGAGTGCTTTACCTAGTTGTGGGCGGCGCGTCACCATCCCGGACGTGAGCACGATGGAGCCGCGTTCGGACAGTTTGGGTGCTGCGGCGCGGATCGCATGAACACTTCCCCAGAAGCGGCTATCCATGTTGATTTTCAAATCCTCGATGGCAGCGGTGAGAAAGCTGCCTGGTCGCATGACGGCGGCGGTAATGACGAGATGATCCAGCGAATCCAGCTGGTTGAAAAAGTGATTGACGGAGTCGACGTCGAGAATATCCAGTTGATGGCCACTGGCACTTGGGCCCAGTTCAGCCAGTGCTGTGTCAAGTTGCTCACGGCTGGAACCGCCGATAATGACCTTGGCGCCTTGCTCGATCGCTTGCTGGGCGGTGGCCAGGCCAAGACCCGAGGTACCACCGATAATGACGATCTGTTGATTGTGCAGGGTGGAATGTTTCATGTAATGACCTCTCCATTATGTAGATACGATTTACATCTTTGTAGCTGGATAGGGAAAGTCCAAGTATGAAAATTTATCAAGAGTGGTTGTTGCTGGCATGGGGAGGGGGCCAACTCCACGTGGTCCGGATGCTGCCATCCGATTCGGAGTGTTTGATTTTCTGTTCAGTTGGAACCCGTGGAACGGAGGAGCGGCCAAATTATCATCTCTTGTCAGGCTGGGTATTTTTCACTCGCGCGGGTATAATGTCGAGCAATTTTGCTTTGACTCAGGCGAGAAGACCCATGTAACGCAACCCTCCTCCCTCTCTCCACCAGGTTGGCAATACGCCAGCTGGCGTGGCTTTCGTTGCGTATACATGTGCCGTGAGCGGCATTCCGGATTTATTCCCACGGTGGCTGATGCCACCGCTCAATAGAAGAACGTTGAATTATGTCAGCTGAATTTCTGAGTGAAGTCTCCAAGAGGCGCACTTTTGCGATCATTTCGCACCCGGATGCGGGTAAAACCACCATCACCGAGAAAGTCCTGTTGTTCGGACAGGCCATTCAGCGCGCCGGTACCGTCAAGGGCCGTGGCTCGGGCCAGCACGCCAAATCCGACTGGATGGAGATGGAGAAGCAGCGTGGTATCTCCATCACCACCTCGGTGATGCAGTTCCCCTATGCCGATTGTCTGGTCAACCTGCTCGACACCCCGGGTCACGAGGACTTCTCCGAAGATACCTACCGTACCCTGACGGCGGTCGACTGCTGCCTGATGGTCATCGACGCCGCCAAGGGTGTTGAAGACCGGACCCGCAAGCTGATGGAAGTGACCCGTCTGCGTGACACCCCCATCCTCACCTTCATGAACAAGCTGGACCGCGAAGTGCGCGATCCGATGGAAGTGATGGACGAGGTAGAGCGCGAGCTGAAGATCATGTGCGCCCCCATCACCTGGCCTATCGGCTGCGGTAAATCCTTCAAGGGTGTCTATCACCTCTACAAGGATGAGACTTATCTCTATCAGAGCGGTCAGGGCCACACCATCCAGGAGAAGCGGGTGGTCAAGGGGCTGAACAACCCGGATCTGGATGCCGCCGTCGGCGAAGATCTGGCCCGGCAGCTGCGTGACGAGCTGGAGTTGGTGCAGGGCGCCTCTCCCGAGTTCGATCACGATGCCTTTATCGCTGGCGAGATGACCCCGGTCTTCTTCGGTACCGCGCTCGGCAACTTCGGTGTCGACCATATGCTGGACGGCCTGACTGACTGGGCGCCGTCTCCCATGCCGCGCAAGGCCGAGAGCCGCGAAGTGGTGGCGACCGAGGAGAAGTTCTCCGGCTTCGTGTTCAAGATCCAGGCAAACATGGATCCGAAGCACCGCGACCGTATCGCCTTTATGCGTATTGTGTCAGGTACTTACAGCAAGGGCATGAAGATGCGTCATGTGCGCATCGGCAAGGATGTGAACATCTCCGACGCCGTGACCTTTATGGCCGGTGACCGTGAGCAGGCGGAAGACGCCTTCGCCGGTGACATCATCGGTCTGCACAACCACGGTACCATCCAGATCGGCGACACCTTCACCCAGGGTGAAGATCTCAAGTTCACCGGTATCCCGAACTTTGCGCCGGAACTGTTCCGCCGCATCCGCCTGCGCGATCCGCTCAAGCAGAAGCAGCTGCTCAAGGGGCTGGTGCAGCTCTCCGAAGAGGGCGCGGTGCAGGTGTTCCGTCCGCTGATCAGCAACGATCTCATCGTCGGCGCGGTCGGTGTGCTGCAGTTTGACGTGGTGGTTTCGCGCCTGAAGAGCGAGTACAACGTCGAGGCCATCTACGAGGCGGTCAACGTCTCCACCGCCCGCTGGGTGGAAGGGACCGACGTCAAGAAGTTCGAAGAGTTCAAGCGCAAGAACGAGGTCAACCTGGCCCTCGATGGCGGTGACAACCTCACCTATATCGCGCCGACCATGGTCAACCTGCGCCTGGCACAGGAGCGCCACCCCGACGTGCAGTTCCGCCAGACTCGCGAGCACTGATCACCGCTGGTTTGCTTATTGGCAGATAATCAAAGAGACCCCGCTTCGGCGGGGTCTCTTGTTTTGAGCCGTTGTGCCTGTTTAAGGAGGGATGCAGGGGGTAATGGTTCAGCATCTTCCAGTCGCAAGCAGCCCTCTCCCAGAGGGAGAGGGAACCATCAGAGGTCTGCCTGAAAGATCGCGGAAGTGTTTTTGCCCCCTTCTCCCCTTGCGGGAGAAGGGTTGGGGATGAGGGGGGTTACCCCAGTGTCAGCACCATGCAGATCTCGCAATCCCCGTGGCCGGTGCAGCCAAGGGGGCCGGGCAGGTGTTCAAAGCCCAGTGATTCGTAGAGGCTGGTGGCCTCGCGCAGTACTTCGGTGGTCTCCAGATAGCAGCGCTGATAGCCCAAGTCACGAGCGGCATCCAGTGCCTGCAATACCAGCCGTTTGCCAAGGCCCAGTCCGCGCAGTGCTGGCATAAAGTACATCTTCTGCAGCTCGCAGACTCCCTCTTCTCCTGCCAATGGCGCGATACCACCACCGCCGAGGATGGAACTGTCCGGCCCTTCGATAACCCAGTAGCGACTCTTCTCCCCCTGATAGCTCTGGGAGAGGGTGTCGAGATTGGGATCGGATACCCCATACCCCTTGTCAGCGGTGAGGCCATATTCGGCCGAGACGGCGCGAATTACCAAGGCGATCTGGGCATTGTCCGCCGCCGTGATGGGGCGGATCCGGTAACCCCGCTGGCGACGGGCGCGGGAGAGGGCGCTGCGATAGAGCCGCAGCCCTTGCCACAACTGCTCCCGCTCGGGCAGGCTCAACTGCGCCAGCATCTCTTCCATCGCCCCGTCCATCTCCCGGTGCAACTCCAGCAGCATCCCCTGACCGTTGACGGTGAGGCGGGCCTCCTTGCTGCGCCCATCGGAGGGGTGTGGGTGCCAGCTGATGAGCTCTCGCTCGGCGAGGCGCGCCAGCGGACGGCTGGCGTTGGATTTGTCGATGTGCAGCTTTTCTGCCAGCTGCTGATTGGTGGCCGGGGCGTTTTCCAGCTCGATCAGCAGGTGAGCCTCGATGGGGGTGAGGGCCAGATTGCCGCACTGCTGGGAGAGCATGCCGAGTTCGCGAACCAGATCGCGCGACAGGGCGCGCAGGGGACGGGGATCCATGTCGTGGTTTCCTGTTTAGTTGTGCATGACAACTAAAATAGCGTAAAAGTTGTAATTCGCAACCTTTTGCTGTGATGACTTGCAGAATATGAGGTGAGCGGCAGCCCCGTTGATTGGGCTGCCGCAGGTGGGGCGGTCGTCAGGCTGCGGCTCTGATAGCCAGCTCCGGGCGGCGGGAGAAGCAGCGGGCCAGCAGCAACATGGTGGCGACGCCTATGGTACCGAGCACCAGCCAGGGGAGGGCCGGTTGACCCTGTTGCAGCGAGAAGTCATAGAGGGAGCCGCCGCCCACATAGCCGGTCATGCCCCCCAGCGCCAGCCCGAGGCGGCTAAAGCCCATGTAGCTGCCGCGGGCTGTGGGGTTGGCCAGCCGGGTCATCAGGGTCTCCCGGGCCGGTTCACAGATGATGATCCCCAGATAGAAGCAGGCCAGCAGTACGAAGATGCCGGAGAGGGTGCTGACGAAAGCGACCAGCCCGATCCCCACCGTCATCAGCAGGATACCTGCCATCAGTCGGCTTTCCAGCCGATAGCGCCGTTCGCTGAAACGGGCGATAGGGTAGAGCAGCGCCAGTGACAGCGCCGTTTCCAGGCTGTACATCCAGCCCACCGCCGTGGTGGTGCCGGAGAGCTGCTTGACCAGAATGGGGAAAATCAGCATCACCTGTACCCAAAGCATGTAATAGCCGCTTAAGATCAGCACCAGTCGGCAGAAGGCGCGATCTGCCAGCACCTGCCCTAACCCTTCCCGCATCGGAGTCGGTTTGACCGAGAGGCGGTAGGCGGGCAGCAGGGTCCAGTTGCAGAGCGCCGCTAGGGTGAAGAGCCCGGCGCCCAGCAGGCAGACGTAGGTGAAGTCAAAGCGCAGCAGCCAGCTGCCGAGCAGGGCACCGGTGACGGCCCCTGCGCTCTCCAGCATCATCAGCAGGGAGATAAAGCGGCCCCGCTCATGGGGACGGGTAAATTTGATCACCAGTGCCGCCCGTGGCGGGTCGAACAGGCAACCGCCCAGTCCGGAGAGGAAGCAGGAGAAGATCAGCATGGCGCCACTGTCGGCCCAGGCCAGGGTGGCAAAGCCGACTGCGCGCAACAGCATGCCGGTGACGATGAGCGGGCGGGCGCCGAAACGGTCAGCGAGGGAGCCGCCAAAGATCCCCAGCCCCTGTTGGGTCAGCTGGCGCAGGCCGAGCGCCAGCCCCACCAGACCGGCCGCCCAGCCGAGTTGATCGACGAAGCGCAGGCTGATCATCGGCATCACCACAAAGAAACCCAGGATCACCAGTGTGGTATCCAGCGCCAGAAACCAGCGCCCCCAAAACCTCGCCCTATCGACCATAACGCCCTCTCATTCACAGATGCCTTCATTCTGGAGAGGGTTTAGATATAGTGGTAGACGACAACTACCTATATTTCATATCAGGATTATTTATGTCTATGGATCTGGACGATCTGCAACTGCTGCTGGATGTGGCCGAGCTGGGCAGCTTCAGTCAGGCGGCGGCCATTCGTGGCTGGTCACAGCCGCTGGTGAGCCAGCGGATTGCCCAGCTGGAGGAGAGCCTCGGGGCACCGCTGTTTCAGCGTCATCGGCGCGGGGTGACGCCGACCCGTGCCTGCGAGGAGTTTCTCCCTGCCGCCCGCTCGGCGCTGGCCACTCTGAGCGAAGGGCGGCTGGCACTGCAGGGGGCGCCTGCGCTGCCTTGTATCCGTCTCTCCAGCCTGCCATCCCTCACTTCGGTGGTGTTTGGCTCGTTATTGATGGAGCTGGTGGACGAGCCGTTCGAGATCCGCTGCACCACGGATCACTCCGGCGAGATCATGCAGTCGCTGCTGACCGGCGAGGCCGATATCGGCTTTGTGCTCAAGCGCCCGCCGGTTGCGGGCCTGCAGATGGAGCTGCTCTGCTGCTCCCCTATCATCGCTATCGCCTCGCCATTGCATCCGCTGGCCGGTTGTCACGGCCTCACCCTGGAGGATATTGCCGACCAGCGGCTGGCGCCTCAGGTATGGGGGCCGGGGTGTGACGTCTTTATCCAGCAGTTGCGGCGGCTGCGGCGGGCGGCCAGCCCCCTGCATGCGGTGCAGCCCGCCAGTGCGGCGCGGGATCTGGCGCTGGAACACGGGTTTATCACCCTGATGCCGGAGCTGGCCATCAAGCGGGATCTGGAGGTGGGGCGGCTGGTCAGGCTCGATGTGCGCAATCTGCCGCAGGAGCATTGGGATGTGATGATGGCGTGGCGCGGTGGCAAGCGGCCCAATCCGGCTCGGGAAACCGTGTTGGCCACCGCCCGCACGCTGGCGAAACGGTGGCGCAATGAGTAGAACGATGCGGGACAAGGCCCGCATCGGGTGGATCAATAGCTGGCCTTGAGGGTTACGCCACTGAACGCGGAAAACCCTGACAGCTGCACATGCCAGGTGCCCGCCTTGGGATTGGTGAACGAGCAGCTTTCGTTATTGCCCCCCTTGTAGGGACGGCAGTCGTAACTGCTGCTGGTGGGGGCGCTGCCAAAGCGGACGTAGAGGTCGGCATCTCCGGTGCCGCCACTGCTGCTGATCTGCAGCGACCTGGTGCTCGCCGGTACGTTCAGGGTGTAGTTGAGCTTGCCCCCCTTGCTGGCGGCGAGGTTGCTCACCGGCACGCCGTTTTGCAGTACGTTGTCGCTCGGTGGCGGCGTGCTGCCGCAGCTGGCATCGACCCCGACGGTCTGGAAGGCCCGTGCCACATCCGCCTGACTGTAACCCAGATCGGCGGTCGCCCGGCTGACGCCGCAGGCCCCTTGCTGGTAGTTGGTGTTGGCGCCCCAGTAGAGGCGGTTGGCCAGCAGGAACACTTCAAATGCCTTGCGGGTGTTCCAGCCGCTGCTGGTGGCGAGCAGGTAGAAGGCGCGGTTATAGACCCCTGAGCTGTGGTGTACATCCATCCCCTCCTGATAATCCGCCGCATGGCCGATGGATCTGCCATCCCTGGTCGGATCCTCGAAGTAACGCAGGGAGCCGTTACCCTTGAAGATCTGGGCACCGACCAGCCAGTCGTTGCTCCCCTTCATGTAGAACTCGGCCGCTTCCCCCGCCATATCGGAGAAGGCCTCGTTGATGCCGCCGGATTGTCCTGAATAGATCAGCCCGGAGTTCTGTTCGGTAAAGCCGTGGCTCACCTCGTGGGCCGCCACATCGAGGCTCACCAGCGGGTGGAAGGTGGTGGCGCCGTCACCGAAGGTCATCTGGCTGCCATCCCAGAAGGCATTTTCGTAATTCTTGCTGTAGTGAACCCGCATCTTCAGTTTGAAGGTGAGGGGCGCCGTGTTGTACCAGTTGCGGTACATGTCGAACACCACGTTGCCGAAGTAGTGGGCGTCGTTGAGGGGCGAATAGGCGCCGTTGATCTCCTTGACCCGGTTCTCCGGGCAGGTGAACTGGTGGATGGCACCGCCTGAGGTGGCGTGGTTGAGGTTGATGGTATCGACGTTGGGGCTGGTCATCCGGCAGTTGTCATCCACGATGAGCGGGCCAAAATCGGTGCCGTAGACGTATTTTCCGGTCTTGATGTTGCCCCCCGGGCCGGTGGCATCCTTGTGGTTGATCCCCTCCCAGCGTTTGAGCACCTCACCGCTCTGGGCATCAAGAATGACGAAGGGGCGGCTTGGCTTGTCACCTTCGGCGATGAAGGAGACCTGATAAACCAGCCGGGCCAGCCCGTTCTCATCCTGCATCACGTAGAGTTTGACCTGCTCGTTGCTCCCCTTGCTACCCGCCTTGGCCTTGCTGGCGGCATCCTGTGGCGAGAGGGTGACGGCCGGGCTTGCCACATCCTGATCGATCTGGCGCAGCATGCGTCCACTGGCCTGTTGCAGCTGGCCGTTCAGGCTCTTGTCAGCCACTACGACCTGACCCATTACCGGGATGCCGTTCCAGACCTGCTCGTAGCGGATCCGCTGCTGGCCGTTGGGCAGCTTGACCACCCGCACCTGACGAAACTCGCCATCTTCCAGCTGCAAGGTACCACTCGCGGCACTGAGGCCTGTCATGGCCCGGATGCCGTTTGCCGTTACGTTGATCTCTACCTCTTGTGCCGCCAGTGCGGCACTTCCCCAGCAGGCCAGCGCAACGGCCAGATAAATTTTATTCATCTCTTCTTTCCTTAAATCGATGAGGTTGATAAACCGACCGAAGGTCGGGCGTTTTGAAGCTAGTGCCGGTGGGGGAAAGTGCCCCCTGTCAAAAGTGACAGCGCAGCACAAAGGGGTAGCAGGATCTGCCAAAGTGCCGTTTGGGGGCATTCTTCGGCGCCATGTGGAGAGCATTATCCGGTTTCAGACACCCACCCTCCTCTTTTGAGGGAGGAGAGAACGCACGCTGAGACCCTCTGCGATACCTGCCGGAGGGGAGGCGTAAAAGTGGCTGGCGCGGCCAGTGGCGATTGGCTACATTGGGTGCTGATTCGCTATTTGATCACTGATTTGAAAGGAGAATCCCATGTTTTCATGGCAGTTGGACGACGAGCTTGCGCTGCTCTTCTTGCAGCCAGATATGGCGAGCGAACTGTTTGCCCTCTGCAATGACAACCGGGAGTACCTCTCCCAGTGGCTGCCCTGGCCGCCACTGATCCAGCGCCCTGTCGACAGCGCCCTCTTCATTCGCAGTGCCATCGAGAAGTTCGCCCGCGGCGAGGGGCTCACCACTGCCATCGAGTATCAGGGGGAGGTGGTGGGGGTTATCGGTTACAACAGCATCGATCATGACCTTGGCAAGGTGGTCATCGGCTACTGGCTGGCGGAGCGCTGGCAGGGTAACGGCATCATCACCCGGGCTTGCCAGGCCCTGATCCACCACGCCTTCGAAGAGATGGGGATGGAGAAGGTGGAGATCAGCGCCGCCACCGATAACGAGCCCAGCAGAGCCGTCTGTGAACGGCTCGGGATGCAGCTGGAGGGGGTGACCCGGCGCGCAGAGCGGCTGGGCAACCGGATTGTGGACCATGCCCACTACAGCTTGCTGCGCGATGAGTGGCTAAGACAGAGGGAGTCCTGATGGCGCTGCCACATATCAAGACGGCTCGTACCCACCTGACCATACTGTCGCCGGATCAGGCCCCCATGATGCTCGACTTCTACCGGCGCAACCGCGACCACCTTACCCCCTGGGAGCCGCTTCGGGACGAGCACTTTTACACCCTCTCGTACTGGCATGCCCGGCTGCAGGACAGCTACAGCCAGTTCTTCAACGGCACCGGTGTCAATCTGGTGGCCCTCGATCCGGCTGGCGAGCGGGTGATCGCCACCTGCAACTTCAGCAATATCCTGATGGGGGTCTTCAAGGCGTGTCATCTGGGCTATGCCATCGACCAGCAGCATCAGGGGCAGGGGGTGATGGGAGAGGTGCTGTCAGCCGCCATCGACTACCTGTTTCGCGAGCACGATCTGCATCGCATCATGGCTTGCTATATGCCAGCCAATCAGCGCAGTGGCGCCTTGCTGGAGCGGCTCGGCTTCGAGCGGGAGGGATTCGCGCGGGCGTATCTGATGATCAATGGCCGCTGGGAGGATCACATCCTCACCTCGCTGATTAATCCGGCCCCCTGAGCGACAGATAAAAAAACGGGCCCGAAGTTGCCTTCGGACCCGTCTTCGAATGAGGTGCAGGCTTAGTTGGCCTTGGCATCGCTCACTGCAGCTTCAACCTTGGTAGCGGCTTCGGTAGCAGCTTTTTCTACGGTTGCAGTCGCTTCGGAGGTGGCCTTCTCTACGGTAGAGGTGGCTTCGCTAGCGGCTTTTTCTACAGTGGCAGCAACTTCGGCGGCCGGAGCAGCAGGAGCGGCAGCTTTTTCTTCTTTCTGACCGCAAGCAGTCAACATCAGACCCAGGATACCGGCTACCAGTACTTTGTTCATGTGCATTCCCTCAAAAAAAGATGGAGAGATGGTCTGTGCAACCATCACAGCGCCCACCGTTGCCCGGTATTGAAACAAGAAGCCGGGAGGCAGCAGGCGGGCGCAATATAGCCCCATTAGTTACCGATGAAAACGGATATCACAATGACATTTTTTCGTGCCGTTGATAAAAAGCTCCACTGCAACGACTGATATCAATACAAGATGCCGTCAAATGGTGCTAATTGCACAATAAAACACCACTTTGCAGTCATCTTGTGGCGGTTTAGCAAGGTCAAGGTTGGTCAAGCGCGGCCGATGGCCCACACCTTAGTCAGACAGCTTCTGACAGGGCAGCCGTTTTCCCTCAAGGTGGCTCTGACGGGCCAGATCCAGCAGCGCCATCACCGCCAGCGCTTCACTTGCTGGCACCGGGTTGCTCCCTTCGCCCTTGATGGCGGCGCAGACACCGCGATAGTAGGCGCCATAATCCCCCGCCTCACCCACCACGCTCTGCTGCTGTAACTGACCATCGACAATGCGGCTGAGCTGACCGGGTTCACTATCAATGCCCCAATCCGTCGCCGGTGGCCGCTTGCCCAGTTTGAGCTGATCTTCCTGCACATCCATACCGAATTTCACGAATGAGCCCTGGCTGCCGTGAATGACAAAGCGCGGCATGGTGGCCGAGACCAGACAGCTGCCATGCAGAATAACCCGCAGAGCACCGTAACCCAGCACCACATGGAAGTAGTCGTCCGCCAGTGCGCCGGGGCGCTGCTCGGCCAGATCGGCCTGCAGCCAGTCCGGCTGGCCGAACAGCTGCAGCGCCTGATCCAGTACATGGGGGCCGAGATCGAACCAGAGGCCGGAACCCGGGCCACCCGCTTCGCGCCAGCGCTGGCGCACTTCGGGGCGATAGCGATCGAAGTGGGATTCGAACTGGGCGATCTGCCCCAGCGTCCCTTCGGCAATCAAACGGCGCACGGTAAGGAAATCCCCGTCCCAACGACGGTTGTGGAAGATACTGAGCAGCCGCTGCTGCTTTTCGGCCAGCTCGACCAGCGCTTGCGCCTCGGCCAGATCCAGTGCAAAGGGCTTGTCGATCACCACATGTTTGCCTGCCAGCAGCGCCTGGCGGGCGAGGGGGGCATGGGTGTCGTTGGGGGTGGCAATCACCACCAGATCGACGGTCTCATCGCTCAGTACCTCCTCCAGTGAGCCGACCCGGCAGCCGGGCAGATCGGCCTGCACCTTGGCGGCATCGCGGCTCACTACCCAACTCAGGGACAAGCCCGGCGTGGTGGAGAGGAAGGGGGCGTGGAAGGTCTTGCCTGCAAAGCCATAGCCCACCAGGGCTGCGTTGAGAGTGTGGCTCATCGGGAGTTCTCCGCTGACATCGAGTGAGTGGGGTTGCCATCGCAGGCAATCTGCCGGATGGCCATATGCTGTAAAGGCGATACAAACGAGAAGGGGGCCGATGGCCCCCTGAGTGTGCCCATCAGAGCACAGGATTTATTGCAAACACAAGCGGCGACCGCGTCGGGTCATCAGCATCACCAGAGGCGGCAGCAGCAGCCACATATGCAGTGCCAGCTGGCTCAGCGGGTCGTGCATCAGGGCGCCGGTCAGACCAACCAGGGCGCCGGAGCCGCTCATCTGGAACAGGCCGAGCAGGGCGGCGGCGGTACCGGCGCAGTGGCCGAACGGTGCCAGCGCCATCCCGGCGGCCGAGCCCAGAATCATGGCAAAGCCGATGCTGGAGAGGAATACCGGCCCCATCATCGCCAGCGGATGTTCGATGTGCATGGCCAAAGTCAGGGTGATGGCCGAAAGCATCAACACCAGCAGGCCGATGCGCAGTGTGCGTCTTGGCCCCACCTTGGCGATAAAGCGCGGCGCCATAAAGCAGGCCAGAATGTTGAGCGCGGCGTTGGCGGTAAACCAGTAGCTAAAGCCGCTCATATCGAGCCCCAGTTTCACCATCAGCTGCACCGGTGCGGCGGTGACATAAGCGAGGATCACCGCCATCGCCAGCATGCACAGCGCCGCATTGAACAGGAAGCTGGGGGAGCGCAGCACCGGGCTGTAGCGAGACCAGCTGATGAGGGCCCCTTCGCTGCGGGTCTCCTCCGGGCGGGTCTCCGGCATCCGCCACATCAGCCAGCTGCCGACGATGAGCGCATAACCGGCCATAAACCAGAAGTTGGCAGACCAGCCCGCCTTGGCGGTGAGCCAGCCACCGAGCAGGGGGGCCAGCGCAGGAATAAAGCAGATGGCGCCATTGAGATAGGAGATCATCTGACCGCTCTTTTTCGGGCCGTAGCTGTCACGCACCACCGAGAAGGCGGCGACCGAAGTAGCGCAGGCGCCGAAGCCCTGCAGCACCCGGGCCAGCATCAATTCGCCGAGGCTGGCGGCAAAACCGGCCCCTAGCGCGCTCAGGCCATAGAGCAGCACGCCGCCCAGCGCGATGGGCTTGCGACCGTAGCGATCGGCCAGCGGGCCAACAAGCAGTTGCCCCAGTCCCATGCTGAACAGGAACCAGGTGATGGTGCCCTGCATCAGGGTTACTTCGGCGCCCAGCTGCTCGGCCATCTGCGGAATGGCGGGCAGGTAGATGTCGATAGCCAGCGGACTGAACAGCACCAGTAGTACGAGTAAAAGTATCAATGGCATCTGTCACCTCTTTAGTCAGCCAGGTTAATGAATTGGGGCGCGAGTCTACTGACTCACAGTAATGAATAGAAATGGTATTTAATCACTTTGGTTATTCCATTATGGAAACATGTATTAAAAAGCTGGTTATTCGATGGCGGCAAATCCCCCGTAACCCCATCACAGCGGGTGTAATTGACGCTTTTACTAAACGCTTGCGCCGCATAGAATGCGCAGATTATTTTTGCGGAGGTGCTCGATGAACAAGCTTGTCCTGGCAACAGGTAACCAGAAAAAGGTGAAGGAATTGGCCGCCATGCTGGCCGATATGAAGATCCAGGTGATCCCACAGAGCGAGTTTGCGGTCTCCGATGCCGATGAGACCGGCACCACCTTCGTCGAGAATGCCATCATCAAGGCCCGCCACGCCGCCCGCATTACCGGTCTGCCCGCCGTGGCCGATGACTCCGGTCTGGAAGTCGACCTGCTGCAAGGGCGCCCCGGCGTTTACTCCGCCCGCTTTGCCGGTGTGGGTGCCGGTGACAAGGCCAACATCGAGAAGCTGCTCGGCGAGCTGCAAGGTGCCCCCGAGTATCTGAAGAGCGCCCGCTTCTGGTGTGTGCTGGTCTATATGCGCCACGCCGACGATCCCACTCCCATCATCTGTCAGGCGAGCTGGGAAGGGATGATCATCGACGAGCCGCGCGGTCAACATGGCTTTGGCTATGACCCCGTCTTCTTCGTGCCGGATCACGACTGCACCGCCGCCCAGATGCCAGCCGAGCTGAAAAACCAGCTGAGCCATCGCGGTCAGGCGCTGGCCAAGCTCAAAGCGGCGCTGGCTGCGGCGCACTGAGTCACTTCGCCACCTTGTCGGTTACACACGGTCAATCACACATAGTCATCTACAATGGGGGCCTTGAGCCCCCGTTTTATTGGAAGCCCCATGCTGCAACTGCCGCCGCTCTCTCTCTATATTCATGTGCCCTGGTGCGTCCAGAAGTGCCCTTACTGTGACTTCAACTCCCATGCCCAGAAGGGGGAGTTGCCTCACCTCGAATATGTCGCCGCTCTGCTGGAGGATCTGGATCAGGATCTGAAGTGGGCGCAGGGGCGGCCGCTCTCCTCCATCTTTATCGGCGGCGGCACCCCCAGCCTGCTGACGGTAGAGGCGATGCAAACCTTGCTGGACGGGGTGCGGGCACGCATTGTGCTCACCGCAGATTGCGAGATCACCATGGAAGCGAACCCGGGCACGGTGGAGGCGGACAAGTTCGCCGGTTTCCAGCGCGCCGGCATCAATCGTATCTCCATCGGGGTGCAGAGCTTCCAGCAGGAGAAGCTCACTCGCCTCGGCCGCATTCACGGCCCGGAAGAGGCGCGCAAGGCCGCGGCACTGGCCCATGCCATCAAGTTGCCTACCTTCAATCTGGATCTGATGCACGGTCTGCCGGATCAGAGTCTGGATGATGCCCTTTATGACCTGCAGCAGGCGATCGACTGCGCCCCGCCGCACCTCTCTTGGTATCAGCTCACCATAGAGCCGAACACGGCGTTTGCCTCCAAGCCGCCCAAACTGCCGGAAGATGACACCCTGTGGGACATCTACGAGCAGGGCCACGCCATGCTCACCGCCAGCGGTTATCGCCAGTACGAGATCTCGGCTTATGCCAAAGAGGGCTACCAGTGCCATCACAACCTCAACTACTGGCGTTTCGGCGACTATCTGGGGATTGGCTGTGGCGCCCACGGCAAGGTGACCGATCTCGCGAACCAACAGATCCTGCGCACCGCCAAGGTGAAGCATCCGAAAGGGTATCTGGACAAGAGTCGCCCCTATCTGGACGAGCAGTGGCAGGTGACGGCAGACGATCTGCCGCTCGAATACTTTATGAACCGCTTCCGCCTGTTTGAACCGGCCCCCAAGGCGGAGTTCGAGGCCTATACCGGCTTGCCGCTGGAGCGGGTGGAGACGGTGCTCGCCATCGCCCAAAGCAAGGAGCTGATCGAGGATTTGGGAGAGAGCTGGCAGCTCACTTCTATCGGCCATCGCTATCTCAACGTGTTGCTCGAACTCTTTATGGATGAGTGAGCGGCCTGTTGAGGCTGTGAGTTGGCGTTGCCAAATCGCTTCTTCTGTCAAAACAATCAGGGCGCCAATGGCGCCCTGATTGTTTTGGTCGGTAGAAACCCGCTCAGTAGCAGACGCGGATCATCTGCTGTTGGCCGGGCTCCCACCGCTTGCCGAATTTGGCCTTGCGCTGGTAACTCCCCTTGCCCTTCTTGTTGCACTCGACTCGGCTGCGAAACAGGGGATCGGAGAGCAGGGCGTGCAGATGGTTATCCTTTATCTCGCCGCGCTGATGGGCATAGTTGCCCCCTTGCGCATTTTCCTCACGGGGGAGGGCGGGTTGGTCGACCCGAATTTTGGCCATGATGGCTCCTCTTCTTTTCTCTTGGTGTGTTGATTCTTGTGTCTGGATGGTGGTTTTCGCTGCGGGCGCCTGTGCAGGTTAGCGCCCGGCAACCGGATGCACTGGCACCGGTTAAAAACGCGGCGATTTTGTCACCAAATCGCCGCCAGAGCAATGCGTCGGCGGCGCCGAGTCAGTCACACTGAGCCAGGCACGCTCAGTCAGGCATACCATGTCAGCCGTGAACCGGGTCATGCTGGTCGTGGCTGTGATGCTCGTGATGGGCCGGGGCACCAGATTCCAGCGTTTCGAGGATGGCGCAGTGCTCCGCCGAGCGCGGCCCGCCGCAGCAGATATTGGAGAGCTCGCGCAGGTTGTCGCGAAAGCGGGTCAGTTCGATGATCTTCTGCTCCACCTGGGCCAGCTTGGTGTCGGCCACCGCTTTCACCTCCTGACAGGTGACTTTGGCCTTGTTGGTATCGAGGTCGAGCAGCTCGCCGATATCGGCCAGCGAGAATCCCACCGACTTGGCGCGAATGATGAACTCCAGTCGCCGCTTGTCCTGTTCACTGTAGAGGCGGTAGCCGGATTCGTTGCGGATCCCCGGTGAGATAAGCCCGTTCTTCTCGTAAAAACGCAGGGTATCTGCCTTGACCCCGCACGCCTTGGCCAGTTCACCGATCCGATACATGCTCTCTCTCCCCTTGAATGTATGCCGCCACAAAAACCGGAATCCACTATCACCCCTTTGCCCATGGATTGCCAGCCAAGGGCATAAAAGGGGCAGATAAACATCTCCTAGCGACCCTTTTTCCCATAAAACACTGAAAGTGAAAACGTTTCGAGAAAATCAAGTGGAAAACGTTTAACGCCGCGCCAAATAAGGCTTTGCTGTTTCAAAAAATCCACCACAGGTCACATTTTTTGTGTAGAATACGCGCCCATAACAGAGCGCCGCACCAAGCGGGCATTTCCTAAAACGCTTTTGCCGGATGTCGGGGCGAGAGTGGTTTGCGAAATCCCCCACTTCCATTTATTTGGGGACTCTCTGTGTTGAGCCTCGCCTCCCATGGAACGGTCCCCGTTATGTTGAGGACGATAGTGTGATGGAACAAGCTCGACCCATTCGCCGTGCACTGCTGAGTGTGTCTGACAAAACTGGCATTCTGGAATTTGCCAAGGCACTCAACGAACGTGGTGTTGCCCTGCTCTCCACGGGCGGTACCGCCAAGCTGCTTGGCGAGGCGGGTCTGCCGGTGACCGAGGTCTCCGACTACACGGGTTTCCCTGAAATGATGGATGGCCGGGTCAAGACCCTGCATCCCAAGGTTCATGGCGGCATCCTTGGTCGTCGGGATCAGGATGACGCCATCATGGCTCAGCACGCTATCTCCCCCATCGACATGGTTGTCGTCAACCTTTACCCCTTTGCTGCCACCGTGGCCAAAGCGGGCTGCACCCTGGCCGATGCGGTCGAGAACATCGACATCGGCGGCCCGACCATGGTGCGTTCTGCCGCCAAAAACCATAAAGATGTCGCTATCGTCGTCAAAGCTGCCGACTATGATCGGGTTATTCGCGAAATGGATGCCAACGGCAACAGCCTGAAACTGGCGACCCGTTTCGATCTGGCCATCGCCGCATTCGAGCACACCGCCGCCTACGACGGCATGATCGCCAACTACTTCGGCACCATGGTTCCTTCCTACGGTGACAACAAGGAGGGTGACGAGGAGTCCCGCTTCCCGCGCACCTTCAACAGCCAGTTCATCAAGAAGCAGGACATGCGTTACGGCGAGAACAGCCATCAGGCAGCCGCCTTCTACGCCGAAGAGCATGCCGCTCCGGGTTCTGTCTCCAGCGCTATCCAGCTGCAGGGCAAGGCGCTCTCCTACAACAACATCGCCGATACCGATGCGGCGCTGGAGTGTGTTAAGGAGTTCGACGAGCCGGCCTGCGTCATCGTCAAGCATGCCAACCCCTGTGGTGTGGCTATTGGTAGCGACCTGCTGAGTGCCTACGATCGCGCTTACCAGACCGACCCCACCTCTGCCTTCGGCGGCATCATCGCCTTCAACCGCGAGCTGGATGGCGCCACTGCGGCAGCCATCGTCGAGCGTCAGTTCGTCGAGGTGATCATCGCCCCGACTGTCAGCCAGGAGGCCCGCGATGCGGTCGCCGCCAAGCAGAACGTGCGTCTGCTCGAATGCGGTCAGTGGACTGCTCCGGCGCAAGGGTTTGACCTCAAACGCGTCAACGGCGGCCTGCTGGTACAGGAGCGGGATCTCGGCATGGTGACGCTGGGTGACCTGACCGTGGTCAGCAAGCGCCAGCCGACCGAGGCCGAGCTGCAGGATCTGCTGTTCTGCTGGAAAGTGGCCAAGTTCGTCAAATCCAACGCCATCGTCTACGCCAAAGATGGCCAGACCATCGGCGTCGGCGCAGGCCAGATGAGCCGTGTTTATTCGGCCAAAATCGCCGGTATCAAGGCGGCGGATGAAGGGCTGACCGTGGCGGGCTCCGTGATGGCCTCCGATGCCTTCTTCCCGTTCCGCGACGGTATTGATGCTGCCGCGCAGGCCGGTATCTCCTGCGTGATCCAGCCGGGTGGCTCGATGCGCGATCAGGAGGTAATCGACGCCGCCGACGAGCACGGCATGTGCATGGTGTTCACCAACATGCGCCATTTCCGTCATTGATGGGTCAGGGGCTGCCGATGGCGGCCCTTTTGTTGTCTCTTTTCAACTGACTATTTCCACTGACTGATGGCCTGGGTGGCCGTCCAGTGACCACAAATAGAAGCGAGCGATACGATGAAAGTACTGATCATTGGCAACGGTGGCCGCGAACACGCTCTGGCCTGGAAGGCCAAACACTCCCCACTGGTACGTCACGTTTTTGTGGCGCCGGGCAATGCGGGCACCCAGCTTGAGCCGGGTGTCGAGAACGTCGCCATCGAGGCGACCGATATCGAAGGGCTGCTGGCCTTTGCCAAAGAGAAGCAGGTCGGCCTCACCATCGTCGGGCCGGAAGCGCCGCTGGTGAAAGGGGTGGTGGATGCCTTCCGCGCTGCCGGTCAGCCCATCTTTGGCCCGACTGCTGCCGCTGCCCAGCTGGAAGGCTCCAAGGCTTTCACCAAGGATTTCCTGGCCCGTCACGCCATTCCGACCGCCGAGTACCAGAACTTCACCGAAGTGGAGCCTGCACTCGCCTACTTGCGCGAGAAGGGGGCTCCCATCGTCATCAAGGCCGATGGTCTGGCGGCGGGCAAGGGGGTGATTGTCGCCATGACCTTGCAGGAAGCGGAAGACGCGGTGCGCGACATGCTCTCCGGCAATGCCTTTGGCGAAGCGGGCTCCCGGGTGGTGATTGAGGAGTTTCTGGAGGGTGAAGAGGCGAGCTTCATCGTCATGGTCGATGGCGAGCACGTGCTGCCGATGGCCACCAGTCAGGATCACAAGCGGGTTGGCGACGGTGATACCGGCCTCAACACCGGCGGTATGGGGGCTTACTCCCCGGCGCCTGTGGTGACCGCCGAGGTACATCAGAAGGTGATGGAGCAGGTGATCATGCCGACCGTGCGTGGCATGGCGGCCGAGGGTAACGTCTACACCGGTTTCCTCTATGCCGGTCTGATGATCGACGGCGCAGGCAACCCCAAGGTGATCGAGTTCAACTGCCGCTTTGGTGATCCCGAGACCCAGCCCATCATGCTGCGGATGCAGTCCGATCTGGTGGAGCTCTGTCTGGCCGCTTGCGCAGGCAAGCTGGATCAGAAAGAGGCTATCTATGATCCCCGCGCCGCCATCGGCGTGGTGTTGGCGGCGGGAGGCTATCCCGGCGATTACAGCACCAACCACCCCATCAGCGGCTTGCCGGTGGATGAAGTGGCGGGTGAGAAGGTGTTCCATGCCGGTACCCGTCTGGAGGGAGATACCAGCCTGACCGCTGGCGGCCGTGTGTTGTGCGCCACCGCCCTCGGCCACACAGTGGCAGAAGCCCAGCAGCGTGCCTATCAGCTCGCTAGCCGCATCAAGTGGGATGGCGTCTTCTACCGCAAGGATATCGGCTGGCGCGCCATTGCTCGCGAACAGGAGTAACTGACGCCAGCAAATGGCCAGCTGATTCAGACCCCGCTACGGCGGGGTTTTTTGTCCCTACTTACCGCTTTCAACCATCCTCATGGTGCGTGTCACCTGCGTTCAATCAGTTACCAAGCGCAAACAAGCGCGGCATATCTGTCACTATTTGCCACAAAAAACAGCATTTTTCACAAACGTTTCACCATGAGTCATGGCATCATGCTGGTGATGAATTCTTGTTTGGATTCATAAGTACCCCTAACAATTCGAGCATGTCGTTATATAAGGAAATCCCATGTTGAAAACCGTCCGCCCCCTGCTGCTGCCCCTGATGTTTGGCCTGATGACCTTGCCTGCCGTGGCGGGTGATCTGGAACAGCCGATGAAGAAGATTGGCTTCAACTACAAGCAGGCCGTCAAGGCTGATGATGCAGCCACCATGGAGAAGCACATCAACGAGATGAAGGCCCAGCTGGATGTAGCCAAGCAGAAGAACATGCCGGCCGCCAAGAAAGAGAAATTCCTTGAAGGGATGAACGAGGTACAGACCGAGCTGGACGCCAGCCTGGCCGCACTCAAGGCGGGTGATGAGGCCAAGGCGCGCGAACATCTGGCCAAGGTCAACGACCTGAAGAAGGAGTACCACAAATATGCCAAGCAAAAAGGGTGAGTCCTTTCGCTGGGATCCGCTGGTTCGCCTGACCCACTGGGGCTTGGCTGCGGTCTGCATCGGCAATCTCTGGGTTAACGAAGCGGGCGAGGAGTGGCACGAGTGGCTGGGTTACGGCGCCATTGGGCTGGTCTCCTTGCGTCTGCTCTGGGGGCTTACTTTTGCCCGTGGCTACGCTCGCCTTGGTGCCCTCATCCCCAGCGGTGAGGATTTTCGCCAGCAGGCGCGCGAGATGCGTGAGCGGCAGCCTCCGGCACCGGGACATCACGGCAGCGGCAAGCTGGCCGTGTGGGCGCTCTGGCTGGTTGTGCTGGCCACTGCTGGCAGCGGCTGGTTTCAAAATACCGAGACGGGATTTGAACTGGGGGCTGACGAGTGGCATGAGTGGTGCGTGGTGGCGCTGCAGGGACTGATTGGTCTGCATCTGCTGGCCATCGTCTTCACCTCCTGGCGTCAGCGCAGCAATCTGGTTACCCGGATGCTACCCGCCGGGCGTCGCTCATCCATCCAGAGCGGCAGCAATGAGCAAACCTGAGGCTCAGCATTAGGCTCCTTGTCTCTGAGTGAGGCGCCTGATCCGGACCCTGCCCAGACCCGCCCATGGCGGGTCTTTTCTATGACCTCATCGAGCTCATCACAGGGCATTGCCCGATCCGCAGATGCAAAAAGGCCGCTCATCATGAGCGGCCTTTTCTAATTTGGTGGCCCCTGGGGGACTTGAACCCACGACCAATCGATTATGAGCGTGGGAAAAATGCATTTTACTGTATTTACGTACAGTATATGATGTTATATAAATCAATATCTTAGAGCGCATCGCTCATTTTGTGACCTTCTCTGGTCTTCCCCTATATTCTCCCTCTGTCATATCCTATAGGTATCCTTTTTCGACCAATCGATTTCTAGGATACCTGGATCGATTGGTCGGCCAAGAGCAGGCTAGCCAGGGAAAGGAGCAGCAAACGCCACTCCCCCCCCTTGGGCCAAAAAGGTCACATAGGGTTTAAATATTGAGGTTACAGAGGTTACAAGGTTACAAGTCTCTACAGGCCACGGTTTTACTGGGTTTGTTTGTAACCTCACCATAAATAGTCAGAGGTTACAGAGGTTACAAGACCTGTCTTGCCTGCCCTTCCTCTGGCTAGCCTGGTTTGTAGGGGGAAGATGAAAGCGTTCAAATTCACCAAGGCCACGATCGATGCTCTGCCCCGCGCACCAGAGGGGAAGCAGGTCGAGTACTGTGATGCCATGGTGCAGGGGTTGAGGCTTCGGGTCGGGGCCACTGGAACCAAGTCGTTTAGCGTGGCCAAGAGGAAAGAGGGGCGCTTTATCAGGGCGACCTTGGGGCGCTATCCGGCATTGACCATCGACATGGCCCGCGCCAAGGCGCTGGAGATCCTGGGAGAGGTGGCCATCACTGGCCAGAACCCCAACGTGATCCGCCGCGAACAGGACAAGCTGAAAGTCACCCTGGGCGAGGCGATAGATGCCTACCTTGCCAGCCGTGGCGACCGGATCAGAACAGAGACGGCCAAGCACTACCGCGCCGATCTCAACAACTACTCCGGCGACTGGATGACGATCCCCTTGGTCAAACTCACGCGGGAAAAGATCGAGGTTCGCCACAAGGCCATCACCGAAGGGTTGCCCAGTGCCTGGCACGGCGCATCGCCAGAGTTTCGCAAGGCGGGCACCGGCAAGGGCAGCAAGGCGCAGGCTGATCGCTGGGCGCGCACACTGCGGGCCGTGTGGCGCTTTGCCCGTGATCACTATCGGGATGCCAATGATCGGGTCATGCTGCCCGAGCCACCGACCGAAGTCCTGAGCAGCAAGCGGCTTTGGCACAACACCCCCAGACGCAACGACCGGATCCGCACCCATGAACTCAGGCGCTGGCTGGATGCTGTGGAGCAGGTCAGGCAGCACGCCATTGACTGGCGGGACGATACGACCGCCACCGTCTGCGATGCCATCGACATGGCGCTGTTTACGGGGTTACGCCGCGCGGAAGTATTCCAGCTCACCTGGGATCGGGTCAGCATGAGCGGCGGTTACTTCTGGATTGACCAGACCAAGAATGGTGATCCGCTGGAGCTGCCGATCACCGATACCCTGCTCACCATTTTCCGCCGCCGTTGGCACTGGAACCTGAAACAGAGCCGGTTTGTGTTCCCTGGTCGCAATCCGGATCGCCCTATCCATGAGCCGCGCCGTGTCATAGCCAAGATCTGCGCGGCCACTGTACCGAACCCCAACCCTGACGGCCTACCGCCGCTCGAGTTCAAATGCCACGATGCCCGCCGTACCTTCGGCACTGTGGCCGAACTGGCCGAGGTCGGTCAGTACACCATCAAGCGCCTGATGAACCACCGCACCCTGCGCAGTGCAGATGTCACCCAGGGTTACATCCACTTCACCGCAGACGAGCTGCGCAAACCGGCAACCAGGATTGAACGGGATATTTTGGAATACGCAGGCCGCTTGGACAGTAAAAATAATGCCAATAGTAATTTATTAACCATTTTCGCCACACTGCCAGAAACAGAGCAACGCCGGTTATTACTAAGTCTGCATGGCGTGGCCGACAACGAGAGAGGAAAAGACCTTGTTTAAAGCTAGCTATATGGAGAGTGAAGAGTTTAAGCATTCCATAAAAAATGGAGATATGCAGGTTAAACTATTTTCTTTTTTCAAGAGTGATAAATTTAAAAACGTAGTAAAGTTGACCTCAAAAGAATTGATTGAGCAATTACATTTGAGAGCGAATATTTATGACCTTCTAATAAAAAATGATCCCGCAGCAGGATATTATATAGAGCCTTGGGTGAGGATGTGCAAATCTGACTCTCTGATGATTATCAGACCAGACGATATCGAAATTGATGTGTATGAGTTTATGAAGGGGAAAATGGAGCCTCACGAGGTTTCAGAGTTAATAAAGCATACTGGCATATCAGAGTTCACCACATTACGGGAACTCCGTACCAAAACAAAGCAGTTCCAGGCATTTATTAATGATATTGTCTTGGATGAGCCTAGGGTGCTGTCACATCTGAATAGCGTGACCCCTCTTTCAGTTGGCAAGGTCTACGAGATGGCCAGCATAGCTAAGGAGCTGGAGTTAAGCCCTGTCGATTCATTCAGCGCACATTATAAAACCAAGGCATGCGTGGACGCTTTTGCATCTGAACCTAATTATTCTCCTGGTGATAATATTGTTGTGTCGCTCAACTTGAGTCACTACACGAACAGGGAGATCCTGGAGGATATGGGCAGATTGCTTGATAAGTGGCGCCAGGAAAGTTCTATTGATTATTGCCAAGATGGAGTCAAGGCTAGCAATAATGCGTTGCGGAAGGCTCTAACCAATAAGTACCTCATGTTATTGGATACCATGATTGCTAATCAGCTCTATCCTGGTCTCATTAATGATGAAGTAACGTTGGATTTAGTATATCCGAATTTGAATATTGAGCCTGAATCGCTAAGAAAAACACATAGGAAAAACGCCCTGGCATTTGCTGATTACCAGTGTCTCAAAACGTGGGAAAGAACGCTTACTCATGCAGGTGTATGGAATATGCCGGTAGAGCAGGCAATAACAGAACCGTTCTAGATTCTCAAGTAAAAAAAACAGAGCTTCGTTTCTCCCTACTAATATCATGGCCCCCCAGAGAAAATTAGCACCATCAAAGCAATACTGGGGGTGCCAAGATGAAATCAGTAATAAACCAGAACACTCCGCAACGCCTTACTCGCCGTGAGGCTGCCGCCTACCTTGGGTTGTCCGAGAAGACCCTTGGGGTCTGGGCCAGTAATGGCCGGTATGAGATCCCTTACTACAAGCTCGGCAACCGTACCCTCTACGAACGCGCCGATCTCGATGCGTTCCTCGCCTCCCGCAAGATGCTGCATTCCAGCAAACCCGCGAACTCCGTCCAATAACCAGGAGGTATGCACTATGCGCGTAATGTGCACCGAGTGCGGCCAATTAGGCCGTATCACCAAAACCAATCGCATGACGGTAGGGATCGCCAATCTCTATTGCCAATGCACTGATGCCAGTTGCGGTCACTCTTGGGTGTCCACACTGGCCTATAGCCACACCCTGAGCCCTTCAGCCAAGCGAGCCAGCGCCATGGCCATCGCACTGGCGCGAGGGCTGTCGCCGGAGGCGCACGCCCCGCTGTGTCAAAGCATGAACGAACGCCAAAAACAGCTGGATGAGCAGGCCGCTAAAGAGCAAAAAAAGCCCGTTTCAAATGATCGGTGGGTGCTATGAGTAGTCAAGTCAAAACCGGCTGGGTGTGCATCGCCACGGCGGGGCCAACACTGGATGGCCGCACTATTACCCCTGAGTGCCTGCGCGAGCTGGCCCAGACCTACAACCCGAGTTTCTATGTGGCCAACCTCTGGCCAGAGGGGGCACGCATTCGCCCACTTGGCTATGTGGATGCGGTGAAGGTGCAAGAGGAAGACGGCCAGCTCAAGCTGATGGCGGTACTTTGTCCGACCCTTGAGCTGATTGACCTCAACGCCAACGGCAGCCACGGCTTTTGCACCATTGAGGCGGCTGAAAACTTTGCAGGAACTGGCCAGTGGTATCTGGCGGGGGTCTCTGTCACCGACCAGCCGACCATCACGGGGCTGACCCAACTGCAATTCAGTGCCAAGCGGCCCGAGGCACGCCCGCTCTTGGTGCCAGCCTCTTTGCCTGTGCCAGTCCCCACCAAACCGGTGAACCGGACACCAGACCCTGATCGCATGTTTAAGCAGCTGGAAACCTTGGTGTCGGATATCGACAGCATCAACAAAAAGCTCGCCAGCATGATGCCCTGCCCACCAGACCCGCCCACTGCTGGCCGCCGTGATAACCCCGACTCTGACAACACCTACCCCCTCTACTAAGGAGCCTTTCTGATGACCTTATCTGACCTGCTGCGCGATGTGCGCATGAGCTTTGCCCCCGCGCCGCAACCCAGTTTCGGCAACCTCGACAATGCCACCAGTTTGGCTCTGACGGCGGCCATTTTGCAGGCCGTCCCGTTCCTGTGGATGGTCTCTATCTTGGGGGTGGATGACCCGCACGCCCCGCGCTTTGACCCGCTCAAGCCAACCCTGCGCAGTGGCCGCAAGGCGCAAGCGCGTTTCATGGTTCCGGCCAAGCCGAGCAAGCGCGCCCACCAATACGAAGAGATGGACAGCAGCGTTATCTGGACATGGCAACAGCTGGCCCAAATGCTGGAAGGGCTCGACCAAGCCCAGGTTAACGCCCTGCTCGAAGAGCTGGCCTTGGCCGCCTTTGGTGATGACTTGATACGGGTCGGCTTCCATGGCCAATCTGCTGCCGTCAATACCGACCCCGTTGCCAACCCCAACGGGGAGGATGTGATGGTGGGGTGGCCCGCCTTGGCCAAGGCAGCTGACCCCGAGGGGCTGCGGGTGCTGCGCGATGCGGTCACCTTCTCCACAAGCGGCAAGGGCGATTTCGCCGACCTCGACAGCATGGTCTATGCCCTGATTGAGAAGCTGCCCGAGGCGTACCGCCAAGACCCGCGTCTGGTGGTAATGGTCGGCGGCGAACTGCTGCGCGCCCACCAGAAAGCCCACCTCAAGGCCGGACAGGTACGAGATAAAACCCAGCGCATGAAGATTGCGGACTTGGGCTTTGTCTCGCACCAGCATATGCCAGGCACCTATCTGGCCATCACGCTGGCCGAGAACCTGCAGGTGCTCACCGTCAACCACACCCACCGCCTCACGGCGGGCGACATTGACGACTTGGCCAGCTGGGGCATTCGCTACAACCGCGCCCAGACCTACGCCTTGGGCGAGCCAACCGCCTACGCCGCTTTTGATGCCATCACCCTTGTCACTGAGGAGTAACACGATGCAAGAGAATCCTTCTGTGCAGGCCATGCCGACTGCCCCCGCAGCCACCCGAGCCAACCGACTGGATGAACACGTGACCCTGTTTCAAAGCGAACACAGCAAGCTGATGGAACTCGACCAAGAGATATTGACCTTGCGCGAGCAGCGCAAAAACCTGATGGCGCAAATCCCGTCTGCCCAGGCGCGCCGTGAGGAGCTGCGTCAAGGGCGGATAAGCCAGATGATGGGGGGAGAGGTCTCGCTGGAGGAGGCGCGGGAATACCGCGAATTGGCCGAGTTGATAGAGGATGCCCAAGCGGCGGCCAGCATGTCGGAGCGCCAAGAGAAACGCTTGGCATTGCCGTTCTATGATGCCCAGCGTGAAACCGACCTCGCCAAGCGGAGGGTCGCCGGATGGTATGACAACCACCTCGACAACAAGTTGGTGCCCGCCATCTTGAAACCGCTCAAACAACAGTTGGCAGAGCTGGCTGCGTTGACCCGTGCCAAAGGGTGCATCATGGGGCTCGAGGAGGCCCGCCGCTGGGCACTTGCCGAGTTGGGGAGTGCTCTCAATGAGGCATTGAACGGCGAGCCGGTGGCGCTGGAGGGGGATAACCCCGCAGCACGCAAGGCGCTCATTACCTCAACCCGTCCGGAGTGCGCTGATCTGCTGGCGTTGTGTGACAGTCCAGGCAAACGGCAGCAGCTGAAAAGGGAGTTGGGGAAGTAACCGCCTAGAAAAACAAAAGGGAGCCTGCCAGGGCTCCCTATTTGCTTACCCCACCCCCAAATCCAGAGGAGCAAGCCCATGCACCATAGCAAAGCCCCTGATCCCCAGCAAGAGTTGCATCCATGGATCAATTCGGATAGCCTTCCCCGTGTCGCCTTAAGCAAGCGACAAGGCAGGCGGATTAAGCACCCGCAGGCAATGACTAAACCAAGGACAATTTGCACCATTTCCCCCATCTTCGGCCTCATGCCGGAGATCTATCCTTTTTTGGGGGCATGGGTCGGGAGCCAAAGAAAACGCCCCCACTGTGCCTTCCTTGGTTTGGCACTGCTTTGCGGCTACCCGATCCGCCTTGGTCTACCAAAACCAAGGATAGTAATCATGATCTTCACCTTCCTGATCGCCACCCATGGCAGGGTCTCTGACCTTCACCGTATACGCACCATTTCTGCCGTCGCTGATACCGAAGCCCAAGCGCGTGCCAATCTGCCTGGCTTGCCGCTCGTGTTTGTTGCCCGTATTCCCTGTGAGAAAAGGGGGCAAGCATGAACATCCATCAGAACCCCTCAAAAGAGCTTACCCGCGTCACTGCTGAACTGGATACGTCAGTGTGTGCCCTTCATACCCTTTCCCATTTGTTGTCCGCTAGCGTGGATTGGGAGCGTAAGAGTCGCATTGACCATGAAGAGTTTACCTATGGCCTTTCCGGCCTGCTCAAGGCACTGGCGAAAGACATAGACACCAACTCTTGCCGGATCAGTGAGCTGAATGATCGGCTGCCTGGAGGTGAGTCATGACCTCTATTCGAATTGTCTCTGATGTCTCCCTGGCAGCCCGTGGCCAATGGCCCTTTATCCTGGCTGAACTTGGCCTATCGGTTCCCAAGCGTGGCCAGCATGGCCCATGCCCTGCCTGCGGTGGTAAAGACCGGTTTCGCCTGGATGACAAGGAGGGGCGGGGCACTTGGATTTGTTCCCAATGCGGCGCCGGTGATGGCTTAACCCTTCTGGCCAAGGCCACCCACAAGAGCACCAAGGAGGCCGCCCAAGAGGTGGCCACCTTGCTCGGGTTATCCCCAGACGGTCTCGATGCAAACGAGGTCGCCGCCCGCCGACAGAACGCCGAGCAGGTAGCAGCCAAAGCCAGGCAGGATGAAGAAAAAGCCAAGCGCAAAGCCTGCACCAGGGCCGCCTCAATCATGGGGGATTGCGTTAAGGGCCGTAGCCCCTATCTCTCCCTCAAGCACCTGCCCGACTGGCTGGCAGATACCAATCAGACCCTGATCCGAGAAGCGCGGCACAACTTCCCCCAGGGCTCCCTGGTTATCCCGCTCACGGATGAACATGATGAGCTGGTCAACGTCCAGCTCATCGACCCCCAGGGGGAAAAGCGCTATTTGGCCGGTGGCCAGAAAGCAGGGGCATTTCACCGGTTAACCGGCGGGTTACGGGTGGCAATCTGTGAAGGCTACGCAACGGGTGTCTCTGTCCATTTGGCTACAGGGGCAACCGTCTATTGCGCCATGGATGCAAGCAATCTGCTGGCAGTGGCCGAGATAGCCAAACGCCGAGAAGGAGCGGAGCCGATCCTGATTGCCGGTGACAACGATGCCCATATTGATGGCAACCCTGGCCAAGCCAAAGCCCAAGAAGCAGCAACAGCGATAGGGGGGCTGATCTGCCTTCCTGGTGAAGCTGGTGACTGGAACGATTACCACCAGGCCCATGGGCTGCTCGATACCAAGAAGGCGATCATGACCTCTTTCGCAGATACCAAGACCCCAACAGAACAAGCACCAGAGACACCAGAACTTCCCGACAACTACAGCATGGGGAAAGATCGCCTCTTCGCCATGGAATGGCGTGGCAAGGGGGAGGAGGCCGAACGGGTGCCGGTGCCTATCAGTTCCCCGCTACATGTCAGGGCGATCACCCACACCGAGCAGGGCCAAGGCTTTGGCCGGTTGCTGGAGTGGCGGGATACCAACGGCAAGACCCGCCGTTGGGCAATGCCCATGCGCATGCTGGTTCATAAAGGCGGCGAGGAGGTATTCGGCCAGCTGGCGGAAAGCGGGCTCAGTTACATCAACATGAGCAAAAAGAACCTGCTGCGCGATTACCTGATGAGCTGCCAGCCACAAGCCAGGATCACCTGTGTCGAGCGCACTGGTTGGCACAAGCGGGCCTATGTGCTGCCAAATGGCAACTTGGGGCCGGATGCCAACGAGGTGATCCTGCAAACCACCGGTTATGTGAATAACGACTTCACCACGTCCGGCACCTTGGCCGAGTGGCAAGTCCAGGTTGCAGCCCTGGCGGTCGGCAATAGTCGGTTGGCTTTTGCCATGTCGTGTGCCTTTGCTGCACCCCTGTTATCGCTGATTGGGGTCGAGGGGGGTGGGTTCCACCTGAAAGGCGAGAGTACTGACGGCAAGACCACAGTCATGATGGCAGCCGCCAGCGTGTACGGCCCCGAGGCGTTCGCCCATACCTGGCGAGCAACCGGTAATGCGATAGAAGGGATCGCCAGTCGCCGTAATGATGCCTTGTTGTGCCTGGATGAAATCAAAGAGGTGGATGGACGGGAGGCCGGTCTGGTCGCCTATATGCTGGCCAACGGACAGGGCAAGGGCCGGAGCCGCCAAGATGGGGAGCTGCGCGAGCGTAAGCAGTGGCGTCTGCTGTTCCTCTCAACCGGTGAGCTTTCCCTGGAAGACCACGCCGAGCAAGCGGGCCAGCGTACCTTTGCCGGTATGGAGATCCGCACTATCCAGATCCCGAGTGATACCGGCAAGCACGGCGCGTTTGAGGAGCTGCACGGCATGGCCGATGGCCGCCAGTTCGCTGATACCCTTCGTGAGCGCCTGCAAAGCCAACACGGCACCGCCTTTCGCGCATATATAGAGGTATTGGCCAATGACCTTAACGAACACAGCGCATGGATGAAGGGCGAGATCCGCCGGTTGGTCACGGCTATGACCCCAGAGGGAGCCGGTAATCAGGTAGGGCGGGCTATTAACCGCTTTGCCCTGGTAGCGGCAGCTGGTGAACTGGCCACCCGCTTGGGTATCACTGGATGGCAAGCCGGAGAGGCCACCAAGGCAGCACGAGCTTGTCTTGATGCATGGTTGGCTGACCGTGGCCATCTGGGCAACCAAGAAGACGCGGCAACCCTGCGCCAGATCCGCCAGTTTTTCACTGCTTACCAATACAGCCGATTTGCTGATTGGGATGATCCAAATCACAGGCCAGCACAGATGGTTGGCTATAGAAAGAAACCACAGGTTGGAAGTAATGATGGAATCATATTCTATGTATTGCCAGAGGGATGGAGAGAGATTACACAAGGAAGAGATTTTAAAAAGGCTGCACAATTAGCACAGCGAGAAGGTTGGATCATTAAAGCTCTATCTGGTAGGACTCAAACAACGGTTAGGCTTCCTTGTATCTCTAATCGACCTGCAAAAGTGTATATGTTAAGTGATTCAGTATTATCTGGCAGTGAAAATTAGCATAGAATTAAATGGATTTCTATTTTGCATATTATAAAATATGCATAAATACTACATGCAGCCATTGTAAATATCATCTGTGAGCAATCAAAAACACTCTGCATTCCGCTGTGTATATCCTAGGAATGCAGGGTGTTAATCGTTATTAGCATACTTTACTCTGTCAAGGTGACTTTAATGAATCATTCCTTGACGGGAATTAAGTCACCCTCCCACGCCTCGAACTCTTCATCATCAGGTCTGTTGTTGCACGAGTAACAAATTGGAAGAATATACTCTTTTCCACCTTCACCTGATTTTATGACATGCCCTCCAACATCAGGATCTCCAGAACAGCCATAAACCTCACACGTTGTTGCTGTACTCCCTTTGTTCTCTTCCCAAAAATTAAGCCAGCTTGTATAACCTTTTGGTGGTTTTTTATCGGCAGTAGCATTTTTATTTTTAATCTTTATAAAAGATGACATTGAAAATCCTCACTGAAAATTATTTGCATAAATGAAACAAAAGTGAGAGCTCTTTAAAAGCTCCTTTTTGATAAGTATCACAACAATTTTAGTTGTTCTGTGATTACGGTCGCAAATGAAGACGTTTCTTGGTGTTAAGCTTTCAGGAGTTTAACTAAGCCAAGGCCAAGCAAGGCGGAGCAGATCGTGGATATA
>OLFS01000251.1_pt1 | contig 55306 bp, 37 predicted proteins | sample 1605491 | NCBI WGS metagenome assembly OLFS01 (sample SAMEA3888921, study PRJEB22519) | human gut metagenome | biome: human gut; feature: human-associated habitat; material: faeces | place: Denmark | collected 2011 | reverse complement strand
CTCCCTCCTTCCTATGGAAGGAGGTGCCCCGAAGGGGCGGAGGTTGGATGGGGAAAGCGGTATCCCCCGACACAAAGCCTTCCCCGCGGGAGACGGGGCGCGGTATCCATTTCTCATTCACAAATTTCCATCTATCCATGATATAATAAAGTGTATTATGGAGGAATTATATATGAACGAAGCTACACAGAAAAATACAGCTCTCACTCTGCCGCTCGCAGCAATGAGAGATATTGCTATTTATCCCAAAATGACGGTCAGTGTCGACATTGGCCGTGATGAATCCGTTGCTGCCGTACGTCTTGCGATGCGCCGTGACCGCTACCTTGTCTGCGTGATGCAGAAGGATGGGAAGAAAGAAGACATCGACCTTTCGAACCTGTACGAATACGGCACGGTGGTGAAAGTGAACCAGATGCTTCAGCTGCCCGGCGGTCTCGTTCGCATTCTGGTGGAAGGCGTCTCCCGTGTGCATGTGGTGCATGCGGAGATGAAAGAGACCTGCATCTCTGCAGAAGTAGACGATGCAGAGGAATACACCGAAGATCCCCTCAAGGCCGAGGCGTATCGCCGTCTGCTCATCAAGAATTTCTTTGAATGGATGAGAAATACAGGCAAGGGGATGCAGGAAGACCAGATGAACCAGCTGAAACAGATCGATGATCCCGGCGAGACCGCTGATTTCATCTCCTCGCAGCTCCTGCTTGCGCCGAAGAAGCGGCAGGAGATCCTAGAGACATTAGGCGTCATCGAACGACTGAAGATCGTCAGCGAGTGCGTGGATCGTGAAGTCGCCATCGGCGAGCTGGAAAGCGACATCAATCAGGAAGTCAGAAAACGGATGGACAAGGAGCAGCAGGACTATTTCCTGCGCACAAAAGTGAAGACCATCCAGGACCGCTTGGGTGACACCGTAAGTCAGCAGAAGGAAGCGGAAGAATACCGTGAGAAGCTGAAAGCCTCTGCCATCCCCGAAGAAGAGAAGGGAAAGCTCGAGAAGGAGATCGACCACCTCGCCTCGATGCCGCCGATGATGGCGGAGACTGCCGTCGCCAGGAACTATCTGGACTGGGTCTTTGACCTGCCATGGGGCAAGGAAAGCGAAGACATCCTCGACCTTTCGCATGCGAAGGAGATCCTTGACGAAGACCATTACGGCCTGACCAAGATCAAAGAACGCATCCTCGAATACCTCGCCGTCCGTGTACTTGCTCCCGATGCCAAAGCGCCGATCATCTGCTTTGTAGGGCCGCCAGGTGTCGGCAAGACATCACTCGCACAGTCCATCGCACGCTCCATGGGCAGGAAATTTGCCCGCATCGCCTTAGGCGGCGTCCATGATGAAGCGGAGATCCGCGGACATCGCCGTACCTACATCGCAGCGATGCCCGGACGATTCATCGAAGCCATCAACCAGGCACAGACGAAGAATCCACTCATTCTCCTCGACGAGATCGACAAAGTCTCCTCTGACTTCCGCGGCGACCCTGCCTCGGCCCTCTTAGAAGCTCTCGATCCCGAGCAGAACAAAACCTTCCACGACAACTACATCGACATTCCTTTCGACTTCTCGAAAGTCTTCTTCCTCGCGACAGCGAACTCCGTCGCCACCATTCCACCGGCTCTCTTAGACCGCATGGAACTCATTGAGCTCTCCGGCTACACCGAAGAAGAAAAGCTGGAGATCGCAAAGAAATACCTCGTGCCCCGCCAGAGAGAAAGAAACGGCCTCAAAGCGAAAGACATCAATTTCACTCCGGCCCTTCTCCGCCGCGTCATCCGGAGCTACACCAGAGAAGCCGGCGTCCGCAATCTTGAACGCACCATCGGCGCTCTCTGCCGCAAAGTCGGTAAAAAAATCGTTCTTGCCGATGACAGCCTGCCGACACTGACTGCCAAGACCATAGAAAAATATCTTGGCCCCGTGAAATACATGCCCATGTCCGAAGAACACAGCGATATGGTCGGCCGCGTGAACGGTCTCGCATGGACCGCCGTCGGCGGCGAAGTCCTCGACACCGAAGCTGTCACCATCAAAGGCAAGGGTCACCTCATCCTGACCGGACAGCTCGGTGACGTCATGAAAGAATCTGCCGAGACCGCCTATACCTACATCCGAAGCCGCGCCAAAGCACTCGGGCTCGCCGAAGACTTCTATGAGACACTTGACACCCACATCCACCTTCCGGAAGGCGCCGTACCGAAAGACGGCCCATCCGCCGGTATCACCATGGCCACCGCACTCGCCAGTGCCTACACCGGACGCAAAGTCAGAGGCGATACCGCCATGACCGGAGAGATCACCCTCACCGGCGAAGTCCTCCCCATCGGCGGACTCAAGGAGAAGGTGCTTGCTGCCAGCCAGTTCGGGATCAAGCAGATCCTCCTCCCGGAAAAGAACAAACGTGACCTCGATGAGATCCCCCGATCCGTCCGCGATCAGCTCCACTTCGTCTGCGTCAAAAACGTCGATGAAGTCCTCGAACATGCGCTGGTGAAATAGGGGCTGGGATTAGTATAGCTTTGCCTGTAGCGTCATCCCTACCTGAAAACAATACCGAAGACGCAAAGCCTTCCCCGATTGGGAAGGCAAAGAGGAGGCGGCTTCGCCGCCGAAAAAGGAAGCCAACCCCGCCTCGCTGTGCTCGTTAGCCCCTTCCAAGGGAAGGGGCTCGCGTGGACACTCCCTCCTTCCTATGGAAGGAGGGAGAATGCCGCCTCACAGACTTCCCACGAAGAAGGCTTACGATACGAGAATGCCGCTTTCCCGCATTGTCATTTCGAGCGAAAGCGAGAAATCTTTTTCGTTTGCGGTCAGGCAAAGGATGTGAGGATAGCGGCGATCTGGAAGCACCGTGCTTCCAGCGAATCGGAAGGACGGTGTTTCATGCAGACAGCATTACGAAAGAAAACGGAAACGGGAAACGAAAAAGATCCCTCGGCTGCGCTCGGGATGACGAAACGAGGGAACGCCTCTTTCCATTCCTTTTCAACCTGCTGCGGAAGCCAACCCCGCCTCGCTACGCTCGGCAGCCCCTTCCAAAGGAAGGGGCTCGCGTGGACACTCCCTCCTTCCTATGGAAGGAGGTGCCCCAAAGGGGTGGAGGTTGGATGGGGAAAGGTGTATATGAGAAAATCTGTAGCACCGCCTCAGCAAGACGTCATTTCCCTATCACCGCATGCATGCTGATAAGCGTCGTGCAATAAAGAGCCCTCCACTTCGGTCGGGATGACGATACGGGGGAAACGGCATTCCCTTTTGCCACCTTCTGCGTGATGGGTTGAAAACAAATGTGAGGCGAGCGTTTTCCCGTACCGTCATCTCGAGCGTAGCCGAGAGATCTTTCTTGCAGACAGGGAAATGGTGTATGTGAGAGAATCCGTAGCACAGCCTCAGCAAGACGTCATTTTCCTATCACTGCATGCATGCTGATAAGCGTTGTGCAATAAAGATCCCTCCACTTCGGTCGGGATGACGATACGGGGGAAACGGCATTCCCTTTTGCCACCTTCTGCGTGATGGGTTGAAAACAAATGTGAGGCGAGCGTTTTCCCGTACCGTCATCTCGAGCGTAGCCGAGAGATCTTTCTTGCAGACAGGGAAATGGTGTATGTGAGAGAATCCGTAGCACAGCCTCAGCAAGACGTCATTTTCCTATCACTGCATGCATGCTGATAAGCGTTGTGCAATAAAGATCCCTCCACTTCGGTCGGGATGACGATACGGGGGAAATATCTGACGTCTAATGTCTCTTAGTCTCCTAGTCTTTTAGGCATTATAAAAGAACGGCGCTCATATGCTGACGCGCCGCTCCTTCATTTCACATTTCTAATTTCTCATTTCTAATTTTTTCCTCGCCATTGCGAGAGCCGCCAGTGTCTTCGCATCGTAGATCTCTCCGCGATCCACCATCTGATAGACCTTGTCGATCGGAAGGCGGATGACATCCAGAAATTCATCCTGATCGAGATGCTGATGAGATTTCACCAGATGGTCAGCGAGGTAGAGATGGATGGTCTCATTGCAGAATCCCGGCGTGGTATAGACATAGCCGAGCTTTTCCATATGCTCCGTCTTGTAGCCGGTCTCTTCCGTAAGCTCTCTGACCGCACAGGTATCGGGGTCTTCTCCCCCATCGAGCTTGCCGGCCGGGATCTCCAGAAGCGGCTGCTCGACCGCATAGCGGTACTGACGAACGAAGAGGATCTCTCCATCCCCAGTGACAGGGATGATGGCGGATGCCCCCGGATGCAGGACGACTTCTCTCGTGGTCTTGTGACCATGGATCTCCACCTCATCATCAAAGACGTGCAGCATCCGCCCTTCGAAGGCAGGTGCGCGATGGATCAGCTTCTCCTTTTCTATGCTCATTTCACACCTGTGCTTCCTACGCCGCCGGTGCGTACACCTTCGGCATGGTCATCGTCCGTGGTGAGGTATTTCGTGAAGATCCCCTGCGCCACGCGATCGCCTTTATTCACATGGAATGGTTCATCCTTCGTATTGTAAACAGCGACCATGATATGCCCTTCATTGTCCTCATTATTGTAATAGTCTGCATCGATGATGCCGGTGCTGTTCGCAAGGAAGAGCCCTTTCTTGATCGCCATGCTTGAACGGATGAAAATGGCGAGGTATTCATCATCTTCCATATACGCCTTCAGTCCGGTCTTGATAAGCGTCACCTGATGCGGCATCAGATCAATGTCTTCCCCGCATTCGATGTCATAGCCGGCACTCTTTTCCGTCTTTCTTTCCGGCAGATGGATGTCTTTCCCCTGCCACGTGGACAGGATCTCAAAGCCTCTTGTTTTTGTCATAGAATGGATTCTCCTTATAGAAATAGGGCTTACGATTAGCCCGTGGGGTATGCCGCCCCTTGATCGGGGATGAAAGCTCGACCCGAATGAGGAATTAGGAATGATAGTGGCGGCTTCGCCGCGAGTATGAATAGCCTTCCCCTCGAGGGGAAGGTGCCCCGTAGGGGCGGATAGGGCACTGGCGGTATAAAAGCGAGTAGGGAAATGCGTCTCAAGCAGGCGATTTACGAGAATACCCAAGCGCCGATTTTGTAAATAGCGCTGCCCGATTCGGTCGGAATGACGATACGGGGGAACGGCATTCCCTTTTGCCACCTTCTGCGTGATGGGTTAAAAACAAATGTGAGGCGAGCGTTTTCCCGTACCGTCATCTCGAGCGTAGCCGAGAGATCTTTCTTGCAGACAGGGAAATGGTATATGTGAGGAAATCCGTAGCACCGCCTCAGCAAGACGTCATTTCCCTATCACCGCATGCATGCTGATAAGCATTTTGCAGTAAAGATCCCTCCACTTCGGTCGGGATGACGATACGAGGAAAATGTCTCTCAGTCTCCCAGTCTCATCCTGACCAAGCGAAAAAGCCCAGTGAGCCCCGGGGCTCCTGCTCTTTCGAGACGAACCACCAGAACCCACTGCGCTTTTACATGATTCATGAACATCGAAGGTCGCGCGTATCGCAAACCTTGAACCCCAAATCAACTGTATGACCTGCCCGCTGGCGCGAACCGGTTTCCGCCATTACTTATTCTTCTTCTCCAGCAGCAGTGCTTTTCTGGAAAGATTGATACGGCCCTTGTCATCGATCTCCGTGACCTTGACCATGATCTCATCCCCTTCGTGGACGATGTCTTCCGGTTTCTCGACTCTCTGGAGAGCGAGCTGAGAGACATGGACAAGGCCTTCTTTGCCCGGCAGGATCTCTACAAAAGCGCCGAACTTCATGAGACGGGTGACACGGCCGAGATACGTCTCGCCGACTTCGACTTCCTTCACGAGAGACTCGACCATCGCTTTTGCCTTCTGGGCAGCTGCCTCATCTTCGGAAGCGATATATACGCGGCCGTCCTCTTCGACGTCGAGTTTCGCACCGGTTTCAGAGATGATCTTATTGATGGTCTTTCCGCCGCTGCCGATGACGACACGGATCTTGTCGACCGGGATGGTGAGAGAAATGATCTTCGGTGCATACTTGGAAAGATGTTCTGCCGGCTTATCGATGCATTCTGCCATCTTGCCCAGGATATAGAGACGGCCTTCATGCGCCTGCTTCAGTGCGGTCAGCAGGATATCTCTGGAAATGCCATGGACTTTGATATCCATCTGGATGGCATTGACGCCCTTTGCCGTACCTGCGACCTTGAAGTCCATATCGCCCAGTGCATCTTCCATGCCCTGAATATCAGAAAGGATGGAGAATTTGCCGCCATCTTCGATGAGACCCATCGCGATGCCTGCGACCGGTGCCTTGATCGGTACGCCTGCATTCATGAGGGACATGGTGCTGCCGCAGACAGAAGCCTGCGAGGAAGAACCATTGGATTCCAGGATCTCAGAAACGACGCGGATCGCATACGGGAATTCATCGACACTCGGGATGACCGGGAGGAGCGCACGTTCTGCAAGCGCACCATGACCGATCTCACGGCGTCCCGGACCACGGGAGCCCTTCGTCTCGCCGACGCAGTAGGACGGGAAATTGTACTGATGGATGTATCTCTTCTCGGTGACCGGGGTGAGGTCATCGATGATCTGGGTCTCCGACATCGGAGCCAGCGTGGTGATGGAGAGCGCCTGGGTCTGGCCGCGGGTGAAGAGCGCCGAGCCGTGAACGCGCGGGAGCAGTCCCACTTCGCAGGTGATCGGACGGATCTCCGTCAGCTTTCTGCCATCCGGACGGATGCCTTCATTCGTGATGGTGTGACGGACGATTTCCTTTGTCAGATGGTCGAGCGCATCCGCCACATCAGAGAGATGTTCCGGGTAGATGTCAGCGAAATGCTCCATCGCCGCCTTCTTCGCAGCAGCGATATTGCCATCACGGCGCAGCTTATCCGCATCGAAGATCGCCTTCTTCAGGGACTCGGTCGCAAATGCTTCGACATCCTTTTCGATCTCTGCCGGGACTTCTGGGAAGGTCAGCACGCGCTTTTCCTTGCCGACTTCTTCGATGATCTTTTTCTGGAAACGGCAGATCTCCTTGATCGTCTCATGGCCGAACATGATCGCATCGAGGACTTCTTCCTCCGGTGCTTCCTGCGCGCCGCCTTCGACCATCATGATCGCCTCTTCCGAGCCGGCGACCGTCACATTCATCGTGGACGCTGCCATCTCTTCCTGTGTCGGGTTGATGACATACTTGCCATCCACGCGGCCCACGCGGACACCGGCGATCGGGCCGTCCCACGGGATATCGGAAATGCCGATGGACGCGGACGCACCGATCATGCCGCACAGCTCCGGTGCATTGTCATAGTCGACAGAGAGCACAGTCGCTACGACATGGATATCATTTCTGCATCTTTTATCAAACAGAGGACGGATCGGACGGTCGATCAGACGCGCACAGAGGATCGCCGAATTTCCCGGACGGCCTTCACGACGAAGGAATCCCCCAGGCATCTTGCCGACAGCATACATCTTCTCTTCATAGTCGACAGTCAGCGGGAAGAAATCCGTGCCTTCGCGAGGCTCCTTGCTCGCCGTCGTAGCGACGAGGACCGCGGTATCCCCATATCTTACCAGTACAGCGCCATTCGCCTGCTTGGCCATTTTACCAGTCTCAATGATCAGTGGACGACCGGCCAGTTCCATTTCAAATGTTTTGAACAATTCCTGTTCCTCCTTAATAAATGCTTCTTTATACGACTACTTATTATATAATACAACTTTCATCTTTCACAAGGGGGGAAATGAAATGGGTTGTCGGGTTCGGGGATTCGGGGTTAGCCCTTGGGACGGGGCGCCCTTTGATTATGGCTGAAAGCTCTGCTCGCCAGTGAGGGGTGAGGAGTGAGGAGTGAGGAGTGCTGGTGCGGCGCATAAAATATAGAAGAGCCGCGAAGTAAAAATAATGGCGATGCCCGAAGGTTGTATTCAAGTCACTAGTCACCGGTCGCTCGACGCCCCTAATCCCTAGCCACTCATCCCTGCTTTCAAACTTCAGGGTTCAGGGTTCGGGGTTCAGCGGGGCAGTACGGCGCATTTCGTCATCCTGAGCAGAGAAAAACGTCGTGTGTTAAAAAATGGCTTATCTGAAAATATGAGAACTGCGTCGAAGGATCTAAGTGACGCGAAGTATAAAAACAGCCTTCCCCTCGAGGGGAAGGTACCCCGAAAGGACGGAGGTTGGCTCCCGCAGCGGGATGAAAGGGAATGTACGATAGTCCGTCCTCTCGTTTCGTCATCCCGAGCGCAGCCCTCGATCTTTCTTGCAGGCGGGAAAACAGTACCTATGAGGAAGTCCGTCATTCCAAGTCGTATAAAGCACGATGTTTACCGCTCCCCTCACTTCTTTTGTCTGACCGGTGTGCAAGGAAGATTTCTCGCTTCGCTCGAAATGACAATACGGGGAAAGCGGTACTCTCATTTTCCACCTATTTGAGACGCATTTTCCCTCGAGGGAAAGGCTTTCGGACACTCCCTCCTTCCTATGGAAGGAGGTGCCCCGTAGGGGCGGAGGTTGGAGGGGGAAAGCGGGATTAAAAAGAGCGGGGGGAGATCGTCTCAAGCAGGCAATTTACGAAAGCACCCGAGCGCCACAAAAAAGGAAGCCAACCCCGCCTCGCTGCGCTCGGCTGCCCCTTCCAAGGGAAGGGGCTTGCGTGGACACTCCCTCCTTCCTATGGAAGGAGGTGCCCCGAAGGGGCGGAGGTTGGAGCGGTTCTTAGTATAGTGGATAATCACCGCGGCGCGGACATCTCACAAAGCAAAAACCTCCTTCCACAGGGAAGGAGGCTCCCAGAGAAGCACCTCTCACGGGATCTGTCTCAGCAGTTTGAAAAATTCTTCTCTCGTGTACGCACCATTCTGCTGCGGCTTCTGGTGTTCGAATACCATGAAATAGCGATACTTGAGTCCTGCCATGCTGGCCCACTGATTCCCCAGCTCCAGCTTATCGAGGCTGTCGTCATTGGCGAGGAAATCCCCCTTCGTTTCTACGGCAAGGAGCCTTCCCGCCTTTGTCATGACAAGGAAATCCGGGTAATGATTGAGGAAACCATTGATGAAAAATCCCCTGCGGTCGATATTCCGATGCCACCAGCGGACATTCTCCATACGGGCCAGGTCGTTTGCCATCTGCCACTCGAAGTCATTCATATCATTGGCCTCTGCGGTATAGAGGCTCTTGGGAATCGCGCTCGTTTCCTTCTGCGGCGTAATGACCCGCGGGAAATGCCACATCGGCGCGCAGGTCACGACCGTCTGCGTGCCATCCTTGAACTGCGTCTTCTGATACTCATACGCCAGCTTCTTGATTTTTCCCTCCACGACCAGCGCGTAAGACTCGATCCCCTGCATGACGCGCTCGAGTTCTTCCTCCGTATACTGCTCGATAACACGCTTCAAATACTCACGGACATCCGTATCGTTCAAGGCATCCTGCTTCGAGAGCTTCCCTGCCACAAGACCGATGCAAGCCGCGAGGCGTTCTTTGCTGGGCATCCGTTCCAGCTCTTCCCGCAGCTCGGCGCCAAAGAGTCGACTCGTCATCCGGTACTTAGGCACCGCATCTCCCGACACGGACAGATCCACCGTATACATATCATCCGATACGCGAGAGAAAGGAATCTTTGCATCCTGCGCCGAAAGAGAGAAACCCTTCATCAGATCCCCTTTCGTCAGCAGCCGCTTCTCCCCTTCCCCGCCGAAAAAGCTCATCGGCAGCTCCGTCGCCACGACGAATTGCGGAAGAGCGAGCCGTAGCACCTCATCCCGCCATTCCTCACAGATTTCATACTGCTTCAGCATCGCTCCGAGCTCACCTCCTATGCGGCCGCTCTCTGCCTCCTTGCGCCCCTCTTCGATATAAGCCGACTCTGCCTTCTCTGCCGTTTTCACAAAGCCCCCCAGCGGATCCGGAGAACGACTCTCCTCTCCGCTTTCCTTTTCCGGCGTCCCCTCGATAGAAGCTCCCAGATCCATCTGCCGGATATAGCTTGCAACGCTCGTCGTATCGACATCAGCCAGATCTGTCTCCGCCGCCGCTTCATCCGTTTTCGCCTCATCCACGCCTGGATTCTTTGGGAAAAGACTCATCTGCCCGACAGGCGACTCCTTTCCCTCCTCGATCTCCTCTCCGATACGGTAATCTTTCGAAGAAAACCCCGCCCCATTCAACCCGAGCACGATATGATCCAGCGTATTTCGGAAATCCGCCGAACACGTCAACACATAAGAGAGATTCATCACCGCCGCCTCCTGCCGGACCGCATACGGCTGGCGCAGGACACGCCCTAGGATCTGCTCCACATCCACCGACGATGTCTTATTCGCCAGCGAAGCCAGAATGTAAGCGAAAGGACAGTCCCAGCCCTCTTTCAACGCATTCACCGTGATGATATAGCGGATAGGGCAGTCTCTCGAGAGCAGGTCAGCCTCCTTCAAGTCATCCACAGTCGACGTCTTGATCGCTATTTCCTTCTCCGGAATGCCGACCTCCATGAGAAGCCTCTTCACCTTCTCGAACGTCTCGCTCCCACTCCCCGTCCTCGGCTGCGCCTGGAAAAGAACGATCGGTCGGATATACGGCGCGCCCCGCTTCTCCTCCGACCTCGCCCGCTCCTCCAGAAGACGCCGGAGACGGATCGCATCCCCGATCACCGCCTCCTTCGCTGGACGATTGTACACGATGACAGGGAGCTTCACCATGTGCTCCTTCTTCAGCTCCCGCGCATCCACATAGGAGATCACATTGCTGTTTTCCCGAGGCGTCGCCGTCAGATCCAGCACAAAAGAAGGATTCAGCCGCTCGAGCATCTCAACCGACAGATCCGAGGACGCATTGTGACTCTCATCCACAACGACCACCGGCGAGAGCTGGCGCAGCACCTGGATCAGCGCCGTATCCGGCGTATCCGGCAAACACGCCTCCGGATGAGAAATCTCCATCTTGAAACGGTACAGCGCCCCGTTCTCCTGATACACCTTGCGCACATCCTTCTTACGGCTATTGATACGCAGCGAATCATACGACAAGACACACACCGAGAGCTCCTCCCGTACCGTGTCCGGCGAGAAATTCTGCCCCGTGAGCAGCTCCTCCTTCGTCAAGACCTCCACGCGCCCCTGAAAATCCCGCGAAAGGCGCAAACGGTACGGATGCGACGGATTCGACAGATTTCTTACCGTCTGCTGCAGAATCGACTGCGACGGCACCAGCCAGATCACCAGCTTCTCCTTCAGAAACGGCAGCGCCTCGAAGATCGGGCGCAGCGCCGCGCACGCCATGAACGTCTTCCCGCCACCCGTCGGCACCTTCATGCACACATGCGGCACGCTTTGGATCAAATTATTATACGGCGGCACCCCGCCCCGTCCGACCGCGATATCCTTCCGCGACCAGTAGAGACTCCATGCCTTGAAAAGCTCCGGCGCATCAGAGAGCGCCTTCATATAGTCCTTCAGGTCTTTCATGACCATCTTCTGATAATTTTTAAGCTCCATAAAAGTCTCCTGAGAAATCATGAAAATATGTATGGGTTTAGGGGTTTGGGAAACTCCCCCGAAACGATGCCTCTATATGGCATGACCACTGAGCAGCCCCTTGAAGAAGGGGCGCGCCATCGGCACAGGATAGAGTGCCTCGCAGGGGCAGCCTTCTACGTGGTCGGATGAAAAACCATGTGAGACAGCCCGCCTCTCGTTTCGTCATCCCGAGCGTAGTCGAGGGATCTTTACGCCTTGGCGGTGTACTGCACATATGAGGGAAAGAGAAAATCGCATAGGTGCTGTTCGTCCTCTCACACTCTCCATTTGACCGTTATGCAAGGAAGATTTCTCGCTGCGCTCGAAATGACGATATGGGGAAAGCGGTACTCTCATTTTCCACCTGTTTGAGACACATTTCCCCTCGAGGGGAAGGCTTTGGGACTTCTCCCTCCTTCCTTTGGAAGGAGGTGCCCCGAAGGGGCGGAGGTTGGCTCCCGCAGCGGGATGAGATGAAATGTAAGACAGCCCGTTCTCTCGTTTCGTCATCCCGTGCGCAGCCCTCGATCTCCTTGCCACAGCGGAGTAGCCCCTTGAAGAAGGGGCGCGCCGAAGGCGCAGGATAGACTGCCCCGCAGGGGCAGCCTTCTGCGTGATCGGATGAAAAGCCATGTGAGACAGCCCGCCTCCCGTTTCGTCATCCCGAGCGTAGTCGAGGGAGCTTTACACTCTGGCGGTGTACTGCACGTATGAGGGAAAGAGAAAAACGCCTAGGTGCTGCTCCTCATCTCACGCTCGTCGCTTGACCGTTGTGCAAGGAAGATTTCTCGCTTCGCTCGAAATGACGATATGAGAGAGCCTGAAATGTCCATCCCTCTTACAATCTCGCGATATCGCGTGGAATCTTCTTGAATGTGATGTGATACTTCGAAAGCTCTTCGGCCGAAAGCAGACAGCTGTCCGCATACATCACGTAGGACTCCGCCTCAGTCTTTACCGTCGCAAGGAAATCGTAAGACAGCACCGTCGCCTCGCCCTTCTTATAGTAGAAATAGTACGCCGCGCCCTGATGCGTCCCGAGGAAGTACGGCTCATCCGCCTTCTCCTGTGCGCGATTTTCCCTTGTATCCATGAAGTAGACATAGTCACGGATCGCCTTCTCCGAAGCGTCTTCATTCAAGAAGCCATCTTTCATGAGCGGTGCGCCCAGTTCATAGAAAGAGAAATCACCGCCCGTGCCAGAGACGGCCTTCTTCCCTTCCCCATAGCCATGGATGACGCGCTTCACACGCTCAGCGGTGATGGAGTCTGCATAGTCCACCATCTCGATCAGAATGAATTTGCGATTTCCTCCGTCTTCCGCATTCTGCTTCAGCACAGCATGCGCCGTCGTCCCGCTACCAGCGAAGGAATCGAGGATGATAGAGTCTTTATCAGTTGCAATTTGAAGAATACGCTGGATAAGTCGCGTCGGTTTCGGCGTATCAAATGGACTTTTCCCAGCGAAAAGAGCCTTCAGCTCTTTCTTTGCTTCATCCGTATGTCCCACTTCAGAACAAGCCCAAAAATTCGTAACAACACGCCCATTTTCTGCTTTTAAGTATGTCTTTTTGGTTATACCGCCTTTGCCATTTTGAGAAAAGTAGTAAATAGGCCAACTCCCTTGTTCCATTCGTTTTTTTGCTTTTCTCTTGGCCTCTGATAATTCCCCTTTTATGACAATACCTTTGACGCCTTTTTTGATAGCAGTTTCATCTACTCCACAAACTTTCGCACGTTCATTTTCATCATGCAAGTCCACCAATTCATAATCTGCCCATTCACGCATGATTTCAAGCATGTCATCCTGATGATAACGCCAACATGCACCGTTCGTCGGATACAGATATCTGCCAGTAAAAGGGTTCTGAATCGCATAAACCATCCCCTGATGCGTAGCTGCGCCTGGTGCACATGGATTATCTGAACGCCACATGACTTTATCTCCATCTTTTCTGCCGTACATTGCATTCATTTTTTCAGTGCGAGGAAGTTTTTTCGGCATCCAAGACGATGATTTTTTATAAACCAAAACCGACTCAACTTCATTTGAGATTCCTTTTGAATCACTTCGGGGAGAATATGTTCTTTGCCAAGAAATATGTCCCACAAAATCTCCAGCTCCAAAAATCTCATCACAAATCAGCTTCAAATTTGCAAACTCATTGTCATCAATCGAGATAAATATCGCCCCATCATCCGAGAGCAATCTCTGAAGGAGACGGAGGCGGGGATACATCATGCACAGCCACTTGTCATGCCGCGACAGATCCTCCCCTTCCTTCCCCACGACCTCGCCCAGCCAGCGCTTGATGACCGGATCATTCACCGCATCATTGTATACCCATCCTTCATTGCCGGTGTTATACGGTGGATCGATGTAGATACACTTCACCCGCCCCTCATACTGGGGGAGGAGCGACTTCAGGGCGAGCAGATTGTCCCCATGGATCACCATATTCTCGCTCCCATTATCCTTCTCCTTCTGCCCCTCTTCGTCAAAACTGTACGTGCGGGAAAGTACATGGTAGGGCACTTCGAGGTGGTGGTTCACCACTTTTTCTTTTCCGATCCATTGTAATATAGGCATAGGTGTCTCCTTATCGTTCTGCGCTCATACAAGATGAGCGTCTGTCGAATCTTTTCTCTTTAGTATACCACATCGGCCCACGCAAAAAGCGGCGAGCCTTCCGGCCGGCCGCTTTGGGGTTATGATTTCTGATCGATTCCTTCCTTTTTCTTATGTTTTATCAGCCATCGGTCAAGCTCTTCGGCCTGCCCGAGTACAGAGACATAGGGCATGGGCGGTATCATTCCCATCGGAGTGTTGAGCTGCGAAAGATTGAATTTGGCAGGCATCAAGGACGCCAGACCTGGCATTTGCCAAGCCGGCGAAGTAGTCCCCTTCACGCCGGAGAGCGGATCCAGGCCCGGCATTTTGAAGGCTGCGCTGGTCAGAATCGGCGAATGGATCCGCGGCATTTGCCTACCCATCTGTCCAGCTGCCCGCCACTTTTCCAAGAAGGGATCCATCGATACCACTGTCTTCGACAGCTCTTGCATGAAGGGAGAGGGCATTGCGAACGTTTGCATCGCTTTTGCTATACTTTCTGCCATTGGCGATTTCAGCGCGTCCCGGATGTGGTCCTGCCAAGAGAAGGCCCCTTTGACGATGCTCTGTACATCCCGCATGGTATCCGAAAAGGTCACCGCATGATAGGTCTCTTTCTTCCGGGCCTTCGGGCTGATCGCGGGCCAGTATTTTTGTCTCTCTCCGGCTTCTGCCACAGGTTTCGCCGGAGGCATTTCTGAGGAAGGGACGATTTCTTCCCAAGGAAGCAGTCTTTCGGGATGCTGCGCGAGCAGTGCGGCTCTTCTTTCTTCTTCCGGTGTCATCGGCTTCTTCAGCATCGTCTGAAAGCAGGCTTTGATGTAATTGGTCATACCTGAGCCATACTTTTGTCCCCGCATATGCGAACGCCATAAAAATTTATAAACATCATCTATGATGCGCGGCTGGTCCTCCGGCGGGCACTGATGAATGAAATCGATGCTTCCGAGCAGCAGGGATTTCTGCAAAGCTGTCTCTTTCTCTGCCCCTTCCGGGTCTCTTGCGTCTTGCATCTCCTGCTTTTCCTTCTCACCGATAAAGCGTAAGACGACATCCGAGTCTTTGTGCCCTTCGAGGTAGCGCCTCGATGCTTTGGAAATGCAGTCATAGAGGCCTTTCACTTTCATGGCGGTCTTCAGTGTCACGGATTCGCCGCAGAACTGGATGACGCCGATGCCCTGCTCTGCATAGACACCGACGATTTCGCCGAGGGAAACATACCCGGTGCCTCCTTTTTCCGCCAGAATCTGTACGGGCGAAAGAAACTGCCCATTCGGCAGCTCCCACACTTTCCCACGCGAGGTTTTCGCGCCTTCGTGGAGGGCATGGCAGGCACCCTCTTTCCCGGTCGTGCTCATCATGCTTTTCATCAGGTACTTGATGTAATTTTCCGCTGTCCCGCGAATCTGCTGGGGATGGGTATTCCCTTTGATCAGCACCCGGCAGCTCGGTTCATCCCCATTTCGATGCTCTGCCGGCACGATATATACATAGATTTCCTGTGAAGTATCTGTCATTCTCTCTCCTTTACTGGAAATGATATTATGATCTGGCTTCTATATGCACTGTGTTTTCCTTTGATAGATTCCTCTCTGGCCTTACGTGACGCACATCTTTCCTGCCATGCAGGCTGAGGGACCGGTTTCCTTGTTCTTGTGCCGTCCAAAAAGCCGATGGATGCAATTTCGTCATTGTCTAGGCTGTTTGACTATATTGTACTTACTTTCCGAAGATGATTCAAGCCCACTGCTTTGTATGACAGAAACGCACAAAAAAGGGCTGTGAAGAAATGAGGATTCATTTCTTCACAGCCCCTTTGCCTACCGGTTGTCAAGTCGCATCTGCGAGTTCGCTGGTGTCGATCACGCGGATGCCGGAGAGGGTGTACTGCGTAAGTCCTGCGATCGCCGTTCCCGCTTCGAGAAGCTGGGCTTCTGTCGCGGTCAGCTTGATCTGGTTGTAGTTCAGATTTTTGATCGCCTTTTTCGCTGCATCGGTATTTTCTACACGGACCTGCAGTTTCGTATCAATGATTTTCTTTTGTGCTGCCATGGTGATGGCCTCCTTTTTTTAAATCTGTCATGAACATCCACCTCATTCCAGGACTTCCTGTGTGGTGGTGGTGAGGACGGCCTTCTCGAAAGAGATGACCTCGACGCCGCTCTTCGTGGTGAGGACCGGCAGGATCTTCGCTGCCGCGGTCTTCGCCTCATCGAGCGTCAGACCTTCCTTCGCGTTTTCAATGCTGACTGTAGAAGTCGTGTTTGCTGCCGTCTTGAAGACGAGCTGGAGTTTTTTGGCCATATGTATGGCTCCTTTCTGAGGGGATACTCTTTCGGATTTTTCAACCAGGGCCCTTGGTTGTTCCGTTTCTCTTGCCCCTCTGTGAATAGCATCGGAGACGCATGTGATCTGTGACCCTCTGATTTGAAAAAGTTTCGAAGATCGCCGTCATGCGTTTCCCTAAGGGATTTCCATAGGAAAACGGGCTAGTTTGAAAACAGGGATTGGGATGACGAAACGGGAGGACGGGCTGTCTCACATAGCTTTTCATCCGAGCTGCGGGAGCCAACCTCCGCCCCTTCGGGGCACCTCCTTCCAGAGGAAGGAGGGAAAAGTCCAAAATCCTTCCCGCCATGGAGAAGGCAGTGAAACGAGAATACCGTTGCCGCACCCAAAGCCTTCCCCGTATCGTCATTTCGAGCGAAGCGAGAAATCTTTGTCATTCGCGATCAGGCGATCGATGTTTGAAAGTCCCAAACGGGAAACCTGACACCCGCAGACTTTCGGGCATTGCCCCATATACTCGCGGCGAACCGCCAGCACCATTTCGCATTTCTCATTTCTAATTCAATCGAGGCTTTCATCCCCGATGAAGGGGCGATACGCCCCACGACCAAGTTTGACGAATCTGTATTTCTTAAGAGGATCCGCGCATCGCTTCGAGGTAGCCTTTCTGCATCTTCTTCGCATGGCGATAGATCACGGAAGGCGAGGTGTGTGTCCGCTTCGCGATTTCCGGCCACGACAGCCCCGCAAGTCGCAGAAAGAGCAGCTCCTTCTGCTTCTTTGTCCAGGGGATCAAGTCCCACGGATTTCCCTCCTGCATGGAAATCCGATGGTCCCAGTCCACCTCATACCAGTTCGGCACAGGGCCGTCGGATGCGATTTCTCCCGTCACCAGGAGTTCCGCCGTCTCGCTCGAAGATGCCGTCATCTCGTGGGCAAGCCTCTTCTGATGCCCGCGGCAGATGTCGACGGCGCGCCAACGCATACGCTGCGTGATGTACGACAGAAAGGACACGCGGCTCTTCTCGTCGTACTTTTCCAGGTATTCCAGAAAGCCAAGCCACAGCTCCTGCCGCACCTCTTCCGCGGGCAGCGTCTCATAGGCTGTCTTCGACAGCGAATAAATAAGACCTTTGAACCGTTCGCAGAGCGCCTCTTTCGCCGCCTGCTCTCCCGCCTTCGCCGCCAGCGCCAGACGCTGGATGGCCTCACGGTCAGAAATAGGTTCGGTGTTTGCATATATAGTTTTTTTCATAGAGAAATCTTCCATTTCTCCGAAAGCGCTTCCGGTCATCTCACCGGCTGGCCATACTATATCATGCGAATTTTTCGTGTTCCCACTCCAGAGAAGCATATTTTCTCATCTGCCTCTCAGAAAAGCTGCTTCAAAAGCAAGGAAGAGAAGAGTCCATGTCTTCCCCATTTTTCAAGCCATGTCCGATGTGCTTCAAAATTTTTGAAGCACGCCAGCGTTTTTCTCCACTCAAAAAACCGTAAAAGCTCGATCCTATCGGACTTTTACGGATTTCAGAAAATCATAAAAAGGACTTGACAAGTTTTCAAAAGTACGCTTTTCAAGACGTATTTTCCTCACGCAAAAAAGACAGGAGGCTATCCTATCGAATGGTCTGATCCAATGAATCGGGCGCCAGGCTGGGAGGCGTAGAGTTTTCGAGGGCGGCCTGGCCGTAGCCAGGACTTCTACTCACTTAGAGGCGAGCCTGATCTTGTCGTCAATGCGATCCACTTTATTCGGCTTCGGATTTTCATCCTGTCTTTTTTATTGTCTTACTGTCTTGCACACCTTCCCCGACTCCTCCCGGGCGAAGCCGTCGAAGGGAGAAACGCTCGAGAGCCGCATCATATCCGCTGTCCTTTCTTCCCTCTGCCTAGGATGAAGGAAATCCGGTCACCAGATATCTCCGGGAAGCTCTCTCCCGCTTCTATACATAGCATCGAGAATGCCGGAAAAAAGTGACCTTTTTTAGGAAATGCGGATCAGGAAAACACTGACTCAATCGCAGAGTCTGATTCTGCAAGAATTTTTATATACTATTTCTACTCCATGTAAGAGACAATGCCATCGAATAGTTTGCAAGCCGTGTCATACGAGGCGCGATCATAAAGGACAAGGTAGATCTCCATATCCACTTTGGTGCGCGACAAAAAATCGCGGATAGCACGCACGGCGATGCGAAGTGCCTGGTCTTTCGGATAGCCATAGGCACCTGAGGAGATCAGCGGGAACGCGATGGATCGTACGCCGCGTGCGCAGGCAAGGGTAAGGGATGCCCTGTAGCAAGAAATGAGAAGCGCTTCTTCTCCATGCTGCCCGTCTTTCCAGATGGGACCGACGGTGTGGATCACGTATTTTGCCGGTAAAAGATAGCCCTTCGTGATCTTCGCCTCCCCCGTCTGGCAGCCATGGAGCGTCCGGCACTCCGCGAGGAGCTCCGGCCCCGCCGCCTGATGAATCGCGCCATCTACACCGCCCCCGCCCAAAAGTGTCGGGCAGGCGGCATTCACGATGGCATCGACTTTCATTTTTGTAATATCGTTTCGAATGATTTGAAATGGCATGGTTTTCATCCTTTCTGGTCACGAGTCTGGCAGGTGTGTGAAGGAAAATACGGATTCAATCGTTGTCCGCCTTGGCTCTTGTATTTTCATGCAAGGCAAGGAGGGTTATGACGAAGCATGGCATGAAAACACATGCCAAATCGGACTCTGCGATTTTATCAGCGTTTCCTTATATCATTCGCCTGCCTTTGCTCTTAGTATACTGAGCATCGGCTATTTCCTCAACCGCAAAAGGAAATAAGGTGTTATATTTTACCGCGCTTGTAGAAATCATCCCCCGTTCTCATCGGAAGATACGCCACATGGCAGCGCTTTTGATGACGATACCAGAAACCGTAAAAGTCTCATGTCTCCTAGTCTCATGTCTGACGCCACCCAAAAAGGTGATGTGAAATAACGATCATCTCGTTTTCGCGTTCAATCTGCCGCGGGGGACTTGCGGCTCTCATAGGAGTGACCGGGAAACCTTATCCCAGCTGTCTTTATGCCATAGTCACCCTATCCGCCCCTTTCGGGCACCTTCCCCTAGAGGGTAAGGCTTTGATGCGGGGGAAGCGGTATTCTCATTTTGTAGCCTTTATCGATGGTGCTCGGGGCAGCGCATTTGTATGACAGCTGAGCAGCCCCTTGAAGAAGGGGCGCGCCGAAGGCGGAGGATAGATCCCCATAGCGGTAAAAAATGATGTTGAATGATCCTCATCCCTGTATCGTCATTTCGAGCGAAGCGAGAAATCTTTGTTATTCGAGGCTCAGGGACACACGTTTTCCCCACGTGTGCCGCGCACCTCTCCACTTTCTTCAACTGTCTTTCATACCGCCAGTGCCCTATCCGCCCCTTCGGGGCACCTTCCCCTCGAGGGGAAGGCTGTTTTTATACTTCGCGGCACTTAGATCCTTCGACTCAGTTCTCATATTTTCAGATAAGCCATTTTTAACACACGACCTTTTTCTCCGCTCAGGATGACGAAATGCGCCGCACCACCCACTTGAACCTTTTGAACCCTGAACCCTAAATCAAATGAAAGCAAAGTAAAAAGGAGCTGTGAAGAAATGAGGATTCATTTCTTCACAGCCCCTTTTCTTGATCATCTGTCGGTCAGGCTTTCAGCGTGCCGACGATCTCATTGACGTCTTTGACGCCATTCTTATCACACCATGCATCGAGTTCACGGACGATGCGTGCCATGGCGGTCGGGTCAGCGAGGTTTGCCGTGCCGACCTGGACGGTCTTCGCACCCGCCATCATGAATTCGACGACGTCCTCGCCGGTCATGACGCCGCCCAGCCCGCAGACGGGGATATTGACGGCTTTCGCGACCTGCCAGACCATACGAAGAGCCACTGGCTTGATCGCCGGGCCGGAGAGGCCGCCGGTGACGTTGCCGAGGATCGGGGTCCTTGTACGGGTATCGATAGCGATGCCGAGGAGGGTATTGATGAGAGAGATCGCATCAGCGCCAGCTGCTTCGACGGCTTTGGCGATGGTGACTACGTCAGTCACATTCGGAGAGAGCTTCACGATGACAGGAAGATCTGTCGCATCCTTCACCGCTCTGGTGACTGCCGCTGCCTGCTGAGGGTCCGTGCCGAAGGCTGCACCGCCGACCTTGACATTCGGGCAGGAGATATTGACTTCGAGCGCCGAGATGCCGGGGACGGAGAGGAGTTTCGCGCATTCAGCGTATTCTTCGACGGATTTGCCGACCATGTTCGCGATGTAGGGGCAGCCGAGTTTCTTCACTTCCGGAAGGTAGTGCTCGAGGAAGTACGGCGCGCCCGGATTTTCCAGACCGATGCAGTTCAGCATGCCTGAGGTGGTTTCCGCGATACGGGTACCGTTATTGCCATTCCATGGCGTCGGTGCAAGGCCTTTGCCGGAAATGGCGCCGATCTCCTTCATATCGATGAACTTGGCAAGCTCAAGGCCGAAGCCGACGGTGCCAGAGGCGCCGATCAACGGACTTGCCATCGGGATGCCAAGGAAATTCACAGCTAAAGAGCTCATAATACGACCTCCTCTGCTTTGAATACGGGACCATCCACGCAGACTTTGTAGTGACCTTTGCCATCGGCTCTGTCACATACGCAGCCAAGGCAGGTGCCGATGCCGCAGCCCATGCGGCGCTCCATGGAGACTTCGCAGGGGACGTTTGCTTCTTTCGCCATCTGCGCGGTGATACGCATCATGATGCCGGGGCCGCAGACGCAGGCTTCATCGACATTTCCATTCTTAAAGAGCTCGGGGAGGACGGAGACAGAGAATCCTTTGATCCCATAGGAGCCATCATCGGTGGTGACGATGAGCTCTTTCAGAGTCTTGGGGAAAAGGTCTTTCCAGAAGACTTCTTCCTTGTTGCGTCCGCCGATAACGACGGTCATCTGGCCCGGCTTTGCTTTCCTTGCCATGAAGAGGATCGGCGCGATGCCGACGCCGCCGCCGATACCGACAATGTGATTTTTATCCATATCGAAGGCGGTGCCCAGCGGCCCCAAGCAGTCGACCACATCTCCTGCTTTCAGGTGGGACATGGCTTCGGTGCCTTTGCCAACGATGCGGTAGATGATTTCAAGGATGCCCTTCCCCGGTTCTGTGCCGGCGATAGAGATCGGGCGGCGCAGGATGCAGGTGGGATCATTCACCTTCACATGGATGAACTGACCGGGCTTTGCGTCTTTTGCGATGAGCGGAAGCTCGAGGCGCATGCGCCAGATCGAGGGGCCGACCAGCTCATGGGTGAGGATGCGGCCTTTTTCTACATAGCCTGCCATATCAATTCTCCTTCACATAGTCCTGAATGGCTTCGACATGCGGTTCGCTCGAAGAAGCTGCCATGACGCGCAGGACTTCCTTCGCGGTATCGAGGGAGGTGATGCAGGGGATCGCCAGCTCGACAGCGATGCGGCGCAGGTCATAGCCTTCCTGCTCGATCTGGCTGCCATAGGAAATGGTATTCACGAGCATATCGACACGGCCGGACTTCAGGTACTTTTCACAGTTTTCGCCCTTTTCGTGGATCTTCTTGATGATCTCGACCGGGATGCCGAGTTTTTCAAAATAAGCGCCGGTGCCGGAGGTGCAGATGAGGTGATAGCCCAGCTCTACGAAGCCTTTGGCAAGTTCGGCAGTTTCCGGCTTATCTCTGTCGGAGACGGTGATGAGGACATTGCCGCCTGCCGGTACGGTGAGATGAGCGGCTACAACAGCCTTGTAGAGGGCTTCCTGATAGGTGTGGCCGATGCCCATGACTTCACCGGTGGACTTCATTTCCGGTCCCAGTTTGATCTCTACGAGGCCGAGCTTCGAGAAGGAGAAGACCGGTGCTTTGATCGCGACATAGCCTTTATCCGGGACGAGGCCGAGCGGAAGTCCGGTATCCTTGAGGCTTTCGCCGAGCGCGATGCGAGTCGCGTATTCGACCATATTGATGCCGGTGATCTTGCTCATGAATGGTACGGTACGGCTGGCTCTCGGATTGACTTCGATGACATAGACCTTGTCTTTGACCACGATGAACTGGATATTCACAAGGCCCTTGACGTTCATGGCTTTGGCGATCTCTCTGGTGTAATCGGTCAGTGTCTCGATGATCTCCTGCGAGAGGTGCTGCGGCGGGTAGACAGCGATGGAGTCGCCGGAGTGGACGCCGGAGCGTTCGATCTGTTCCATGATGCCCGGGATGCAGACGTCATTGCCATCGGAAATGGCATCGACTTCGACTTCACGGCCGACCATGTACTGGTCGATGAGGACAGGATGTTCATGGGATGCAACGACGGCTTCTTTCAGGTACTGGCGAAGTTCTGCCTGATCGTAAACGATCTGCATCGCGCGGCCGCCAAGGACGTAGCTCGGGCGGACGATGAGCGGGTATTCCAGCTCTTCTGTCTTTGCCATCGCTTCTTCGACGGACTCGACGAGGCAGCCCTTCGGACGCGCGATACCGAGCTGTCCCATCAGGGTATCGAAGCGTTCGCGGTCTTCGGCCATATCGATGGATTCATTCGAGGAGCCGATGATGCGGATGCCGCGCTTGGCCATCGGGGTCGCCAGGTTGATGGCGGTCTGTCCGCCGAACTGGCAGATGACGCCTTCCGGTTTTTCCTTGTCAATGATTTCGAGGACATCCTGCTCGGTCAGTGGTTCAAAGTAGAGAGAGTCGGAGGTATCGAAGTCGGTGGATACGGTTTCCGGGTTGTTGTTGATGACAATGGATTTCTTCCCTGCCTTGCGCAGTGCCCAGGAGGCATGGACGGAGCAGTAGTCGAATTCAATGCCCTGACCGATGCGGATCGGGCCGGAGCCGAAGACGACGACAGAGCCCTTGCCCTGCGGCTTTACTTCGTCTTCTGCGCCGTAGGTGGAGTAGTAGTACGGGGTATGCGCTTCAAATTCTGCCGCACAGGTATCGACCATCTTGAAGTCCGGATGGAAATCCAGTTTCTTCTTGAAGTTTTCGACGTCTTTCGGGGTGACTTCGGCGAAGTGTGCAATGGCTTCATCCGGCATCTGGATGCGTTTCGCCGCTTTCAGTGTCTCTTCGGTGAGGCCTTCCTTCATAAGGCGGCGTTCCATCTTGATGATGTTCTGGATCTTGTAGATAAAGAAGAGGTCGATCTTGGTGATGCGGTTGATCTCTTCCGGTTCGATGCCGCGGCGAAGGGCTTCGGCAAGGACGAAGATCCTTTCGTTGTCGATGCGGGAGAGCAGGCAGCGGATATCATAGAGGGACTGTCCGTCGAGTTTCTTCAGGTGCAGGTAGCCTTCCCCGACTTCCAGCGAGCGGAGGGCTTTCAGGAGCGAGCCTTCGAGCGTGCGGTCGAGTGCCATGACTTCGCCGGTCGCCTTCATCTGGGTACCGATGGCACGATCCGCGAGGGTGAATTTTTCGAATGGCCAGCGCGGGAATTTGCATACGACATAGTCAATGGATGGTTCGAAGCAGGCTTTCGTATTGCCGGTGATGGCATTGGTGATCTCATCGAGGTGCAGGCCGAGGGCGATCTTCGCTGCGACTTTCGCGATCGGGTAGCCGGTGGCTTTCGATGCGAGCGCGGAGGAACGGCTGACACGCGGATTGACTTCGATGACGTAGTACTGGTTCGTCTTGGTATCAAGACCGTACTGGACATTGCAGCCGCCTTCGATCTTGAGGTAACGGATGATGTCGAGAGATGCGGTACGAAGCATCTGGTATTGGCCATCGGTCAGCGTCTGGGTCGGAGCAACGACGATGGAGTCACCGGTATGGACACCGACAGGATCGATATTTTCCATGGCGCAGACGATGATGCAGTTGTCCGCACTGTCTCGCATGACTTCGAATTCGACTTCTTTCCAGCCGGCAATGCTGCGTTCTACGAGGATCTGATTGATCGGGGAGAGCTTGATGCCACGGTTCGCAATTTCTTCCATCTCATAGCGGTCGTGTGCGATGCCGCCGCCGGTGCCGCCTAAGGTGTAAGCCGGACGGATGATGACCGGATAGCCGATCTTATCCGCAAAGGCGATGGCGGGTTCCAGTTCTTCGAAAATATCAGATTCCGGGACCGGCTGATGGATCTCTTCCATTGCAGCCTTGAAGAGTTCACGGTCTTCCGCATGCTTGATCGCATGGAGAGAAGAGCCCAGGAGCTTCACGCCGTACTGGTCGAGGACGCCGGCATCCGAGAGCTGGACAGCCATGTTGAGGCCGACCTGCCCGCCCAGTGTCGCGAGCAGTGCGTCCGGGCGTTCCTTCTTGATGACTTCTGTCACGAATGGCAGAGTGATCGGTTCGATATAGACACGGTCAGCGATATCCACGTCTGTCATGATGGTGGACGGATTGCTGTTCACCAGGACGACTTCGACGCCCTCTTCACGAAGGGAGCGGCAGGCCTGGGTACCGGCATAGTCAAATTCCGCAGCCTGTCCGATGACGATCGGGCCGCTGCCGATGACGAGGACTTTCTTCACGTCTTTATTGATCATTTTTTGAATTCCTCCATGGCCTTGGTAAATTCGGTGAAGAGATAGAAATTATCCTTCGGTCCCGGGGAGGCTTCCGGATGGTACTGGACAGCCTGGATCGGAAGGGTCTTGTGACGGATGCCTTCGATGGTGCCGTCATTGACGCTTCTGTGGGTGACTTCGATGCATTCCGGAAGGTCGTCATTGGAGATCGCATAGCCATGGTTCTGGCTGGTGATATAGACGCGGCCGGTGCGAAGATCCTTGACCGGGTGGTTCGCTCCGCGATGCCCGAAGGGCAGCTTGAAGGTGTGACCACCGAGTGCTGTCGCGAGCATCTGGATACCAAGGCAGATGCCGAAGATCGGTTTCTTTCCGATGAGCTTCTTGACGGTCTCTACGACGAATGGCACATCCTGCGGGTCCCCCGGTCCAGGAGAGAGGAAGATGCCGTCTGGATTTCCCGCCAGCAGTTCTTCGGCAGATGTATGCGCAGGGAAGACATGGACGGTGCAGTCATTGGCCGCAAGCGAGACGAGGATATTCTTTTTCAGGCCGCAGTCGAGCAGGGAGACCTGATATTTCCCATCGCCATAGGTATAGGGATAGTCGGTCGTCACGCGCTCTACCTGATCTCTGTGGAGCGGCTTTGCGAGTTCTTCGGCGATGAATGCATCGCTTCTGTCTGCAGAAACGATGATTGCTTTCATGACGCCCTGGGTACGGACCATGCGTGTCACGGCACGGGTATCGACATTGTAAAGGCAGGGTACATGGTATCTTTCGATGAAATCGGTGATCTTTTCCTTGCATTCCCAATTCGACGGATGCTCTGCGATCTGGTCAAGGACGAAGCCTGCTGCTGCCGGCTTTCTATTCTGCATGAAAAGATCGTTCGCGCCATAGTTACCGATGAGCGGGTAGGTCAGGGTGAGGATCTGCCCTTCATAGGACGGATCTGTGAAACATTCCTGATAGCCTGTCATGCCGGTATTGAAGACCAGTTCCCCCAGCCCTTCGACAGAGCCTAAGAGGTCGCCTTCGAAGCGGGCACCGTTTTCCAAAATCAAGAGGCCTTTCATTTGAGCACCTTTCCTTCTTTCATGACAATCTCTCCATCCACGATGGTCATGACCGCTTTGCCTTTCAGCGTCAGTCCTTCATAAGGAGTGAAGAGGGATTTCGTATAGAGATCCTGTCCGTGGACAGTCCATTCTTTATCCGGATCGATCAGCGTAATATCTGCCGGAGCGCCTTCTGTCAGGACGCCGCCTTCGATGCCGAGGAGCTTTGCCGGGTTCACACTCATCAGCTCGACGATCTTGTCGATGGTGAAGCCCTCCTGATGGTAGAGCACCGTCAGCGTCGAGGCAAGAGAGGTCTCAAGACCTGCAATGCCGTTCGGCGCACAGTTGAAGGGAACATCCTTTTCTTCATTGCAGTGCGGGGCATGATCCGTCATGATGGCGTCGATGGTGCCATCCTTCAGTCCTTCGATCAGCGCTTTTCTGTCTTCGTCCGTACGCAGCGGCGGCGCCATTTTGAAAGCCGCTTCATAGTGCTTCAGCCATTCGTCTGTGAAATAGAGGTGCTGCGCGGTGACTTCTGTCGAGCAGTTCACACCCTTCGCCTTGGCCTCGCGGATAAGATCGACGGCCTTGCCGCTCGATACATGCGCGATGTGGATATGACAGCCGGTCAGCTCCGAAAGGAGCAGGTCGCGAGCGACTGCGATATTTTCCCCTGCCGCCGGACGTCCGGTGACGCCCATCGCATAGGAGACCTTGCCTTCATTCATGAAGCCGTGTCCGCACATCGTCATATCTTCCGCATGGTCGATGACCATCTTGCCGAGCTGATCCGCATACTCCATGGCGCGTCGCATGAAATTCGCGCTCTCTACATAGTGTCCATCATCCGAGAAAGCGACAGCGCCATCCGCTGCCATATCCCCCATTTCCGAGAGCTGCTTGCCTTCGAGATTCTTGGAGATCGAGCCGATCACGGAAACCTTCACGACACCAGCCTCAGCTATGCGGTGCTTCACATCACGCAAAACCGCCGCATTGTCGATGACAGGCTTCGTATTCGCCATAGTCGCGACACGGGTCACGCCGCCGGCAGCCGCTGCCTGTGTGCCTGTATAAATATCTTCCTTGGCTTCCTGTCCCGGTTCACGCAGATGGACATGCATATCGATGAGACCTGGTGTGACGAAAAGTCCCTTCGCATCGATTTCTTCTACCTCTTTGCCAGCCGCGCTGACATTCTGGCCGATTTCCTTGATCTTTCCATCTTCCACCAGGATATTTGTCACTTCATGCTGGTGCTTGGCCGGGTTTACGATGGTACCATTCTTAATTAAGAGCATCAATGTCTTTCCCCTCCGTCAGTGTCAAATATTCCAAAGCCATACGTACAGCTACGCCATTTCTGACTTCTTCCTGAATCCAGGATGCTTCATCGTAGGCTACATCATAACCGATTTCAATGCCTCTGTTCATCGGGCCCGGATGGATCACTGCCACATCCGGCTTGCAAAGTGCAAGGCGCTTCTGATTGATGCCGAAAAGGCGTGCATATTCGCGGGTCGTCGGGATGAATCCGCCAGCCGCTCTTTCGAGCTGGATACGGAGGATATTGATCGCATCCGCATCTTTCAAAGCCGTCTCCAGATCATCATCCACGATGCAGCCCATCGCTTCCAGTTCCTTCGGGACCAGTGTACGCGGTCCCACCAGATGCACTTCGGCTCCCAGCTTTGTGAAACCTATGATATCGCTTCTTGCGACACGGGAATGCAGCACGTCACCGATGATGACATACTTCATTCCTTTGATCTTCTTTCCTGCTTCCTTCATAGTGAAGAGCTCCAGAAGCGCCTGGCTCGGATGCGCATGGGCGCCATCGCCTGCATTCAGCACGACCGGCACCTTCACCTTAGGGCTCATGACCTTGGACGCAAAAAGAGCAGCCCCTTCAGACGAATCACGAATGACCACTGCATCCACTCCCATAGCGGAAACGGTCAGCAATGTGTCTCGCATACTTTCACCCTTCGTCATCGAGCTGCCACTCTTTGTAATGTTGATCACGTCGGCTCCCAAATACTTACCGGCAAGCTCGAAAGAACTACGAGTTCTGGTAGATGCTTCGGAAAACACTGTTACGATAGATTTGCCTTTCAGGAAATCTTTTTTCTTATTGTCAGATAACACAATTTTTTTCATCTGTGCTGCTACTTCTAAGATCCGCTCAATCTCTTCGGCTGTGAAATCAGCTAGCCCAAGAACACTGCGGCCTTGTAGTGAAATCGTGCTCATGCCGGCCTCCTTGAATCAACGCATAGAATGGGATTCTATGATAAATAGTTATCCCTATAATCATAAAGGGTAATTCACACTTTTTCAATAGCATAAGGGTATTAAATTTTTATTATGAAAAGAGCTTGAGGTTTAAGAAAGCACTGTCTCGATCGCTCCTCCCGATCGCCAGGGAAACGCAATCTATAGGTTATCCACCCCAAGCCCCTACTTCTCACTCGCTCCCACCGCCGCCAGAATCACTTGAACGAAAGCGGGCGGGATGAAATCCTTTCCCAGATGGTCAGCGAGCGAGCGCCCAATGATGACGCCTTTATTCCCATAAAGCCATGCAAAATAATAAAACTCCAGCGCTTTCTCATCTCTGGGATTGATATTCGACAATTTCCTTGGCGGATAGTAGCCCTTTGGGATGGCGAGCTTTGCGCCTGCCTTTTTGACAAGCGCTGAACTCACAAGATTTCCCCCCTCCGTGATATCTGCGATGACTGCGTCTAAAAGACGTCGGCCATTCCGGGAAAGGCATGCCTTCACGACATCCATTTCATAGCAGATATAGTCCGTATAGAAGACACCCGCGCTCTTTTTGTGTTCCCCCATCACATCGCGATCATAGAGCGAAACGACAGGCACATGGAAGCGGCGGATGAGGGAAGCGATCTTCGAGATCGAGCTCTCGCCCCTCGCATTGATGAGGCAGATGCCATAGTGGTCGAAGCGGATCCCCAGCGTCTTTGCAAATCCTGCAAAGGAACCATACTCTGTCTCACCCTCGACAAGAACCGCAGCCCTCGCATAGAGCGCTTCCTTCACCTCTGGAAAATGCATGATGAGGTGCTTCTCGATTTCCCTGTCAAAATGAAATGAGGCACCGCAGGCGGCCTGCACCAGCTTCTTCTCATCCCAGTAGAGGCGGATGATCTGCCGGTAATCATTCACCAGCGCATCTGTCGAATGCGTCACGACAAAGAGCTGCCCCGAAAGCCCATCGACACCCAGAAGCGTCTGCACCAGCTTCAAAAAAAACGGCTCCTCATTCGACAGGATCATGTGACAGAAAGAAAGCATCGCCCGCTGCAGGTAAGGGTGAAGATGGAGCTCCGGCTCATCTACACTGACGAGCAGCGATAAGAAGCGCCGCCCCTTCGCATCCGTCGTCACCATGTGCTCGAAGGAAATGGCGCGGCTTGCCTTTTTCTTCATCATCTGCATCAGCAGGACAAGCGCCGTCCGCGCCATCAGACAAGCCGTACGCTGGTACGAAGAACCATCTCCCCTTTCCCCAAACAGCGTCTCAAGCAGTGAAAGCGCCGCCTGCGATGGATGCTCCTTCGGCAGGGAAATCCCGATCCCCTTCTCTCTAAACATCGTCTCCACCTCAGAAATAACCGCCGGTGACTCTGTAAAATAATGCTGCAAAAGAGAAAGCAGCTCTCCCATCGATGCATGAGCCATCATCCTGCGCGACATCTCACACAGGGAAAAATCGATATAAAAAAGGCATCGCAGGTACTCCAAGGGCAGCTGCCGCCCGCTCGCCTGATCAAAGAGACGTGGCACCACTTCCTGCACCGCCTGCACCAGATAGAGCTCTGCGGTCTCCCCTCCCGCCTCTTCGGCAAGCACCAGCCGTATCTCGATAGGATGGTCTGCATCAAGGAAATCGCCTTCACGGAATCCATACCCATGGCTGATCCATTTCAAGAGACAAAGAAAATTGCTCTTACCGATATTGTTATCCCCCACCATATAGTTCACCTGTCTGTCAAATTGAAAAACGACATGGCGGAAGGTGCGGTAGTTATCAATGGTCATGGATGAAATATGCATGATCTCCTCCTCAGAAATGCATTCATGTGCATGCTCTTACCTTATATTATATGCATCCTGCCAGCAGACTGCAAAAAGCAAAATACGCCGCGAAAAAATGCACCAATTTGAACAGCTTGAAACGAACATGAAGAAGATAGATCAAGTACCTTATAAAGCCGTATCCTTCGATCCAATCTGTGTTTCACTGATTTTCTCACGCAAAAACGGGCAGCCAAGTTTCTCTACTTGGCTGCCCGTTCATCAATACGAATAAGGCTTCTGCCCCGTGAATCTTTACAGGCTTTCGTGCATGGCTTACTTGCTCTTTTTGCTTCTGAAATACTGCATAGCGAAGACGCCGCCCAGTACGGCAATGCCGATGATGTCGGTCAGGATGGTCGGATCGATGAGGCAGAGACCGCCCGCCAGAAGGAGAAGCCGCTCCAGGATATTTGCCTTGCAATAGAGCTGCCCGATCATAGCCGCCGAGACGCCGACCATACCGATAAGCGCGGTAATGGTGGTTTCCATGACGGAGAAGAGTGTCGCATTGATGCCCAGGATTTCAGGGGAAAGAACGAAGACATATGGGATAATGAAGGCCGCAATGCCGAGCTTCGACGCATTGACACCCGTCTTCAAGGGGTCACCGCCGGAGATCGCAGAGCCTGCGAAAGCAGCCAGCGCAACCGGCGGGGTGATATCGGCGATGATGCCGAAGTAGAAAACAAACATATGCGCAGCCAGGATCGGTACACCGAGGGAGATCAGAGCCGGAGCAGCGATGGTCGAAGTGATGACGTAGTTCGCTGTGGTCGGCACGCCCATACCAAGGATCAGCGAGGTGATCATGGTGCAGAAGAGAAGCAGGATGAAGTTGCCTGCGGCGATATCCACAAGAGCCGAAGCCAGTTTCAGACCGACACCTGTCTTGGTGACGATACCGATGATCATACCGGCGGAAGAGCATGCGATCAGGACGCCGAGCGCACCTCGCGCACCTTTGATGAGACCGTCAATGATATCAGAGATGCTCATACGGGTATTCGCACGAAGCATGGCAGAAGCGATGGAAATGAAGATACCGGCAAGCGCCGCTTTCATCGGGGTGTAGCCGGAAGCCAAAAGACCGATGATGGCGATCAGCGGAATGGCCAGATGCCCTTCCTCTTTCAGGATCTTGCCCCATGGCGGGAGCTCGCTTCTCGGTGTGCCCTGCAGGTTATTCTTTTTCGCTTCGAAATGAACGCCAAGGAACACACCAATGAAGTAGAGAATGGCAGGAACGATGGCAGCCTTGACGACTTCCATATAGGGGATACCGACGAATTCCGCCATCAGGAAAGCGGCTGCACCCATGATCGGCGGCATCAGCTGGCCACCGGTAGAAGCGGCTGCTTCTACGGCACCGGCGAAATTTTTGTGATAGCCCAGTTTCTTCATCATCGGGATGGTGAAGGAGCCGGAGCCTACGACGTTCGCTACCGAGGAACCGGAGATCGTACCCTGCAGGGCCGAGGAAATGACAGCGACCTTAGCCGGTCCGCCGGATGCCCAGCCAGCGATGGCATTGGCGATATCGATGAAGAATTTCCCAAGACCTGTCTTTTCCAGATACGCACCGAAAAGGATGAAGAGGAAAATGAAGGTGGAGGAAACACCCATCGGGATGCCAAAGACGCCCTCTGTCGTGAAGAAGAGGTGTCCGACCATCTGCTTGATGGTGAGCCCGCGATGTGCGAGCGGCCCGGGGAGGTACGGTCCGAAGAACCCATACGCAAGGAAGCAGCAGACAACTATGACGATCGGAAGACCTACGATACGGCGAGCCGCTTCGATGATCATCACGATGCCAAGCACCCCGATCACGGTATCCGTCGGAGTGACGGTGCCGGCGCGCAGGATGAGCTGCTGGTAGTTCACAAGAATGTAAATGGGGGGGATCATCGCAAGGACGGCAAGTGCCACGTCGATCGGATGGAAACGCCCCTCCTTGACCCAGGCTTTCTTCGTCGGGCAGAGAAGATAGACGAGGCAGATACCGAAGGACAAGTGGACGCAGCGCTGGATCATCGCATCCAGTGCGCCGAAAAACCCGGTATAGATCTGGAAGAGCGAGAAGCAAATACAGATGACTGCGATGACTTTGGCACAGATGCCTTTGTATTCCGCTGTATTTGACTCTTTATCCAGCTCTTTTAGCTTCTTCTGCAGCTCCTCAGACATTTCTCCATTTTCAGAAACGCCTTCAGCCTGCACGTTCTTTTTCTCTAAATCAGCCAATTGTATCAACTCCTAATTTCTTTTTTCTTATACAGCACCTGGTACAGCGGTGCTACATACAGATGAAGTTCCTTTCCCAAAGGCATCAGGCTTGCCAGGTCATACTCCGTATCTCCGACATAGACCTTTTCTTCATTCGTCACGCCGTTACGGATCGACAGCTCCGGATAGGGACGGTTCATGTTATCCAGAATAAACCAGCCGTCTTCTTCGCGGAAATCGCCATCTTCTTTGGAGAAAGGAAGTCCTACCCCCATGGATTGGTATTTTGTAGACTTCAGTACGAGCCCCGTCGCCATGTCATTGACTTCAAGGTACTCGTGAATCATCGTCTTCTGGACCGAGTGCCTGTACACCAGTGTCACCGGTGTACCCGGACGCACCCGCTGCCTGATGATGAATCCGTCTGCTGTCTGTCCGAAAAGATAGTCCTGACGAACAAACCAGCCTCCCACGGTCACTATCACACAGACGATCATCCCGAAAACGATAAGTATGGTTTCTAATTTCCCGTTTTTCTTTTTCTTCATGAAATGAAAGTGAGAACGGACTCCTTAGATGAGCCCGTTCTCCCTCCTTCCTATAAGGGAAAGCGCTGATCAGATCAGTGTTTCGATATGGATAACAAGTGGTTCAGTGTTCAGGTTGATAGGTTCAGGGTTGCTTCGGAGCCGCCAGTTCCGCTCCGAAGGAAATGCTGATTCAAGCAGTATTTTCATGTATCACCAAGGGGGGGACGCCCCACGGGCTACCTCTGAATCTTATTCTCTTTACCTGACCATGTTACAAAAGTGACTTCCCACTATTATTTCGCTTTCAGATACTTTTCAGCGCCGGCATTCATCTTGATGGACATGCCTTCCAGAGCGGTATCCTTGGTGATGTACTTGCCGACAGCATGAGCAGCTTTCATACGGTCAAGGTGTTCGTAGATGGCTTTGACGATCTGTTCGCCGAGATCATCAGAGAGTTTATCGGTGGTAACGATGACGCATTTCACGGCTACGGTGCTGACATCTTCTTCCTGTCCAGGATAGGTGCCCTTCGGTACGGTGATCTTGGTGAAGTATGGATACTGCTTCATCAGCTTGTCCGCATGTTCTGCATCGATATTGACCAGTGCTGCGGATTTATTGGCAGCCAGATCCTGGATCGCTGCGGTCGGGAAGCCTGCGACGACAACGCCGACATCGACATTGCCATCCTTCAGTGCATCAGCAGCTTCGCCGAAGGAGAGATACTGTACATCGATATCATCATAGGTCAGGCCATATGCACCGAGGATCTGACGAGCATTGGCTTCTGCGCCGGAGCCGGAAGCGCCGACAGCGACCTTTTTGCCCTTGAGGTCAGCGATGGATTTGATGCCTTTGTCAGCGGTGGTGACGAACTGGACAGTTTCCGGATAGAGTGCAGCGATACCGCGGATGTTTTCTACCTTGTTGTCCTTGAACATTTCCTTGCCGTTGGCCGCATAGTAAGCGATATCATTCTGGATGAAAGCGATATCGACGGAGCCATCTTTCAGCATATTGACATTGGCTACGGATGCACCAGTAGACTGTGCGGATGCATTCATGCCTTTGATATTCTGGTTCAGCAGTTCAGCAAGCGCGCCGCCCAGTGGGTAATACGTACCAGCGGTACCGCCGGTAGCGATGTTCAGGAACTGTTTTCCGCCGCCTGCAGAAGAACCGGAATCGCCGCAGCCTGCGATCAGAGCTGCACCTGCGATGCAAAGAGCACCTGCCATGATCATTTTCTTCATTGCTTTTTTCATAATAGTCGACCTCCTACGTCTCCCCAAGTGGAAAGCATGTCCTCCATGAGATGAATTCCACTCTTATGCTTCCCTAAAAAACAGGATGCCTTCCGAGACTCCATCCGCAAAGTGAAATAATATTCAAAAAAATGCAAATACCTTGAACTCTCAAAAGCACTCCCGCACCGAAGCAAAGTACAAAAAAAGCAGCAGACAAAGAGAAAACTCTCCTGTCATGCTGCAGCTTCTTTGCTCCAAGTGTTATTAAGTTGGTATTATCATACTACTTTTCAAAGTCTTTGTAAAGTAGGCTTGGCTGAATTCCTTTATTATTCTGATATTTTCCGCTGTCATATCGGTCTGCCTCCCCCAAAACGGTATGGAAATAAATCTGGCAGATCTCTACCCCCGCATAGATGCGGATCGGCTGTACGCAGAACATTTCCAGCGTCCAGTACCCTGAGAAGCCTACATCTCCAAAGCCTGCCGTTACATGGATGAAAAGACCCAGACGCCCAATGGATGAGCGTCCCTCGAGCATCGGTACGAAGCATCTCGTTTTTGTATATTCATGCGTCCGTCCCAGGTAGAGCTTATTCGGCTGCAGCACATAGCCTTCCTCGGGGATATGGAGCAGTGTGCCTTCATTTCTCTTCTTCATGTCGAGCTCATAGTTATCATACACCATCAGCTCATCAGCCAGAGTGAGGTTGTAGCTGTTCGGATTCACTCTCTCCGGATCAAAGGGATCGATGATGATTTCTTCCCCCATATGTCGCACAATTTCTTTGCCGGATAAAATCATTTCAGTTTTCTTCCTTCCTCTGTAAAAATTTTTCGATGCGTAAGCATCCGCCTGCGGCTGAAAGGTGCCTTCGCCTTCTCTCCCGCGATAAGGCCATAGAGCTTCCTTTCCCTTTCGGAAATCCGAGGAGACACCAGAAGCTCGCCCGCATCGGAAAAAGAGATGAGATGCGCGGAGAAAAGTGCCGCATGGGTCGGACAAAGCATGAGCCCCTTTTGTGACTCGCCGTGTGTCCCATAAGGGACCGCATGGAGAAGAGAAATCCGATCTGCCCCGCACACGATACAGCAGGGATGCGCCCCCATTGATTTTCTTTTGAAATCCGCATTTTTTGAAAACCGCTTTCGGATCTCATCGACCGTATGCGAAGACGAGTGGGAAAAGAGGCTCCCCTCGCACCCATATGCCGTCTCATCGCTCTCAAGCAGCTGGCGAATATCATCCAAATGCCAGATATCCGCATCCATGATCTCTCGGTACGCTCTTACGGCCTCAGGCTTCAGCACCCAGAAATAGGTACCGTTATCGTCCTCACTCCCATCGAAAACATACTCCCATGGCGAGCGGCGGACACGAGAGGCCGGCGTTTCGGAAAGACGAAATTCTCCCGTCTCTTCCTCTCTAGGCGTCTCGTCCTTCTTCTCGCTCGCATGATAGGTCAAAAGGCTTCCCGACTCATACATCTCACGGATCTTATTCCCCGCCCAGCCGACACCTGCATTCAGTGCCCGATACTCCAGATGGAGCGCCTTCGCTATATTCTTTGCGTTATCCATATAGTCTTCGGAGTGATAGAGCCGCGAGAAGATCTGCATCATCAGCGCACTCATGACCGTCTTGTCCGCCATAAGCGAGAGCCATCCCTCTGTCGTGATCTCGTCCCACCGCTTCAGCCCTTTCCGTCTGGCCATCTCGTCGCCTCCCTGCTCTCACGCTATTGTCGTCACAAAATTATTTTTCATTATAGCATCTTTCCTCATGAAAATGTAGATAGAACGGCAGAAAATAAGGGCTCACCGTGACTGACTGCCCGGAGCCTGGCGCCAGCAGAGAGATGCAAATGCTTCTCAGGATGCATGCCAAATTTGCTCATATCTGCTATAATAGATGGAAGTGTAATTTATAAAATTTAGAGAAACGCTGAGGCAATGAGCAAGGGAAACACTGATTCAATCGTTGTCTGATTTCATTCTTGGATTTTTATACAGAGCAAGGAATCATCTGACGCGAATAGCGAGCTATGTAAGGAAGATGATGACGAAGCTATGTATAAAAATCCATATGAAATCCGGCTCTGCGATTGAATCAGCGTTTCCCTAGATGCAGATTCGTCTCTGCATCTGTCAATTCCTCACAAAAGGTGAATACTATGGATAATTTTATCGGAAAACATCTGCTGGTCGACTGCTATGGCTGTGTGCAGGAAGAGATCACTTCTTCCAAGGAGCTGATCTCTGTCATGAATCAGGCGGCCAAGAATCTGGGTATCGAAGTCGAAGATACCTTCTTTCATGAGGACGAGGAAGAGATCACACTCGCTGCTTATGGAAAGAAAGCCCATGTTTGCATCCACGCTTATCCGCAGCTCGGCTATGCCGCTGTAGACATCTACAGCTTTGACTGCGACATCCTGCCCGCCCGTGCGATGGCCGTCCTTCGCAGTGCTTTGGAGCCGGAGAAGATCCGTGCCACCTCAGTCAAGAGAGGGAATATTGATCCAGACATGAAGCCGAATATCCGCTCCCGCTCGACAGCGATGCACAAATTCAAAAACACAGGACATCACATGACCCAGGCCGGTAAGAAGGTCGCCAATTTCATGGTGCATAGAAACGAGAAAAGAGACACGCTGGGGCCGGAGTGAGATCTTGGGAAAAGCGTTTTCCTCAATGAGACGCCATTTCAAGCGGAACGTGGGGAGCCAAGATGATCTGCCGCGCCCAAATCCCTAATCCCTAGTGACCAGTCACTAGTCACTTTCAAAAGCAAAAAAGCTGAACCCACGGGTTCAGCTTTTTGATTGCACTGCTTTCTATCAAGCGCGCAGGGTGATATCCGCCTCGCCAAGCTTCTTGACGATTTTTTCGATCCACTGATCGACTTCTTTATCGGTCAGTGTGCGGTCATCCGCGCGGAAGTACAGGTTGTAGGCCATACTCTTATAGCCTTCCTGCACCTGCTCGCCCTGATAGAGATCGAAGAGGCGGAGCGTTTCCAGATGTCTGCCTGCTGCCTTCTCAATGATGGCTTCGACTTCTTTGTTTGTGTATTTCGAAGGAACAAGCATAGAGAGGTCTCGTTCGGAAGCCGGAAACTTCGGGATCTTCTTGTAGTCGATGGTGGCATCGATATAGGGAAGGAGCTCCGGTACATGGATCAGGAAGCCATAGACATCCTTCTTGATGCCCCACTGGTCAAGGACCGCCGGATGCAGCTCGCCGAAGGAAGCAATGATTTTCCCATCTTTGACAAAGTCGGCGGAAATCCCCGGATGGAATACCGGATAGCTGGAACGCTCAATATCATAGCCGCGGACACCGATAGCAGAGAGCAGATTTTCCATGATGGCTTTCACATCAAAGAAGTCGTAGGTCCTCGTGCTGTTCGGGTAGCCGGCTTCTTCCGGGCACCCGCAGAGAAGTCCGGAAACGAGGTCGTATTCATTCGGGAGCTCGGTCAACGGCAGGGCTTTCGGATGATACACATGGCCATATTCGAAGATGGCGACCTGATCGTTTTTCTGAGACAGGTTGTAAGAAAGCGTATGCATGAGGCCCGGGAAAAGGCTGGTACGCATATCCGGGTATTCTTCGGAAATCGGGTTCAGGATCGGAATGGCTTCGTAAACCGCATCCCCTTCCGGGAAATTCAGCTTCTTGAGATCGTTCTTATCCATGAAGCTGTAGTTTTCGACCTGCGAAAGACCATTGGCAATGAGAGCATCTGCCATACGGAAAAGTGCATCCTGCTCCTTGGACATAGCGCCCTTTGCAATAGCGCTCCATGGGGTGGTGATCGGAATATTCGAGTAGCCGTATACGCGGGCCACTTCTTCGGCAAGGTCTGGCATGCCTTCCAGATCGAGACGGAATTCCGGGACAGTGACTTTGAGCGCGCCATCCTGTTCTTCGACATGGAAATACAGGTGGGTCAGGATATCAAGCATTTCCTCTTTTGGCATATGGATACCGATGTAGTCATTGATGGCCTTCACGGACGTTTCGATGACCTGCGGCTCTGCCTTGACAGGATATTCGTCAAGCATGCTCGGTGCAGCACTGGCAGCCCCCTGTTCCACCAGGAGCTGGCAGATGCGGTTGATCGCCATTTCACTTCTTGCCGGATTGATGCCCTTTTCGTAGCGGCCGGACGCTTCGGAGCGCAGGCCCAGACGGCGGGACGTTCTTCTGATGGAAGCACTGTCGAATACGGCAGCTTCCAGAAGGACCGACTTGGTTTTCTCTGTGACTTCGGAATCAAAGCCGCCCATGACGCCTGCGATGCAGGCAGCTGTATCGCTGCCGTCTGCGATGACAAGGTCAGCTACATTCAGCTGTCTTTCCTGCCCATCCAGTGTCTTGATGGTCTCGCCTTCTTTGGCAAAGCGGCAGGTCAGAGAGTGGCCGGCCACCTTGTCATAGTCATAGGTATGAAGCGGCTGACCGATTTCCAGCATGACATAGTTCGCTGCATCGACAACATTATTGATCGGACGGATCCCATTGCTGCGCAGACGGTTTTCGATCCATTCCGGAGAACGGCCGATGGTCACATTTTCAAGGAGACGTCCGCAGAAGCGCTTGCAGAAGGCAGGCTCTGCGATATGGACTTCCGCGCGGCCCTCGATGGCTGCACCGGTCTCTTTGACGGAAATCTCCGGCAGGTTCACTTTTCTCTTGAAGATCGCACCGACTTCCAGCGCCATACCGATCATGCTGAAGCAGTCAGCACGGTTTGCGGTGAGTTCCATTTCATAAATCACATCATCCAGATCAAAAAGGGTGTGGAAATCAACGCCGATCGGGGTATCCGCCGGAAGGATCAGGATGCCTTCTTTATTGAGTGCCGGGAAGAGATTATCATCAAGCCCGAGCTCTCCCAGAGAACACATCATGCCATTCGACACGACACCGCGAAGTTTCCCCGCCTTGATCTTCGTATCCCCGCGAGCAAGTCCCCCGGGAGCCTTCGCATCGTGCTTAGCCGGTACATGCGCCCCATCAAGTGCGACCGGGACGATCTGCCCGACTTCGACATTGGACGCGCCTGTCACGATCTGGATCGGTGCGCCCTTGGCGCAGTCCAGCTGGCAAACGACCAGATGATCAGCATCCGGGTGTTTTTCAATAGAAAGAATCTTGCCGGTCACGACACCCTGGATGCCTTTTCCCGGATAAATCACATGCTCGACCGGAATGCCGTCGACAGTCAGCGTTTCCGCCATTTCTTCCGGATCAAGGCCCTTGATATCGACCAAAGTGCCAAGCCATTTTAAAGATACGTTCATCTATGTAATCCCCCTCTGATTAGAACTGTTTCAGGAATCTGACATCATTTTCATAGAAATTTCGGAGATCGTCGATCCCGTAAAGAAGCATGGCGATACGTTCGATACCCATGCCGAAAGCGAAACCACTGACCTTTTCCGGGTCATATCCATTGAGCTTCAGCACCATCGGATGAACCATGCCGCAGCCAAGGATCTCCAGCCAATCCGGATCACCGCCTTCATCATGCGTGCGGGCTGCGAAGGAAATGTCGACTTCCGCAGACGGTTCCGTGAATGGGAAGTAGCTTGCGCGGAAACGGATCTTCGTATCAGAGCCGAAAAGATCCTTCAGGAAGATTTCCAGTGTGCCTTTCAGATCAGCGAATTTGATGCCCTTATCGACGACGAGCCCTTCGACCTGATGGAAGACAGGGGAATGGGTCGCATCATTATCCCAGCGGAAGACTTTGCCCGGTGCGATCATACGGATCGGGGAATTGGGCTCATGCTTGCGAAGCGTTCTCGCCTGGACAGGGGAAGTGTGCGTGCGCAGCAGGATCTCCGGCGTGATATAGAAAGAGTCCTGCATATCACGGGCGGGATGATCCTTAGGCAGGTTCAGACATTCGAAGTTGTAGTAGTCCTGCTCGATCTCCGGTCCTTCTTCGACCGAGTAGCCCATGCGCATGAAAGACTTCATGATCTCACGGAGCGCTTTATCCAGCGGATGGATATGCCCTTCCTTCTGGTGACGAGCCGGCAGCGTGATATCGACCGTCTCACTCTGGATGCGTTCCTCGAGGCGCTTTGCCTTGAGCTCAGCCGCTTTCGCTGCGATGACCGCCTCTACATCCGTGCGGACCGTATTTGCCAAAGCCCCGATGACCGGACGTTCTGCCGCAGAGAGATCCTTCATGGAGCGGAGGATCGCCGTCAGCTTGCCCTTCTTTCCCAAGAAGAAAACTTTGGCATCCTGCAGCGCCTTCTCATCGCCTGCCGCATGGACCTTCTCCTCCGCCTGCACCTTCAGTTCGTTCAGGTCTTTTTCCATGTTGGCTTTCAATGCGTCCAACTTACTTTCCATTGACTTTACCTCCTCTATGATATGCCGGGTCTATCCGACTGCGAGTACGGGAAAATAAAATAAAAAAAGACCACGCCCCGAAAGGGGCGAAGTCATATCCGCGGTACCACCCTAATTTGTACTCGAAAGCCATAACGCAGCTCCTGCGTCCGACCTACTCCGTTCAGCCGGAAGCTCAGAAGTGAAATAAGTCTCCCCCATCCGCCCGCTTCCCACCTGCCGCAGGCTCTCTATAGGATGTCACAAAGACTCTGTCTTCCTCATCGCTCTAATGTATAGGATTATTGTAGCGATAAACGAAAGAAATGTCAAATCATTTGCCCTGAAAACGTAAAGATCGAAAGCAGGGATGAGTGGCTAGTGACTAGTGACTGGTAGCTAGGGATTAGTAGCTAGGGACTGAAATGCCTCTTTCGGGCATCGCCATTTACAAAATCGGCGCAAAGCGCCGCCGCCTTCACTCCTCATTCCTTATTCTTCATTCGGGGAAAACTTTCAAACGTAATCACGAGGTGTGCTGCCCTTCCTTACATAGCATAAAATCCCGCCTGTAACAAGCGGGATCTCAAAAACTATCGGGCAAGAAAATCATCCAGGGCCGCGAGCGCACGCTCTGCGAGCTTCTGGTTCTTTTCCTTTTTCGGCACTCTCTTTTCAAGCGGCGGGATGAGGCCGAAATTCACATTCATCGGTTGGAAATTCTTTCCCTCGAAATGGGAAATATAGTGACAGAGCGCACCGATCGCCGTTTCTCTCGGAAATGCCTTCGGCTCTCTTCCATGGAAACGGGCCGCCGCCGCATACGCTGCCACGATACCGGATGCGGCAGACTCGACATATCCTTCGACGCCTGTCATCTGCCCTGCAAAGAAAAGACCTCTCTGCTTTCGGCTCTCCATCGTAGCATCCAGAAGATCCGGCGAATCAATGTACGTATTTCTATGCATCACACCATAACGGATGAATTCCGCATGAGAAAGACCGGAAATCATACCAAAGACGCGCTTCTGCTCACCCCACTTGAGATGCGTCTGGAAGCCGACGATATTGTACATGCTGTCTTCCTCATTATCCTGGCGGAGCTGAACCACCGCATAGGGATCCTTCCCTGTGCGCGGATCTGGCAGTCCCACCGGCTTCATCGGACCAAAGCGCATCGTATCTTCCCCTCGTGCTGCCATAACTTCGATCGGCATGCAGCCTTCGAAGACTTTTTTATTTTCAAAGCCATGTACCGGTGCCATCTCCGCTTCGCAGAGCGCTTCACGAAAGGCCTTGTACTCTTGCTCATTCATCGGGCAGTTCAGGTACGCCGCTTCACCTTTGTTGTAGCGGGACATGCGGTACACGACGTCCATATCGAGCGACTCCTTCGTCACGATGGGTGCCGCCGCATCATAGAAATGAAAGCCTTCCCCACCGCAGAAGGCTTCGATGGACTCCGCCAAAGCACCTTCTGTCAGCGGTCCCGTCGCGATGATGGTGATACCGTCCTTCGGAAGCTCCCTCACCTCTTCTTCCACGACGGAGATCAGCGGGTGATCCTTCACCTTCTCCGTCACGGCTTTCGCATAGCCCATGCGGTCGACCGCAAGAGCCCCGCCCGCAGGGACGCTATGTGTGTCCGCGGCATCCATGATAAGAGAGCGGAGGCGTCTCATTTCTTCCTTCAGGAGGCCGACGGCATTCGTCATCGCCGCTGCCCGAAGGGAATTGCTGCAGACAAGCTCAGCAAAATAGGATGTATGGTGCGCCGGTGTCTGCTTGGTGGGACGCATCTCGATGAGTGTCACCGGGATGCCCATCTCCGCGAGCTGCCAAGCCGCTTCACTTCCGGCAAGGCCCGCACCGACTACGGTGATATGGTCTGTCATATATGTCTCCTTTATAGGTTATAGGGTTCAGGGTTAGCCTGTGGGGCGTGCCGCCCCTTGATTGCGATTAAAAGCTCTGTTTGAATGAGAAATTAGAAATGAGAAATGAGAAATCGTGGTGCGGCGCATAAAAATCAGCAGCGCCGCGGAGATTTGAAACTATCGGGTTTCTCGTATCGCAAACCTAATCCCTAGCTACTAATTTCTAGTCACTAGTCACTCATCCCTGCTTTCACACATGCATCGTTTATCGGTCTGCAAGAAAGATTTCTCGCTTCGCTCGAAATGACGATACGAGAGAGTCTGGTATCTCCCAGTCACCAATCACTAGTCACTTGCGGCTCCTAATCCCTAGTCACTTCTCCTCTTTCTTTGCTCTTGTTTTCCGCTTCGGATGGGTCGGACAGTCAGGATTCGAGCAGGAAATGACCTCCTTGCCCGTTTTATAGGTTTTCTTCGTCATGATGGCTCCGCAAGTCTCACAGAACTGGTTGATCGGCTCATTCCAGAGCGCCATATCACACTTCGGGTAGCGGCTGCATCCGTAGAAAATGCGGCCGCGATGGCTTCTGCGCTGCACCATATGCCCTTCATGGCACTTCGGACAGACGATGCCCGTGTCGATCACAATGGCTTTATTCGCGCCGCAGGACGGACATTTCAGATAACGTCCATAAGGTCCTGTGCGGTAGACCATGAGCGTACCGCAGGCATCGCATTTCACATCCGACACCTCTTCCGGCCCTTCGGCAAGGCTGTACGGCTTGATGTTCTTGCAGTTCGGATAATTCGGGCAGGCAAGATATTTCCCATAGCGGCCCATTTTCACGATCATCTTTGCGCCGCATTTTTCACAGGTGACATCAGAGACTTCCTGATTCTCCTTCTTATCCTTTTCTGCTTCTACATTCGCTGACGCAAGCTCGGCCGCAAAGACTTTGTAGAAGTCTGTCATGACCTTTTTGTAGGTGGCTTTGCCTTCGGCGATCTTATCGAGCCAGTTTTCCAGATTCGCCGTGAAGTCGACATTGATGATGCCTTCGAAATATTTCTTCAAAAGCTCCGTCACTTTGAATCCAACTTCTGTCGGAACGAATTGTTTATTTTCCTTCGTCACATAGCGTCTCTTCTGGATGGTATCCAGGATCGGCGCATAGGTGGACGGACGGCCGATGCCTTTTTCTTCGAGTGTTTTGATGAGGCTCGCTTCTGTATATCTTGGCGGCGGCGCGGTGAAATGCTGCTCACCATTGACTTTGGTGTTTTTGACGATATCGCCTTTTTTGAGCGGAGGCAGGAAATCACTTTCCTCGCTGTCCTTCTTTTTCGACGGCTGCATGATGGTAAAGCCGTCGAAGAGAACATGCACGCCCGTCGCCTTCAAGGTATAGATGCCGCACTGGAGCGTCGCACTTGTGCTCTGCTGGATCTGCGGCGCCATCTGGGAAGCGATGAAACGATTCCAGATCAGGGTATAGAGACGGAGCTGGTCGCGGGAAAGGATGCCCGTGAGAGCAGACGGCGGGAAGGAAAGGCTGGTCGGGCGGATGGCTTCATGGGCATCCTGTGCTTCCTTCGACTTGCTGAAAACGTTCGGCTTCGCCGGCAGGTAGTCTTCCCCATAGGTCTCGGAAATATACGGACGCACCTGCTTGATCATTTCATCAGAAATACGGGTAGAGTCGGTACGCATGTACGTGATGAGCCCCACGTGGCCATGTCCGGGGATCTCTACGCCTTCATACAGGTTCTGCGCAAGCATCATCGTTTTCTTCGAGCTGAAATTCAGTTTATTGACGGCATCCTGCTGCATGGTGGAGGTGGTGTAGGGCGGCTTTGTCTTGCGCTGCTTTCTGGACTTCGTGACAGCGGTGACTTCAGCCTCTTTCCCCTCGATCCCTTTGACCGCGGTATCCGTCTCTTCCCCATGATGGAGTTCCGCATCCTTCCCGTCGATCTGGGTCAGCTTCGCTTTGAAGGACTCCTTCTTCTCCGTCTTGTACATGGCTTCGATCGACCAGTATTCGACAGGAACAAAAGCACGGATCTCCTCTTCTCTTTCGCAGATAAGGCGGGTCGCGACCGACTGCACGCGACCTGCGGAAAGGCCACGATAGACCTGCCGCCACAGCCATGGCGAGAGCTTGTAGCCCACCAGACGATCAAGGACACGGCGCGCCTGCTGGGCATCGACACGGTCAAGATCGATCGGCTCCGGATCCTTGATCGCTTCACGGATCGCCGGCGGCGTGATCTCATGGAAAGCAATACGCACCTTGTCTTCCGGATTCACATCCAGAAGCTTCGACAGATGCCAGGAGATCGCTTCGCCTTCGCGATCAGGGTCCGTTGCCAGAAGGATATCGCAGCACTGGTTCGCCGCTTTCTGCAGATCCTTGATGACATTCGCCCGATCCGTCGAGTTGACATACTCCGGCGTAAAGCCATTCTCTATATCGACCCCCATGGTACGCTTGGGAAGATCACGCAGGTGTCCCATGGACGCCATGACTTTGTAGTCCGGTCCTAAGATGCGCTCGATGGTCTTCGCCTTGGCCGGGGATTCCACCACGACCAGGTGCTTGCCCTTGGGATTCGGCTTTCTTTTAAATGCGACCTGCCGTGTGCGGCGGGTCTTTTTCTTTTCGATCGTTATCGTTCTGGTAATAGGCACTTCATTCCTCCTGAAATGGTTTGTTGTATGGAATAAACGCAGATGGGATCAGACTCTCTCCTGACTTTTCTTAGAAAAGCACCGATCACATCGAAGGATCCGCGTTCCCTTAGTCTTTTCTTGTCACGATGTATCGCCCCGAGCCGACCTCTCTGATATATCCTTTCAGCTGAAGCTGGAGCAGCAGCATGGTCAGTTTTACCACAGACAGGCCGGACTGCTGCAGGATCTCCTCTGACGTCACTTCGTTTTCTGTACAGCAGAAACGATACACCAATTCTTCCTCCAATGTCAACTGCTCAAGGAAACCTTTTTCAGATTTTTTATTCTCTTCTTCCTTCCAGCCATACTCCGAGAGGATGTCATCTGCCGATGTACAGCAAATGGCACCGTTTCGGATGAGCTGATTCGTTCCCTTGCAGGAAGGCAGCCAGATGCTCCCCGGGACAGAGAATACATCGCGCCCTTCCTCCAAAGCAAAGTCGGACGTAATGAGCGAGCCGCTCCGTTCAGCCGCTTCCACGACGAGTATCCCGCGGCTCATCCCTGCGATGATGCGGTTTCTCGCAGGAAACTGGCGGCCAAGCGGCGGCGTACCGGGCGGGTACTCGGAGACCAGTGTCCCGCCGCTCTCTATCACCTGATGAAAAAGATGGCGGTTCTCCGGTGGATATACGCGGTCCAGACCGCACGCCAGCACGACCACTGTCGGCGATCCGCCCTCCATCGCACCCGTATGCGATGCGCTGTCGATCCCTCGTGCACCGCCGGAAACGATCGTGATGCCGTGAGCGGAGAGCCCTCTGGCAAGTTCATGTGCCGTCTCGATCCCATATGCCGTCGCTTTTCGCGATCCGACGATAGCGATTGTCCGTTCAAAGCAGGGCAGCGCCCCGCGATAAAGCAGAACTGCCGGCGGATTCGCCGTCGTGGCCAAAAGCGGCGGATAGTCACTGTCCTCAAAGGTAGAGCAGCGGATATCAAGCCGGTAGAGCTTCTCTTCAATCTGCTCAAGGCTTGTCTCATTTCGGTAAGCCAGAAAGGCAGCCAGTGTCTTTCCCGTCAAAATATGTGACTTTTCGATAGACTCCGCCGATGCTTTCCATACATCTTCCGCCGTCTCAAAATAGTCCATCAAAGCCCGCATGTGCTTCGCGCCCAGCCGCGGACAGCCCGGAAGGGCAGCAGCATAGATATCCATGGGATGCTCCTTATATATAAGCAGATCAGAAATCCAGGGTCAGAGCTGACAAAAAAGAGATATGGCAAGGTGCCACTCCGATCCCCGGTCATTTTCCATTGATCATATTTCTGAAACTGATCGCTTCGGCGACATGCTCGGGGCGGATCTGGTCGGAACCCGCGAGGTCAGCGATCGTCCGTGCAACTTTAATAATGCGATCATAGCTTCTGGCCGAAAGGTGCAGCTTTTCGAAGACGACACGCAGCATTTCTGTCCCCTCCGCGTCGAGCTGACAAGTCTCCTTCAGCTGGCGATGCCCCATCTGTGCATTGCTCTGCATATGCCAGCGTGAGAGACGCTCCGCCTGCACAGCCCGCGCCTCGGCGACACGCTTTGCGATATCACAGGAAGGCTCGCCCTGAATGGTCGCGGTGAGCTCACTGTATTTCGGGCGCATCACAGAGACATGCAGGTCGATGCGGTCGAGAAGCGGCCCGGAAATCTTCTGCCCGTAACGGCGGATCTCTCCATCCGTGCAGGTACATTCCCGCTGCGGATCTCCAAGGTACCCGCAGGGACATGGATTCATCGCCGCTATCAAGATAAAATCCGCCGGATAGGTGAAGGCTGCATTCACACGGGAAATATGTACTTCTCTGTCTTCCAGAGGCTGGCGCAGGACTTCCAGCACCGTTCTTGGAAATTCCGGCAGCTCGTCCAGGAAAAGTACGCCGCGGTGGGCCAGGGTCACTTCCCCTGGTCTGGGGATACTGCCGCCGCCGATGAGCCCCGCCATGGAGATCGTATGATGCGGACTTCTAAACGGGCGTTCCCGTATGATATCTTCCGCTTTATAGAGGCCGGCGACGCTGTAGATCTTCGTCACTTCTAGCGCTTCTTCCCGCGTCATCGGAGGAAGGATGGTCGTGATGCGGCGGGCCAGCATGGTTTTCCCGGAGCCCGGCGGCCCGGTCATCAGTACATTGTGCGCTCCGGCAGCTGCGATCTCCATCGCCTTCTTGGCAAGGATCTGTCCCTGCACCTCTGCATAGTCTACATCACTCATCATTTCGCGGCGCGTCTCGTGGCGTTCTGCCGGTGCCATCTCCTGGCGGCCGCAGAGAAATTCTACCAGATCCCGGAAGGTCTTCGGTCCATAGACCGTGATATTCTCACAGAGAAGTGCTTCACCGGTCACCTCTTCGGCCATGACAAATTTGGAAATCCCCGATTCACGTCCGGCAAGCACCATGGAGAGAATGCCGGGGACCGGGCGGATCTCTCCCTTGAGCGAAAGCTCTCCGATGAACATGATCCCTTCGAGTGCTTCTTTTGCGACATCGCCGCTCGCAGCCAGAAGGCCGACAGCGATGGGAAGATCCAGTCCGGAGCCATCTTTTTTGAGGTCTGCCGGAGCCAGATTCACCGTCACTTTGTCGACAGGAAAGTGATAGCCAGAGTTCCGGATGGCAGAGTGTACACGTTCCTTCGACTCTTTGACCGCCGTTGTCGGAAGTCCCACGATGTCAAAGGAGGGAAAATTCTTATTGATGTCGACTTCGACGCCGATCACATGACCATTCAGACCGAACGTGGTCGAGCCCAATACTTGTGCATACATAGGATATCCTCCTTTGAGAAGGGAAATGATGTAGGGTTCAGTGTTCAGAGTTAGCCCCCGGCGTGGTGCCCTTTGATTACATTTGAAAGCCTCGCTTGCATGAGAAATGAGAAATGAGAAATGGTGGTGCGGCGCATTTCGTCATCCTGAGCGGAGAAAAACGTCGTATATTAGCAAATGGCTTATCTGAAACAGGAAAACTGAGTCGAAGAATCTAAGCGCCGCGAAGGTTTGAAACTAGCGGTTTTCTCGTATCGCAAACCTAATCCCTAGCTACTAATTCCTAGCCACCAGTCACTAGCCACGCATCCCTGCTTTCACACATACATCGTTTACCGATCTGCAAGGAAGATTTCTCGCTTCGCTCGAAATGACGATACGGGAGTCTGATGTCTTCTAGTCCCCAGTCGCTCCTCATCCCCGCTTTCAAAACGCATTCCTTATATGATGAAACTTCACAGTCCCATCCGCCATCTGCATGACTTCGACAACGTCGAAACGGATGCGCCGGTCTTCTATATGGCGGCTGCACGCGAAGGCTTTCGCTGTATAGCGGATGTGCTGCTGCTTGAAGGGCGCCACCGCTTCCTTCGGTTCTCCATAGCGACGGTTTGTGCGGCTCTTGACCTCGATGAATACCAGTGTTTCTCCATCTTCCATGATGAGGTCGATCTCACCATGGGTACGCTTGAAATTACGCGTAAGGAAATGGTAACCCTTCCCTTCCAGATATTTTTCTGCCGCCGTTTCTCCATCGCGGCCAAAGCGGGTCGTCTGCATAGTATATCTCCTTGGCTATATGGCGCTTTCCGCCTGCCTAGTCCCGGTGAGCGAGACCATTCTTTACTCTATTCTCTATCCTCCCCGCCGTTTCGTCAATGAAAGAACGTCGGTATATGCAAACGGTATCAATAATGACTTTCCCATGAAAAAAAGTAATAGCAGAGACATGGTCTGCTATTACTTTCCTCATCTCAAAGAAACTGCTTCCGCCATCGCAAGAAGCCGTTTCCGATCCGTCTTCCCTGTAGATGTTTTCGGGATAGATGCCACGCGAAGGATACGGTGCGGGATCTCCCAAGCACGAAGCCTTCCCGCAAGAAGGCTCATAAGTCGAGCATCCGATGCAGGCACCTGACCGAACAGAAAGGCGATCAGGCGGTCATCCCCATTCGCCTGCTTCTCTCCGATGACCTCAGCCTCCTCTACGCCGGGCAGCATCAGAAGATGGGAGAGCACCTTTTGGCGGCTCACATGATTTCCCTTGATGTGATACTGATCCTCTCTGCGGCCGAGGAAGTAGAGCATCCCCTCTTCATCGACGCGGCCCATATCATGACAGGTAAGAGGTCTTTCTGCCCCTTCGACAGCAAACGGCGTATCGACGTAGATCTCTTCGTCCCTGATGGAGATCGAGATCCCCGGAAACGGCCGTCCCACCGCGCTCGGATGGGTCAGGATATCCTTCCCTTCGATATAGCTCACATAGCTTAGCTCGGACGCACCATAGTAAAGGATGGTACGGCTCATCGGGAAATGCCGGGTAAGCGCATCCAGGATCCGCTTCGTCATGAGCTGCGAGCCTGTCAGAATATGCGTGACAGACGAGGCTTTCCCTCTGACGCGGCAAAGGGCGGAGAGCTTCGAGGGGATCATATAGACATGCGTCGCCTGCGTCTCTGCGATGTCTTTCATCCATGTCTTTGGCTGTACAGCCTCCGTCCCCGCGATCGTCCCTCCTGCATAAAGGAAGGCCATCAGCATGTTCAGATTTCCTGTGAAAGCCATCGAACCGGACAGATAAAGCACCGCATGCCTATCGATGTGGAAAATATCGTTCTGCACTGGGAAAAAATCCCGCCAGCTCGCCTCTTTTCGGAAGAGTACCTTGGCAAGGCCGCTCGTCCCCGAGGTCAGTACACCAAAGTCGGCGTCGGCTCTAGTCTCTTTGCCGGTCAGTTGCCAGAGCTCTCCGATCGGCTGCATCTCCAGCCCGTCAAAGCAGGTATCAGAAAGAAGGCCTCCAATCGGACGCTCCCTGAGAAGCGCGGCGATGTCTTCCTCCTTCAGGTATTCGTGAAGCAGCACCGGCACAGCACCCGCCATCATCGCACCAAGGAAATAGAGCACCTGCGAGGGAGGATCTCGAAAGCGCAGCCCCAGCACCTGCCCCCGCCATGGAGATAGAGACGCTGCGATCGCACAGACGCGCGAGTACGCCTCACTATATGACAAGAACTCTCCCCTCCATAAGAGAAAGATCTTCCGAGGGGACTTCTCAGCCCAGCGTTTTAAATCCTCATATAAATGCATTGTCTTTTCTTCCTGTTCATGATATGAAATCTGATACATTGGGATTTCTGAAATTTGAAAGCAGGGATGAGTAGCTAGGGATTAGGGACTAGGGATTAGAAACAAGCGGTGATTGAAATAGCGCAATTGGTATACTGACCGTTCTGCAAGGAAGATCTCTCGGCTACGCTCGAGATGACGACGGCGCGAAGCGCTATCAAAATTCTGCGGCGCTTAGATCCTTCGACTCAGTTCTCCTGTTTCAGATAAGCCATTTTTTAACATACGACGTTTTTCTCCGCTCAGGATGACGAAATGCGCTGCACCACCACTCCTAACTCCTAACTAGAGAGCGCGAGGCTTTCAAACGTAGTCAAGGGACGGCACGACCCCTGAAACCATTATGCATCTCTTCCCATCTTATTTTCTATCAGTATCGCTTCGGCGACGCCGCCCGCAGCCGGGATCGCGGCGACACCATAGCGCCCGTTTTTCTGCTTGAGGATCGCCATCAGATGGATCATGATCTCCGCCCCGGATGCCCCATAGGGATGTCCGTAAGCCAAAGCACCGCCGAAGCAGTTCAGCCGATCCTTCACGGACGGATGACGCTCCATGAAATCGGCACTGATGACCGCGAAGGCTTCATTGTACTCGAAGGCATCAATATCTTCATAGGAAAGCCCCTCTTGAGATAACAACTGAGAGACCGCCTGATCTGCCATGAGAGGCGAGCAAGCTGCATCGCCGCCGGACGCGCGCACCGCCTTGATCTCCGCCATCGGATGCGCGCCGTGCGCCTTCACCCAGTCATCGGAAGCGAGTGCCACAAAAGCCGCCCCATCATTCATCGTGCAGGCATTCGCCGCCGTGAGTATCCCATCCGGCACATTCGTCACATGCGGCGCTCTTGCCAGCAGTCGTTCGCTCATCCTTGGACGGATGGCCTCATCCCTTGTACTGCCAAAGAGAGGCACGATATACGGCGCGAGACAGCCTTCCTTCTCTGCGCGGCTCGCCCGCTTGTGGCTAAGAAGGGCTGCCTCGTCCGCTTCTTCTTTGGAAATTCCTGCTTTCTTCGCCGCGCGCTCCGCACCCAGAAGCATCGCATCATCACTAAATTCCCCCGGTCGGAACTGTGCCGCCGTGAATTCAGGCTCTCTCTTTCGGCTTCGTTCATCCCATTCCTGATAGATGCGGCGCGGTGCGAGCGAAGCACTCTCGGTGCCGCCCGCTAGGATGAAGTCCGCCATCCCGGAGGCGATCTTTGCTGCAGAGAGGTCGATCGCTGCCAAAGCAGAAGCACACTGGAGATCAAGCGTCATAGCAGGGACCTCTTCCGGAAGACCCGCCTCGAGTACCGTGAGACGGCCGATATTTCCGCCAGGGCCCACCGCATTCCCGCAAAGCACCAGATCCGGAAGTGCTGACTTCCCATACTTCGACCACACCCTGTGAAGAATTTCTCCGCCCAGCACCTCAGGCCGCACCGTCTTAAAGATGCCATATCGTATACCGATATGGCTGCGCAGCCCGCCCAGAAGATACACCCGATCTCTCATTCCCTGCTTCCTTTCCGCTGCCATTCTCCGGCAAAGCACAATGTATCCGTATACCCGAGAAGCTGATCCCCCACTTTCTTCAAGTATACCATCTCCCCTGCCCTGACAGGATGATGGAAACGAACCCGGATCGCTTTCCCGGGATACATGGCAACGAGCGACACAAGCAGCTGAAAACCGCTCACGATCGGCTGCAATCCCTGATGGATCGCATTATGATCGCCCAAGGCATCGCTGAAGTGATGGACCTCCTCAGCGGTAAACTGCCGCCACGGCTCTCCCTCCCGTCCCTTTCGCGGACATTTCCCCGCATGGAAAGGAAGGAACACCATAGAAAGCTCCCCGCCGTCCGTACATGCCGAAAGGCGGATGAGCCGTCCCTCCTTGACATGTACCCCGCAGGATGCCTTCGGTGTGCCTTCTTTCCAGAAGATCTCTGCCATCACCATCCCCTGCCATGCGTCTTTCCATACCGAGCATAGCATTCGCATCTGTTCTTCCATACAGCCTCCGAAAAAAGCTGTGACAGCCTCGGCCATCACAGCTTTTACATCATACAAAACAACCGGGAAACGCTGATCCAGCTCCAAACCCGTTTCCTAGGGAAACACTGATTCAATCGTTGTCAGATTTTACTCTTGAATTTTTATGCATAGCGAGGAATAGCCTGACGCGAATAGCGAGCTATTTAAGGAAGGCTATGACGAAGCTATGTATAAAAATTCTTGTAGAATCTGACTCTGCGATTGATTCAGCGTTTCCCTAATCTCTCTCGATCAGTGTCTTTCTATACTTTGCCACCAGGAAAGAGGCGAGGATGATCTTAGCCAGATCACCGGGCAGGAAGGGGAACATGCACATCACCATCGCTGACCACATGCCTGTACCGGTGAGGAACATGAACCAGCCGATCCCCATCACGTAGCAGACTGCCGTACCTGCCAATGTCGCAGCGAGCATAGGCTTGAAGGTATGTCCCAGCTTTTCGGATACCAGCCCCACCACGAAAGCCATCGGAGCAAAGCCGAGGATGAATCCGCCCGAAGGCCCTGCCAGGACAGAGATCCCCGCACGCATCATCGAAAAGACCGGCACACCGGCTGCCCCCAGAATGAGATAGATCAGAAGAGCGAGAAGACCATAGCGCTTCCCCAGAAAACCACCGGCCATCAGGACGCCGAACGTCCCGAGCGTGATCGGCACTGGCTGGATCGGAATGGTCAGCTGCGAGCACACCGCGCACACCGCAGCGAATAACGCACACAGGACCTGCATGCGGATCGAATGATTTGTATTCATGGATATGACCTCCTAGAAATTGGCCGAGACAAGAAACCGAAGGTGTAAGGTGCAAAGTTTTCCTACCAGTCACCAGCCACTAGTCACTTCCAATCCCTGCCAACTATATTTGATGTGCTTATTATAAAGTGCGAAAAACCGTTTGTCAACTCACTTTATTCATCAGTTGACAAACGGTTAACGATAGAAATGACGCATACGGATTTCCCTGCAACGCCTGACGCTTTAAGCATGTCCGTGCAGGATGAATCGCTTAGTGAAATAATTCCAAATCATCACGATCGCAGAAGCCACGACCTTTGAAAACATATACCATATCCCAAGAAGGTCGATGCAGCACCACATGACAAGCTGATTCAGCCCCAACCCCATGAGAGACGTCACGATAAAGAGCACCATCTGCTTCGTACTCTGATTCTCTGCATGAAAGACCACATAGACACAAAGGATGTAATTCACAAGGAGGGAAATCGTAAAAGCGATCGGCGCGGAAACCAGCGGCGGAAGACCGCCGTACTCCGTCAATGTGAACAGCAGGACATACTCTAAGAGGAAGCATCCGCCCCCGACAGCGAGGAAACGAAAAACTTCCCAGAAACGATCCATGGAAGGGAAAATCTTCAAAATAAGAGACTCTAAAAATGTAGGCATAATATGTTCCTTGGGGAATAGCAGCTGGGGAAACACTGATTCAATCGCAGAATCAGCGTTTCCCTAAGGATTGCGAGTGACTGGGGATTCGTGGCTAGGGATTAGGGATTAGGAGCCTCGAGTGGCTAGTGACTTGTGACTGGAAGATACCAGACTCTCTCATATCGTCATTTCGAGCGAAGCGAGAAATCTTTCTTGCAGTCCGATAAACGATGCATGTGTGAAAGTAGGGATTCGGGACTAGTGACTAGTCACCAGTGGCTTAAATGCGACTTTCGGGCATCGCCCCATTTATACATCACGGCGCTTAGATCCTTCGACTCAGTTCTCCTGTTTCAGATAAGTCATTTGCTGACATACGACGTTTTTCTCCGCTCAGGATGACGAAATGCGCCGCACCACCATTTCGCATTTCTCATTTCTAATTTTTCATTCATGCGAAGCTTTCATCCGAAATCAAGGGGGCAGCACCCCCACGGGGCTGACCCTCCCCCTATTTCATTAACATCCGAATCATATTCATCTGGATCTCCAGATTCTTTCTAGCATTCTTGACCTCGGTATCCAGCACAAGACCGATGCCTGTGGAAATCACGGCGGCCACCATGAAGAAACCGGAGGTCACGAGCGTCGGCATCTTGGGGACAAGGCCCGTTGCGAGATACTCATGAAAAACAGGAAGAAAGAGCGAGAGCGAGATGAGTGTGAGGACGAGCGCCGCCGCCAAGAAGAACCGCAATGGGCGATAATCTTTGTAGAGCATGAAAATCGTTTTCAGCACCCGCGCCCCATCACGGAAGGTATGGAGCTTGCTGACACTTCCCGCCGGACGGTCGCGATAGGATACCGGCACCTGCATGAGAAGCAGATTCTTATCCAGCGCGTGGATCGTCATTTCCGTCTCGATCTCAAACCCTTCTGACAGGATCGGAAACGTTTTCACAAACAGGGGAGAAAAAGCCCGATAGCCCGTCATGACATCTCGGATCTCCTCTCGTCCCCTGCCCCAGAACAGATTGATGAACCGGCGGACGAGCACATTGCCGGAATTATGAAAAGGACGCTTATTCTCCTCGAAGTATGTCGAAGAGAGACGATCACCGATCACCATATCAGCACGGTGAGAAAGTACGAGCTCTGCCATCTCCCGCGCCATCTCGGCGGGATACGTATCATCGCCATCAGTCATCACATAGCAGTCTGCCTCGATGTCGCGAAACATGGAGCGGATCACATTTCCCTTCCCCTGCCGGTACTCATGGACAACGATCGCCCCCGCGTGCTTCGCGATCTCCGCAGTGCCATCTGTTGAATTGTTGTCATAGACATAGATGTCCGCCTCCGGGAGTACCGCGCGGAAATCTGTCACCACCTTCTCGATGGTCAGGGCTTCATTCCAGCAGGGAATGAGAACAGCGATACGGGGCATGGGAACTCCTTCTTGATAAGAAATGTGAAATCAGAAATAGTGGTTGTCTGAAACCCACCAAAGTCGGGGTTCAGGGTTAGCCCGTGGGGCGGGGCGCCCATGGATTGCGGATGAAAGCTTTGCTCGAATGAAAAATTAGAAATGAGAAATGGTGGTGCGGCGCATAAAAATCAAAAGCGCCGCAGAGGTTTGAAACTAGCGGTTTTCTCGTATCGCAAACCTAATCCC
>OLFS01000242.1_pt1 | contig 56506 bp, 52 predicted proteins | sample 1605491 | NCBI WGS metagenome assembly OLFS01 (sample SAMEA3888921, study PRJEB22519) | human gut metagenome | biome: human gut; feature: human-associated habitat; material: faeces | place: Denmark | collected 2011 | reverse complement strand
AAAAATCAACCGACATTACTAACTGAGGGTTGTATCTAATACTGGGGGCAGGTCATAAGAGCCCTGCTATCGCTGACCCTAAAGGCACGATGGAAGAACTACAGAATCACGTAAACCAGCTATTGAAAGGGGCTGGCAGCTTCTCGGGCGCTCATACTGACCCTAAGTCTTATAATGAAGTGGTTAACTACCTAGCTAACCCGGCCTTCCTTGAATATCAGAAGATGGGCGGACGCATCGACCAGAGCAATCTGGAGAGCGTTAAGAATGTTATCTCTGTGAACTATCTGGAGAAGCTTGTCCCTGCCATCCAGTCCCAATGGGAACAGGCTCAAACCACTGTAGGCTATCCGCAGAAAGTGAAACAGATTGGTGCTATTTCTATGCCAGTGCCTAACACGAAGAACGCCGAGAACGTTGTTCGTTATGTATGGACAGGAAACACTATTGAGTTTAAAGCGGCTCCGGGATATACAGATAATGCAGGTGTACGCGCTAAGGTGGGAGAATTGCAGCGCAAGTTAGCCCCCCTCATTAATAAATCCGTGATGATGCGTGCTCACTTAGACGGCTCCTCTGACTATTCTAAATATTTCAAAATGAGTGAGCCGGAGATGTTTGGCACGAAAGCTCAGGACACCTCCTCTGTTAATGGGCGCTAAATGAGACTATCCATTGAAACCGTTAGTGCCATTGTCACTCTTGGCCTCATCCCTGTTATTAAATTCTTTATGAAATGGAATCAGGCAAACAAGGAGAAGGCGCACAAGCAAGCTATTGCTGAAGCTGTAGCGGACGCATTAAAGGAGAAAAAGGATGATGACAAGCCTTGAAGCTGTACGCGTTCTCAATGAGGCTGTAGCAAAGGCTGGGGTGGCTAAAGATGGCAACCTGCTTAAAGCCTATCTGAAGCTACTTAAACTTGAATATGTAGACTATTCCAATCAACGCTCTAAGGCTCTATGGGGCCTTCATTCCTCTGGCTGGTCTAATGTCATAGACAAGCTGGAGCGTTGCTCTCTGTGTGTTACAGAACGTGATGAGAGCGGGAACATCCTCACCATATCATTGACGTAACAACAGGCCCTGTACATGGCATACGCTGTGTATGGGGCTTTTTCGTTTGTACCAAACTCAAGGGCTTTCGTATGTGTCATACTCAGAGCTTTTTATTTCTGGCTATGCTGTAATTTCTGCCAGAAATCTGGAAGGTGTGTTATGCATAATAGTCACACCCCGTAGCCCCCCTATCAACCTTCCCAAATCACCCTACCCCAAATTATTTCACCATCCCTTCCATACAATCCAACCAATCAATAGATCAATTCTCAAGCCCATTGTCAATATATTTATTTCATGTACAGTATATTGTAAGTTAGTGAACACACATACATAATGAACACATCAAACAGGGTTGGGGGCAACATGAATATTGGGTATGCAAGGGTAAGTACAATTGGACAGGATACAGCAATTCAAGAAGCCTCTTTAAGGGCTTTGGGATGTTCTATCCTATACATGGAAAACATATCAGGGAAGGATACTAACCGCCCTGAATTACAGCGTATGATTGATAATGTACAAGCTGGAGACGTGGTATATGTTACTAAGCTGGACAGACTTGCACGTAATACCAAAGATGCATTATTTATTGCTGACGCATTGAAAGATAAAGGCGTAGGGCTGGTATGTATGGATTTAGGGCAAACAGACATAAACTCTGACTTTGGGAGAATGATATACACGGTTATAGCTGCTGTGGGGGAGTTTGAGCGTAAGCGAATATTGCAGCGTACTCAGGAGGGGAGAGAGAAAGCTATGGCTAATGGTGTTAAGTTTGGAAAGCCTGTTGATGATGAATTACATACGAGTATTGTTGATTGCTGGAATAGAGGTATGAACAAGAAAGCTATAGCTGAACATATTGGATGTAGCCGCACTACCGTGCACAAGGTAATAGAGGGGATTTAATTTCGGCAGTAGTAGTATAAGAAACTCTAGAACAATGCTCCTCTTTAAAAGCCACTCCTAAAAATAGCCCCCGAGATGGACAGACAAGCTGTCTTGCCGGGAAGGGATGAACAAGCTCAGGCTTGTGAATGCTCTTTCCATGCGTAACCAGCAAGCAATAGCTTGCGCTCTGTTGACCTTTGCAGCTTTGCTGCGTGTGAGGGCACGTTAGTGCCTCTCATGCCTTTTGATGATAGCATTCTTTGTTAGTCAGCACTTAAAAAGTGCAAAACCCCATTCCCCCAACTCTACTCGTAATTCTCCCTTCATTCACACCCCTTCTCTTATTTCCATCTCTATAATTTATATACAGCTATATGTAGTGTTATATACGCTTTGCATCGTACCGATGCTCAGCACATTGTATTAACAATGGCATGTATAATAGATTTATAGCTACGCTATTACTCACTGCTGCCGCATTAAAAATGCGAGGTATAATAGCACCCCGCAATTTTATTTAATCAGCCATTTTAGACACAAGATAATTACTAAAGGCGCTACATATCACCAGCATATAACGAGCTTCTTCTAATGTAGGCTCCTCACTATCATCTGTTAACGCGTGACGTATTCCACCCTGGTCACTTGTATACCCATATAGCTGTTGGAATGCTCGTTTCATTGCTGGATGAATATGTCCTTTATCCTCAATAGTTTTAAGGCAATCCCCAAGAGTCCCTTTCTCATTACCAGAGATCTTCTTGCATAATGATTCTATGGCAGAGATAGATTCTTTGATTGAGTTTCTATAATCAGGCTGCTCTCTATCTGCCATTAACTCTAGCGCTCTTGTGAAATGATTTTTAGCGGATTCCGTGTTATTAGCCAACGCTCCCTCAATACTTTCAATTTCCACTTCATCTGATATAGGCGTAATTAATCCATCGATTACCCTGTAGGCAACGCCATATTTTCCAAAGGTATCATTAAGGGGGTCAGCTAAATCACAATTACGGTACTCTGAAACATACAAGAAAATAGACTCAATCAAATCAAATACTTTATACCACTGTTCTCCGTATATATAACGTTTTATAATGGTTAGCTGAGAATCTTGTCTCATCGTATCGGTGCTATAATTAGGAACGTGATCTGCAGGGTTGTTAAAATAATGAATCCATATTTTCTTTGAGCATATTGGCGCGATCAAACTCAAAAGACTGTTTCCGAAAACTTCCAAATATAAGCAATTCCAAATCGCCTTTCTAGTTTGGTCATTTAAGCCATACAACTGAAAAACATCCTCTACTTCAACATGCCCATATCTTTGAGAGAACGGCTTAACCATAAATAGCCTGCCTTTTTGCTGTGTTAGTTATGTAACGTTTACCGCCAGTTAAGTCCATCAATGATATGACATACAACGGACAGTGGGAAGGTGTGGATATACCTGCGCGTTATGCCTATCCCCGTCTTCTCATGCCCTACTACTTGCTGCAAGTGAGTGATGTCATTCATCCATCCAGTGGCCGCTGTAACAACGCTATGTCTAAAGCTATGCACTATCCTCCGCTGGTTATGGATGTCTCTGTATGGGATGTTAAGCTCTTCCCTGATATCTGACATCACCTTACCAATCTTAGCCATATTGGTTCCCGCTACTTCACTGAAAAGCTCCGTCTTCTTGCTTGCAGCAAAATCCAGAAAACCTAAATCAATAAGATGGTTATGGAGAGGAACCTCCCTCACTGCGTTCTCAGTTTTTCCGTCCGTAATGAGTAGATAGTGACGATTACTATCATCGTCATATCTCACTTGTGATTTAGTGAGGGTGGCAATCTCTCCCCTTCTTGCTCCTGTATACGCAAGAAGCAGGATAATCCATTTGAGCCATTCAGGCTTAGCCTCTTCGATTGCATAACTGACAAAGCTCTTCATCTCACTGTTTGTATAAGCCCCATAGCGAGCGCTAGACGGCGGAGCTATGACACCATCTGTAGGGGATGCTGTAAGTACGTCCTTTTCTTCCACCAAAAATGTTTTAAACAAAGATTTATAAATTTTTAAATGCTTGTGAATCGCCTCCGTCCCTATCAGGTGTTCCTCCGGCACATCACACGCAATGAGCTGTTTTATATTCATAGACCTGTAAGGCTGTATGACTCGCTTAGGGAGGCCTTCTACCACCTCCATCACCTGCTTTATGTCCCTCTTTGTGATGGTAGCTACATCCCTATCATCTCCAAGTATGGTTAATAACACTTCCATATAGCGCTCATTTGCAGAGTGGATAGCAGCAGTCCAACCCTTCCCCCGCTCATGTTTGTATTGCGCCCAAGCTTCTCCTAAATGCAGCCCCTTCTTTTGCTCTATCTGCTTCTCTGGAGGAAGGGAGAGCGGCATAGAGAGCGGGAAAGCTCTAGCTGCCCTTTCAAGCATTCGATTAGTGTTAAGCGCGTTAAGCTGGAGACAGAGAGCTTCTGGAGTTAACTGGCGATTCTTAACCTGAAGGATAAAAGGCATTAAAGCTATCATCAAAACACTGGCCTCACGATGGCTATCAGTGTTCAGAGAGCGCCTAAACATTTTCCCATCTGGAAGGCAAAACTGAATGTAGTAGATAGAGTCCCGAAGGAAGGTATAGCGGATACGTTTGGTAAGCAAAATCAACACTGCCTCTGTTACAGTTCATACAGGAAAATGAACAGAAGCTTATGTAACGCAATGAATTATATAAAAAATTAACCCCCTACGCTGGCATTATCCAGATCAGGTGGTACGGGTATTTCTCAGCCTTCAACAAAGAAGGGCACCCCGAGTCAAAATAGTGAAATTGTTAAGCGTTGTGGAATTTACCGCAACTCACCGGTTCATACAACAAGCCTTTAGCCCTGCAACGACACCCGCGCGGCCATCATGCTCATCAAGCGACCGGGCGGGATTGCATTCCGCTGCTGGCGGGCGGAAAATGATGACATCATGCGCTATTTAGCCTACCGAGGATATACGCCATGGCCGTTTATCACCATGCGCTGGTACTGATTAACAGCAGTCAGGACGGCGTCCCGCTGCTCGAGCATGCCGCCAGAATGGCAGAAGAGAACGGCATGCGCATCACCATCGCCCACATCAGCACCGACTATCGGGCGCTGAACTATGTTTCCGACAGCCTGCGCGACGATCAGGTTTCACAGGAGGTGATCCAGGCCAAGGCCCTGCTCAACGAGCTGGCCTGCACTGTCTCCCTGCCGGTTGAAACCCTCTCGCTGGTGACCACCCGCCGGTTTGAAGACGTGGAAACCTGCGTTCGGCAGCGGCAGATCGATTTAATTATTGCCGGGCACCATAACCGGCTGCTGGGCGTCCTCTCCTCACATTCGCTGGAGTACATCAATCACATAACCGCAGACGTGCTGATCAAGCACCTGCCCTAGCGCAATTCTCCCTGCAGCAGGGAAAAACAGGCTTCGATAAGCGGCGGCAGCGCCTGCGGGCCGCGCATCAGGGCCACCGTACGGGTCAGCGCCGGCTGCTGCAACTGGGCGACCTGGAGCGCCGGGTCCTGCAGATGGGTGGTGTACAGCGCCGGCAGAATGGCCACCGCTAAGCGCGAGCGCACCAGGCCATACAGGGTTTCGATATAGTCCACCTGGTAGCGGGTGGTCAGCGTCAGGCGATGGCTCTCCACTAATGCCGCCACCAGCCGTTGAATATTGCCCTTCGAGAAGACGGCAATATCCCGCCCCACCAGCTGCTTCCACGGCAAGTGCGCCTGCGCGGCCAGCGGATCGTCGCGGTGCAGCACCGCCACAAAGGGATCTTCGCGCAGCGGATAGACCAGCAGTTCAGCAGGCACTGAGCTGTCGATCGCCCCGATACCGAAATCAATCTCGCCGCGCAGCAGCGCCTGGATAAGCGCATCGTTGGTCTGATCGTGAAATTCAATGCGCAGACGCGGAAAGGCCTGGGCCAGGGTCTGCGGCAGCAATGGGAACAGCAGCGAACTGACCGACGGCACCAGACCGATGCGCACAGTCCCGTCGCCGCCCGCCTCGACGATCTGCTGCATATCGAAAAAGGCCGCCTGCGCTACGCTGAGGATCCGCTGGGCGTGGGGTAAAATCGCCGCCCCCAGTTCAGTCAGGGTGACCGCCGAAGCGGTACGGTTGACCAGCTTGCCGCCGAGCACTGTTTCAATTTGCCGCAGCGCGCTGCTCAGCGCCGGCTGGCTAATCGCCAGCCGACTGGCGGTATCGGTAAAATGGCGCAGCTGGGCCAGAGTGACGAAATACTGAAGCTGTTTAAGAGAGAGCGCGGGCAGACGCTGCCAGGGTTCGTTCATTATCGGGTTCGCTACGGTGGTCCTGCACAATAACCCGAGCTTATCGGGTGATAAATTTATTCATCTGGGCAAACGTTTGCTGTGCCCATAGAGTATCCGCATTATCCTTGTGCCGGAGTGGTTATGTCCAGCAATGCTCAAGTCCGTCGTCGCGCCGTGCAGGCCGCGCGCGGCGAATCCCCGTTTGATCTGCTGCTGGTCGAGGCGCAGATCGTCGATATGGCCACGGGCGAAATTCGCCCCGCTGACGTCGGTATCGTCGGCGAAATGATCGCCAGCGTCCACCCGCGCGGCAGCCGCACCGACGCCCATGAAGTACGTTCCCTGGCCGGTGGCTACCTGTCCCCCGGCCTGATGGACACCCACGTGCACCTCGAAAGCTCGCACCTGCCGCCGGAGCGCTACGCGGAAATCGTCCTCACCCAGGGCACCACCGCGGTGTTCTGGGATCCGCATGAGCTGGCCAACGTCCTCGGCGTCGAGGGTGTGCGCTACGCGGTGGACGCCAGCCGCCATCTGCCGCTGCAGGTGATGGTCGCCGCGCCGTCCAGCGTCCCCTCCACGCCGGGCCTCGAAATGTCCGGCGCTGATTTCGCCGGCGCGGAGATGGAGACCATGCTCGGCTGGCCGGAAGTGCGCGGTGTGGCGGAAGTGATGGATATGCACGGCGTGCTGCACGGTAGCGAGCGGATGCAGGAGATTGTCCAGGCCGGTCTCAACAGCGGCAAACTGATTGAAGGCCACGCCCGCGGCCTGAGCGGCGCTGATCTGCAGGCCTACCTCGCCGCCGGCGTCACCTCCGATCATGAACTGACCTCGGCGGACGACGCGCTGGAAAAACTGCGCGCCGGTCTGACGATCGAGATCCGCGGCTCGCACCCCTATCTGCTGCCGGATATCGTCGCGGCGTTAAAAACGCTGCCGCACCTCTCCTCGCAAATCACCGTCTGCACCGATGACGTGCCGCCGGATATGCTGCTGGAGAAAGGCGGGATCATCGCCCTGCTTAACCTGCTGATCGAGCACGGTTTACCGGCGGTCGATGCGCTGCGATTCGCCACCCTCAACGCCGCTCTTCGCCTGCAGCGCCACGATCTCGGGCTGATTGCCGCCGGGCGGCGCGCGGATCTGGTGGTGTTTGATTCCCTGGAGAAACTGGTGGCCCGTGAAGTCTACGTTGGGGGGGAACGGCTGGCCCATGCTGGCCGCCTGCTGAAGCCGATCGCCCCCGCGCCGGGCGTGACGCCGCCGCGCGATACTTTGCCGATCGCCCCCCTCCGCGCCGATGACTTTGTTCTGCGCGTCCAGGGCATTCGTCACGGCGTCGCCCGCCTGCGTCATATCCGCGGCGCGCGCTTCACCCAGTGGGGCGAAGTGGAAGTGCAGGTTCGTGACGGGAAAGTCCAGCTGCCCGCCGGCTTCAGTCTGATCTGGGTTAAACACCGCCACGGCCGCCACGAGGCGACACCGCAAATCGCCCTGCTCGAAGGCTGGGGTGAGCTGCGCGGCGCCATCGCCACCAGCTACTCCCACGACTCGCACAATCTGGTGGTGCTCGGGCGCGACGCTGATGATATGGCGCTGGCGGCCAACCAGCTTATCGCCTCCGGCGGCGGGATGGCGCTGGCGCAACAGGGCGAGATCCTTGCCCATGTGGCAATGCCGATTGCCGGCATGCTGTCGGATCTCCCGGCCGCCGAGCTGGCGCGTCAGTTCCGCGAGCTGCGCGATCTGAGCAGCCAAGTCGCCGACTGGGAGCCACCGTACCGGGTGTTCAAGGCCATTGAAGGAACCTGCCTTGCCTGTAACGCCGGGCCGCATTTAACCGATTTGGGTCTGACCGACGGCGGCAGCCGTCAGATAGTCGACCCGTTGATAGCCTGCCGGGAGACCCCGGAGCCAACCGATCACAACAATAATCCTCAGGGAGCCTGAGCATGGCCGATAACACACTTCACTCATCCGACCGCGCTAACTGGCTGGAGCGCCGCTTTGCGCTGCGCTCGCGCGGCGGTACGCTACGCACTGAATGCCTGGCCGGGATCACCGGCTTTCTCGCCGCCGCCTATTTACTGGTGGTCATCCCGGGGCTGCTGGCGATCGGCGGGATGGACAAAGGCGCCGCCACCACCGGCACCATTCTGGTCTTCGTCGTCGGCTCTCTGCTGATGGCGTTTTATGCCAACCTGCCGTTTATCGTTGGCCCGGGGATTGGCGGCTCGGTGCTGGTGGGAGTGACGCTGGCCGGTAGCGAAGGGATTGGCTGGCAGACTGGCCTCGGGATTGCCTGCTGGTCGGGGATCCTCTTCTTCCTGCTGACCCGCTTTGGCCTGCGCGAAGTGGTCACCCGCTCGGTACCGCAGTCGATCAAGCTGGGGCTCACCGCCTCCATCGGCCTGTTTGTCGCCGTCCTCGGCTTTCGCAATGCCGGGCTGGTGCTGGCCAATGCGAAAACCAACGCGCTGATGCTCGGCGACTTTCTCGCCCCCGGCGCGCTGGTGGCGCTGTGCGGCCTGTTCCTGGCGATAGCCCTGCAGGCGCGTAAGGTTCCGGGCGCGATTTTGTGGGCCATTCTGTGCGCCACGCTGGTGGGCATCCCCTTCGGCGTCACCCATTTGCCGACAAGTTTTATCGACGTTCCCCATTCGCTAACCCCGGTGCTGGGGCAGGTTGACCTGTTGGGGGCGTTAAACATCGCCTTCCTGCCGTTCCTGTTCGTCTTTTTCGCTTCTGAGTTTTTCTCCACCATGGGGACGACGCTGGCGGTGGGCGGCGAGGCGGGGCTGCTGGATGAAGAAGGCAACATGCCGCAGATTAATCGCCCGTTTATGGTCGATTCGATTGCCGCCGCGCTCGGCCCATGGGTGGGCATCCCGGCGGCGACGGCACTGATTGAGTCTTCGGCGGCAGCGGAAGCCGGCGGCAAAACCGGCCTCACCGCCCTGTCGGCGGCGGTAATGTTCCTGCTGATGCTGCTGTTCACGCCGGTGGCGTTGATGATCCCGAAAGAAGCCACCGCCCCAGCGCTGATCCTGATTGGCCTGAACATGTTCAGCGGCCTGCGCAAAGTGGATCTTGCCAACTTCACCGACGGGCTGCCGGTGCTGATGATGGTGATGATCACCCTTATCGCCAACAGCTTCGGCACCGGGATTGCCGGCGGGCTGCTGTTTTACATTGTGATCAAGGCTATCGCCGGCAAGTGGCGGGAAATCCCGATTGGCCTGTGGGTGCTGGCTGTCCCGCTGGTGTATTACTTCGCGACCTTAGTCAGGCATTAAGCCCTTCACAATGTGATTTCACCTCTTCATATAACAAACGCACCGCGGCAGAGAGCTGTTTGCGGTGCGGGCAAATCAGATTCAACGGCACCACATCCCCCTGATAACGCGGCAGCAGGCGCCGCAGGCGCCCCGCCCGCAGATCGTCGCTGACGTCGAGCATCGATTTATAGGCAATGCCCTCCCCGGCCACCGCCAGCCGACGGATCACCTCGGCGTCGTCGCTCATCACCGTGCCGGAGACCTTCTGCTGCTGAACCACGCCGTCGAGGCTCAGCGACCAGCGGTCGAACGGACGGCCGCGCAAAATGTAGATCAACGCATTGTGCTGGCTGAGCTCCTCGAGGGTCTGCGGTTCGCCGTGGCGGGCGATCCACTCAGGCGAGGCCACCAGCACCCGACGATTTTCCGGCGCCACCGGCAGCGAGATAAACGAGGCATCGTCGTTATTACCATAGCGAAACGCGACGTCCACCGGATCTTTAAACACGTCGGTTAGCTGGTCGGAAAAGAGCAACCGCAAACGCAGCGCCGGGTGGCGTTGGCGGAAATCACGGAACAGGGTCAGGAGCAGGTTACGCCCGAGGTCCGACGGCACGGCAATCTGCAACATGCCGCGAACTTCATCGTCCGGGGTCTGGATCTTCTGCAGACCGGCCTCGAGGGTATCGAGCATCTGGGTGGCGTAGGGCAGCCAGGTCTCCCCCTCCGGCGTCAGGCGCAGGCTGCGGGTCGAACGGGCAAACAGGCGAATATTGAGGATCGTCTCCAGACGCTTAATCGCCGCGCTGACCTGCGCCGGCTGCTGCCCGGATTCACGCGCCGCATCGCTAAAACTGCCCAGTGCCGCGGCGCGGACAAATAAGGTCAGATCTTCCAGCCTGAACATGCCGATTCTCCCCTGCTTCAGATTGCTCCCAAAATACGCATCACCGTCGCTGCAACGCAAGCGGCGCAAGACTTGTGCCGTGTTTTGCTTACACTTTTTAAAAATCCAGTGCTTGCCATTTCAGCAACGCATCAGGAATGATACGAGGCTGCTAATTTGAGTCCAGGTAATAATGAGGAAATTATGCGTAAAACAAAAATGATGCTTCTGGGCGTACTTCTTGCCACCGCTGGCGCCAGCTGGACGGCTACTGCCGCGGGGATCGATCAGTATGCGCTGAAAGAGTTCACTGCCGATTTCACCCAGTTTCACATCGGCGACACCGTTCCGGCGATGTACCTCACCCCGGAATACAACATCAAACAGTGGCAGCAGCGTAACCTGCCTGCACCGGACGCCGGCAGCCACTGGACCTACATGGGCGGTAACTACGTGCTGATTACCGATACCGAAGGCAAAATTCTCAAAGTGTACGATGGCGAGATCTTCTATCATCGCTGATCCGCGCAACCTCCACGTCCGCCCCGGCGAGCCAGCGGACTCTCCGGCGCTGCGCCAGATCTTCCTGCGGGCGCGCAGTTTATCGTGGACCTGGCTTCCCGCCGCGGCGTGGCGGCTGGAGGATTTCGATGCCGCCACCGCGGATGAACAACTGTGGGTCGCGGAATGCGACGGCCAGCCGGTGGGCTTTGCCGCCGTATGGACCGCCGATAATTTCCTTCACCATCTGTTTGTCGACCCCGACTGGCAGGGCAAACATATCGGCAGCGCGCTGCTGGCGCAGGTCGAACGGAGCTTTACCGCCAGCGGAACGCTGAAATGCCTGATGGAAAATAAAAACGCCCTGCGCTTCTACCAGCGTCATGGCTGGACCATCGAAGCACAGGGCGCGTCGCCCGAGGGCAGATACTGGCTGATGCGCTCGCCGCGGCCTTAAACGGCGCGGAAGGCAATCTCACCCGGGATCACTTCTCCCTGCCAGTACATCTGGGCCGCCACCCGGCCCGCCAGCTGGCGGTAGATGTCGGTAAATTCGCTGTCCGGACGCGCCACCACCGTCGGCGTGCCGTTATCCAGATCTTCCCGCAGCGTAATATGCAGCGGCAGCTGACCCAGCAGCTGGGTGTGGTATTTCTCGGCCAGTTTTTGCGCGCCGCCGGTGCCGAAGATAGGCTCGTGGTGCCCGCAGTTGCTGCAGATATGCATGCTCATGTTTTCCACGATCCCCAGCACCGGCACTTCCACTTTCTCGAACATCACGATGCCTTTTTTGGCGTCGATCAGCGCGATGTCCTGCGGCGTGGTGACCACCACCGCACCGGTCACCGGAATGTTCTGCGCCAGGGTCAGCTGGATGTCGCCGGTGCCCGGCGGCATATCCAGCACCAGGTAATCAAGATCCGGCCACAGGGTCTCCTGCAGCATCTGCATCAGCGCCTTGCTGGCCATCGGACCACGCCAGACCATGGCGTTGTCGTCAGTCACCAGGTAGCCGATAGAGTTGGTGGCCAGGCCATACTTGATGATCGGCGCCATATGGGTGCCGTCCGGTGAGGTCGGGCGACTGTCTTCGGCGCCCAGCATGGTCGGAATCGACGGACCGTAGATATCGGCATCAAGAATGCCCACCTTCGCCCCTTCCGCCGCCAGGGCCAGCGCCAGGTTTACGGCAGTAGAAGATTTACCGACGCCGCCTTTGCCGGAGCTGATGGCGATAATGTTCTTCACGCCGTTGACCCCGGGCTGGTTTTTCACGCGCTTGAGGGTCGCGATGCTGTGGGTCAGCTTCCAGTCGATGGCCTTCGCGCCGGTGATGCGCAGCAGCTCGGCGCTGCACTGCTCTTTCAGCACTTCGAAGGCGCTGCTCCAGACGAACGGCATCTGCAGCTCAATATGAACGGTATCGTCCAGCCAGGCGACATGGTGCAGCGCCTTGAGGGCGGTGAGATTATGCTTCAGGGTTGGGTGCTGGAAATTGGCCAGCGTCCCGGCGACCATCGCACGTAGGCGCTCAGGGGATTTGGCCTGGGATTGCGAATTCATCCCGACTCCTTTGTTGTTTTGAGATGCTTTCAGTAATCACAGAGTTTATCACAGCTAACGATTATCCATATATGGGCAGCCATTTATGGCGCACCCACAGCCCTTTTGGTAATATCGGAAGCCCTTTTTACAACAGAAGATGTAATGCTCACTATGACTCAAGTCGCGAAGAAAATTCTGGTAACGTGCGCCCTGCCGTACGCCAACGGCTCAATCCACCTCGGCCATATGCTGGAGCACATCCAGGCTGATGTCTGGGTCCGTTACCAGCGAATGCGCGGCCACGAGGTCAACTTCATCTGCGCCGACGACGCCCACGGCACGCCGATCATGCTGAAAGCACAGCAGCTTGGCATCACCCCGGAGCAGATGATTGGTGAAATGAGTCAGGAGCACCAGACGGATTTCGCCGGGTTCAACATTAGCTATGACAACTACCACTCCACGCACAGCGACGAGAACCGGGAGTTGTCTGAGCTCATCTATACCCGTCTGAAAGAGAACGGTTTTATTAAGAACCGCACCATTTCTCAGCTCTACGATCCGGAAAAAGGTATGTTCCTGCCGGATCGTTTTGTGAAAGGCACCTGCCCGAAATGTAAATCACCGGATCAGTATGGCGACAACTGCGAAGTGTGCGGCGCGACCTATAGCCCGACGGAGCTGATCGAGCCGAAGTCTGTGGTCTCTGGCGCGACGCCGGTGATGCGTGACTCCGAACACTTCTTCTTTGACCTGCCCTCTTTCAGCGAAATGCTACAGGCGTGGACCCGTAGCGGCGCGCTGCAGGAGCAGGTGGCGAACAAAATGCAGGAATGGTTTGAATCCGGCCTGCAGCAATGGGATATCTCCCGCGATGCCCCTTACTTTGGTTTTGAAATCCCGAATGCGCCGGGCAAATATTTCTATGTCTGGCTGGATGCGCCAATCGGCTACATGGGCTCTTTCAAAAATCTGTGCGATAAGCGCGGCGATACCGTCAGCTTCGACGAATACTGGAAGAAAGATTCTACTGCCGAACTGTATCACTTCATCGGCAAAGATATCGTCTATTTCCATAGCCTGTTCTGGCCTGCCATGCTGGAAGGCAGCAACTTCCGTAAACCGACGAACCTGTTCGTGCATGGTTATGTCACGGTCAACGGCGCGAAGATGTCCAAATCCCGCGGCACGTTTATTAAGGCCAGCACCTGGCTGAACCATTTTGATGCAGACAGCCTGCGTTACTACTACACTGCGAAGCTCTCTTCGCGCATTGATGATATCGACCTGAATCTGGAAGACTTCGTCCAGCGCGTAAACGCCGATATCGTCAACAAGGTGGTTAACCTCGCCTCCCGTAACGCTGGCTTTATCAACAAACGTTTCGATGGTGTACTGGCGGCTGAACTGGCTGACCCTGCGCTGTATAAAACCTTTACCGATGCAGCGGCTGTGATTGGCGAGGCGTGGGAAAGCCGTGAGTTCGGCAAAGCGATCCGTGAAATCATGGCGCTGGCGGATGTCGCGAACCGCTATGTTGATGAACAGGCGCCGTGGGTGGTGGCGAAACAGGAAGGTCGCGACGCCGATCTGCAGGCGATCTGCTCGATGGGCATCAACCTGTTCCGCGTGCTGATGACGTACCTGAAGCCGGTGCTGCCGACGCTGAGCGAGCGCGTTGAAGCATTCCTGCACACCGAACTGCGTTGGGATGCTATTGCGCAACCGCTTCTGGGCCATAAGGTCAATACTTTCAAAGCTCTGTATAACCGTATCGATATGAAGCAGGTGGAAGCGCTGGTGGAAGCCTCTAAAGAAGAGGTGAAAGCTATGGCAGCTCCGGTAACCGGCCCACTGGCGGACTTCCCGATTCAGGAAACCATTACCTTTGACGATTTCGCGAAAGTCGATCTGCGCGTAGCGTTGATTGAAAACGCTGAATTCGTTGATGGCTCCGATAAACTGCTGCGCCTGACGCTGGATTTGGGTGGCGAGAAGCGTAACGTCTTCTCCGGCATTCGCTCTGCTTATCCGGACCCGCAGGTGCTGATTGGTCGTCATACGGTCATGGTGGCAAACCTGGCGCCGCGTAAAATGCGCTTTGGCATCTCAGAAGGGATGGTGATGGCCGCAGGTCCTGGCGGGACAGACATCTTCCTGCTGACCCCGGATGAAGGCGCAAAGCCTGGACACCAGGTTAAATAAGCCTCTCTAAAGCGCCGCTCTCACGGCGCTTTTTCTTTTGCTTCATATTAATCCAGGCAATAACTCGCATGATTTCAGATTTTTCAATGATCATTATCAGACATATTCAGTAGCCATTTTCCCCTCTCCTGCCTCATTTCTGGTATACATACCCTGCAAGGTTTATTTTTGAGCAGCAGACGTTTAATAAAATGGAGTTTTACATGAAAGCATTAAATACGTTTTTTTCGGTCGTTTTTGCGTCAGTTCTCGTTTTCTCTCTGGCAGGATGTGGCGACAAGGAAGAAAGCAAAACATTCAAAGCGGACGTCAATGGCACTGAGATCGTAATGACCTATACCTACAAGGGTGACAAAGTCATTAAGCAGACCTCAGAGAACAAAATCAACTACGCCTCTATCGGGGTAAAAACCAAAGAAGATGCGGCGAAAATCCTCGATCCGATCAGCGAAAAATATCAAAACATTCCTGGCGTGGAAGAAAAGCTGACCTATAAGGATGGCTACGCGGAAGAAACCGTTTCTGTTGACATGGAAAAAGTTGACTTTAAAAAGCTGCAGGGCGTGATGGGTACGCAATTCTCGGGTGACCCAAGCAACGGCATTAGCATGAAACAGAGCCAGAAAATGCTGGAAACCGCTGGCTTTAAAGAAGTGAAATAATCAAACGACGACGACCTGGCATCCAGCCGGGTCGTCGCTTTCTATCAGCCTTTATTGCCGTGCAGACGCGCCGTCAATCCGCGCAGGAAATAACGCATAAACTGATCACCACACTCGCGGTAGTTTTTATGATCCGGAGAACGCATCATGGCGGTGATTTCCGGCATTGAAACGCGAACGTTCTGCTGGGTCATAATCGCCTGAATATCATCCGTTTTCAGTGAAAAAGCGATACGCAGCTTTTTCAGCACCGTATTGTTGTTCACCCGACGCTCAAGCGCCAGTTCAGGCGCTGACTCATCTTTGCCACGCTTCTCGTAAATCAGGCCGTTCAGGAATCCGGAGAGGATAATATCCGGGCAGCGGACAAACCCCTCTTCATCTTCCCTGGTCATCCAGGTGTCGAAACCCGCAGAGGTGGATTCCATGTCGGCCAGCGCAAGAATGCGCACCATGTCGTTATTATTGGCTTTCAGGGCGTAGCGCAGGCTACGAAGAATATCGTTACTTAGCATAGAGCCTTCAACTGTCGATAATGCAATGGCGCGCAGTGTATCAGTTTTACAGGCCAATCGCCTCTTTCAAACTTTTCAGATAGCGGCGACTGACCGGAACGGTTAACCCATTACGCAGTATCAGTTCCGCCTGACCGTTATCTTCCAGACGAATTTCCTGTAACTGAGCCATGTTAACCAGATATTGTCGATGACAGCGCAGCAATGGCGTGCGGCTTTCCAGCGTTCTGAGCGTCAATTCAGTAAAGCCTTCTTTGCCGTCGCTGCTGGTGACATAAACACCGCTCATGCGACTGCTGACGAAAGCGACATCATCCATTTGCAGCAGATAGATCCGGCTATGGCCGCTACAGGGGATAAACTTCAGCGACTGTTGGTTTTCCGGCAATACCGATACGTCCTGTTTGCTCCGCTCCTGGCGCAGGCGGCTAAGGGTTTTCTCCAGCCGCGCCTCTTCTATCGGTTTAAGCAGATAATCAAAAGCGTGTTCTTCAAAGGCTTTAATTGCGTATTCGTCAAAAGCGGTCAGAAAAACAATATACGGCCGATGCTCCGGGTCGAGCATACCCACCATTTCCAGCCCGCTGATACGCGGCATTTGAATATCCAGAAACAGCACGTCCGGATGCAGTCGATGCACCGCGCCAATCGCTTCTACGGCGTTGGCGCACTCGCCAACGATCTCGATATCACTTTGTTCCTGTAACAGGATCCGCAGATTTTCCCGCGCTAACGGTTCATCATCCACAATCAGCACTTTAATCATGCGTCTCCTCCAGGGGCAGTCGTAGGGTTATTCGGGTAAAGCAATCCGGTTCGCAGACGACGCTAATACCATAATCATCGCCAAACCGTTCACGCAGGCGTTTATCCACCAGATTCATGCCCAGACCGCTGACGTTCGCGGAGGGCTGATACAACCCGGCGTTATCTTCAATATCCAGCATCAAATACTGCCCTTCCTGACGGGCGGTGATGGACACCTCCCCCGTGCCCAACAGTTGCGATGTCCCATGCTTAATGGCGTTTTCGACTATGGGTTGCAGGGTGAAGGCTGGCAACTGTTGATGCGCCAGCGCATCCGGCACGTTTAAACTCACCTGCAACCGCGACTGGAATCGCGCTTTCTCAATTTGCAGATAGGCATTCACGTGCTCAATTTCGTCGGCCAGTGTGACGATCTCCGACGGGCGCTTTAAGTTCTTACGGAAAAAGGTAGAGAGATCCTGTACCAGTTGGCTCGCCTGTTCACTGTCGCGGCGCACCACCGCTTTGATGGTGTTGAGCGCATTAAACAGAAAATGCGGATTGACCTGCGCATGCAGCAGCTTAATTTCTGACTGCGTCAACATCGCTTTCTGACGTTCATATTGTCCAGCAAGGATCTGCGCAGAAAGTAGCTGCGCAATCCCCTCACCCAGCGTTCGGTTAATGGAACTGAACAACCGGTTTTTCGCTTCATAGAGTTTGATGGTGCCCATCACCCGTTGGTTTTCTCCGCGTAAGGGAATGACCAGCGTAGAACCGAGCTTGCACTGTGGATGCAGTGAGCAGCGATACGGCACTTCGTTGCCGTCAGCGTAAACCACCTCGCCCGTCTCGATGGCCCGCAGCGTGTAACCGGAGGAGATCGGCCTGCCCGGCAGGTGATGGTCGTCGCCAATCCCGGTAAAGGCTAACAGCCGCTCGCGGTCAGTGATTGCCACCGCGCCGATATCGAGTTCTTTGTACAGCACCTGCGCCACCTTCATGCTGTTCACTTCGTTGAATCCCTGGCGCAAGATCCCCTCGGTGGAGGCCGCCACTTTCAGCGCAGTAGCGGAAAACGCAGAGGTATATTTTTCAAACATCGCCCGCTTGTCGAGCAAAATACGCATAAACAGCGCCGCGCCGACGGTGTTGGTGACCATCATGGGAGCGGCGATATTGCTGACCAGTCGGTAAGCATCGTCAAACGGCCGGGCTATCAGCAAAATGATCAGCATCTGTACCATTTCGGCGACAAATGTGATCGCCCCGGCCGTCAGCGGATTAAAGACTTTATCCGTGCGTCCCCGCCGCGTCAGCACGCTGTGCACCAGGCCACCCAGCAATCCTTCCACGATAGTGGAGATCATACAACTGAGCGCCGTCATGCCGCCCATTGAGTAGCGGTGCAGACCCCCGGTCAGCCCCACCAGTCCACCCACGACCGGCCCGCCAAGCAGACCGCCCATCACCGCGCCAATTGCCCGTGTGTTGGCGATAGAGTCGTCAATATGCAGACCGAAATAGGTGCCGAGGATACAGAAAATGGAGAAGGTTACGTAGCACAGCAGTTTGTGCGGCAAACGAACGGTTACCTGCATCAATGGTATGAATAAACGAGTTTTACTCATCAGCCATGCGATAACCAAGAACACGCACATCTGCTGAAGCAGCAGCAACACCAGATTAAACTCGTACATACCTGCAGACCACACATCAACTAAAACCGCGTAACATACATCGACTCGCGGGATCTGTCTTTGAACTGTTGCATAAAATGAGAAATTAGTAAGGGATATCACACAAAAAGTACCGGTGTACTGATAAAACCACCCCTCACCTGAACAAAAAACAGACAAAACTACCTGGTTCGAAAAAGAGCGACTAAAGTTAGACTGGGACCTCGCGAGCAAGGATAAAATAATGGCGCTTTACACCATAGGTGAAGTGGCTTTGCTTTGTGATATTAACCCCGTTACGCTTCGCGCGTGGCAACGGCGTTATGGATTATTGAAACCCCAGCGTACCGACGGCGGGCATCGCCTGTTCAATGATTCGGATATCGACAGGATCCGCGAAATCAAGCACTGGATAGATAACGGGGTGCAGGTCAGCAAAGTCAAAATGCTGTTGAGCAATGAGAACGTAGACCTGCAAAACGGCTGGCGTGAACAACAGGAAATCCTGTTGCACTATCTGCAAAACAACAATCTGCACAACCTGCGGGTCTGGCTGAAAGAGCGTGGCCAGGATTTCCCCGCGCAAACGCTGACCACCCATCTTTTTCTTCCGCTACGTCGACGATTGCAGTGCCAACAGCCGACGCTACTGGCGCTACTGGGGATCCTTGATGGCGTACTGATCAATTACGTCGCCATTTGCCTCGCCTCAGCCAGAAAAAAACAGGGGAAAGATGCGCTGGTGGTGGGCTGGAATATTCACGATACCACGCGTTTGTGGCTGGAAGGCTGGGTCGCCAGTCAGCAGGGATGGCGGGTTGACGTTCTGGCCCATTCGCTGAGCCAGTTTCGCCCGGACCTGTTCGAAGGGCGCACCTTACTGGTGTGGTGCGGTGAAAATCAGACATCGGCGCAGCAACAGCAACTGAATGCCTGGCGTGCGGAAGGGCACGATATTTACCCGCTTGGCATTTAATGATTCATTAACAGCTACGCTTCTCTGTATAATCTCTGGGTTAACATAAGGAGAACATCATGAGCATAGCGAAAATCGGTGTCATCACCCTCTTTTTACTCATGGCCATTGGCGGTATTGGCGGCGTGATGCTTGCAGGCTATACCTTCATTTTGCGTGCCGGCTAAGGTGCTGCACTAACCGTTCGAACAGGCGGTCTACGATGATCGCCGCCAGCGCAACCAGCAGCGCCCCCTGAATGACATACGCCGTATTGAACCCGCTCAGACCAATGATAATCGGTGTACCGAGCGTGCTGGCACCTACCGTCGACGCGATAGTCGCGGTGCCAATATTGATAATCACCGACGTTCGCACACCTGCCAGAATCACCGGTGCCGCCAGCGGCAGCTCAACCTTGCGTAACTGTTGTCCCTGACTCATCCCCATGCCACTGGCAATGCTGCACACACTTTCCGGGATCGATCCTATCCCCGCCAGCGTCGCCTGGAGGATGGGTAACACGCCGTACAGAATCAACGCAATAATGGCCGGTTGCTGACCAAACCCCATCACCGGCACCGCAATCGCCAATACCGCGACGGGCGGGAAGGTTTGTCCAACGGCGGCAATGGTCTCCACCAACGGACGAAACTCTCTTCCCCATGGTCGGGTCACCACAATCCCGGCGCCGACACCAATCACCACAGCAAACAGGCTCGACACGGCCACCAGCCAGAAATGGGCCAGCGCCAGCGCGAGAAAGCTCTCCTGCTGATAGACCGGACGTGGAAGTTCGGGAAACAGGCTGGCGAAAATCGCCTGACTGTGCGGTAAACCTGCCAGCATCAGCAGGAAAAGTGCGATCAGCCAGAGCAGCGGGTCACGCAGTCGTTTCATGCGTCAGCGTCTCCGATAGCAGATCGCGAAAATGCAGCGTCCCGCAAACCATGCCCTGCCGGTTGACCACCGGTAACACATCGCGGCCGTGCGCGACAAACGCTGAAAGCGCATCGCGCAGCGTCATCGCTTCCGTCAGCGCCTCTCCGTCAATGCGCTCATCCCTGCGAACATAGTCCGCCACGGTGCGCAGTGACAGCAGTCGCACCCCCAGTTCACTGCGACCGAAAAACTGTTGCACAAAATCATTCGTCGGGGCCGTCAGCATCGCCAACGGTGTCCCTTGCTGGACTATCTCGCCGCCGTCCATCAGCACCAGATGCTCCGCCAGTCGCAGCGCTTCATCAATGTCGTGCGTCACCAGCACAATGGTTCGCCCCAGCAAACGGTGGATGCGGGTCATCTCTTGCTGCAACGCCCCACGCGTGACCGGATCCAGCGCGCCAAACGGTTCATCCATTAACAGCACCTGCGGATCGGCGGCCAGCGCCCGCGCCACGCCCACGCGCTGCTGCTGCCCACCGGAAAGCTGGTGCGGATAGCGCTCGCGCAATCCCTCTTCCAGCCCGAGCAGCGCCATTAATTCTGCCACCCGCTCATCAATTTTTCTGCGCGGCCACTTCAGCAGTTGCGGCACGGTGGCGATGTTCTGCGCCACCGTCCAGTGCGGAAACAGGCCAATCGACTGAATCGCGTAGCCCATCCGTCGGCGCAGTTCCAGCACCGGCAGACTGCGGATTTCTTCGCCTGCAAAGCGGATCCTGCCGCTGTCATGCTCCACCAGTCGGTTAATCATTTTCAGGGTCGTGGATTTCCCCGAGCCCGAGGTACCAATCAGTACTGAGAAACTGCCTTCCTGAATGTGCAGGTTCAGGTTGCTAACCGCGTTGTGCTCACCAAAGGCTTTATTTACGTGGCTAAATTCAATCATGGTGGGTTACCTTCAGCAGAGCGATCCCTAAATCAAACAGCGCATCAATCAGTACCGCCAGCGCGATAACCGGGATCACCCCCAGCAGCACCAGATCCACGGCACTGCTGAGCAGTCCCTGAAACACCAGCGCGCCAAAACCGCCAGCGCCAATCAGCGCCGCGATGACGGCCATCCCGACGGTCTGTACCATCACCACCCGCAAACTACGTAAAAAGACCGGCAACGCCAGCGGCAACTGCACGTGAAGGAAACGCTGAGCGGTGCTCATGCCCATCGCGCGTGCGCTTTCCAGAACATCACGGGGAACCTGATTCAGCCCGGCCACCACGCCACGAACCAGCGGCAGAAGCGCATACAGCACCAGCGCGATCAACGCCGGGGTCAAACCGGTTCCCGACACGCCCACCGTGGCAAGCCAGGGGAACGATTTTACCAGTCCGGCAAGCGGCGCAATCAACAAGCCAAACAGGGCAACGGAAGGAACGGTCTGGATCACATTGAGGACGGTAAACACCGGTCCCTGGCGGGACGGGAAAAAATAACATCCGATACCGAGGGGAATGCCAATCACCAGCGCGGGCAATACGGTACCTGACAACAGCGTCAAATGTTGAGCCAGTGCATCATCAAAGACATCCTGGCGGTTAGCGTACTCTTTGAGTAACGAGAGATCGTCGAACGTTCCCGTCAACAGGAGTAGGACGGGAACAATCGCTATCTGCGTATGTAACACCCAGCGCCAGAGAGGTTGCCCGGTGATCCGTCGGATGGCATCGCTGCAGGCGAGCAATCCGAGCGCAAGCCCCAGCCACAGACCGCTTCCCACACTGGTTCGCGCCAGCGGTGTCCCGGTTTCAGCCAGATACGTCGCCGCCTTGCCGACGCTCCACAACATCAGGATCACCAGCAGTTGCGCCACCACCAGCGTGCACACGGCCCCCTTTCTTCCCGGCACAAAGCACAAGGTCAACATGGCGCAACCCGCGCCGGTGAGCATCGACACCGAACCTGGCCAGAGCATCCAGAGCTGGCGTCCCTCTCCCGATACCAGGCGATTCGGCGCATAGTTCACAAACGGCAGCGCGACAGCAGCGGCTGAAAGAATAACCAGCAGCAACAGTACGCGCTGAATACTGACTTTTGACACGTCACCCAACCTTTTTCAGTCCGTTTACTTCACCCATCCCTTTTGTTTCAGATAGTCCGCCGCCACTTTTTTGGCGTCCAACCCTTCAACGGCAATGCTGGCATTAAGTTGTTGCAACGTTTTTTCATCGAGGCTGGCAAACACCGGTTGCAGCCATTCCGCCATCTGCGGGTATTCCTTCAGTACCGCCTCACGCACCACAGGCGCTGGCGCATAAATGGGCTGAACGCCTTTAGGATCGCTTAAGGTCTGTAGCCCCAGCGCGGCGACCGGACCATCCGTACCGTAGGCCATCGCGGCATTGACGCCGGACGTTTGCTGCGCGGCCGCTTTGATGGTCACGGCGGTGTCACCCCCTGCCAGCGACAGAAACTGATCCTGACTGAGTTTGAAATCGTAGGCTTTTTCGAAAGCGGGCAGCGCGTCTGCGCGCTCGATAAATTCAGCGGAGGCGGCCAGTTTGAAAGTACCGCCCTCTTTCAGATAACGCCCGAGATCGGCCAGTGAGGTGAGTTTATTTTTTTCGGCGACATCGCTGCGCACCGCGATAGTCCAGGTATTATTGGCTGGCGCCGGCGTTAACCAGACCAGCTTGTTTTGCTCCGCATCGAGTTTTTTGACTTTCTCAAAGCCAGCTTGTGCGTTTTTCCACGCCGGATCGTTTTCATCTTTGAAAAAGAACGCGCCGTTACCGGTATATTCAGGGTAGATATCCAGTTCGCCTGAGGTGATCGCGCCGCGCACGACCGGCGTGGTGCCCAACTGGACTTTATTGACCGTTTTGACGCCGTGGCTTTCCAGCACCTGCAAAATGATATTGCCGAGCAGCGCGCCTTCGGTGTCAATTTTCGAACCGACCTTTACCGGCGACGCCGCCTGCAAGGGTAAGCTCACTGCCGCTAACAGCGCCAGCGAACCGGCCCAAATCTTTGAGATTGTCATGAAGCTTTCCTCATCTTTTTGCCGACTTTTTCAGCGACTTGAGGGGAAAGCATAGTCGAAAAGTATTCGGTTAACCCGACATTTCCGTATTTTCACGGGACCAACAAGGGGGAACCCATTGGTCAGTTCCCCCTGTAACCGTTACAGCAATTCAAACGACCCCTGCTTCACGCGGGCAGAATCGACGCCGATAAAGACGTTGAACTTGCCGGGTTCGGCATCGAACTTCATCTGCTGATTCCAGAACTTCAACGCATTGATATCAATCGGGAAACTAACGGCTTGCGTTTCACCAGGTTTCAGGTTCACTTTCTTAAAGCCTTTCAGCTCTTTCACCGGGCGGCTCAGGGAAGCCGTGACGTCCTGCACATACAGCTGGATCACCGTCTCACCTTCACGCTTACCGGTGTTGGTCACCTTCACACTTGCCGTCACGCTGCCGTCGCGTTTCAGGGTTGGCGCAGAGAGCGTCACGTCAGAAACGTCAAACGTGGTGTAACTCAGACCATAACCAAATGGATAGAGCGGACCGTTCGCTTCGTCAAAGTAGCGAGAGGTGTATTTGTTCGGCTTGTCGGCGTTATACGGACGACCGGTGTTGAGGTGGCTGTAATAGGTCGGGATCTGCCCTACCGAACGCGGGAAAGACATGGGCAGTTTGCCCGACGGGTTGTAGTCGCCAAACAGGACGTCGGCGATCGCGTTGCCGCCTTCTGTACCGGCAAACCAGGTTTCCAGAATCGCATCGGCCTGTTGATCTTCTTTCACCAACGCCAGCGGACGACCGTTCATTAGCACCAGCACCAGCGGTTTGCCGGTCGCTTTCAGGGCCGCAATCAGATCGCGCTGGCTCTGTGGCAGCGTGATATCCGTACGGCTTGACGCTTCATGTGCCATGCCCTGCGCCTCACCCACTACGGCGACAACTACGTCAGACTGCTTCGCCGCCTTGACGGCTTCATCAATCATCTCCTGAGGTGAACGTGGATCCACCTTCACCGCCTCTTCGTACTGATTGAGGAAGGTGACAATGTCTTTATCGTTAGTGACGTTGGCCCCATGGGCGTACACCACTTTACCCTTTGTACCGAGAGCATTTTTAATACCGGTCAGCACCGTGATGGACTGATCGGCAACGCCTGCGGCGGACCAACTGCCCATCACGTCGCGTTTGCTGTCCGCCAGCGGGCCGACAACCGCAATCGTCCCCGATTTTTTCAGCGGCAGCGTGTCGAGGCGGTTTTTCAACAGCACCAGACTTTCACGCGCCACTTCACGCGCCTCTTTCCGGTGCAGACGGCTTTCGGCGTTGGTATCCACCGGATCAGACTCTTTTGCCCCCAGATGGCTGTACGGATCGTTAAACAGCCCCATGTCATATTTCACGTTGAGTACATGCCGCGCCGCGTCATCCAGCTCCGCCATCGTCACTTTGCCGGATTTGATCAGCCCTGGCAGATATTTGCTGTAATACTCGTCGCTCATACTCATGTTAATGCCGGACTTGAGCGCCACGCGGACGGCATCTTCCGGGTCGGAGGCGGTGCCGTGTTTAATCAGCTCTTTGATAGCACCATGGTCAGAAACGGTAATGCCTTTGAAGCCCCACTTGTCGCGCAGAATGTCTTTCAGCAGCCAGGCATCAGAGGTCGCTGGCGTGCCGTTCAATGAGTTCAGCGCCACCATCACCGCGCCGCTGCCTGCATCCAGCCCGGCTTTGTACGGCGGCATGTAGTCGTTAAACAGGCGCTGCGGGCTCATGTCGACGGTGTTGTACTCTTTACCGCCCTCCACGGCGCCGTAGGCGGCGAAGTGCTTAACGCTGGTCATCACCGAATAGCGATCCGCTGGGCTTTTGCCCTGCATCGCTTCCACCATCGTTTTTCCCATGATGGAGGTCAGATACGTATCTTCGCCAAAGCCTTCCGAGGCGCGTCCCCAGCGCGGATCGCGGGAGACATCGACCATCGGCGCCCAGGTCATGTTCAGGCCGTCGTCGGCGGCTTCATACGCCGAGATGCGTCCGACGGTTTTCACCGCGTCGAGGTTAAAAGAGGACGCCAGTCCGAGGCTAATCGGGAAGACGGTACGCTGGCCGTGCAATACGTCGTAGGCAAAAAAGAGAGGGATTTTCAGGCGGCTCAGTTCCATCACCTGATCCTGCATTTTGCGGATATCCTGACGGGTAACGGTGTTAAAAATTGCCCCCACCTGGCCGTCTTTGATCATCTCGCGGATCGCTTCTTTCGGGTTATCCGGACCGACGCTGATTAAACGCAACTGACCAATCTTTTCATCGACAGTCATTTTCGTCAGCAACTGGGTGACAAACGCGTCCCGCGCTTCCGGCGTCAGCGGATGGTTTCCGAACAGCTCCTCCGCCAGCGCGGGTTGCAATGCCAGACTAACTGCGACACCTACAGAACATAGCCATTTCATGTTGATTCTCTCTTCCTCTAAAGCCCGACGTGGCAGCGAAAATATAGCAAAAACCACATTTTGCCATAAGCCTAAACGGCAGCGCGGCAGAAAGCTAAGGTTATTCTCTTAATTTTCAACGCCGCCAATTCAAAGACAGCGTGAATGAGAAAGCGTATTGTCATACAAAGCGCTATGCTTGAACCTGATATTTTGTCCCACCACAAGGAGTGGAAAATGTCTTCCATTACAACAACTGATAATAAAACCTTCCTGAATGAGCTCGCCCGTCTGGTGGGACATTCACACCTGCTTACCGAACCGGCTAAAACCGCCCGCTATCGCAAGGGCTTCCGTTCCGGTCAGGGCGACGCCCTGGCGGTGGTCTTTCCCGGATCGCTGCTGGAACTCTGGCGCGTACTGAACGCCTGCGTCAACGCCGATAAAATTATCCTGATGCAGGCCGCCAATACCGGCCTGACCGAAGGTTCCACGCCGAACGGCAATGACTATGACCGCGAGATTGTGATTATCAGCACCCTGCGCCTCGACAAACTGCACGTGTTGGGCAAAGGCGAGCAGGTATTGGCGTATCCAGGTACCACGCTGTACTCACTGGAAAAAGCGCTGAAACCCCTGGGGCGTGAACCGCACTCGGTGATTGGCTCATCATGTATCGGCGCGTCGGTCATTGGTGGGATCTGTAATAACTCCGGTGGCTCGCTGGTGCAAAGAGGCCCAGCGTATACCGAAATGTCCCTGTTTGCCCGCATTGATGAAAACGGCAAGCTGCAACTGGTTAACCATTTGGGGATCGATCTGGGGCAAACGCCGGAGCAGATCCTGAGTCAATTGGACGATGAGCGGATCAAAGAGGAAAATGTCCGCCACGACGGGCGTCATGCGCATGACCACGACTACGTCACCCGCGTCAGAGACATTGATGCCGACACCCCCGCGCGCTATAACGCTGACCCGGAGCGCCTGTTCGAGTCCTCCGGCTGCGCCGGGAAACTGGCGGTCTTCGCCGTGCGTCTCGACACCTTTGAAGCGGAAAAAAACCAGCAGGTATTTTACATTGGCACCAACCAACCCGAGGTGCTGACAGCGCTCCGTCGCCATATTCTGTCGACGTTCGACAATCTGCCGGTCGCGGGTGAATACATGCACCGCGATATCTACGACATTGCTGAACAATACGGCAAAGACACCTTCCTGATGATTGACAAGCTCGGCACCGACAAAATGCCGTTCTTCTTCACGCTGAAGGGCCGCACCGATGCGATGCTGGAAAAGGTGAAATTCTTCCGTCCGCACTTTACCGACCGCGCGATGCAAAAGTTTGGTCACCTGTTCCCGAGTCATCTGCCGCCGCGCATGAAAAGCTGGCGCGATAAATATGAACATCATCTGCTGTTAAAAATGGCGGGCGATGGCGTCGCTGAAGCGCAAAACTGGCTCACGGAATTTTTTAAAACCGCAGAAGGCGACTTCTTTGCCTGCACGCCGGAAGAAGGCAGCAAGGCCTTCCTGCACCGCTTTGCAGCCGCTGGCGCAGCGATTCGCTACCAGGCGGTTCATGCCGATGAGGTGGAGGATATTCTGGCGCTGGATATCGCCCTGCGCCGCAATGACACCGAATGGTATGAACATTTGCCGGCGGAAATCGACAGCCAACTGGTACATAAACTCTATTACGGTCACTTTATGTGCTATGTCTTCCACCAGGATTACATCGTGAAGAAAGGCGTGGATGCTCACGCGTTGAAAGAGCAAATGCTGGAACTGCTGCAACAGCGCGGTGCGCAATATCCGGCAGAGCATAACGTCGGGCATCTGTATGAAGCACCGCCCGCGCTGACCCGTTTTTATCGCGAAAATGACCCGACCAACAGTATGAATCCCGGAATAGGCAAGACCAGTAAGCAGAAATTCTGGAAAGTCCCCTCTTCTGATTAACTCCAGTAAACTGCTTAATGGCGCAGGCTGGATTTGCACGAAATATCGTGCAAAAGTAAGCAGATGTACCGGAGTCGTGAGGACTCCGGTTTTCTTCGCAAAGGTGAGAACCATGTCTGTTGCCGATACGCTTTCTGATAACGATATTGCGGTGCGCGACGCGCTGCCCGACGACGTAGAGGCGATCTCCTCGTTATATGCGTGGCATGTGTTGAATGGCCGCGCCTCTTTTGAAGAAACGCCTCCGACGATCGATGAGATGCGCCGACGTATGCGTACGGTCGCGCAGTATGGTCTGCCGTGGCTGGTGGCGCTCTATCGCGGCGTGGTTGTCGGTTATTGCTACGCCACACAATATCGCCCGCGCCCGGCCTATCGCTATACCCTGGAAGAGTCGATTTATGTCGATGCCAGCATGACCGGACGCGGCATTGGCAGCCTGCTGATGCAGACGTTAATCACCCGCTGCGAGGAAGGGCCATGGCGGCAGATGGTGGCGGTGATTGGCGACGGGCATAACAATCCCGGGTCGCTACGGTTGCATAAAAAACACGGTTTCGAGATTGCCGGACAATTGCGTAGCGTCGGGTATAAGAAAGGAGACTGGCGGGATACGTTGATTATGCAGCGCCCACTCAACGAAGGTGACTGGACGCTGCCAGAGTAATTAATCGTTTTGCGCGGTCTGCTCACCCGCATTGCCGCCCGCTGCAGCCATCTGTGCGGCTTTTTGCTTTTTATAGCTCAATGCCGCCGCCGGAACCGGCATCACTTTCCCGGTTTCGATCCACGTGCGTAAACGACTGGCATCGGCAAAATGGGTGTACTTGCCGAATGCATCCATTACCACCAGCGCCACCGGTTTATTGTTGATTACCGTGCGCATCACCAGGCAATGCCCTGCGGCGTTGGTGAAACCAGTTTTAGTGAGCTGAATATTCCAGTTGTCGCGATACACCAGATGGTTGGTATTGCGAAACGGCAGCGTATACGCCGGGTTGGCGAAGGTCGCCATATCTTCACGCGTGGTGCTCAGTTGCCCAATCAGCGGATACTGCTTGCTGGCGATCAGCAGTTTGGTGAGATCGCGCGCGGTCGACACGTTGTGAATCGACAAACCGGTTGGTTCCACAAAATGCGTCCGGGTCATGCCCAGCGCTTTTGCCTTCGCGTTCATCGCCTTAATAAAGGCGTTATAGCCGCCCGGATAATGGTGCGCCAGGCTTGCTGCGGCCCGGTTTTCCGAGGACATCAGCGCCAGCAGTAACATATCTTTACGGCTGATTTCACTGTTCAGCCGCACGCGAGAGTAGATCCCTTTCATCTCTGGCGTCTGGCTGATATCCACTTTCAGTTTTTCGTTCAGCGGCAGCCGTGCATCAAGCACCACCATCGCCGTCATTAATTTGGTTATCGACGCAATCGGACGCACCAGGTCCGGATGGTTCGAATAGATCACCTTATTGGTGTTCAGATCCACGATCATCGCGCTACCGGAGGCAATCTCAGGTTGAGACGCCGCGGCAGCCGCCGCCGTTTTTGCCAGCGCTTGCGGCGCATAAGGCACAGCCAGCATCAGCGCCAGGCTCAGTATGGAAACTCGGAATTTCAGCATGATGAGATTTCAGAAAATGATTCACGCGTGATGACACGCACCGCCGAAGTCAGGATGGCTCAGGCTAGCAGAGGAATCATAGCGAGCTAATGACCTTGCCGCCAGAAGAGAATCGTCAGGAAAGGCTGCGTTGCTGGCTTTTGCACCAGCAACGCAGCACGATAATCAGAACAAGCGATAGCCGTATCCCCAGAGGATGACGGTCAGCGCCAGCAGCACTTCCAGTACCAGTACGCCGATAGCCAGGGTTGAACTGGAGAAGCTCAGCCCTTCGTCCTTATTGATATTCAGGAATGTCGGAATGCCTACATAGAGCAGATAGCCGGTATAGAACAACGCTACCGTCCCGACAAATGCGCAAAGCCACACCAGCGGATACAGCGCCACCAGACCGCTAAGAAACAGCGGCGTCGCCACATAACCGGCAAACACCATACAGTGCGTCAAAGACGGACGCTGCGGATAACTCCGCGCCATCCACCAGATCACGCGCCCCATGATCGCCACGCCCGCCAGCATCACGGCATAGAACAGAACAGCCAGCACCAGGCCCGTAAACAGAGAAAGCTTCAGGACAGTGCCGTCGCCAAAATTCCAGCCGATTTGCGTCGTACCAATGAAGGCACAAATGACCGGGATGGCCGCCATCAAAAGCACATGGTGGGTGTAGTGATGCGAAACCGTTTCGTTCTCGCTGTTGATCACCTGCATTTCACGATTGGGATGAGAAAACAGCCCCCAGACATGGTTCATACCGCCCCCTTGTTGTCAGCTGTGAACCTAACACTTCAAGTATAATTCAGCTTTGCGATTATTTATTGTACAGATAAAGAAATGCCGCCGCGCCTGATGGCCCTTTTTGAGCATCACGAATTCAGAGGGTGTATGCTTACCATTGTGGAGGTCATACATACGTATGGATATAAACAGTCTTATTGCGCAATACGGTTATGCCGCGCTGGTGGTTGGAAGTCTGGCGGAAGGCGAAACCATTACTCTGCTGGGGGGCGTGGCGGCGCATCAGGGATTACTCAAGTTCCCCCTCGTGGTCGTGGCCGTGGCCTTAGGCGGCATGATAGGCGATCAGTTACTTTATCTGCTGGGACGCCGCTTTGGTGGCAGGATCCTGCGCCGCTTTGCTCGTCATCGTGACAAAATTCGTCAGGCGCAGAAGATGATCCAGCGTCGCCCGTATCTGTTCGTGATCGGCACCCGATTTATGTACGGGTTTCGCGTGATTGGCCCGCTGTTGATTGGCGCCAGCCATCTGCCGCCAAAGATTTTTTTACCGCTGAATATCCTTGGCGCGCTGGTCTGGGCGCTGATCTTCACCACCCTGGGTTATGCAGGAGGTGAAGTGGTCGCGCCATGGTTGCATCATCTCGATCAGCATCTCAAACATTGGATCTGGCTGATTCTGGCAGTGGTGCTGGTGATCGGCGTTCGCTGGTGGCTGAAACGCCGCAGCCGTAAACAGGTGGGGTAAGCGGGTTATTCCGGCCTGAACTGGGGATTGGCCAGCATAAATCCCCCATCCACAATAAACGATTGCCCGGTGGTATAACCCGCCTCTTCCGAGCACAGCCAGGCGACCAGACTGGCGATTTCCCGCGTCGACCCAGGTCTTCCCAGCGGGATTGACGGCTCGGTTCCCGGCTTAACGTCACTGTCATCCATATCATTCATCGGCGTGGCTATCGCCCCAGGCGCCACAGCGTTAACCAGAATGTTATGGCGGACCAGCTCAAGCGCCATGGCTTTGGTGAGTCCGCCGAGAGCATGTTTCGCCGCCGTGTAGGCGCTGGCCTCAGGTAACGGGGTATGTTCGTGCACCGAGGTAATATTGATAATGCGCCCCCCCTGTCCCTGCTTCACCATCTGGCGGGCCGCCAACTGTGAGCAGAGAAACGCCCCATCGACATCGACCGTAAATATCTGCCGCCAGTCGTCAAAGGAGGTCTCCAGGAATGCGGATTTGCTCATCGTTCCCGCGTTATTGACCAGCACATCGATCCGGCCAAAGCGCGCAATCAGATGTTCCAGCGCCTGTGCACCCTGCGGCAGCTGGCTCAGGTCCAGTTGAAGGGTCTCCGCCCGGACGCCATGACTTTCCACCTCACGGGCGGTATCACGCGCTCCCTGCTCGTCTGAATGCCAGGTGATGCCGATATCAAATCCCGCTTTCGCTAACTGAAGGGCGCACGCCTTGCCAATACCTGAATCGGAAGCCGTCACGATTGCTGCTTTTGCCATATCATCCTCCGGTTGCAACAGAACTGAGCCTTAAGTATAGAAACTCTCTTCGAAGCAACCGAAATAATCAGGAATGATGGTAACCGCCGCCGAGCGCGCTGGTAAGCTGGATGGAGGCATCCAGCCACTGCCCCTGCAAAATCAGTCCGTTACTCTGCTCGCGCAGCGCGGGAATTCTGGCCTTGCTAACGAGAGAGCCTGCGATAATCCCGGCGTTATAGCGCGCCTGCGCCAGGCTGACCACTCGATCGGCGTCATGTTCAATCTGCTGCTGATGCTGATTTTTCTGCATCAGCGTCGCCACCTGACTGGCCGTGCGCGCCACGTCATTTACCGCATCAACGACGGCTTTGTTATAACTGGCGATCGACAAATTGTTCTGCGCCTGAGCGATATCAAGGTTGGCATTCAGTCTGCCACTGTCGAAGATCGGCAGCGTCAGGCCTGCGGTCACGCCCATCTGCTGGGCGGAACTGCGGAACAGATCGCTCAGATGCAGCGCATCCTGTTGCAAAAAGGCCATCAGATTGACGTCGGGGTAGAATGCTGCCTTCGCCGCCTCCACGCTGCTCATTGACGATTCGATCACCCAGTGCGCCGCCTGTAAATCCGCTCTGCGCGCCAGTAAGGAGTAGCCCAGTTGCGTCGGTAACTGGCTTTCCACTTTTGGCAGGCTCACCGGATGCAGCTTCAGCGCCGCCGACTGCGTGTTGGTCAGCGCGCTCAGACGCGCCTCAATCACCTTCATCTTCCCGGCAACCTCATTCAACTGCTGCTGGGTTTTACTGTCATCGATATCCGTTTCCACGCCTTCTACCGAAGAGGTGATGCCGTTATTGTACAACTGGCGATCGCTAGCAATGATGTTACGCTGTTCCCGTTCAATTTGAGTCAGCAGTTTGCTCAGCGCCGCCTCGGTCTGCCATTCCCAGTAAAGCCGCGTCACGCCGCTGGCTAACAGTTGACGGGTTTGCTCACGCTCGGCTTCCCGCGCTTTCACCGCCCCGATGCGCGCGGTCACTTCCGCGCGGTTCTTGCCCCATAAATCGAGATCCCAACCGGCCGTCAGGCCAAACGTACCGTTGGTGTACCACGGCCCCGTCGTGCCTGCGGCCGGATCGTTCAGGGCAAACGGCCCCATGATGCCTTCCGCGGACATTTTCTGCCGTTCGGCATTGGCGGAGAAATCGACCTGCGGCCCGTCCTGGGCTTCAACGGCTTTAGCCTGCGCTTCGGCCAGTCTGATTCGCTGTTCCGCCACCTGCATATCCGGAGAACGGGAAAGTGCGTTCTTCACTAACTCGTTCAACTGTGCGTCATGATAATCCTGCCACCACTGGCTTCCGGGCCACCCGTTCTTCAACGCTGACGGCAGCGCCGAATCTACGTGAGAAGCGGGAAGTTGTTGAGTCAGCGTCTGTTGAGTGTCATGCATGTGAGCACATCCCGCGAGCAGAATAACCAGCGGAAAGCCCGCTTTCAGCGCGTGAAAAGAGTAACGAGTCATTAAAATATTCTGATAAGAAAAGGTGCGCGGAGCTTACCCGTTGTTGTGCGCGCTTTTTTAGTTACGCGTGGCATAACATCTTCAGCAATGAAAAGTCACACCTGGCAAAATATATCCAAGCAGAATATATGCAGCTCAATAATATTAAATTTCAATCGACTGGATCGCGCGGGCAATATCCGGTGAATTATTTAAGGCGCGAATCGACTGGAAAACGTCCGTGGCTTCTTCATATTCTTTTCGCAAATAGCCCAGCCATTGTTTAATACGCGCGACATGATATAAACCGGTGTCGCCCTGTTTTTCCAGACGGGTATACTTTTTCAGCAGTTCGACAACCTGCGGCCATGGCATTCGCGACTCGTTATACTTCACCACCCGGCTGAGGTTGGGAATGTTTAATGCCCCGCGGCCAATCATCACCGCGTCACAGCCACTGACGGCCAGGCATTCCTGGGCGCTTTGCCAGTCCCAGATTTCACCATTGGCAACCACCGGAATAGACAGTCGCTCGCGAATTTCGCCAATCGCTTGCCAGTTGATATGTTCCGCCTTATAGCCCTGCTCTTTGGTGCGCCCGTGTACAACCAGTTCACTCGCCCCGGCCTGCTGGACGGCATCTGCAATCTCAAACTTTTTGTCGCCGCTGTCCCAGCCCAGACGCACTTTCACCGTCACCGGCAGATGCGCCGGCACCGCTTCACGCATCGCTTTCGCGCCTTGATAGATGAGTTCCGGGTCCTTCAGCAGCGTCGCACCGCCGCCGCTGCCGTTGACCATTTTTGACGGACACCCGCAGTTAAGATCAACACCGTAAGAACCGAGTTCCACGGCGCGGGCGGCATTTTCCGCCAGCCACTGGGGATACTGCCCTAACAGTTGCACGCGCACTAAGGTGCCGGATGGGGTCCGGCTACCGTTGAGCAGTTCGGGACAGAGTCGATGAAAGACTTTTACTGGCAAGAGTTGATCCACCACGCGCACAAATTCGGTGATGCAAAGATCGTAGTCATTCACTTCCGTCAGAAGTTCGCGCACCAGTGAATCAAGTACGCCTTCCATCGGCGCCAGTAAAACACGCATATCGTTATCCGCAAAAAAAAGAGGCGCTATCATAGCGCCTCTGTGCGATGAGCAAAACCTTTTGCCGGATGACGGCGCAAAGCGCCTGTTTTCTCAGCGTGGCAGAAGACAGTTATCTTCTTTCCAGCCGTACAGCCATTCCATGCCGCGATAAAACTCCGCCTGCGATTTACCTTTCCACAACAGGTTTCGCACCTGACGCTCCACGCCTGCTGCGTGATACACGCGCCCCATTTCGCGCGTCGACCAGACGATGCGCGCCGTGCGTGGAATGCGTACCGACTCATACAGCGCAAAGGCTTTCGCCGCATCGCCATCGCACTGCTCCAGCGCTTTACCCAGCGTCACAGCATCTTCCAGCGCCATACAGGCACCCTGCGCCATGTACTGCGCCACCGGGTGCGCGGCATCGCCCACCAGCGTGATGCGCTCAGTGCCCCATTTCTCTACCGGTTCGCGATCGGCGGTTGACCAGCGACGCCAGGTCGTGGGTTTATCCAGCATCTGCCGCGGGCGCGGATGGATCCCGGCGAAATACGACAGCACCTCTTCCTTACTGCCGTCTTTCACGCCCCACTCCTCCTGCTGGCGGCTGTGGAAGGTGACGACCAGGTTGTACTGCTTGCCACCGCGCAGCGGGTAGTGCACGAGGTGGCAATGCGGCCCGGCCCAGAGCACTGGCGCGTTAATGCGCAGGTCTTCCGGCATGTCCGCACAGTCAATCACCGCACGGTAAACGACGTGTCCGGTCACGCGCGGCGAATCGCCCAGCAAACTCTGACGCACCACCGACTTCACGCCATCACAACCGACCAGAATATCAGCGGTCCAGCTATTCCCCTGCTCGTCGAACACCGTTACGTCGTCCGCCGTCTGGCGAATGTCGACCACATTGGTCGAGGTCCGGTACTCAACGTTAGGATGAGTCAGTACGGATTCCCAGACGGAAGCGTGAATATCGACCCGGTGGATGACCGCATACGGACCGCCGAAGTGGTCGCGAAAGGCCTGCCCGGTCTCGATGTGCACCACTTCTTCCGCGTTCACGGCATCCATCATGGTAATGTGGTCGGTAAACACCGCACGCTGACGCGCGACGTCGCCGACGCCGAGGCTGTCCAGCGCAGAGAAGGCGTTGGGACCGAGCTGAATGCCCGCGCCGATCTCACCAATTTCATGGGCTTTTTCCAGCAGCATCACTTTGATACCCTGACGCGCCAGCGAAAGCGCGGTGGCTGCCCCGCCAATTCCGCCGCCGACAATAATTGCGCTCGTCACTTTAGCCATTGTCATTCTCCTTCTCAGGCTGAGATTTTATCTTGTTGATTTTCCGGGGCGGCGGCGATGAACGCCGGGAGCTGTGTGCAGGCGTCATACACGGCTTTGCAGCGCGGATAGCCGCTCAGATCGCACCCCATTCTTAACGCATTCGCCCATTGCGGGACCAGACAGCAGTCGGCAAGCGTCGGTGCATTACCCACGCAGAAGTTCTGCGACTGACTCTGACGCAGTAGCTGCTCAACGGCGCTTAACCCCTGCTGGATCCAGTGCGCGTACCAGCGTTTTTTCTCTTCTTCACTGACCTTCAGTTCCTCGCTCAGATAGCGCAGCACCCGCAGGTTATTAACCGGATGAATATCGCAAGCGATGGCATAGACAATCTCCAGCACCTGCGTGCGCGCCGGATCGCTGACGGGCAGCAAGCGTGATTGCGGAAAATGCCGGTCCAGCCAGTCGATAATCGCCAGCGACTGGCCCAGCGCTTCGCCATCATCGGTTACCAGCGTTGGTACCAGCCCCACCGGATTCATCCGCCGGTAGGCCAGTTCATTTTGCTGCCCAATACGGATATTGACGCCCACCGTGTGGTAGTCGATGCCCTTTAATGCCAGCGCGATACGCACGCGGTACGACGCCGAACTGTTAAAAAAACTGTACAGCTTCATACATCACCTCAGACAATCTTCACAGCGATAGGCGTCAGTCCGTCCACGCCTCCGGTGATCACATCCCCTTTCACTACGGCACCCACGCCTTCCGGCGTGCCGGTGAAGATCAGGTCGCCCGGTTGCAGTTCGAAGAAGCCGGACAGATAGCTGATCGTTTCATTTACCGACCAGATCAGATGGCGAATGTCGCTGCGCTGATGATCGTCGCCATTCACCTGTAACCAGATGGGCGCAGAGGTGATATCCGCAATTTCATCCGCTTTATGCAGCGGCGCGATGGGCGCAGAGAGATCGAACGCTTTGCCGATTTCCCACGGACGGCCCATCTGACGCATCTCCATCTGGCGATCGCGGCGGGTCATGTCCAGTCCGGTGGCATAGCCCCAGATATACTCATGAGCGTTTTCTAACGGGATATCGCTGCCCTTTTTGCCGATGGCGACCACCAGCTCAATTTCATAGTGATAGTTATCCGTTTGCGCCGGGTATGGCAGTGCTAACGTTTCGCCTGCGGCAACCGGCACAATCGCATCGGCAGGCTTACAGAAAAAGAACGGCGGCTCTCGGTCCGGATCAAACCCCATTTCGCGGGCATGGGCGGCGTAGTTACGCCCCACGCAGTACACGCGACGGACGGGGAACTGCGCATCGCTGCCGACAACCGGGACAGTAACGGGGGCCTGTGGTGCAAATACATACTGAGTCATGGTTCTCTCCCAAATTAATAGCGGGCTTCGCGGAACAACCCGAGGGCTTCCTGTACCGGTCGGTCCGAAAAACTGAATAAAACGGTCTCATCGGTGGTTTTGAATGACACGCCGTGCCAGGTCGGAACCACAAAAATATCTTTGGCTGAGAAATGGAACGTCTCGTTGCCGACGGTGACAACACCCGCCCCTTCAACCACGTGATAAATGGTGCTGTCAGTGGTACGCGCCACCCGCGAGGTAAAGCCTTTTGGCAACAGTTGCAGGAACGTCCCCATCGATGGCATCGGGTAGCCGCCGGTCACCGGGTTGACATAGCGCATTTTGTAGCCATCCCACTCGTCGGCATCGCCCAGACGGGTCAGGTCTTGCAGCGCGTCGCGGCTGCGGTCATAGCGATAGTTGAAAATTGGCGATGAATTGCCTTTCTGATGGCGCAGCGGCAACATATTGGCGGCATAGCGCGGCAGATAGTCGCCCTCTTTGCGTGAAACCGGCTGCTGATCTTCCGGGTAATCCTCGGCAAAACCACAGCCCAGAATGTTAACCAGCGGCAGATCCAGACCGTCCAGCCAGACGACAGGCTCATCGCCAGGGTTACCGTGATCGTGCCATTGCCACTGCGGGGTCAGAATAAAATCGCCGGTGTGCATCTGGGTGCGTTCACCGTCCACGGCGGTAAATGCCCCTTTCCCTTCCACAATAAAGCGTAACGCCGACTGGTTATGACGATGGCTGGGAGCGACTTCGCCCGGCATGATGAGCTGCAGTCCCGCATAGAGCGTTGACGTAATAGAGGACTGACCGCGCAGCATCGGGTTTTCCAGTACCAGCACGCGACGAATCGCCTCTTTTGCGCCAATCAGGTTGCCGCTTTCCAGCAGCAGCGGACGAATTTCCTGGTAGTTCCAGTATGCTGGCGCACAGGTCGGATTCGGCGTTTGTGGAACCAGATGATGCAGCGATTCCCACAGCGGGGTCAGGTTCTGCCCCGAAATATGCTGGTAAAACTGCTGACGGCTGTTTTTAACATCCTGATTATGGTCTGACATAGGGATTCTCCTTATTCGTTCACGACGCTTGCGTGCGGCATAGCATCAGGGACAGAGGCTGACTGGCGGACAACTACCGTAAGTACGGCTAACATCACCGCGCTAATGGCCGCCGGAACAGCGATAATGAAAAACAAGGTGTCGAAAGAGAAATTCATCGCCATCATCACGCCGCCGGAAAGCGAACCGACAATCGCTCCGCAGCGCCCCACCGCGTTGGACCAGCTCACGCCCGTCGCCCGACTCTGGGTGGGATAGAGCGTGGCGGTTAAGGCATTGAGGCCCACCTGCGATCCGCTGATACCTACCCCGGTACCGAAAATCGCCAGCGCCATCAGCCATAAACCGTTTTCGCTCAGGCCAATCATGACAATGCATACCGCTCCCAGCGCGTAGCTCGTAGCCAGCACCCGGAAGGGATTGTGTTTATCCATCAGCACGCCCAATGCCAGCGCGCCGAGCGTACCGCCAATCTGGAACGCCGCCGTCACCCAGGAAGCCTGCTGCAGGTCAATCCCACGATGGTTCAACAGCGTCGGCATCCAGCTCGACAGCAGATAGATGATTAACAGACTCATGAAGAACACCACCCATAACATCAGGGTAATGGGCAACTGACGGCCAACAAACAGCTGACGAATGCTGCCTTTGGCTATCGCCGCCGCCTCCTGGAGGTAAAACTGGGTATTGTCGTAACGTTCGCCGGTGATCGCGCTGACCGTTCTGGCGATGGTTGCCTGCGGCAACTGGCGACGGACCTGCCAGCGTGGAGATTCCGGCAGGACCGCGAGCAGGACGAAGAACAGCATCAGCGGTAACACGCCGCCGAGGACCAGGATCCCGTGCCAGCCAATAACCGGCACCAGCTGCGCGCTGACAATTCCGCCCATCGCTGAACCGAGCGTAAAGCCACAGAACATCAGGGTGACCAGCGCACCGCGGCGGCGGGCGGGCAAGTATTCAGAGGTCATGGTGATGGTGTTGGGCATGGCACCGCCGAGGCCCAGACCGGTCAGAAAGCGCAGGATAACCAGCGTTTGCAAATCCGGCGAAAAGGCGGAGATCAGGCTCAGCGCACCAAACAACGCCACGCAGAGCTCAATCACCCGTTTGCGACCGAAACGGTCAGACAGCGGTCCGCAAAGTAAGGCGCCGGCGGTAAGTCCTAACAGACCTGCGCCAAACAGCGGAGCGAGGTCTCCGGCAGTTAACTGCCAGTGGGTACGAATATCGGGTGCAATAAAGCCAATGGCTGCGGTATCAAAACCATCAAGCATGACCACCAGAAAGCAGCAGATGATCACCCGCCACTGTGTCTTGCTGACAGGAGCAGCATCGATCAGGGCTTGTAGTTCACGTCGTTGAGTCATAGTGAATGCCTCGGTGCAGGTAGGGACAGATGTTGTTTTGTTTTTGGTATGTTACGAGTTTGTAGACTGGGCGATAAAATGTACAATGGCATTTCATGCAGAGACATAACCTGGAGGTTATCGCTGATGGCAAACTGGGCGCAAAAACTGAAGCTGCACCATCTGCAAATGCTGGTGGCGCTGGGCGAACAAGGGAATCTCACGCACGTTGCACGAATGATGAATATCACCCAGCCCGCGCTGTCGAAATGGCTGTCACAGCTCGAAGATGAGATGGGGATCACGCTCTTTGAACGTCACAGTAAAGGCCTGCGCCCATCGGAAGGCGGCAAGTTGCTGCTGCAACACGCCCAGCGCTTAATCAATGACATGGAGCGTTCACAGTATGAAATGGCACGCTTTAAAGAAGGCGGGCTGGTAGGGAGCCTGAAGATTGGCTGCTCGCCAGTGGCGACCGACTGTGTGTCGCAGGCGATCCTTAATCTGCTCGTGGAGATGCCGACGCTGCACCTTAACATTGAAGAAAAGGTCATGACGCCGCTGCTGCACGACCTGCTTGCCGGTTCCGTGGATGTCGTGGTCGGCCGCGTCGGTGGGCGGGCACTGCAGCTTCCGCTCAATTATCAGGTGCTGTATACCGAACCCGTTTGCTTTGTCGCCCGTCCCCACCATCCATTAGCGAAGTTTGACACCCTGAGCTGGGCCGATCTAGCGCACTGGCGCTGGATCGTCTGGCCGACGGGAACGCCTATCCGCCTGAGTATTGATAACGCGCTGGTCGATAACGGAGTGATGTTGCCGGAGAACACCATCGAGTCGGCATCGATGAACGTCAGTACTAACCTGCTGCAAAGCAGCGATATGATCTCTATCCTTTCTTTACGGCTGGCGCAGCGCTATGCCAGCCAGGGACAGCTGGTGATCCTCAACCTACCGAAGATTGAACAAAAAGGCAGCGTGGGCGTGTTCTGGCGCAATAATGAGACGCCGTCCAGCGCGCTGAGTCGTTTTCTGCAACTGCTGGCACAAGTTTAGCATCACGTATTGGGGATATTGCCCAATGTTCCCGCTGTCTATGTTCAGTATGCTAAGAATTCATGATGTGATCGATAGCACGTTTTAAAGTTTAATTGTATGATGAATCCGTCGCTTCGAGGAATTTCAACATGAGCAAGACACTGAATATCATCTGGCAATACTTACGCGCTTTCGTGCTGATTTATGCCTGTCTGTATGCAGGCATTTTTATTGCGTCCCTGCTGCCTGTCGCCATTTCTGGCAGCATCATCGGGATGCTGATCCTGTTTGTGCTGCTGGCGCTGCAAATTATCCCGGCGAAATGGGTGAATCCTGGCTGCTATGTGCTGATTCGCTATATGGCGCTGTTATTTGTGCCGATTGGCGTCGGCGTGATGCAGTACTTCGATCTGCTGCGCGCGCAGTTTGGCCCGGTGGTGGTGTCGTGTGCGATCAGTACGCTGGTGGTGTTTCTGGTCGTGAGCTGGAGTTCACATCTGGTTCACGGTGAACGGAAAGTGGTGGGTCAGGAAGGATCTAAAGAATGATGTCGTCAATCTGGTGGTCTTTACCGCTGACGCTGGCGGTTTTTTTCGGTGCGCGCAAACTGGCGACACGGTTTAAATTTCCCTTACTGAATCCGCTGCTGGTGGCGATGGTGGTGATTATCCCGTTCCTCCTGCTGACCGGCATCTCCTACGACAGCTATTTTAAAGGTAGCGAAGTGCTGAATGACCTGCTGCAACCGGCGGTCGTGGCGCTGGCCTATCCACTGTATGAACAGCTGCATCAGATTCGCGCCCGCTGGAAGTCAATCATTACTATCTGTTTTGTTGGCAGCGTTGTGGCGATGGTGACCGGCACCACAGTGGCGCTGTTGATGGGCGCCACGCCTGAAATCGCCGCCTCCGTCTTACCGAAATCCGTCACTACGCCGATTGCGATGGCCGTGGGCGGCAGCATCGGCGGCATTCCGGCGGTCAGCGCCGTGTGCGTGATTTTCGTCGGTATACTCGGCGCCGTCTTTGGTCATACCCTGTTAAACGCCATGCGCATTAAAACCAAAGCCGCACGCGGACTGGCGATGGGCACCGCGTCCCACGCCCTCGGCACCGCCCGCTGTGCGGAGCTGGATTATCAGGAAGGCGCATTCAGTTCGCTGGCTCTGGTGATTTGCGGGATTATTACCTCGCTGATCGCCCCGTTCCTGTTTCCGGTTATTCTCGCGGTTGTGGGCTAAAATTTGCGATACGTCGCGCATTTTTAATTTATGTTTCATAAGTTGCATACACAATGAGAATTAGATCACACATATAGCCATAACAGGCCCGTACACTACGATCCCAATACATTGTTATGAGGCAACGCCATGCACCCACGTTTTCACACTGCGTTTAGCCAACTTGCGGACAACCTGCAATCCGCGCTGGCGCCCATTCTGGCAGATACGCATTTCCCCGCGTCGCTGACGGCTGAGCAGGTATCAATGCTTAAAAGCGCAACGGGACTGGACGAAGACGCACTGGCATTCGCGCTGCTGCCGCTGGCGGCGGCCTGCGCCTGTACGCCGTTGTCGAACTTTAACGTTGGCGCAATTGCGCGCGGCGTGAGCGGAACGTGGTATTTCGGCGCCAATATGGAATTCCTCGGCGCGACGATGCAACAAACGGTTCACGCTGAACAAAGCGCCATCAGCCACGCCTGGTTGCGCGGCGAGAAAGGTCTCGCCGCAATCACCGTTAACTACACCCCGTGCGGCCACTGCCGCCAGTTTATGAACGAACTGAACAGCGGGCTGGATCTGCGCATTCACCTGCCCGGTCGGGAACCGCATACGCTGCGCGACTATTTGCCGGATGCGTTTGGGCCGAAAGATCTCGACATCAAAACGCTACTGATGGACGAACAAGATCACGGTTTCGCCCCTCAGGGAGATGCGCTGACGCAAGCGGCCATTGCCGCCGCGAGCCGCAGTCATATGCCGTACAGCCAGTCACCGAGCGGTGTAGCGCTGGAGTGCAAAGATGGACGTATCTTTAGCGGAAGCTATGGCGAAAACGCCGCATTTAACCCGACCATCCCACCGCTACAGGGCGCGCTGATTATGTTGAATCTGAACGGCTATGGTTATGCCGATATTCAGCGTGCGGTGCTGGCGGAAAAAGCCGACGCGCCGCTGATCCAGTGGGATGCCACCGCCGCCACGCTGAAAGCGCTGGGCTGCAGCAACATCGATCGCGTACTTTTGGGCTAATTGTCTGAGGGCGTCCGCGCACAGGCCGGATAAGGCGTTTTCATCGCTATCCGGTCTAACCACCTGATGGCGCAACGTTTATCAGGCCTACGCTTGTTTCACGTATTGCTGAAAATCCCCCCAATCAGACTGCTGTTTCTTGCGCTTCGCCAGCGGGTACAGTAGCCTGATTGAAATTTCATCCAGTGACAGAGTTTTCTTCATGCTAAAGCGCGCCCTCTACAGCCTGTTGGTCCTGATCGGCTTGCTGCTGTTGATCGTGCTGGGCCTTGATCGCTGGATGAGCTGGAAAACTGCCCCCTATATTTACGATGAGCTTCAGGACCTGCCCTACCGCCAGGTTGGCGTGGTGCTCGGCACGGCCAAATATTATCGTACCGGGGTGATCAACCAGTATTATCGCTACCGTATTCAGGGTGCGCTGAACGCCTATAACAGCGGCAAAGTTAACTATCTGCTGCTCAGCGGCGACAACGCCCTGCAAAGCTATAACGAACCGATGACGATGCGCAAAGACCTGATTGCCGCTGGCGTCGATCCTGCCGATATTGTGTTAGATTACGCCGGATTCCGCACGCTCGATTCGATTGTCCGCACCCGTAAAGTCTTTGACACCAATGACTTCATCATCATTACCCAGCGTTTCCACTGCGAACGCGCGCTGTTTATCGCGTTGCATATGGGGATTCAGGCACAGTGCTACGCCGTGCCGTCGCCAAAAGATATGCTGACGGTTCGGGTACGCGAGTTTGGCGCACGTTTTGGCGCGCTGGCCGATCTGTATCTGTTTAAACGTGAACCCCGTTTCCTCGGCCCGTTAGTGCCAATTCCCTCCCTGCATCAGGTTCCCGACGATGCCCAGGGCTATCCGGCCGTAACACCGGAACAATTGCTTGAACTGCAAAAGAGACAAGGAAAATAAGCATGGAAGACAAAACGCTTTTTATCGTGATTGGCGTACTGATGATCGTCGCCTGGACCCTGCGGGAAGGTATTAAAGGGTTACGCTCTGGCGTCGTTGAGAAAACGGTCAAAGGTTCGCAAACGCCGCGCTTAATTCAGCGCGCAGCGGAACCTGGCGCTTACTGGAGCTATATTGGCGTCTACTTTGGCCTTTCGGTCGGCGCGCTGCTTGTCGGCATCTGGTTAGTTTTTATCAAATAAAAAAACCGGCGCAGAGCACGTCTGCACCGGTTTGATTCTGCCCTGAAGGGATTACTTCTTACGCGCGTATTTCAGTGAATCCAGTGCGACCGCAAAGATAATGATGCCGCCCTTGATGATGTACTGCCAGTACGGGTTAACGCCGATGTAGGTCAGACCGTAGTTGATGACGGTAAAGATGATCACACCGGTCACCACGCCGAACACCGTTCCCACCCCACCGCTAAACGACACGCCGCCGACCACGCACGCCGCGATCGCATCCAGTTCGTACATAAAGCCCAGGTTGTTGGTTGCCGAGCCGATACGCCCCGCTTCCAGCAGACCGCCGAAGGCATAGAACACACCGGACAGCGCATAGATCATCAGCAGGTTCAGCGCCACGTTCACGCCTGATACCTTAGCCGCTTCCGGGTTACCGCCGATGGCGAAAATGTTTTTACCGAAGCGGGTTTTATTCCACAGCACCCAGACAAACGCCACGGCGATTAGCGCATAGAACGTGATATACGACAGCCGGAAGCTGCCCAGTGCGATAAAGCCCTGCGCAAAGGTCGAGAAGCCGCTATCAAAGCCCGAAATCGGTGAAGCCCCCACGAAGTCGTAATACAGGGAGTTGATCCCGTAGACGATAATCATCGTGCCGAGCGTCGTAATAAACGGTGTTACGTTCAGGTAAGCAATGATAATCCCGTTCACCAGACCGATGACCGCGCCAATAGCACAGACGATCAGGATAACCAGCGCAATCGGCATGGTCGCCATTTCGGGGAACACTTTATTGGCGTTCTCCATCGACTGTAGCAACGTTGCCGCCACCACCGCCGCCAGACCCACCTGACGACCCGCTGACAGGTCTGTCCCCTGGGTGACAATCAGACCGGCGACGCCCAGTGCAATGATAATACGCACGGAAGACTGGGTCAGAATATTACTTAAGTTAAGCAGACTTAAGAACGTGGGATCCTGGAAAATAATAATGGCCAGCAAGACTAAAAGAACGACGTAAATACCGCCCTCTTTCAGGTAAGTAAGAAAACTTTTCTTATTTAACGCACTCATGGGAAGCCCCTAATCTTAAAGGTGCAAAGACGCAAGACGCAGAATTTCGTTTTGCGTTGTTGTTTTTGTATCGACAATTCCGGAAACGAGACCATTGCTCATGACCAGAATACGGTCTGTTATCCCTAACAACTCAGGCATTTCAGAGGAGATAATAATAATCCCCTTGCCTTTCTTCGCCAGTTCGGCAATTAACTGATAAATTTCAAACTTCGCCCCGACATCAATACCGCGCGTCGGTTCATCGAGCATTAATATTTCTGGTTGCGTTAGTAGCCAGCGACCAATAATCACCTTTTGCTGATTACCACCGGAGAGCGAACCAATTTGCGTCCGATGACCCGGCGTTTTTACCCGCATCGAATCAATCACCCACTGGGTATCGCTTTTCATCCGCGAGTTATCCAGTAAACCAACTTTATTTTTGTAGTTGCGAATATTGGAAATTAACGAGTTAAAACTAATATCCAGATAGGCATAAATTCCCGTTGAGCGGCGCTCCTCAGTTACCAGTGCAAATCCGTGGTTTATGGCTTCGTTGGCATTATGGTTATTGATCTGTTTGCCGTGCAACGTAATGGTGCCAGCCGATTTCTCGCGAATACCAAATAACGTCTCAACAATATCGGTACGTTTCGCCCCCACCAGCCCGGCAATACCGAGGATCTCCCCTTTATGCAGATCAAACGAGACATCGCGAATCGACGGCTGGCGCAGTGACGTTAGGTTACGCACCTCGAGGATGACTTCGCCCGGCTTGTTTTCTTTGTCAGGAAAACGCTGATTAAGAGAACGCCCAACCATCATGGCGATGATCTTGTCCATCGTCAGTCCTGCCAGCGGTTCGGTGGCGATCCACTGACCGTCGCGCAATACGGTAACTTCATCACATAACTGGAAGATTTCTTCCATTTTATGCGAGATATAAACAATACCGCAGCCGCGCTCTTTTAATTTACGAATAATAGTGAACAGATGATTGACCTCTTTTTCGGTTAACGAAGAAGTCGGTTCATCCATAATCACAATTTTCGCGTTATAGGAAAACGCTTTGGCGATTTCGATCATCTGCATTTGCGAAACGGATAATGTGCCGACGCGCGCACGCGGATCGATATCAATATCCAGTTCGTCAAAAATCGCTTTGGTTTCGCGGTACATTTTGTCCTGATCGACAAACATGCCTTTGGTGGGATATCGCCCCAGCCACATGTTATCCATCACCGAACGTTGTAATACCAGGTTTAACTCCTGGTGTACCATCGAAATACCATTTTCCAGTGCTTCTTTGGCAGAATGGAAATCGATCTCTTTACCCTGGAATAAAATGGTGCCGGAGTCTTTTTGATAAATACCAAACAGGCATTTTAATAATGTTGATTTTCCTGCACCGTTTTCCCCCATTAATGCATGGATAGAATGTGGCCGGACTTTTAAATTAACGTTATCAAGTGCCTTAACACCAGGAAAGGACTTGTTGATACCGCTCATTTCCAACAAGTATTCCCCGGAAGACGGAGTCGTTGAGCTGACCATATAATTTTACCTTGTTGGCCATACAATAAGGGCGCAGTAATAGACTGCGCCCAGTCAGTCTTATTTCTTGCTGAATTCAGCCAGGTTGTCTTTATCTACGCCAACATAAGGAACGCGGACCACTTTGTTGTCGATTTTCCAGTTGGTGCCATCAGCCGCACCTTTGCCATCGGCCAGGTTTTTCGCCAGATCAAAGGTCGCTTTCGCCTGGTTGTTAGCATCGTTCAGTACGGTGCCCGCCAGTGCACCGGATTTCACCAGCGCCAGCGCTTCTGGCAGCGCATCGACGCCAAACACCGGAATGCTGGACTTGTTGTGTGCTTTCAGTGCTTCTACCGCGCCCATTGCCATCGCATCGTTGTTGGCGATAACCACTTCGATTTTGTTGGCGTTCGGGCCAGACAGCCAGGCGTCCATCTTATCTTTCGCCTGAGCGGTATCCCACATAGCGGTATCTAACTGTAACTGTTCAGTTTTAATGCCTTTGTCGTTCAGCTCTTTAATCACGTAAGTGGTACGTGCTTCTGCATCCGGATGGCCCGGTTCACCTTTCAGCAATACGAATTGAATCTGACCGTCTTTGTTCAGATCCCAACCCTGATTCGCCGCCCAGTGTTTAGCAATCAAATCGCCTTGAATAATGCCGGACTCTTTGGAGTCAGTGCCAACGTAGTATGCTTTGTCGTAGCTATCCAGCGCCTTACGAGACGGTTCTTTGTTGAAGAAAACCACCGGCACGTTTTGCCCACGCGCTTTCTCAATCACCGTACCCGCAGCTGCCGGGTCAACCAGGTTGATTGCCAGTGCCTTCACCCCTTTCGCCAGCAATACGTCGATCTGATCGTTCTGCTTGGACTGGTCATTCTGAGAATCATTCATCAGCAGCTGAACATCTGGCGCGGCTTTCGCATCTTGCTCAATAGCCTTGCGCACTACAGACATAAAGTTATCGTCGTACTTATAGATTGTTACACCAATGCGAGTATCAGCAGCGTGTGCAGCGGCACCGAATAACATGCTGGCCATCACAGCAGACAGGGTTAACACCTTCTTATTCATGGTATCTCCGGTTTTTCTTATGCAGGGTAGTGCTTGAGATAAATGCTCGGCGGGGCAGTAGAGTTAATGAAGTGTTACTGAACGCCGAAGCTCACTTTTTAAAATTCGTTCTTCCATGCCCGGTAACGCTCCAGAAAACGGCTTTAATTGTTGTTATGACGCTATTACCTCGGTGAAAGTGATTATTCACTGTTACATACGGGTTACAACGTTAAAACGGTGCAATCATAGCTATCACATTGTTAAGATACTGTGAAATCACTCACAGATTGAAAGCGGTTACATCGCCTGATTTGTTGAGTTAGTGATCGTCGCCGCATTCTGGCGTGTTGCGACAGAATGGCGACGCACTAACGTCGGCATAAAACAGTGGCTGGCACGAGGATCAATATTGCCTGCTGCCCCCTGCAAGGCCAGTTCGGTGGCTAATTTAGCCATTGAAGCAATGGGATAACGCACGGTCGTTAATTGCGGGTCGGTGTAACGGGCGATGGGAATATCATCGAAACCGATGATTGAGAGATGTAACGGAATCGCAATGCCATTATCTTTTAATGCTGTCAGTGCGCCAGCGGCCATATTGTCGTTATAAGCAAATACAGCGGTAAGTTGTAGATTGCGCCCCAGCAGTTCAACCATCGCCGCCTCACCGCCCGGCATGTCCGGCGTACCAGTGCCAATCCAGCTTTCCGGCGGAATAATATCCTGCTCTTTCAACGCACTCATCCAGCCTGCTTTACGCATGGCGTCATCTTCAATGCCGTGGCTGGAAGAAAGATAACCAATACGTTGATGACCGTTATTCAGCAACATGCGCGTCGCCATTCGGGCACCGCTGAGATTATCCAGGCAAACGCAACGATGGGCGTACCCCGGCACAACGCGGTTGATTAACACCATACCGGGAATGTTATCCATAAATTGCGCCAGTTCATCGTCACTCAATGCTTTTGAGTGAACAATCAACGCATTACAACGCTGGCGAATTAACACCTCAATGGCGTGACGCTCTTTTTCCGCTTCATGATAGCTATTGCCGATTAGCACGTATTTCTGATGCTGCTGGGCGACCAGATCCACCGCTTTTACCAGCGCGCCGAAAAAAGCATCAGAAACGTCCATCACCACCACGCCAATGGTATCGCTAACCTGAGTTGCCAGCGCCTGGGCATTGGCATTTGGCCGATAATCCAGCTCACTCACGGCTTTCATTACTGCTTCACGCGTGTCGGCACTGACCAGCGTGCTGTTATTGAGCACCCGGGAAACCGTTGCCACAGAGACGCCAGCCTGACGCGCTACATCACGAATGGTGATCATATTCACTACCTGTTATGAGATTGCAGTAAATGACTGCTTGCTGGCGGCTATTTTGTCAGCACTGAATACAGGACTTCGTGAATCGAGTCACAGCAATGGAAACGGTTACAGCCGTTTTGTTAACGAATGTGATCCAGATCGTTATCTTGATGTTTTAGATATTGCCGTTCCGGCAGCACGCAAAGTTAACTGACGCCAGAGCCATTCCACCGGCCCCTGGCGGAAGTAACGCAGCCAGATAACAGAGAAGAGGATATTCGCCAGCCATACCGGAATAACAAACGCCAGCAGCTCCAGGCGATCAAAATGCATAAACAAACCGAGGTGGTAAAAAAGCATGGTACAAATCAGCGTTTGCAATAGATAGTTGGTCAGCGCCATCCGTCCGACGCAGGCGATCGCAAGCACCAGCTTAAAGCGGCTCAATTGCGGCCAGAAGCCATAAAACAGCGACGCATAGCCAATCGCCTGAAACGGCGCACTCAGTTCCCGCGGCATTTGAAGTAAGAAGGCACACCAGCGATACGCCCAGTCCAGCTGCCATTGCAGGGCGATGGCAGGAAGGTTAATGGTCACCCCAATCGCCACCAGCACAAAACCAGTACGACGATAGTGACGTAAGCTGAACTGCCCTTTCAGCCAGCCGCTGCGCATCAGCGCCGCACCAATGAGCATCATCCCTGCCAGTTGCCAGCCATACTGTGCGCCCAGTGCCAGTAAACTGTTGCCAACACCATCGGCACGATTACTGATCGCTTCAACGCCGCCGTGAAGCTTCCAGTATTTTTCATACAAAATAGCCGATGCATCCGGCGTCCAGGCGCGGCTGGTCTGGCTGTCGGAAATCAGCCCCAATAACAGCAAAACGCCAAGCCCCACCAGATAAAGCATGACGCCTGTATTAAACAGGCTTTTTACCGATGGCGCATCGCGCACCAGCCGCCAGCAGATTAAGCCCACCAGCCCGTAAGCCAGCAGAATATCGCCGTCCCAGAACAATAAACCGTGAATAAAGCCCAATAAGACTAACAGCGTTAACCGCGACTGGATCCAGCGTCTGCCACGGGGCAGCAACATTTGCAGTCCAGCACCAAACAGCAGCGCAAAAAGCGTGAGGAATTTCACCTGGGCGATGAGATCAAGAAATGCCCAGGTCCATGCATCCTGCGGCGTAATAGCACCGTACCAGGCGGGATTGAGATAAGCCGCCTTTGGTAGCCCAAAGGCGCTGATGTTTAATAGCAGGATCCCCAGAATGGCGACGCCGCGAACAAAATCGAGCGTGACGTTGCGCTCCATGGTTCCTGCCTTTTAATCAGTTGTGATGACGCACAGCGCGCAGAAACTCGTGGCGCGTATTCTGACTGGATTTGAACAATCCACCAAGAGAGGTCGTTGTTGTGGCACTGGTTGCATCGCGGATGCCACGCGCCTTCACGCAGTAATGCACCGCGTCGATCGAGACAGCCACGTTATTGGTGCCCAGCAGCGTTTGTAGCGCAATAAGAATTTGCTGCGTCAGACGTTCCTGCACCTGCGGACGCTGGGCAAAGAACTGCACGATACGGTTAATTTTTGACAGACCGATCACCGAATCTTTCGGGATATAAGCCACCGTCGCTTTGCCATCGATGGTAACAAAATGGTGTTCACAGGTACTGGTCAGAGTGATATCGCGCACGGTGACCATTTCATCGACCTTCATTTTGTTTTCAATGAGGGTGATTTTCGGGAAGTTGGCGTAATCCAGACCGGAGAAAATTTCATCGACATACATTTTAGCGATGCGATGCGGCGTTTCCATCAAACTGTCATCAGCCAGGTCGAGATTCAGCAGCTGCATGATTTCGGTCATATGACCAGCAATAAGGCTTTTGCGCGTTTCGTTATCCATTTCATGCACGGGCGGGCGCAGCGGTGTTTCCAGTCCTCGCGCAACTAACGCTTCATGAACCAGGGCCGCTTCTTTACTGAGTGATGGCATTTATGATTTCTCCTGCAGGTGTGACGCCTCCGCCCTGCGTGGGGGCAAAGTTATTAAGCTGATTTACAGCTTGATTATTGTGCGTGAGGCGGCGCACATAATCCAGTATTCACAGCGATAATTATTGTAATTGCCGCTGCCTTTCATCAGCAGATGTTAAAACATCGTTATGCAAATACGGAAGTGAAAGTTACTCACAGCACATTGAATAAACGGTATGATGAAGAAATTGCAAACAACACAACAAGGAGCCACGCATGGAAATGCTCGAAGAGCACCGCTGTTTTGAAGGCTGGCAGCAACGCTGGCGACACGACTCCAGTACCTTAAACTGTCCGATGACGTTCAGTATCTTTCTCCCACCACCTCGTGATCACACCCCGCCACCAGTGCTGTACTGGCTTTCCGGATTAACCTGCAATGACGAGAACTTCACCATCAAGGCGGGTGCCCAGCGCGTGGCGGCAGAACTGGGGATTGTACTGGTGATGCCAGACACCAGCCCGCGCGGCGAACAGGTTGCCAACGATGATGGCTACGATTTAGGCCAGGGCGCGGGGTTTTATCTTAACGCCACGCAACCGCCGTGGGCGACGCATTACCGGATGTATGATTATCTGCGCGATGAATTACCGGCGCTGGTTCAGTCGCAATTTAATGTCAGCGACCGCTGCGCCATTAGCGGTCATTCAATGGGTGGTCACGGTGCGCTGATTATGGCGCTGAAAAATCCGGGTAAATACACCAGCGTTTCGGCCTTTGCGCCAATTGTGAATCCGTGCAGCGTCCCGTGGGGAATCAAAGCGTTTAGCAGCTATTTAGGTGAGGACAAAAATGCATGGCTGGAATGGGACAGTTGCGCGCTGATGTATGCCAGTAACGCGCAGGATGCGATCCCGACGCTTATCGATCAGGGCGATAATGATCAGTTTCTTGCCGACCAGTTGCAACCTGCGGTACTGGCAGAAGCCGCGCGCCAGAAAGCGTGGCCGATGACGCTGCGTATTCAGCCGGGATATGATCACAGTTACTACTTCATCGCCTCTTTTATAGAGGATCACCTGCGCTTCCATGCGCAGTATTTACTGAAGTGAAAGTCCGCCCGGTTCGCCGGGCATCTTCTCATCAGAAGCGATAATCCACTGCCATAAAGTAACGACGTCCGTCTTCGTTATAGCTGTAGTCGTCACGACTGAGATCCTTGTCGCCAAGGTTCAGCACGCCTGCGCGCAGTTTGACGTCTTTAGTCACCTGCCAGGCCGCGCCGGTATTCCAGATGGTATAACCGCCCGGTGTTTTAGCCGTCGCGCTGTCGGCGCGTTTCTGCCCGGTATAGTGACCAGAAACATAGAATGACCAGTCTTCCAGCGCCAGCGGTTTCCAGTCCAGCGTACCGTTAGCAGTATGGAACGGCAGATCGGATAGCGGTTTGTTTTCGCCGTTGCTGACATCACGACCATCGTTGTAGGTGTAGTTGATCGACAGTTTCCATTCATCGTTGAACGGAATTTTCAGTTCGGTTTCCACGCCCTGAATACGAGCTTTGTTAACGTTGTAGTAGCTAAATACCGGTATGCGCCGTCCGTTAGCGCCCGTCTCAAAACCAACAAAGTTTTGGTAGCCCGGTGCAGCGTTGACGTCAGACGTACGGCTGATGCTGATACGATCTTTCACATCGTTACGGAAAACGGTAACGCTGGATTCAACCCCTTCCAGCCAGCCTTCTTCACCCATGTAGTAAAGCCCCAGCTCCCAACTTTCGCTGGTTTCTGGTTTCAGATCCGGGCTACCCACAATCTTACATGCGCCACGGCAGGAATTGCTCGTCCAGTCAGGGCTAAGTTGCAACAGAGAAGGTGCTTTAAATGCCGTCGCCCAGCCCCCTTTCACCGTTACGGTGTCGGTGGCGTTATAAACCAGGTAGGCACGCGGACTCCAGTGTTCACCGTAGGTTTCGTGATCGTCCATACGCACGCCGGTCGTCAGCGCCAGCGGCTCGAAGATCCGCCATTCATCTTCCACAAACAGCGCGTACTGGCTGGCAGACGTTTTGGAGCTGGTTCCCCCGGTCAGGTTCACCGCATCGCTAAGTTTGTCGTGACGCCATTCACCGCCAACCGTGAGAAACTGATTAATTGCCGTCAGCGGCAACGTGTATTTGCCGTCGACCGCATTGCTTTCGGAAGTTATCGGGCTGCTGTTGCCAGGGTTTTTGTTCTCGACTTTCTCCCCGTAGTATTTCAGTTCGCTGGTGCCGTAATCCCAACGCCCATTATGGCTGACGGAGTAGTTCTGGCGTTCCAGGCGGTTTTTGTCCAGCGAGTCGGAATCACGATCCTGACGGTCGAAACCGTATCCGGCAGTAAAATCGTGATTTTGATTCGGTGTCCAGGCAAATTCGACATTGCCGTCGCGGCTGGAGAATCCTTCAATACGCGGCGTTTCTCCGGTATCGGTGGTCGTTGAGTTTTGCGGGTCATCCTTTTCACGTTTTGCCAGGCTGCCGTAAGCTTTCATTCCCAGCACACCATCAATTAATGGTCCACTGGTAAAGAACTGACCGTTATAGGTATCACCGCGATCGCGATGTTCCTGAATGGTGGTATCGACGGTAACGGTACCCGACCATTTCTGACCGATTTTTTTGGTGATGATATTCACTACACCGCCGAGCGCATCGGAGCCGTATAGCGACGACATCGGGCCACGAACCACTTCAATACGTTCGATGGAATCGACCGGGATCCAGTTCAGATCGAAATCATTGTGGCGGAAGACGGCATTGCGGGAGTTAACGCGTTTACCGTCGACGAGAATCAGGGTGTAGCTGCTGTCCAGACCACGAATACTAACGCCCTTACGGTTATCCCCTTCGTTCGTCAGTTGTACGCCAGGCACTTCTTTGAGGACATCCTTCAGATTCTGTACCGGTTTTCGCTGCAGGTCTTCCTGGGTAATGACGCTGATACTGGCGGGTGCATCTTTGAGGTTTTGTTCAACGGAAGATGCAGTGACAACCATCGTTTCGCCATCATCATCGACCGCTAACACAGGCCATGCACAAGAAATAGCGGACAAACACAGCCCGACCCGTACGAAAGGGTTCAACCTAAACATTCCATATCTCCATGAGGTAACTACGAAAATAAAATGGGTTATCGCTCACATCTTCTTCACGTCCCCTTGCGTACGGCAGCATCGCGGTGGACTTATTTGTATGCAGGTGATCATCCCAGAAAGCCGGAACAGCCTCTGATTTGTCAGCCTTTTTTGATTGCGGCGTAACGATAATGCAAACGATAACAATTATCAATCCAAATGTTAAATTTTATATCCGCATGATTTGTCAGGGAAATGGAATTGAAAAAGCCCTCTCGGTTGAGAGGGCTTAGCAAGGAAGGGAGGAAACTTATTTCTTATCGTTCTGCGGGAACTTCATTTCGCTGTAACGTACGAAGTGAGTTCCTTTAATCAGCTTGTAGCCGAACCAAATAATCAGGAACAGCGGGATACCAATATACGTTGCCGCTACGCCGCCCCAGTCAATGGTATCTTTCAGGAACGCTTCGTAGTTCTGGCCCAAAGTGATAATCAGACACAGAATGAATGCGAAGATCGGCCCCAGTGGGAAGAAACCTGAACGGTACGGCAGATCGTTAATGTCGTGTCCCTGCAATACGTAACCGCGACGGAAGCGATAGTGGCTAATGGCAATCCCCAGCCAGGCGATAAAACCCGTCATCCCGGAGGTGTTCAGCAGCCACAGGTATACCGTCTGGTTGCCAAACATGGAGGTCAGGAAGCACAGACCGGCAATCACCGTCGTCGCATACAGCGCATTACGCGGCACGCCACCACGCGACAGTTTAGCGAAAATGCGCGGCGCTTTACCGTCACACGCCAGGGTGTACAGCATACGAGTAGACGCATACATACCGGAGTTACCCGCTGACAGCACCGCCGTCAGAATAACTGCGTTCATCACCGCCGCCGCAGAGAGCAGACCCGCGTGCTGGAACACCAGGGTGAACGGACTAACGCTGATGTCTTTAACATCGTTACGCAGCAGGCTCGGATCGGTGTACGGAATAATCAGGCTGATAATCAGGATCGCGAACACATAGAACAACAGGATTCGCCAGAACACCTGACGTACCGCGCGTGGAATGTTTTTCGCCGGATCTTCGGACTCGCCTGCAGCAATACCGATCAGCTCGGTTCCCTGGAAAGAGAAGCCGACAATCATAGCTACGCCGATCATCGCCGCAAAACCACCAGCAAACGGCGCTTCGCCGATTGTCCAGTTGCTCCAGCCCGCAGGCTGCGCGCCTTTGAAGATACCGATAATCATCAGCACGCCAACGATGATAAAGACAATAACTGTCGTGACTTTGATCAGTGAGAACCAGTATTCCGCTTCACCAAAGCCACGAACTGAGATGTAGTTCAGCAGGAAGATAACGCCGAGGAACAACGCACTCCAGATCCAGCCCGGTGTATCCGGGAACCACCAGCTCATGACCAGCTGAGCTGCAACCAGGTCAACGGCGATAGTCACCGCCCAGTTGTACCAGTAGTTCCAGCCCAGCGCGAAGCCAAAGCCTTCTTCAACATAGTTCTGACCGTAAGTGGCAAACGAACCGGAAACCGGCATATATGCAGCCAGTTCACCGAGACTGGTCATCAGGAAGTAAACCATCAGGCCAATCAGCATATACGAGAGCAATGCCCCGCCCGGACCTGCCTGAGAAATCGTTGCGCCAGAGGCAACAAAAAGACCTGTACCGATGGAACCGCCAATGGCAATCATCGTCAGGTGACGCGCCTTTAATTCACGGCGTAAGCCCGGCGCTTCTGTGGTTTTAGTTTCGGAAACCATACAAAAATGCTATCCATCTTAAAAATGAGGCGCGATTGTAGCAGACGATTGGCAATCCTTCCGGCAGAAATACACGGTTATAAGACACCTTCATGATCGCCCAGGGATTATAAGTAAAGCAGCCAATCTCTTTTCTGGCGAATGCATGCTGAGGGCGCTGCGTCACGAAATCGACACAGCACCAGCATGTTCTTGTACAGCAACTTAACGCGGTACATTCGCGGGATCGCAATAGTCCAGAAAGCGCCGTAGCGCGTTGGAAAGGTGTTTTTGCCGATGATGTATACGCCACAACGTACGCATCAGGCGCGGCAGAGGGACCGCAACTTCACTTAATGTGCCTGCCTGCAATTGATCTTCAATCACCCGTCGCGACAGGCAACTAATTCCCAACCCATGACGCACCGCATGTTTGATTGCCTCGGAGTTACCTAATTCCATCGCCATCTCAAACTTCGGTAAATGTGACAGCAATAGATAATCGACAATCTCCCGCGTGCCGGAACCGCGTTCACGCAGGATCCACGGCGCAGCGGCCAGCTGCTCTAAGGTGACCGGACCACGGGCCAACGGCGAAGTCGGCGCGGCGAAAACCACCAGCTCGTCTTCCAGCCACGGTTCAGAAATAATTTCAGTGCTGTGGCACGGTCCTTCAATAAAACCAATATCAACGCGGAAATCCAGCACCGCTTGCATCACGTCCTGGCTGTTCCCAACGCTAAGTTCAATCGGCAACTGCGGATAATCATGGCGATAACGGGCGATAACTGCAGGCAGAATGTAGTTACCGATGGTACTACTGGCATAGATACGAATCGCGCCGTTGTCTTCGCGAAACAGTTGTTCGATTTCAACCGCCTGTTCAAGCAATGCCAACGCACGCGGATAGAGCAGCCGCCCGTGTTCATTAACAACCAGTCTTTTCCCCACGCGATCAAACAGTTGCACGCCAAGCTGCCCTTCCAGGTCGGTCAAGGCTGCGCTCACTGCTGATTGCGACAACGCCAGCATCACCGACGCCTGGGTGGTTGATCCACTTTTCAATACTTCTGCAAAAACTTCCAACTGCCGGAGGGTGATGTGCATAGTCGCTTACCACTTATAAAGATTAATTATAAATATATAATCAATTTTATTTTTAA
>OLFS01000231.1_pt1 | contig 57924 bp, 65 predicted proteins | sample 1605491 | NCBI WGS metagenome assembly OLFS01 (sample SAMEA3888921, study PRJEB22519) | human gut metagenome | biome: human gut; feature: human-associated habitat; material: faeces | place: Denmark | collected 2011 | reverse complement strand
CGCCGGACGCATGGAGCCTGTCGGTGAGTGCCGTGAGGATGCCGGAACATACCGCTGTCTGCCGGAGCCGGAAGCGGTGCTGACGGAGGCGGAAGAAGAACGTCTGAACGAACTGATGACGCGTTACGACGCGCTGGAAAACCAGTGTGAGGAATCTGACCTGCTGGAAGCAGAAATGAAGCTGATGCGCTGCATGGCGAAGGTCAGAGCGTGGACGCCGGAGATGCGTGCCGGAAGCGGTGTGGTGGTGTCCTGGCGTTATGGCAACGTGTGTGTCCAGCGTGGTGTGCAGTTGCGCAGTGAAGATGACGCTGCTGACCGCACGGAACAGGTGCAGGAGAAAGCATCAGTGGAGGAAATCAGTCTGCCGTTGCTGACGAAAATGTCCTCAGAGCGCACGCTGGCAGTCCAGGCAGCACTGATGCAGAAGCCGGACAAATCCCTGGCACTGCTGGCATGGACGCTCTGCCTGAATGTGTTTGGCAGTGGGGCGTACAGCAATCCCGCCAGAATCCGCCTGGAATGTGAGCATTATTCGCTGACCAGCGATGCGCCGTCGGGGAAGGAAGGTGCCGCATTCATGGCGCTGATGGCAGAACACTCTCGTTTTGCTGCCCTGCTGCCGGAAGGATGGGAACGGGATATGACGACGTTCCTGTCACTCAGCCAGGAGGTGCTGTTATCCCTGCTCAGTTTCTGTACCGCGTGCAGTCTTAACGGTGTCCAGACCCGCGAGTGTGGTCACACGTCACGCAGTCCGCTTGACTCGCTGGAAAGCGCCATCGGCTTTCACATGCGCGACTGGTGGCAGCCGACAAAAGCAAACTTCTTCGGACACCTGAAAAAGCCGCAGATTATCGCAGCCCTGAATGATGCCGGACTGTCCGGTGCCGCACGGGACGCAGAGAAGATGAAGAAAGGCGATGCCGCTGAACATGCAGAGTTCCATATGAAAGACAACCGCTGGGTGCCTGGCTGGATGTGTTCACCACGTCCACAGACGGATGCCACTGAACGCGCCGATAACCTGGCTGATGCCGCCTGATGAACAACCACACCGCCCCGCCGGAGACGGGGCGGCAGCAAGGGAGATACCGTGATGAAAACTGAACTGACCCTGAATGTATTACAGACCATGAGCGCACAGGAATATGAAGATATCCGGGCTGCCGGAAGTGATGAACGCCGTGAGCTGACACACGCCGTGATGCGGGAACTGGATGCGCCGGACAACTGGACGATGAACGGCGAGTACGGCAGCGAGTTTGGCGGATTTTTCCCCGTCCAGGTCCGTTTCACGCCTGCCCACGAACGTTTTCACCTGGCGTTATGTTCACCGGGCGATGTCTCTCAGGTCTGGGTGCTGGTTCTGGTGAATGCCGGTGGTGAGCCGTTTGCGGTGGTTCAGGTACAGCGGCGGTTTGCACCGGAAGCCGTCAGCCATTCACTGGCACTGGCGGCATCACTGGATGCGCAGGGGTACAGCGTTAACGACATCATTCATATCCTGATGGCGGAAGGAGGTCAGGTATGAGCGCACGTTCACAGGCACTGGTTCCCCTCAGCACAGAGCAACAGGCCGCATGGCAGGCGGTGGCGGAGACGGAAAAACGCCGCCATCAGGGTAACACGCTGGCGGAATATCCGTATGCGGGGGCGTTTTTCCGCTGTCTGAACGGAAGCCGCAGGATTTCGCTGTCTGACCTGCGATTTTTCATGCCATCCCTGACCGCAGAAGAACTGCACGGTAGCCGTCTTCAGTGGCTGTATGCCATCGATGTGCTGATTGAAACACAGGGCGAGGTCTGCCTCCTTCCTCTTCCAGGCGATGCAGCAGAACGCTTGTTCCCGTCGGTGCGGTTCCGTGTCAGGGAACGCAGTCGCCATAAATCCGCACTGGTCATGCAGAAGTACAGCCGTCAGCAGGCGAGGGAGGCAGAGCAGAAAGCCCGTGCGTACCAGGCACTGGTCGCTCAGGCTGAAATCGAACTGGCATTCCATTCGCCGGAAACAGTCGGAAGCTGGCATGCACGCTGGAGTGACCGGGTGGCAGAGCATGACCTGGAAACCCTGTTCTGGCAGTGGGGCGAGCGTTTTCCGTCACTGACCGGGATGGAACGCTGGCAGTGGCAGGATATGCCATTCTGGCAGGTCATCGCAGAGGCTGGTATGGCGGCAAGGGAGGCCGGTCATGCCGTCCGTGAGATGGAGCGATGGATGGTGCCGAACAAACTCCGGGAGGCGGCGTGAAGTGGTGTTACTCACTGCGCTGGAAACTGCCTTATCCCTGTCCTGGCGAGCATGAACTGGTTTCAGAAGTGGTGGAGGCGGGGCAGCCTGCTCCGGCATCCGTTATGTCACGCTGGGTTGCCGGAGCAGGGTATGCGGTCTGTCTGGATTTTATTTCTGACCGCCCGGTGCGCCGCTGGAGCGAAGAACGTAAGGCTGCGGTACGACGGCGGAATCTGGAGAAACGTATCAACAGGCATGCACCACTGTTTGCGGATGAACTGATAGCCCGTGAACTGGCTGAACGACCGGATTATTTTCAGGGAAAGTGAGTGTGGTCAGCGTGCAGGGATATGAGCTATGATGTGCCCGGCGCTTGAGGCTTTCTGCCTCATGACGTGAAGGTGGTTTGTTACCGTGTTGTGTGGCAGAAGGCAGAAAGCCCCGTAGTTAATTTTTCATTAACCCACGAGGCCCCCTGTATGTCTAACCAACACCAGTATGGCCTCTTACCGTGCAAATTGCAAGGAGGAGTAAACCATGAAACTACCGGGAAACGCCCTTATCTGGTGCGTATTAATCGTGTGCTGCACGTTGTTGATATTCACACTCCTGACCCGGAATCGCCTGTGCGAAGTCCGGCTGAAGGACGGATACAGGGAAGTTACGGCAACAATGGCTTACGAATCCGGCGGTAGGTAGCAACCTGGAGGCGGGCGCAGGCCCGCCTTTTCAGGGCTGATGCTGGTCTGACTGCACTGAAGCGCCTTTATAAAGGGGCTGCTGGTTCGCCGGTGGCCCCTTTCTCCTTGCTGGCATTGTGCGGGCATGAACAACCAGACTGCCAGGAAGGCCGTTTCCCTCCGGGAACGGGGAAGAACGCGCGCCTGCGGCGCCCGTTCTTTTCCCCCGCCTTCTCTGTTTATGACCTGTCAGAAATCACATCACCTTCCCTTTGATTATTCTCTTTTTCCTCCTGTTCTGACTCTGATTACTGCTGCCCTGATTATTGTCTGTTTTGTTGTTCTCCTGGCTGTGTCTTTTCCGGGCGTCCCCCTGGCGGGCTTCCATCCCTGACGCGAAACCCCGGGCTTGCAGCGACCGTTCCGGTCGCGCCGCCTCTGTCGCGCCGTGGCCTGCGCTCCCGGCATCCCGGCAAAAGGCCGCCGGGATGTAAGGCGCAACGCCGTTTCGCAAACCGCGCTTCACGTCGTTGCGGCGGGTCCCTGCCCGTTGTTCTGTCCGGTGCCATTCACCTGTTTAAGCCCCTGTCGCCGGGGGCATAGACAGCCACAACCTGCCGCACTGACTGTCCAGGGTAAATGAACAGCCCACAAAATTTTTTACCCAAAACCCGGTAAAAAATTTTGCGTTCTGCCCAGGACAGGTGCGTCAGGCCGTGGCAGTGATGCCCCTTGCGGCGAAGGTTCTCAAACAGGTGATGGTGAATACCGGAGGGAACAAAAGGCAGGTCCCCGCAAAACGTCAAAACCGCGGCTCCCGAAACTCAACAGATGATGGGGGCTGAAAACATCAGATACAGGAGGAATTATGAGCGCATTTTCTTTTAACACCACTTATCAGCCAACAGGCGATCAGCAGAAAGACGCAATCGCACAAATCGGGATCATGCAGAATCGTGCTGTTCAGGCAAATCTTGCATATCAGAGCTGCCGGGATTCTGGTGCACTCTTTAAGGTGCTCCACCAGGTCAATAATGAGCTGCATGACTTACTGGATAGCCTGGAGAATCATACTCCTCTTGTCAGAAAAAACGCTGATGAGTTGATCGCGCTGTTACTGCTTTTCACTCGGCAGGTTGGTCAGTCCCGAACTGACCTGATTTGATGGTCCTTCCCCTCGGAATTGTTGTCTTTTTGTTAACGATAACCGAGGGGGATGATATTAAGCGAAAAAAATTTTATTAATTTTATGCCTTCATAAAGGAGTTACTGTTATGCGATTAGCTTCCCGTTTTGGTCGATATAATTCTATTCGCCGTGAGCGCCCGTTAACGGATGACGAATTAATGCAGTTTGTTCCATCTGTCTTTTCTGGTGATAAACATGAATCCCGGAGTGAGCGTTATACATATATCCCAACCATCAATATCATCAATAAGTTACGTGATGAAGGTTTCCAGCCGTTCTTTGCCTGTCAGAGTCGGGTTCGTGATTTGGGACGCCGCGAATACAGTAAACATATGTTACGTCTTCGCAGGGAAGGGCATATTAACGGGAAAGAAGTTCCTGAAATTATCCTGCTTAATTCACATGATGGTTCATCCAGTTATCAGATGATCCCAGGAATTTTTCGTTTTGTCTGCACAAATGGCCTGGTGTGTGGGAATAATTTTGGCGAAATCCGCGTTCCACATAAAGGTGATATTGTCGGGCAGGTTATTGAGGGAGCGTATGAAGTGCTCGGTGTCTTTGATAAAGTCACTGAAAATATGGAGACAATGAAAGAGATACATCTTAACAGTGACGAACAACATTTATTTGGCAGAGCTGCATTGATGGCCAGGTACGAAGATGAAAATAAAACGCCAGTGACGCCAGAACAAATAATTACTCCCCGCCGTTGGGAGGATAAACAGAACGATCTCTGGACAACCTGGCAGCGGGTTCAGGAGAATATGATAAAAGGTGGATTATCGGGGCGAAGTGCCTCCGGTAAAAATACCAGAACAAGAGCCATTACAGGCATTGACGGTGATATCCGAATCAACAAAGCATTATGGATGATTGCCGAACAGTTCAGGGAGTGGAAGTCATGATAATATAAGTAAAGCCCCGAAAAATTTTTCGGGGCTTTACTTATATTATCATCCTGCGGCATTGCTGTGTCGTCTGATATGCCTCAATTTCATCAACTGGCTTTTCGGTAGTCTGTAAATATTGTGCCCGCGAAAAATGGTCTGGCAGGAGGCTGCGCAGTTACCGGATATATATAAGATGGGGTCCCGCTTTGCGGGGCTTCGGCCAGTCAGCATTATCACTCATATGATATTTTTGTGTGTGGCCTTCCATGCCGCTGTCGCGGCATAACCGGTATTTGACAATGTATACAATATTAATTGTTCTGCACACTGTTAATTTGGGAAAGTGATTTCTTCGTGGTCGGAACCCGGATGCCTTTACTGCTCTTTATCCAGGTATAAATCCGGTAAACCTCTGATGCGTAGGCAAGACGTCTCTGGTTCTGGCGTTCGGTCTTCCTGAATCCGGCATTGTATGCACCAACGGCCTCCCAGGAGACGCCCCATTTTTTAAAGGCTATTGCCAGATAATAAGCACCGGTATAAATGTTCATGCAGGGATCTGTTGTCAGATGTTCCGGCTTAATTCCATAGCGGGCCAGTTCGTTAAAATGCTGGGAATCTACCTGCATCAGTCCGCTGCCATATCCCGTTACCGGATTAATACCGATGGCATTAACCCGGTAACGGGATTCTTTCCATGATATTGCTCTCAGTAAATCAGGATCTATTTTGTAATCCCGGCCTGCAAGATCAAAGCAATCAGTGGCATGGCAGATCTCATTTATAAACATCAGGCAGATGGCTAACATCCATTTTTTCATTTTTCCACCTCTGGTGACTTTATCCGTAAATAATTTAACCCACTCCACAAAAAGGCTCAACAGGTTGGTGGTTCTCACCACCAAAAGCACCACACACTACGCAAAAACAAGTTTTTGCTGATTTGCTATTTGAATCATTAACTTATGTTTTAAATAATGTATTTTAATTTATTTTACATTATAAAAAGGATTCATAGGTGAATCGCATATGATTCACCAATGAATTTAACGCAACTCATAGATGAATCAGTAATAATAAAACAACGAGTTAAAGCGAATTGACTCTAGATTCAATTCGTGATGTGATTTGCTGCATGAATCGTAATTTTCGTAACTTGCGTCACGATTCGATTCATCGATGAATTGTCATTTTTTTATATGTGAAATAAATTTGATGCGATAAGAAAATAAAGAGGTATACATATGGCGAAAGTGCAGGCTTATGTCAGTGACGAAATTGTCTATAAAATAAATAAAATTGTGGAAAGAAGACGTGCAGAAGGAGCTAAAAGTACAGATGTAAGTTTCTCAAGCATATCCACTATGCTTCTCGAATTAGGGCTTCGTGTACATGAGGCTCAGATGGAGCGTAAAGAGTCAGCGTTCAATCAGGCTGAGTTTAATAAGGTACTTCTTGAATGTGCGGTAAAAACACAGTCAACAGTTGCTAAGATTTTAGGTATTGAGTCACTAAGCCCTCATGTTTCCGGGAATCCAAAGTTTGAATATGCGAATATGGTCGAAGATATCAGGGATAAGGTGTCATCTGAGATGGAGAGGTTCTTTCCAGAAAATGATGAGGAATAAAAAGGAATTAAAAGTTGATTTGCTTCAAATAACAGGATTTTGATCTGGTTCAATTTGATGACAATTAACCGCATAAAGGTTATATTAATTACGTGGTTAATGCCACGTTAAAAATTGAAACTGAAAATCGCCGATGCAGGGAGTTCAGACCTCCCTGCATCGACTGTCCATAGAATCCTTAACGGAGGTTCCTATGTGTGCGCTGGATCGTAGAGAAAGGCCACTTAACAGTCAATCTGTAAATAAATACATCCTTAACGTTCAGAATATCTACAGAAATTCTCCCGTTCCGGTTTGTGTCCGTAACAACAACCGGAAAATCCTTTATGCCAATGGGGCTTTTATTGAACTCTTTTCCAGAGAAGATAAACCCTTATCCGGAGAGAGTTATATACGTCTGCAGGTTGAAATTTTTCTTTCATCACTTGAACTGGAATGCCAGACTCTTGGACATGGCTCTGCATTTTGTCGTCGTTTTAATTTTCATGGCGAAATCTATCAGATAAGGATGGAGAATGTTTCTTTTTATAATGACGAATCTGTTGTTTTATGGCAAATTAATCCGTTTCCTGATTATCCATTTTTTGCGTTAAATCAGAGTGGAAGTAATACAAATACTTCTGATAAATTAACGATATGGAATGATCTTTCTCCAGGGACATTGGTTGTTTTCTCTTTTTATATGCTGGGTGTTGGTCACGCAACAATTGCCAGAGAGTTGGGTATTACAGACAGAGCATCTGAGGATCGAATTAAACCAGTTAAACGGAAAATAAAAGGATTTTTTGAACACTTTGATTTATTCAGAGTGTCATGTATCTATAAAGGAGAAATAGATTCGCTATTAAGTATAATTCGTGAATTTTATGGTGTTAAGTAAATGTTAAATAAGGCACGCCAATTTTGGCGTGTTTTTTTTCGTCGGTTTCTGTGCAATCATGATTTTATTAGTCGGGAAACAGAGGTGAATTGAGTGAGGAGGCGTAACGCGAGAGGCGGGATAAGCAGAACAGTTTCAGTGTATCTCGATGAAGATACAAATAACCGACTTATTCGGGCCAAAGATCGTAGCGGTAGAAGTAAAACTATAGAGGTTCAGATCCGTCTCAGAGATCATCTGAAACGGTTTCCTGATTTCTATAATGAAGAAATATTCAGGGAGGTGATCGAAGAGAACGAGTCAACATTTAAAGAACTTTAGTTTTCATCTGTCAATATTAATCAGAGGAATCATATGAATACTGTTTTAAGTGTTCAGGGTGCTTCTGCGCCCGTTGAAAATAAATCGTTTTTTTCTAAATTCACTCGTCTGAATATGCTTCGCCTGGTTCGTGCAGTGATCCCGGTTGCTGTTCTGATGATGTTGTTCCCTGAGTTAGCTATGGCTGCTGGTAAAGGCGACCTGATGGCTAAAGGTAACGATACGGTTAAGGCGACCTTCGGTAAGGACTCCAGTATCGTTAAATGGGTTGTTCTGGCTGAGGTGCTGGTCGGTGCGGTCATGTACATGATGACCAAAAACGTCAAGTTCCTGGTCGGCTTTGCCATCATCTCTGTATTTATTGCTGTGGGTATGAGCGTCGTTGGCCTCTGACAGGAAATAAAACGATGTCGGGAGACGAGAATAAACTTAAGAAATATCGTTTCCCGGAAACACTGACCAACCAGAGCCGCTGGTTTGGCCTGCCACTGGATGAACTGATCCCCGCAGCAATCTGTGTTGGCTGGGGTATCACAACATCGAAATATCTGTTCGGTATTGGTGCAGCGGTTCTGGTTTATTTCGGGATTAAAAAACTGAAAAAAGGGCGGGGCAGTTCCTGGTTACGTGACCTGATTTACTGGTATATGCCAACAGCCCTGCTGCGCGGTATTTTTCATAATGTTCCCGATTCGTGTTTCCGGCAGTGGATTAAATAGAACTGATACCAGGATTGTTATATGGAACACGGTGCCCGTTTAAGTACCAGTCGTGTAATGGCCATCGCCTTTATATTTATGTCAGTGCTTATTGTTCTCAGCCTCTCTGTTAACCTCATTCAGGGGGTGAATAACTACCGTCTTCAGAATGAGCAACGCACTGCCGTGACCCCAATGGGATTTAATGTGCCCTTTGCCGTGTCACAGAACAGTGCCGATGCCTCTTATTTGCAGCAGATGGCGCTGTCATTTATTGCCCTCCGTCTGAATGTTTCATCAGAAACCGTCGATGCCTCACATCAGGCGCTTCTGCAATATATCCGCCCGGGCGCACAGAACCAGATGAAAGTTATTCTGGCTGAAGAAGCGAAGCGTATTAAAAACGATAACGTGAACTCAGCCTTTTTCCAGACCAGTGTTCGTGTCTGGCCTCAGTATGGCCGTGTGGAAATTCGAGGTGTGCTTAAAACCTGGATTGGTGATTCAAAACCTTTCACTGATATCAAACATTACATCCTTATTCTGAAGCGGGAAAACGGGGTGACCTGGCTGGATAATTTCGGGGAAACAGACGATGAGAAAAAATAATACGGCAATAATATTCGGCAGCCTGTTTTTTTCCTGCAGCGTGATGGCCGCAAACGGTACGCTGGCCCCCACCGTGGTGCCAATGGTGAACGGTGGTCAGGCCAGTATTGCCATCAGCAATACCAGCCCGAATCTGTTTACCGTTCCCGGTGACCGGATTATCGCCGTGAACAGTCTGGATGGTGCCCTGACCAATAATGAGCAGACCGCCTCCGGCGGTGTGGTGGTTGCCACCGTCAACAAAAAGCCCTTTACGTTCATTCTGGAAACAGAACGTGGTCTGAATCTTTCCATTCAGGCCGTTCCCCGTGAAGGCGCGGGGCGTACCATTCAGCTGGTCAGTGACCTGCGCGGAACCGGAGAAGAAGCCGGTGCGTGGGAAACGTCCACGCCTTACGAATCCCTGCTTGTGACCATCAGCCAGGCCGTCCGTGGCGGAAAATTACCCGCAGGCTGGTATCAGGTCCCAGTGACAAAGGAAACCCTGCAGGCCCCGGCGGGGCTGTCTTCAGTGGCAGATGCCGTATGGACGGGGAATCACCTGAAGATGGTCCGCTTTGCCGTGGAAAATAAAACGCTGTCTGCCCTGAATATCCGGGAAAGTGACTTCTGGCAGCCGGGAACCCGTGCCGTGATGTTCAGCCAGCCTGCCAGCCAGTTACTGGCAGGTGCGCGCATGGATGTGTATGTCATCCGTGACGGGGAGGGCAACTGATGGCCAGTATCAATACCATTGTGAAACGCAAGCAGTACCTGTGGCTGGGGATTGTGGTTGTCGGTACAGCCTCCGCGATTGGTGGGGCACTGTATCTGTCTGATGTGGACATGTCCGGTAACGGTGAAACCGTGGCTGAACAGGAGCCTGTGCCGGATATGACCGGTGTGGTGGATACGACCTTTGATGACAAGGTGCGTCAGCATGCCACCACCGAGATGCAGGTGACGGCAGCGCAGATGCAGAAGCAGTATGAGGAAATCCGTCGTGAGCTGAATGTTCTGAACAAACAGCGCGGTGATGACCAGCGTCGTATTGAAAAGTTGGGACAGGACAATGCCGCCCTGGCAGAGCAGGTAAAAGCCCTGGGTGCTAATCCCGTCACGGCGACCGGTGAGCCTGTACCGCAGATGCCTGCCTCACCGCCCGGCCCGGAAGGCGAACCACAGCCAGGAAACACCCCCGTATCCTTCCCGCCGCAGGGCAGCGTTGCTGTTCCACCGCCGACGGCGTTTTATCCCGGGAATGGTGTCACGCCACCACCACAGGTGACGTACCAGTCTGTGCCGGTGCCTAACCGGATACAGCGTAAGGTGTTTACCCGTAATGAGGGAAAACAGGGACCATCACTGCCGTACATTCCGTCAGGAAGTTTTGCGAAAGCCATGCTGATTGAAGGGGCGGATGCCAATGCCTCTGTCACCGGTAATGAATCCACGGTGCCGATGCAGCTGCGTATCACCGGCCTGGTGGAAATGCCGAACAGCAAGACGTATGACGCAACGGGATGTTTTGTGGGTCTGGAAGCCTGGGGGGATGTGTCCAGTGAGCGTGCCATTGTACGCACCCGCAATATCAGTTGCCTGAAGGACGGCAAAACTATTGATATGCCGATTAAGGGGCATGTCAGCTTCCGGGGTAAAAACGGTATCAAGGGCGAAGTGGTGATGCGTAACGGCAAAATCCTCGGCTGGGCATGGGGCGCGGGATTTGTTGACGGTATCGGTCAGGGAATGGAGCGCGCCTCCCAGCCGGCTGTCGGGCTGGGTGCCACAGCCGCTTACGGGGCTGGTGATGTCCTGAAAATGGGTATCGGTGGCGGCGCATCGAAAGCCGCACAGACGCTCAGTGACTACTACATCAAACGTGCCGAACAGTATCACCCGGTGATACCGATTGGTGCGGGCAACGAAGTGACCGTGGTGTTCCAGGACGGCTTCCAGCTGAAAACCGTGGAAGAGATGGCGCTGGAACGCACGCAGAGCAGAGCGGAAGAAGACAATCCGGAAAGTCCGGTTCCTGTTCCGCCATCAGCTGAAAGTCATCTTAACGGCTTTAATACTGACCAGATGCTGAAGCAGCTGGGCAACCTGAATCCGCAGCAGTTTATGTCCGGCAGCCAGGGAGGAGGCAACGATGGCAAATAATATGTCGTCCCGTCAGGCGTGCCATGCCGCCCGGTATGTTGTCGCCCGGGTTCTGCGAGGACTGTTCTGGTGTCTGAAGTACACCGTCATTCTGCCACTGGCCACAATGGCCCTGATGGCTCTGTTTGTTTTATGGAAGGACAACACCACGCCGGGGAAATTACTGGTTAAGGAGATTAACTTCGTAAGACAAACAGCACCTGCCGGACAGTTCCCGGTCAGTGAATGCTGGTTTTCTTCCTCTGATTCTTCAGGCAGATCAGAAATACAGGATATCTGCCATTACCGCGCGGCTGATGCTGCAGATTATGTCAGGGAGACTGACCGGTCACTGATGCAACTGGTCACCGCATTCTGGGCAACACTGGCACTGATGTATGTCTCGCTGGCAGCGATCACCGGGAAATATCCGGTGCGACCCGGAAAAATGAAATGTGTCCGGGTGGGAACCGCAGATGAACATCTGAAGGAAGTTTATACGGAAGATACTTCTCTGTCGGAAAAAATCAGGAAATGCCATGTTTATTTCCCTGATGACCGAACAAACAGAAGCAACGGAGATAAAAATGAACATGCGTAATATTAATGTTATTACAGCCCGCGTTGTGCCGGATAAAAACGTATCAGATGATTTTATGCATGCTGTTCTCAGTAACTGCACCACAAAAATAGTTCTTCCTGCTCCGAAGGTGTTCAGTTCTGAATCATTGCCGCACAATTTTAATATGGCTGCTGTCGGTGTGATGAAGAAGGGAATGTTGATGAGCTTATTTTCTTCTCCGGGGCATATTGTGGTTGCCGGACAATCCGGTGGCGGAAAATCTGTTCCGGCGAAAGAACTAATCGACAGAATTATTCAGAAATATAAGGAACCCTTCGATGAATAATCTGGTTTCTGATGGCAGCGTCAAAAAAATAAATTATCCGGTTCTGTATGAGTCCGGAATAACACCTCCGTTATGTGAAGTCAGTGCACCAGAACCTGATGCGGGTGGAAAACGCATTGTGGCATATGTTTATAAATCATCACGGAATACGGTTTTTGAAAATCCTGACATTGTAAAAACCTGTACGGTCAGGGATTTGAAGAATGATTTTATGAACTGCGATGAGAAAGGTGAGGGACAATGAAACAGATTTCTTTATTTATTCCTCTGCTGGGGACCTTATTACTTTCCGGCTGTGCCGGAACCAGTACGGAATTTGAGTGTAACGCCACCACATCCGATACCTGTATGACGATGGAGCAGGCCAATGAGAAGGCCAAAAAACTGGAGCGGTCCTCAGAAGCAAAGCCGGTTGCGGCATCACTGCCGCGCCTGGCTGAAGGGAACTTCCGGACAATGCCGGTGCAGACCGTCACCGCGACCACTCCGTCCGGCAGCAGACCTGCGGTGACAGCACATCCGGAGCAGAAACTGCTGGCACCTCGCCCGCTGTTTACCGCTGCCCGGGAAGTGAAAACGGTTGTTCCGGTCAGTTCAGTTACGCCGGTAACACCTCCTCGTCCGCTAAGAACGGGTGAGCAGACGGCAGCATTATGGATAGCGCCTTATATTGATAACCAGGATGTTTATCATCAGCCATCCAGCGTGTTTTTTGTTATTAAACCGTCTGCGTGGGGAAAACCACGTATTAATTAACTGGCCCTGAAGTTGTATATCAGCCGGCAATGCCGGCGGGCTTTCTGTATTCAAAATCTGCCTGTAAAACGAGTGCCCTGTGCGTGAAAAGGGATGGGCGGTAGCGTGTCAGAACATGTCGGGAGGAATATTCCGTGAGTGATGAAGCCGATGAAGCATATTCAGTGACAGAACAACTGACCATGACAGGAATAAACCGGATACGCCAGAAAATAAATGTTCATGGTATTCCTGTTTATCTCTGTGAAGCATGCGGAAATCCTATTCCGGAAGCCCGGCGGAAAATATTTCCCGGTGTGACGTTGTGCGTTGAATGTCAGGCGTATCAGGAAAGGCAGAGGAAACACTATGCATAAATCAGAAAATGAAAAAATAGATTTTATTCTGGATGAGCATGAGCGGATATTCAGAAAACAGGGTTCTTTGTGTATGGCACTGGGTAAGGGCTTTTTAGTTATAGCTATTCTTTGTGGTGTTGCCACATTCTGTGTTTCTGGCCTGTATCTGAAATCCCTGTGCCTGTCCGTTGCCTGCTGTTGTGGGGTATTCAGCCGTATTTTTAATTATTACAGCGTACCGGAGGAATCACGCAGGGTACTCAGTCGTCAGGAATTGCTCTGGCTTATGAGTCTGACTGAAGACTGTCCGGATATGCACCAGGAACTGCTTAACTGCCTGCTGTCCGGTAAAAAACTGACCGGTCTGGACAAGAGGGAAATCAGGAGTCTCTGGTGGGAAAAGATGGATGCAATGCAGGAGTCTGCCACCCGTCAGCGTGAACAGGATACTATTCGGAAGTTTACTGAAGGGAATAAATCCGAATGAGAATCTGCAGTGTTTTATGACCTCATAAGTTAACTGAAAGGATATTCAGTGATTAATATATAAGCGGAGGTAATAAAGAATGCATACCTTTATTTTTCTTGTGCTGATAAAAAATATTAACGGTGGCGGAAGCTGGAATGTTACCCCATGCCAAATACGGATGTATGCGTGCAGGTTCTTCGGACAATCGAAGCACACGGAGGCAGGGGCTTTGGAAATACAGGGGAGTGTATTGAAGTTAAAGCAAATGAACCTTTGAACAGCGTGATGGAAACACTAAATGGTGGTGGGCAATGAGTGCTTACTGCTTCGGAGGAAAATGAAATGAAGTCGATATATTTAAAATCTGTTCTGGCTTTTATATTTGTTGGCGTTATGGCTATGATTGTATGTATTCCTTTTTACATCGTTTACCTTGCGCAACAACCTGCAACACCAGAACAACTGACAGAGATTTTACAGGAAACTCCCTGTGCAGCAGAAGCATTTCAGGAGACACTTAATTATCAGTCTGAACCTTTAACACTTGGTAAGGCAAATAAAATCGCATCAGAATGCAGAAAAAGAAACGAAATGGCAGAGGTGAAACGGGTAAGAGAAAATGAGCGCAATAAGATTCGCGAAAAACAAATTCAGGCATTAAATGATGCTCATTCAGTAAAGGAACGTTAATCCTGGTTTCCTGTTAAAAGCCTCCATCTCTTATTTGTGCTGTGGTTTCAGGAATGGCACTGCGTGATATATCCACGGCCACAGACTGATATTTTCCTTTTTTAAACGCACTAAGGAATACTCATATGAGTAATAACCCACTTGAGGCCGTCACTCAGGCGGTTAACTCCCTCGTCACAGCACTGAAACTGCCTGACGAATCCGCAAAGGCCAATGAAGTTCTGGGCGAAATGAGCTTCCCGCAGTTCAGCCGTCTGCTGCCGTACCGTGATTACAACCAGGAGTCCGGCCTGTTCATGAATGACACCACGATGGGCTTTATGCTGGAAGCCATCCCCATCAATGGGGCGAATGAGTCCATTGTGGAGGCGCTCGACCACATGCTGCGCACCAAACTGCCGCGCGGGGTGCCGTTCTGCATCCATCTGATGTCCAGCCAGCTGGTTGGTGACAGAATTGAATACGGGCTGCGTGAGTTCTCCTGGTCAGGTGAACAGGCTGAACGGTTTAACGCCATTACCCGGGCCTATTATATGAACGCGGCAGCGACACAGTTTCCGCTGCCGGAGGGGATGAATCTGCCCCTGACCCTGCGGCATTACCGGGTATTCTTCTCGTACTGTTCTCCCTCAAAGAAAAAAAGCCGGGCCGACATTCTGGAAATGGAAAACCTGGTGAAAATCATCCGGGCGTCGTTACAGGGGGCCAGTATCGCCACACAGACGGTGGATGCACAGGCCTTTATCGATATTGTCGGGGAGATGATTAATCATAACCCGGACTCCCTGTACCCGAAAAGACGTCAGCTGGACCCGTATTCTGATCTGAATTATCAGTGTGTGGAGGACAGTTTTGACCTGAAAGTCCGGGCTGATTACCTGACGCTGGGCCTGCGTGAGAACGGCAGGAACAGCACGGCCCGTATCCTGAATTTCCATCTGGCCCGTAACCCAGAAATCGCCTTCCTGTGGAATATGGCCGACAACTACAGCAACCTGCTGAACCCGGAACTGTCCATCTCCTGTCCGTTCATCCTGACGCTGACTCTGGTGGTGGAAGACCAGGTGAAAACCCACAGCGAAGCCAACCTGAAGTACATGGACCTGGAGAAAAAGTCGAAGACCTCCTATGCCAAATGGTTTCCGTCCGTGGAGAAAGAGGCGAAGGAGTGGGGGGAACTGCGTCAGCGTCTGGGCTCCGGTCAGTCTTCTGTCGTGTCCTACTTCCTCAACATCACAGCATTCTGCAAGGACAACAATGAAACGGCGCTGGAAGTGGAGCAGGACATCCTGAACAGCTTCCGTAAAAACGGTTTTGAGCTGATTTCACCGCGCTTTAACCACATGCGCAATTTCCTGACCTGCCTGCCCTTTATGGCCGGGAAAGGGTTGTTTAAACAGCTGAAAGAGGCCGGAGTGGTTCAGCGCGCAGAGAGCTTTAATGTTGCCAACCTGATGCCGTTAGTGGCGGATAACCCCCTGACACCGGCAGGTCTGCTGGCACCCACCTACCGTAACCAGCTGGCGTTTATCGATATTTTCTTCCGGGGGATGAATAACACCAACTACAACATGGCGGTCTGTGGCACCTCCGGGGCCGGTAAAACCGGGCTGATACAGCCACTTATCCGCAGCGTGCTGGACTCCGGGGGTTTTGCCGTGGTGTTCGACATGGGGGATGGCTATAAGTCCCTGTGTGAGAACATGGGCGGCGTATATCTGGACGGTGAAACCCTGCGTTTTAACCCGTTTGCGAACATCACCGATATTGACCAGTCAGCGGAGCGTGTCCGCGACCAGTTGTCGGTGATGGCCAGCCCCAACGGTAACCTGGATGAAGTGCATGAAGGTCTGCTGCTGCAGGCGGTCAGGGCCTCCTGGCTGGCCAAAGAGAACAGGGCACGTATTGATGACGTGGTGGATTTCCTGAAAAACGCCAGTGACAGCGAGCAGTATGCCGGGTCACCGACCATCCGCAGCCGTCTGGACGAAATGATTGTGCTGCTTGACCAGTACACTGCCAACGGCACTTACGGCCAGTATTTTAACTCCGATGAGCCGTCCCTGCGGGATGATGCGAAAATGGTGGTGCTGGAGCTGGGCGGACTGGAAGACCGTCCGTCACTGCTGGTTGCGGTGATGTTCTCCCTGATTATCTACATCGAGAACAGGATGTACCGCACGCCGCGTAACCTCAAGAAACTGAACGTTATTGATGAAGGCTGGCGTCTGCTGGACTTCAAAAATCGCAAGGTCGGTGAGTTTATTGAGAAAGGTTACCGTACCGCCCGCCGTCATACCGGTGCCTATATCACCATCACACAGAACATCGTCGACTTTGACTCTGACAAGGCCTCCAGTGCGGCCCGTGCGGCATGGGGTAACTCCTCCTACAAAATTATCCTCAAACAGAGTGCGAAGGAGTTCGCAAAATACAACCAGCTGTATCCGGACCAGTTCCAGCCACTGCAGCGCGACATGATTGGTAAGTTTGGTGCGGCCAGAGACCAGTGGTTCAGTTCCTTCCTGCTGCAGGTGGAAAACCATTCCTCCTGGCACCGTCTGTTTGTGGACCCGTTAAGCCGCGCCATGTACAGCTCTGACGGCCCGGATTTTGAGTTTGTGCAGCAGAAACGTAAAGAGGGGCTGAGTATTCATGAGGCGGTGTGGCAGCTGGCGTGGAAGAAGTCAGGGCCGGAGATGGCTTCGCTGGAAGCCTGGCTGGAAGAACATGAGAAATACAGGAGTGTTGCATGACCACAACGCAAAAAACGACGGATGTTACAGCCCCCCGACGCAGCCACTGGTGGTGGACGGTGCCGGGATGCCTGGCAATGGTGTTACTGAACGCAGCCGTCAGTTACGGCATTGTCAGACTGAACGCACCGGTGACTGCCGCCTTCAACATGAAACAGACCGTGGATGCGTTTTTTGACAGCGCCAGTCAGAAACAACTGTCAGAAGCACAGTCAAAAGCCCTTTCAGCGCGTTTTAACACGGCACTGGAAGCCAGCCTGCAGGCGTGGCAGCAGAAACACCACGCGGTCATTCTGGTGTCGCCTGCCGTGGTACAGGGGGCTCCGGATATCACCCGGGAAATCCAGCAGGATATTGCCCGGCGAATGAGAGCGGAACCATGAGATGCCGGGGGCTGATTGCCCTGCTGATATGGGGGCAGAGTGTGGTCGCCGCCGATCTTGGCACCTGGGGCGATCTGTGGCCGGTAAAGGAGCCGGACATGCTGACGGTGATCATGCAGCGCCTGACGGCGCTGGAGCAGTCCGGTGAGATGGGCCGGAAAATGGATGCCTTTAAGGAGCGGGTGATCCGTAACAGTCTGCGACCCCCTGCCGTACCCGGTATCGGACGCACGGAGAAATACAGCAGCCGGTTGTTTGACCCGTCCGTCAGACTGGCTGCGGATATCCGGGATAACGAAGGGCGGGTGTTTGCCCGTCAGGGTGAAGTGATGAATCCGCTGCAGTATGTGCCTTTTAACCAGACGCTGTATTTCATCAATGGCGATGATCCGGCGCAGGTGGCCTGGATGAAACGCCAGACGCCGCCCACACTGGAGAGCAAAATTATCCTCGTGCAGGGCAGTATCCCGGAGATGCAGAAGTCTCTGGACAGCCGTGTTTACTTTGACCAGAACGGTGTGCTCTGCCAGCGCCTCGGCATTGATCAGGTCCCGGCAAGGGTGAGCGCCGTTCCCGGCGATCGTTTCCTGAAGGTGGAATTTATTCCGGCAGAGGAGGGCAGAAAATGAAGCGAAGCCTGTGGCTGCTGATGTTATTCCTTCTCGCCGGTCATGTCCCTGCGGCATCTGCGGATTCTGCCTGTGAGGGGCGTTTTGTAAACCCGATCACGGATATCTGCTGGAGCTGTATTTTCCCGCTCTCGCTGGGCAGTATCAAAGTCAGTCAGGGTAAGGTCCCCGACACGGCGAACCCGTCGATGCCCATTCAGATTTGTCCGGCACCGCCGCCGCTGTTCAGGCGTATCGGGCTGGCCATTGGTTACTGGGAGCCGATGGCGCTGACGGACGTCACCCGGTCACCGGGATGCATGGTGAACCTGGGCTTCAGCCTGCCGGCTTTTGGTAAAACGGCACAGGGAACGGCGAAAAAGGATGAGAAGCAGGTGAACGGGGCGTTCTATCACGTTCACTGGTACAAATACCCGCTGACGTACTGGCTTAACATCATCACATCGCTGGGCTGTCTGGAAGGTGGTGACCTGGATATCGCTTATCTTTCTGAAATTGACCCCACCTGGACGGACAGCAGCCTGACCACCATTCTCAATCCGGAAGCTGTCATCTTTGCCAATCCGATAGCACAGGGGGCCTGTGCAGCAGATGCCATTGCCAGCGCCTTTAATATGCCTCTCGATGTTCTGTTCTGGTGTGCCGGTTCGCAGGGAAGTATGTACCCGTTCAATGGCTGGGTGAGTAATGAGTCCAGTCCGTTGCAGTCCTCCCTGCTGGTCAGTGAACGCATGGCGTTCAAACTACACCGTCAGGGCATGATTATGGAAACCATCGGGAAAAATAACGCCGTCTGTAATGAATATCCGTCCCCAATCCTGCCTAAAGAACGCTGGCGTTATCAGATGGTGAATATGTATCCGGACAGCGGACAGTGCCATCCGTTCGGGCGCAGTGTGATGCGCTGGGAGACGGGAAAAAATCCGCCCAACACAAAGAAAAACTTCGGCTACCTGATGTGGCGTAAACGTAACTGTGTATTCCTGTAAATCATTTTAATGAATAAGAGGAAATGAAAATGGCAACAATGGACAGTAAATATATTCAGCACCTCAGGAAAATAAGTGCTGTACTGCTCAGGCTGATAAGCAGAACATTAAAATTATTTCCTTTTGGTCTTGTAATAGTGCCCGTTATATTATTTTATTTTGCACCTGACAGTTTTCTCGCTGAAATTATTCATGAATGGAAGAACGCAGATATATCAGAACAAGTGACACTTGTCAGATTATATCTGAAGGTGACATTTACATGTGCGTTTGTGGCTGTTTTTCTCAATTATCTTTTTTCTGATGAGTTCATACCTGTAAATAGCAGATAGTGAGAAATATCATGGACCGGAAAATATTTGCACTTTTTGCTCTGACAGCAGGGATGCATCTTGCTGTTCATGCTTCAGAAAATGTGAACACAACTGAAAACCGCCAGTTCCTGAAGCAGCAGGAAAATTTAAGCAGACAACTGCGAGAGAAACCTGACCATCAGCTGAAAGCCTGGGCGGAGAAACAGGTGCTGGAAAACCCCCTTCAGCGTTCAGATAACCATTTTCTGGATGAGCTGGTTCGTAAACAGCAGGCTTCGCAGGACGGGAAACCCCGGCAGGGTGCCCTGTATTTTGTGTCGTTTTCCATTCCCGAAGAGGGGCTGAAACGGATGCTGGGCGAAACCCGGCACTACGGTATTCCGGCCACACTGCGGGGCATGGTGAACAATGACCTGAAGACCACCGCTGAAGCCGTGCTGTCCCTGGTGAAAGACGGCGCGACTGATGGTGTTCAGATCGACCCGACGCTGTTTTCACAGTACGGCATTCGCAGTGTACCGGCACTGGTGGTGTTCTGCAGTCAGGGATACGACATCATCCGGGGAAACCTGCGGGTCGGCCAGGCGCTGGAGAAAGTGGCCGCCACGGGTGACTGCCGGCAGGTGGCTCATGATTTACTGGCAGGGAAAGGAGATTCCGGGAAATGAAACGTATTTTACCTCTGATACTGGCTCTGGTTGCCGGCATGGCACAGGCTGACAGCAACAGTGATTACCGGGCCGGTTCTGATTTTGCCCGTCAGATTCAGGGGCAGGGTACAGGCAGTATTCAGGGCTTTAAGCCACAGGAGAGTATCCCCGGCTATAACGCGAATCCGGACGAGACAAAATATTACGGTGGCGTGACTGCCGGCGGGGATGGCGGCCTGAAAAATGACGGCACCACGGAATGGGCGACCGGTGAAACCGGAAAAACCATCACAGAGTCCTTCATGAACAAGCCGAAAGACATTCTGTCACCGGATGCACCGTTCATTCAGACCGGCAGGGATGTGGTGAACCGGGCTGACAGCATTGTGGGAAATACCGGACAGCAGTGCAGTGCGCAGGAGATAAACCGCAGTGAATTCACAAACTATACCTGTGAGCGGGACACGATGGTGGAGGAGTACTGCACACGGACTGCCAGTATCACCGGGGACTGGAAATACACGGATGAATATCGTGAGGTGACGATACCGCACTCACAGTTCCGGTTCAGTATGAACGGTCTGAAACTGGTGTTCAGTGTCACGGCTCCGGTAACCGGTACAGTGGAAAGTGCATCATTGTCTGTATACGCCGCTTTTTTCTTCCTGAACTCCCGTTATACCTTCATGAATACAACCTTTAATGTCGGCCTGGCAAACGGGCAGTCGGATACTTACCCCCTGTCCGGGGCGACAGGTTTGCAGGTGACACAGGGGCAGGTTCTGACCGGTAGTGGCTGTACTGCTAACGGTAATTGCCTCCCGCACGGGAATGGTGACAGGAAAGTCTATGAATCGCTTGTCAGTGGTGCTTCCACCTTTACGCTGAAACTCAGGATGAAGGTCCGTGATAAAGAATGGGTTCCCCGGGTGGAGTGGGTGGAGAGTTGTCCGTTTAATAAAGCGGATGGCGTGCTGACAGGCACTGAGTGTTCAGAGCCGGGTGGTACGAAAACCGGAGTGATGGAAGGTAAACCCTGGAACATCACACAGGCATGCTGGGCATACCGGGATAAATATGTCACTCAGTCCGCAGATCACGGCACCTGTCAGAAATATGTCGATAATCCGGCCTGTACGCTGGCCTCACGTCAGTGCGCGTTTTATTCCGATGAGGGAACCTGTCTGCATGAGTACGCCACGTACTCCTGCGAGTCAAAAACATCAGGAAAAGTGATGGTCTGTGGTGGTGATGTCTTCTGCCTTGACGGTGAATGCGATAAGGCACAGAGCGGAAAAAGCAGTGATTTTGGTGAAGCAGTATCACAGCTGGCTGCGCTTGCCGCCGCAGGTAAGGATGTTGCCGCCCTGAATGGTGTGGATGTCAGGGCTTTCACGGGTGAGGCGAAATTCTGCCGTAAGGCCGCAGCCGGCTTCAGTAACTGCTGTAAGGATGGCGGCTGGGGTCAGGATGTGGGGCTGGCGAAGTGTAACAGTGAAGAAAAGGCGCTGGGAAAGGCAAAGGACAATAAACTGACGGTGAGTGTGGGTGAGTTCTGTTCGAAAAAGGTGCTGGGGGTCTGTCTGCAGAAAAAACGCAGCTACTGTCAGTTTGATTCGAAGCTGGCGCAGATAGTTCAGCAGCAGGGGCGTAACGGGCAGTTGCGTATCGGGTTTGGCAGTGCGAAGCATCCTGACTGTCGGGGGATTACGGTTGATGAGCTGCAGAAAATTCAGTTCGACAGACTGGATTTCACTAACTTCTACGAAGACCTGATGAATAACCAGAAAATCCCGGACAGTGGCGTTCTGACGCAGAAAGTGAAAGAGCAGATTGCTGACCAGCTGAAACAGGCAGGACAGTAAGGTATGGAAAATAACCGGGGGAAATGATGAAAGTCATATTCACGTCGAACCGTTTTATTGATTTTCTTATCCGGCTTTTGATTACAGCGATTGTCATTTCCCCGGTAATTATCTGGTCGTGGGATACGGTAAAAGAAACCACTGCAGGTGAGATGCTTGCTGCTTGTTTTGTTATTTTTTACTCCGGTGTGCTCCTGTTTATTCTGTATTTTTGTTTTTCTGCCCTGACTGGCCTGCAGAAAGATGATGAAAGAAAAAATGATGAAAGGAATGAAGATGAATAAAGCATTACTGCCACTGTTACTCTGCTGCTTTATTTTTCCGGCGTCAGGGAAAGATGCAGGCTGGCAGTGGTATAACGAGAAAATAAATCCGAAGGAAAAAGAAAATAAACCTGTACCTGCAGCCCCCCGTCAGGAGCCGGATATTATGCAGAAACTGGCCGCGCTGCAGACGGCAACAAAGCGGGCGCTGTACGAAGCCATTCTGTATCCCGGCGTGGATAATTTTGTGAAATATTTCCGGCTGCAGAATTACTGGACTCAGCAGGCCGGGCTTTTCACCATGAGCGCCAGAAAGGCCATGCTGGCACATCCTGAACTGGACTATAACCTGCAGTACAGCCATTACAACGGCACGGTACGGAACCAGCTGGCAGCAGACCAGGCGCAGCAGCGACAGGCCATTGCGAAACTGGCTGAACACTACGGCATCATGTTCTTTTACCGGGGGCAGGACCCCATCGACGGGCAACTGGCGCAGGTCATTAATGGCTTCAGGGATACCTATGGTCTGAGTGTTATTCCCGTTTCCGTGGATGGCGTGATTAATCCGCTGTTGCCGGATTCCCGGACTGACCAGGGGCAGGCGCAGCGCCTCGGTGTGAAATATTTCCCGGCCATGATGCTGGTTGACCCGAAACAGGGCAGTGTTCGCCCGTTATCATACGGCTTTATTTCACAGGACGACCTGGCAAAACAGTTCCTGAACGTTTCTGAAGATTTTAAACCGAATTTTTAACCAAAGGTTATATATGCATACAGGGGATTTGTGTTTTTTTACAGGTGCCAGCCTGTTTATCGTGGGGGTTGTTGGTTATTTCTTTACAGGACCAAATAATAAAGGAGTTTATCTGCTGAGCTCGTTTGTCTTCTTTGTAGTAAATGTCATAAGTGTATGTATGCTGCCAGATAATTTCTTGTTTCTTTGTGGTGCGGTTATGAATCAGTGTGCCGTACCGGTTGTTTCAATGGCAGTCAGTACCATACCGGTTATCACGAAGTTTGACAGTTTCAGAAGGATGTTTGTTTGTATTATGTTGTCAGCCATATGGTCTGGAGTGATGTGGTTTTTTATTATTTCATTAGTGAAATGACTGGTGCTAATTTGTCATAAATGCCAAATCCAATAGTGAGGTTGATTACCACAGACCAGAGGATAAACCAGACTGCTATCCAGTGACTTCTGAATAACTCACAAAAATAAACATAGATGATTAGAAATAGCTATATCACAACAGCGATAATCGCTATAAATAACAGTATCGTCACAAATAAATCAGCAAAGGTTTTAATGGGGAGGGAGTGCAATAATGAATACACCAGTAAAGCAAAAGCCGCATTACCTGATAATGACTCTCTTATGATGTTTCTCACTATTTCCAGTTTTTCTTTAAAAGATAACTTTTTCATTTGTACCTCTGATTAATATCACACAAACGCGAATATTACAGACATGAATACTCTCATGTAAATAATAACCGGAGTTTAACATGATAAGTAAACGCAGATTCTCTTTACCCCGGCTTGATATTACGGGAATGTGGGTATTTTCCCTGGGTGTCTGGTTTCATATCGTCGCCCGTCTTGTTTACAGCAAACCCTGGATGGCTTTTTTTCTGGCGGAGTTGATTGCAGCCATCCTTGTGCTGTTCGGCGCATACCAGGTGCTGGATGCATGGATTGCACGTGTCAGCCTGGAAGAGCGTGAGGCACTGGAAGCCAGGCAACAGGCCATGATGGAAGGGCAGCAGGAGGGCGGACATGTCTCTCACTAAATTACTGCCGGTCATTTTGTTGATGATGGCCACAGGTGTGCAGGCCTCCACCCGGGATGAAATTGAACGACTCTGGAATCCGCAGGGTATGGCCGTGCAGCCTGCACAACCGGCAGCAGACACATCAGCCAGAACAGAAAAGCCGGCTCCCCGCTGGTTCCGCCTCAGCAACGGCAGGCAGGTTAACCTGGCCGACTGGAAGGTGGTGCTGTTTATGCAGGGGCATTGCCCTTACTGTCACCAGTTTGACCCGGTACTGAAGCAGCTGGCACAGCAGTACGGCTTTTCCGTTTTTCCCTACACCCTGGATGGTCAGGGGGATACTGCCTTTCCGGAAGCATTACCGGTGCCACCGGACGTGATGCAGACCTTCTTCCCGAATATCCCGGTGGCCACACCGACCACCTTCCTGGTCAACGTCAACACACTTGAGGCATTACCGCTTTTGCAGGGGGCAACGGATGCCGCCAGTTTTATGGCGCGGATGGATACCGTTCTGCAGATGTACGGAGAGGAAAAAGGTGCGAAATAAGCAGGTGGTGTTACTCATTGCCGGAATATCCGGCATCGCGACGGGAATAATCGTCAGCCTGAATATCCCCTTTATCCGTCAGGGGCTTTTTTATCCCGCCAGCCCTGTGGAAATTGTCGTTTCGCTGTGTCTTACCTTTTCTGTTTCTGTTGTGTTTTTTGTGGGGGCAATTGTGGGATGGATTTCGGTGTCTGAAATATATTACAGCCGCATGACCGGTCTGAATGAATCATCGGAAATATCAGAGGAAACTTATAATGAAAGAAAAAAGAAATGATGCGGAACTAAAAAACAGAAAAACTAAACGGGATTATGATTATGAACGCAGGGTTTCTGATATATATTTTGATCTGTTTTTTGTGTTCGTTGCTGCCGGAACTTTTTTATGGGTGATTATGCATAGTATTTTTGATGCCTGTATTGATTCGTGGAAAGCTGACCCGGAATTAAATAATTTTCGTTATATGTGGAACATCCTGATGTATGTCATTCCGTATACGTTATGGGCGTTTGCAGGTGGATTTCTTATCGTATACGTCAGGAACCCTTTAAATGAATTAATAAACGGGGGGATCAGAATATTCCGGCTGAAACGCCGTATGCGCCGGGAGAACAAATTAAGGGAGGGTGGCAATAATGCTTCGCATTAAACCGCTTCTGGTTCTTTGTGCCGCTTTACTGACGGTCACACCCGCAGCGTCAGCGGATGTGAACAGCGACATGAATCAGTTCTTTAATAAGCTGGGATTTGCTTCCAATACCACACAACCGGGCGTCTGGCAGGGGCAGGCCGCCGGGTATGCCTATGGTGGCTCCCTGTATGCCCGCACCCAGGTCAAAAATATCCAGCTGATTTCCATGACGCTGCCGGATATCAATGCCGGATGTGGCGGCATCGACGCCTATCTCGGCTCGTTCAGTTTTATTAATGGCGATCAGTTGCAGCGTTTTGTTAAGCAGATTATGAGCAACGCTGCCGGTTACTTTTTTGACCTTGCCCTGCAGGCAACGGTGCCGGAAATCAAAACCGCAAAAGACTTCCTGCAGAAAATGGCAAGCGACATTAACAGTATGAACCTCAGCTCCTGTCAGGTGGCGCAGGGGATTGTCGGAGGATTATTTCCTCAGACTCAGGTGTCACAGCAGAAGGTCTGTCAGGACATTGCCGGTGAGAGCAATATTTTTGCTGACTGGGCCGCGTCCCGTCAGGGCTGCACGGTCGGAGGACAGTCATCGTCTGTTCGTGACAAGGCCAGTGACAAAGATAAGGAACGGGTGCTGAAGAACATCAATATCATCTGGGACTCGCTGTCCAAAAACAGGATGCTTGATGGTAACAAAGAACTGAAAGAATTTATTATGACGCTCACCGGTACGCTGATTTTTGGGGAAGACAGCGAGATTACCCCCCTGCCGGCGCGTACCACTGACCGCGATATCCTCCGGGCGATTATGGAGGGGGGAACGGCAAAAGTTTATCACTGCAACGATTCGGACAAGTGTCTGAAGGTGGTGGCGGATGCAAATGTGACCATCGCCCGGGATAAAGCCCTGAAATCACAGATTACAAAACTGCTCACCAGTATTCAGAATAAAGCGGTGAGTGATACTCCACTGGATGACAGGGAAAAAGGCTTCATTTCCAGCACCACCGTCCCCGTCTTTAAATATCTTATTGACCCGCAGATGCTCGGTGTGTCCAGCAGCGTGGTTTACCAGCTGACGGACTATATCGGCTACGACATCATGCTCCAGTACATTCAGGAACTGCTTCAGCAGGCCCGGGCCATGATTGCCACCGGGAACTATCCACAGACCGTGCTGGACAGTGTGCTGGAGAATCTGAATCAGGCACAGCAACAGATTGCGGTTTTCCAGGGGCAGGTAAAGGTCCAGCAGGATGCATTGCTGGTTGTTGACCGTCAGATGAGCTATATGCGCCAGCAGCTGTCCGCCCGCATGCTCAGCCGTTACCAGAACAACTATCACTTCGGAGGGAGCACGCTGTGAATGAAGTCTATGTGATTGCCGGTGGTGAGTGGTTACGCAATAACCTGAACGCCATTGCCGCCTTTATGGGGACCCGGACGTGGGATTCCATCGAAAAAATTGCGCTCACATTGTCTGTTCTCGCGGTGGCCGTGATGTGGGTACAGCGGCACAACGTGATGGATTTGCTGGGCTGGGTGGCCGTGTTTGTGCTTATCAGCCTGCTGGTTAATGTCCGTACATCGGTGCAGATTATTGATAACAGTGACCTGGTCCAGGTTCACCGGGTGGATAATGTGCCGGTCGGACTGGCGATGCCACTTTCACTGACGACCCGTATCGGGCATGCAATGGTGGCAGGTTATGAGATGGTGTTCGCTCAGCCTGACAGCGCCACCTACAGCAAGACAGGCATGCTGTTCGGGGCGAACCTGATTGTGAAAAGCACCGATTTCCTGTCCCGGAATCCGGAAATCATCAATCTGTTTCAGGACTACGTCCAGAACTGCGTGCTGGGTGATATTTACCTGAACCACAAATACACGCTGGAAGACCTGATGGCCTCCGGTGACCCCTACACGCTGATTTTTTCCCGGCCCAGCCCGCTACGGGGCGTTTATGACAGCAATAATAATTTCATAACCTGTAAAGATGCGTCGGTCACGCTGAAAGACAGGCTGAATCTCGATACAAAGACGGGAGGCAAGACCTGGCATTATTATGTGCAGCAGATATTTGGCGGCAGACCGGACCCGGACCTGTTATTCAGGCAACTGGTGAGTGACAGTTACAGTTATTTCTACGGCTCCAGCCAGTCTGCCAGTCATATTATGCGCCAGAACGTCACCATGAATGCCCTGAAAGAGGGTATCACCAGTAATGCAGCCCGTAACGGTGATACCGCCAGCCTGGTCAGTCTGGCCACGACTTCGTCGATGGAGAAACAGCGTCTGGCACATGTCTCCATTGGTCATGTGCTGATGCGAAACCTGCCGATGGTGCAGACCATTCTGGTGGGCATTACCATTGGTATCTTCCCGCTCCTGGTACTGGCGGCTGTCTTCAACAGACTGACGCTGTCTGTTCTGAGAGGCTATGTGTTTGCTCTGATGTGGTTCCAGACCTGGCCGTTGCTGTATGCCATTCTGAACAGTGCCATGACATTCTATGCAAAGCAGAATGGTGCACCGGTCGTGCTCTCTGAACTCTCTCAGATACAGCTGAAATACTCCGACCTGGCGTCCACTGCCGGATATATATCTGTCATGATACCCCCGTTGTCATGGATGATGGTAAAAGGCCTTGGCGCAGGTTTTTCCAGCGTGTACAGCCATTTCGCTTCCTCTGCTATCAGCCCGACTGCCAGTGCGGCAGGTAGTGTGGTTGACGGTAATTACTCCTACGGCAACATGCAGACGGAAAACGTGAACGGCTTCAGCTGGAGCACCAACAGCACCACGTCGTTTGGTCAGATGATGTACCAGACCGGCAGTGGCGCAACTGCCACACAGACCCGTGACGGTAATATGGTGATGGATGCGAGCGGGGCGATGTCCCGGTTACCGGTCGGCATCAATGCAACGCGTCAGATTGCGGCGGCACAACAGGAAATGGCCCGGGAGGCGTCGAACAGAGCAGAAAGCGCCCTGCATGGGTTCAGCAGCAGTATTGCCAGTGCCTGGAACTCGCTCAGTCAGTTTGGTTCTAACCGGGGGAGCAGTGATTCTGTCACCGGTGGTGCTGACAGCACGATGAGCGCACAGGACTCCATGATGGCCAGCCGTATGCGCAGCGCAGTGGAAAGCTATGCGAAGGCGCATAATATCAGTAATGAGCAGGCGACAAGAGAACTGGCATCAAGAAGTACGAGAGGTTCTGCGGGGATGTATGGCGATGCTCATGCTGAATGGGGGGTTAAACCTGGAATTCTTGGTGTTGGTGGTGGCGTAGGTGTTAGAGGTGGTGGTCGGGCAAGTATTGACTGGAGTGATGAGGATGCGCATCAGGCCAGCAGTGGTTCCCGGGCCAGCCATGATGCTCGCCATGATATCGATGCCAGGGCTACACAAGACTTTAAAGAGGCCAGCGATTACTTTACCAGTCGCAAGGTCAGTGAATCCGGCAGCCATACGGACAATAATGCCGATTCCCGTGTGGACCAGCTGTCTGCAGCCCTGAACTCAGCAAAACAGAGTTACGACCAGTACACGACGAATATGACTCGCAGCCATGAATATGCTGAAATGGCATCCCGTACTGAAAGCATGAGTGGGCAGATGAGTGAAGACCTGTCGCAACAGTTTGCACAGTATGTGATGAAACACGCCCCGCAGGATGCCGAAGCTATTCTGACAAACACCAGTTCACCGGAGATTGCAGAACGCCGTCGGGCTATGGCGTGGTCTTTTGTTCAGGAACAGGTGCAGCCTGGTGTTGATAATGCCTGGCGTGAATCCCGTGGGGACATCGGTAAAGGAATGGAGAGCGTACCTTCGGGTGGTGGCAGCCAGGATATTATTGCTGATCATCAGGGGCATCAGGCCATTATTGAGCAAAGAACGCAGGACAGTAATATCCGTAATGATGTAAAACATCAGGTTGATAATATGGTCACAGAATACCGAGGCAATATCGGAGATACTCAGAGCAGCATACGTGGCGAAGAAAATATTGTAGGAAGACAGTATTCTGAACTACAAAATCACCATAAAACAGAGGCATTATCTCAGAATAATAAATATAATGAAGAGAAATCGGGTCAGGAAAGAATGCCCGGGGCTGACAGTCCACAGGAACTGATGAAAAGAGCAAAGGAGTATCAGGATAAGCACAAGCAATAATATTGTATGGGGAGATGATAATGAAAAATTTAGCTCATATTGCTCTGGTGACGGTGATACAGTTCATTGCCTGTTATCTGGCTGATTGGGGGAGTGCCGAAACAGTTTTTATCCTGTGCTTTATTGTACTATGGCAGGGATTGTTTATATGGTTATTTTCTCAAATACGAAAAAAACGGCATGTGTCGGATGAGTTTAAATTCAGTAAAGGCGTTTGGTATATACTGATGCCAGTATCTTCCTTACTCTCTCCGTTATTAAGCCTGATGGTTTTTATCATTGGTACACTATACGAATTAAGGCGAATTAGTGGTTGTGTAAGTGTAAGAGAATGGATGCAATCTCAGGTAAATGAACAAACTAATGAAGATTTGCATCTGGATTTTGATGATGTGAATTTTGATTATGTGGATTTTTATCGTACTAATCCAGCAACAGGATTAGCTATGCATGGAGGATTTGATTCAGCAGGAAATACTTTTGGGACTTGTTGGCAGGACTATGATGACAGGCGATAAGAAAACTGTGGTTTGTAAAAAAGGTAATTTGATGAAAACAAAAAAATTGATGATGGTTGCACTGGTCAGTTCCACTCTGGCCCTTTCAGGGTGTGGTGCGATGAGCACAGCAATCAAGAAGCGTAACCTTGAGGTGAAGACTCAGATGAGTGAGACCATCTGGCTTGAACCCGCCAGCGAACGCACGGTATTTCTGCAGATCAAAAACACGTCTGATAAAGACATGAGTGGGCTGCAGGGCAAAATTGCTGATGCTGTGAAAGCAAAAGGATATCAGGTGGTGACTTCTCCGGATAAAGCCTACTACTGGATTCAGGCGAATGTGCTGAAGGCCGATAAGATGGATCTGCGGGAGTCTCAGGGATGGCTGAACCGTGGTTATGAAGGCGCAGCTGTTGGTGCAGCGTTAGGTGCCGGTATTACCGGATATAACTCAAATTCTGCCGGTGCCACACTCGGTGTGGGCCTTGCTGCCGGTCTGGTGGGTATGGCTGCAGATGCGATGGTGGAAGATGTGAACTATACCATGATCACGGATGTGCAGATTGCAGAGCGTACTAAGTCAACGGTGACAACGGATAATGTTGCCGCCCTGCGTCAGGGCACATCCGGTGCGAAAATTCAGACCAGTACTGAAACAGGTAACCAGCATAAATACCAGACCCGTGTGGTCTCAAATGCGAACAAGGTTAACCTGAAATTTGAAGAGGCGAAGCCTGTTCTCGAAGACCAGCTGGCCAAATCAATCGCAAATATTCTCTGAACCTCGTCAGGAGGCTGATCTGACCGGCCTCCTTGCTGACGCCTCGCGTTGCTCGTTGTCCAACCCCGGGATGTAACAAAATAAATTTTGTCACCTCCCGGCGTTTCCGAAATAAATATGAAAACACTGAGCGGTTGTGCAAATTCTTTGTGCGACCGTGAAGTGTTGCCGGCGAAGCCGGGATCTTCCGGAGAAAGTCATTATGACATCAGACAATATCGCTGAATATGTTGGTGAGAATAATCAATTTACTGAGAAGCCTGCAACTGAATACCCCCCGGTGATACAGGATAATACAGTGACCACTAAAGACTATCTGTACAGCAATAATATTGACACTGACCTTTTAGTGGTTATCGGAGGGCTTATTGTTATATTGTTTCTCATGATGCTTATCATGTACTTTATTAATTCTCTCAGGCATAAGGAATTAACTGAAATACTGACAAAAATATCTTTTCCTGAAAAATCCGGGAGCAATTTGCTTAAACCGGAGGCGGTCAGCTGTAATTTGTTGTCCCTGTGTGTGCTGGCACCGGTATTCTGTACACCCAGAAAGCTGGCTGAAGTTTCCAGGGAGATCATCGTGGCGAGTGCGCAGGAAATTGCATGGACGCCGGGGAGCAGTCGTATTGATGACCACCAGGCGGAGAATATCACCTGGGCGATTTCATCGCAGTCTCCTGCCGATAAGTATGATCTCATCAATAAAACGTCCCGTGTTTCTCCTGACAGTGGCCGTTTTTATGAACCGGACACAGTTCTGGATCACCGTGAACGGGTACGCCTTTTTATTCAGATCCAGTTTCCGCATGGGAGTGACTGGTCTGAAGTATTGCGCCTGACTGACATTGTTACAGAGAAGGTCTCTTCCGGCAGGACTGCAGGCGGGTATCACCACCGGCATACAGGGTACACCTGGTCTGTTTCTGTGAATTAACCCCACATCATCCTTTTCTGCCCTGTTCCAGATTTTCCCGGAGTTTCATCATGAGTTTTAACGCAAAGGATATGACCCAGGGCGGTCAGATTGCGTCCATGCGTATCCGCATGTTCAGCCAGATCGCCAATATCATGCTTTACTGCCTGTTTATTTTTTTCTGGATCCTCATTGGTCTGGTCTTATGGGTAAAAATAAGCTGGCAGACGTTTATCAACGGCTGTATTTACTGGTGGTGTACGTCACTGGAAGGCATGCGGGATTTAATAAAATCCCAGCCGGTCTATGAGATCCAGTATTACGGCAAAACCTTCCGGATGAACGCTGCCCAGGTACTGCATGATAAATATATGATCTGGTGCGGAGAGCAGCTATGGTCTGCATTCGTTCTCGCGTCTGTCGTGGCCCTGGTTATTTGCCTGATCACCTTCTTTGTTGTCTCCTGGATTCTGGGGCATCAGGGGAAACAGCAGAGTGAAAATGAGGTGACCGGCGGGCGTCAGCTGACGGATAACCCGAAAGAAGTGGCCCGGATGCTGAAAAAAGACGGCAAGGACTCCGATATCCGGATTGGCGACCTGCCGATTATCCGGGATTCCGAAATCCAGAACTTCTGTCTGCACGGCACGGTCGGGGCCGGTAAGTCGGAGGTTATCCGTCGTCTGGCCAACTACGCCCGTCAGCGCGGTGATATGGTGGTGATTTATGACCGTTCAGGGGAATTTGTTAAAAGTTACTATGATCCCTCCATCGATAAAATCCTGAATCCGCTGGATGCCCGCTGTGCCGCATGGGATTTGTGGAAGGAGTGCCTGACACAGCCGGATTTTGATAATACCGCGAACACGCTGATCCCTATGGGTACAAAAGAGGACCCGTTCTGGCAGGGTTCAGGACGTACCATTTTTGCGGAAGCGGCGTACCTGATGCGTAATGACCCCAACCGCAGCTACAGCAAACTGGTGGACACACTGCTTTCCATCAAAATTGAAAAACTGCGTACCTTCCTGCGTAATTCACCGGCAGCCAACCTGGTGGAAGAGAAAATTGAGAAAACGGCGATTTCCATCCGTGCTGTGCTGACCAACTACGTGAAAGCCATCCGTTACCTGCAGGGGATTGAGCATAACGGTGAGTCTTTTACCATCCGTGACTGGATGCGTGGTGTCCGGGAAGATCAGAAAAACGGCTGGCTGTTTATTTCGTCGAACGCCGACACCCATGCCTCCCTGAAGCCGGTGATCTCCATGTGGCTGTCCATTGCCATTCGTGGTCTGCTGGCAATGGGAGAAAACCGTAACCGTCGTGTGTGGTTTTTCTGTGACGAGTTACCCACGTTACACAAACTGCCGGACCTGGTGGAGATCCTGCCGGAAGCCCGTAAGTTCGGTGGCTGTTATGTGTTTGGTATCCAGTCCTATGCCCAGCTGGAAGATATCTACGGTGAGAAAGCGGCGGCCACGCTGTTTGACGTCATGAACACCCGTGCCTTTTTCCGTTCTCCCAGCCATAAGATTGCAGAGTTCGCTGCCGGTGAAATTGGTGAGAAAGAGCACCTGAAAGCCAGCGAGCAGTATTCCTACGGTGCTGACCCGGTACGTGACGGGGTATCGACCGGTAAGGATATGGAGCGTCAGACGCTGGTCAGTTATTCCGACATTCAGTCTCTGCCGGATCTGACCTGCTATGTCACTCTGCCCGGACCGTATCCGGCAGTCAAACTCTCTCTGAAATATCAGGCACGACCGAAGGTCGCTCCGGAGTTTATTCCGCGTGACATCAACCCGGAAATGGAGAACCGTCTGAGTGCCGTACTTGCTGCAAGGGAAGCAGAAGGTCGCCAGATGGCCAGCCTCTTCGAACCGGAGGTTGCCTCCGGAGAAGGCGTGACTCAGGCTGAACAGCCACAACAGCCACAACAGCCACAACAGCCACAACAGCCACAACAGCCACAACAGCCAGTGTCTTCTGTCATCAATGATAAGAAGTCAGATGCAGGTGTGAGTGTTCCGGCAGGGGGGATCGAGCAGGAGCTGAACATGAAACCGGAAGAAGAGATGGAACAGCAACTGCCACCCGGGATCAGTGAATCCGGTGAAGTGGTGGATATGGCCGCTTATGAGGCGTGGCAACAGGAAAATCATCCGGACATCCAGCAGCAGATGCAGCGTCGTGAAGAGGTGAACATTAATGTGCACCGGGAGCGCGGGGAGGATGTTGAGCCGGGAGATGATTTCTGATGTTGAGTTTCAGCGTTGTTAAATCGGCAGGCAGTGCCGGAAACTATTACACCGACAAGGATAATTACTATGTGCTGGGTAGCATGGGAGAACGCTGGGCCGGTCAGGGGGCTGAACAGCTTGGGCTGCAGGGCAGCGTCGATAAGGATGTTTTTACCCGTCTTCTGGAGGGCAGGCTGCCGGACGGGGCGGATTTAAGCCGCATGCAGGATGGCAGTAATAAGCATCGTCCCGGCTACGACCTGACCTTCTCCGCCCCCAAAAGTGTCTCCATGATGGCCATGCTCGGGGGGGATAAACGTCTTATTGATGCACATAACCAGGCTGTGGATTTTGCTGTCCGTCAGGTGGAGGCGCTGGCCTCCACACGGGTGATGACGGACGGACAGTCAGAAACGGTGCTGACCGGTAATCTGGTGATGGCACTGTTTAACCATGACACCAGTCGCGATCAGGACCCACAGTTACACACGCATGTGGTGGTGGCTAATGTCACGCAGCATAACGGCGAGTGGAAGACACTGAGCAGTGACAAAGTGGGGAAAACCGGATTTTCCGAGAACGTGCTCGCGAACCGGATTGCGTTCGGGAAAATATATCAGAGTGAGTTACGTCAGCGCGTTGAGGCGCTGGGTTATGAAACCGAAGTGGTCGGTAAGCACGGTATGTGGGAGATGCCGGGCGTACCGGTGGAGGCCTTTTCCGGACGCTCACAGGCTATCAGGGAGGCCGTCGGGGAAGGGGCCTCGCTGAAATCCCGGGATGTGGCGGCACTGGATACGCGTAAATCCAAACAGCACGTCGATCCGGAAGTCAGAATGGCTGAATGGATGCAGACGCTGAAGGAAACCGGGTTCGACATCCGGGCGTATCGTGACGCGGCGGATCAACGGGCGGAGACCCGCACGCAGGCGCCCGGGCCAGCTTCACAGGACGGGCCGGATGTGCAGCAGGCGGTGACACAGGCGATTGCCGGATTAAGTGAACGAAAAGTGCAGTTCACGTATACGGACGTGCTGGCCAGGACGGTCGGCATACTGCCGCCGGAAAATGGTGTGATTGAACGGGCACGCGCCGGTATCGATGAGGCCATCAGCCGTGAGCAGCTTATCCCCCTCGACCGTGAGAAGGGGCTGTTCACATCAGGAATTCATGTGCTCGATGAGCTGTCCGTCCGGGCACTCAGTCGTGACATCATGAAACAGAACCGGGTGACCGTACATCCGGAGAAAAGTGTCCCCCGGACGGCTGGTTACAGCGATGCGGTCAGTGTTCTGGCACAGGACCGTCCGTCGCTGGCCATTGTGTCCGGGCAGGGCGGTGCAGCCGGGCAGCGTGAGCGGGTGGCTGAACTGGTCATGATGGCCCGGGAGCAGGGGCGGGAGGTGCAGATTATCGCTGCTGACCGTCGCTCGCAGATGAACCTGAAGCAGGATGAACGGCTGTCCGGTGAGCTGATAACCGGACGTCGTCAGCTGCAGGAGGGCATGGTCTTCACGCCGGGCAGTACTGTTATCGTCGACCAGGGCGAAAAACTCTCCCTGAAAGAGACGTTAACCCTGCTGGACGGTGCCGCACGTCATAACGTACAGGTCCTGATAACCGACAGCGGGCAGCGAACCGGTACAGGCAGTGCGCTGATGGCCATGAAGGATGCCGGGGTGAACACGTATCGCTGGCAGGGCGGAGAACAGCGACCGGCAACCATCATCAGTGAACCGGACCGGAATGTCCGCTATGACCGGCTGGCCGGAGATTTTGCGGCCAGCGTGAAAGCCGGAGAAGAGAGCGTGGCACAGGTCAGCGGGGTACGGGAACAGGCCATACTGACACAGGCCATTCGCAGTGAGCTGAAAACACAGGGCGTGCTCGGACACCCGGAGGTGACCATGACCGCCCTGTCACCGGTCTGGCTGGACAGCCGGAGCCGTTATCTGCGGGATATGTACCGACCGGGGATGGTGATGGAGCAGTGGAACCCGGAGACACGCAGTCATGACCGCTATGTTATCGACCGGGTGACGGCGCAGAGTCACAGCCTGACCCTGCGGGATGCGCAGGGCGAAACGCAGGTGGTGCGTATTTCCTCCCTGGACAGCAGCTGGTCGCTGTTCCGGCCGGAAAAAATGCCGGTGGCAGACGGCGAGCGACTGAGGGTGACAGGGAAAATTCCCGGACTCCGCGTCTCCGGCGGTGACCGCCTGCAGGTGGCATCCGTCAGTGAAGATGCGATGACGGTTGTTGTGCCGGGGCGGGCTGAACCGGCCACCCTGCCTGTGGCTGATTCACCGTTCACGGCACTGAAGCTGGAGAACGGCTGGGTGGAAACGCCCGGGCATTCCGTCAGTGACAGTGCGACGGTGTTTGCCTCCGTCACACAGATGGCAATGGACAACGCCACCCTGAACGGTCTGGCCCGCAGCGGTCGTGATGTCCGGCTGTATTCCTCACTGGATGAAACCCGTACTGCGGAAAAACTTGCCCGCCATCCCTCCTTTACGGTGGTTTCTGAGCAGATAAAGGCGCGGGCCGGTGAGACATCGCTGGAAACCGCTATCAGTCTGCAGAAAACCGGGCTGCACACGCCGGCACAGCAGGCCATTCATCTGGCCCTTCCTGTGCTGGAAAGTAAAAACCTGGCCTTCAGCATGGTGGACCTGCTGACAGAGGCGAAGTCGTTTGCTGCAGAAGGAACCGGTTTTACTGAACTGGGAGGGGAAATCAATGCGCAGATAAAACGCGGTGACTTACTGTATGTGGATGTGGCAAAAGGCTATGGCACAGGCCTGCTGGTTTCTCGTGCGTCGTATGAGGCAGAAAAAAGTATTCTTCGCCATATTCTCGAAGGTAAGGAGGCGGTCACGCCGCTGATGGAGAGAGTACCCGGCGAACTCATGGAGACGTTAACGTCGGGACAGCGTGCCGCCACCCGTATGATACTGGAAACGTCCGACCGTTTCACGGTGGTACAGGGTTATGCCGGTGTGGGTAAGACCACACAGTTCCGGGCGGTGATGTCAGCCGTGAACATGCTGCCGGCGAGTGAGCGTCCCCGAGTTGTGGGGCTGGGGCCCACGCACCGTGCGGTCGGTGAGATGCGCAGCGCCGGCGTGGATGCACAGACGCTGGCGTCCTTTCTGCATGACACGCAGCTGCAGCAGCGCAGCGGAGAAACGCCGGATTTCAGCAACACGCTGTTCCTGCTCGATGAGAGCTCAATGGTGGGCAATACCGACATGGCACGGGCATACGCCCTGATTGCGGCCGGTGGCGGTCGTGCCGTGGCCAGTGGTGACACGGACCAGCTGCAGGCCATCGCGCCCGGTCAGCCTTTCCGTCTCCAGCAGACGCGCAGTGCTGCCGATGTGGTCATCATGAAGGAGATTGTGCGTCAGACGCCGGAACTGCGGGAGGCGGTATACAGCCTGATTAACCGGGATGTGGAAAGGGCACTGTCCGGGCTTGAGAGTGTGAAACCGTCTCAGGTTCCCCGTCAGGAGGGCGCATGGGCACCGGAGCACTCCGTGACGGAGTTCAGTCACAGCCAGGAAGCGAAACTGGCAGAAGCGCAGCAGAAGGCGATGCTGAAAGGTGAGACTTTTCCGGATGTCCCCATGACACTGTATGAAGCCATTGTCCGCGACTATACCGGCAGGACACCGGAAGCACGGGAGCAGACGCTGATTGTCACGCACCTGAATGAGGACCGGCGCGTACTGAACAGCATGATTCATGATGCACGGGAAAAGGCCGGTGAGCTGGGGCAGGAGCAGGTCATGGTGCCTGTCCTGAACACAGCGAATATACGCGACGGGGAGCTGCGTCGTCTCTCCACCTGGGAGAATAACCCGGATGCCCTTGCCCTGGTGGATAGTGTGTATCACCGGATTGCCGGTATCAGCAAGGATGACGGGCTGATAACCCTGCAGGATGCGGAAGGTAACACGCGGCTGATTTCGCCCCGGGAGGCGGTGGCTGAAGGTGTCACACTGTACACACCAGACAAAATCCGGGTGGGGACCGGCGACCGGATGCGCTTCACGAAGAGTGACCGGGAGCGCGGTTATGTGGCCAACAGCGTCTGGACGGTGACAGCGGTTTCCGGTGACAGTGTCACGCTGTCAGACGGACAGCAGACCCGGGTGATTCGCCCCGGCCAGGAGCGGGCAGAGCAACATATTGACCTGGCTTATGCCATCACCGCCCACGGTGCGCAGGGGGCGAGTGAAACCTTTGCCATCGCGCTTGAAGGCACGGAAGGTAACCGGAAACTGATGGCCGGCTTTGAGTCAGCCTACGTGGCCCTGTCGCGTATGAAGCAGCATGTGCAGGTGTACACCGATAACCGTCAGGGCTGGACGGATGCCATTAACAATGCCGTACAGAAAGGAACTGCCCACGATGTGCTGGAGCCGAAACCGGACCGGGAGGTCATGAATGCGCAGCGGCTGTTCAGTACGGCACGGGAACTGCGGGACGTGGCGGCAGGCCGTGCCGTTCTCCGTCAGGCAGGGCTGGCCGGGGGAGACAGCCCTGCACGGTTTATTGCACCGGGACGTAAATATCCGCAGCCGTATGTGGCACTGCCGGCGTTTGACCGTAACGGCAAGTCCGCCGGTATCTGGCTGAACCCACTGACCACGGATGACGGAAACGGGCTGCGGGGATTCAGCGGTGAAGGACGGGTGAAAGGCAGCGGGGATGCGCAGTTCGTGGCCCTGCAGGGTAGCCGTAACGGAGAGAGCCTGCTGGCTGATAATATGCAGGATGGTGTCCGGATTGCCCGTGATAATCCTGACAGCGGTGTGGTGGTAAGAATTGCCGGTGAAGGTCGTCCGTGGAATCCCGGTGCCATCACCGGTGGTCGCGTGTGGGGGGATATCCCGGACAGCAGCGTCCAGCCGGGAGCCGGAAATGGCGAACCGGTCACGGCAGAGGTGCTGGCACAGCGGCAGGCTGAAGAGGCCATCCGCCGTGAAACGGAACGCCGTGCAGATGAAATTGTCCGTAAAATGGCAGAGAACAAACCTGACCTGCCGGATGGCAAAACAGAGCAGGCTGTCAGGGAAATTGCCGGGCAGGAGCGTGACCGGGCTGACATAACTGAACGGGAAGCCGCGCTGCCGGAGAGTGTGCTGCGTGAATCACAACGGGAGCAGGAAGCGGTCCGGGAGGTTGCCCGGGAAAATCTGCTGCAGGAGCGTCTGCAGCAGATGGAGCGGGATATGGTTCGTGACCTGCAGAAAGAGAAAACCCTGGGCGGAGACTGATACAGGAAGATAAACGCTGATGACAACGGATAACACGAACACGACACGTAACGATTCACTGGCTGCACGGACCGATACCTGGTTGCAGTCATTTCTGGTCTGGTCACCCGGACAGCGGGATATCATCAAAACGGTGGCACTGGTGCTGATGGTACTGGACCACATCAATCTGATATTCCAGCTGAAGCAGGAATGGATGTTTCTGGCCGGGCGAGGAGCCTTTCCGCTGTTTGCCCTGGTGTGGGGGCTGAATCTGTCCCGTCATGCGCATATCCGGCAACCGGCCATTAACCGGCTGTGGGGATGGGGAATTATTGCCCAGTTCGCATATTATCTGGCAGGCTTTCCCTGGTATGAGGGGAATATCCTGTTTGCCTTTGCAGTGGCGGCACAGGTGCTGACGTGGTGTGAAACGCGCAGTGGGTGGCGTACAGCAGCGGCCATTCTTCTGATGGCCCTGTGGGGGCCTTTGTCCGGCACCAGTTACGGCATTGCCGGGCTGCTGATGCTGGCAGTCAGCCACCGGCTGTACCGGGCGGAAGACAGAGCGGAACGTCTGGCGCTGGTCGCCTGCCTGCTGGCTGTTATTCCGGCGCTTAACCTTGCCACCAGTGATGCAGCGGCGGTGGCCGGTTTTGTGATGACGGTGCTGACCGTTGGTCTGGTGTCGTGTGCAGGAAAATCATTACCCCGTTTCTGGCCCGGGGATTTTTTCCCGGTATTCTACGCCTGTCATCTGGCTGTGCTGGGCGTTCTGGCGTTGTGACTGGTATGATACTGACGCTGATTCTGATTATTAATAAACAACATAAAACAGGATATTTATGAAAATTACGGATCACAAACTCTCTGAAGGTATTGCCCTGACATTTCGTGTTCCTGAAGGAAATATAAAACATCCTTTGATTATCTTATGCCATGGGTTTTGCGGTATCAGGAATGTTCTGCTCCCTTGCTTTGCGAATGCCTTCACAGAAGCAGGATTCGCAACGATTACTTTTGATTATCGAGGATTCGGTGAGAGTGATGGAGAACGAGGGCGTCTGGTTCCTGCAATGCAGACCGAAGATATTATTTCAGTTATCAATTGGGCAGAAAAGCAGGAATGTATTGATAATCAGCGTATTGGGTTATGGGGAACATCGCTGGGAGGGGGGCATGTCTTCAGTGCAGCTGCGCAGGACCAACGCGTAAAATGTATTGTCAGCCAGCTGGCTTTTGCTGACGGTGATGTTCTGGTTACCGGAGAGATGAATGAATCGGAGAGAGCGTCTTTTCTGTCCACGCTGAATAAAATGGCAGAGAAGAAGAAAAACACCGGGAAAGAGATGTTTGTGGGGGTTACCCGGGTACTGAGTGATAATGAATCAAAGGTATTCTTCGAGAAGGTAAAAGGTCAGTATCCTGAAATGGATATAAAAATACCTTTCCTTACGGTTATGGAGACGTTGCAATATAAACCGGCAGAGAGCGCAGCCAAAGTACAGTGCCCAGTTTTGATTGTTATTGCCGGCCAGGATAGTGTTAATCCACCAGAACAGGGAAAAGCCTTATATGATGCTGTTGCTTCTGGTACTAAGGAATTATACGAGGAAGCTGACGCATGCCATTATGATATTTATGAAGGCGCGTTTTTTGAACGTGTGGCGGCAGTACAGACGCAATGGTTTAAAAAACATCTTTAATTGTCGGTATTAATATGTCAGAGGTCGTTGAGGTCAGCTTAATATCATAGTGAGTAGTTTCAACGACCTGGAGGACATATTTTCACAAAGGTCAGGGCAATCATGACAGAGCAGAAACGACCGGTACTGACACTGAAACGGAAAACGGAAGGGGAAACACCGACCCGGAGCCGGAAAACCATCATCAATGTCACCACGCCACCAAAATGGAAGGTGAAAAAGCAGAAACTGGCGGAGAAGGCTGCCCGGGAAGCAGAGCTGACAGCAAAAAAAGCGCAGGCCAGACAGGCGCTGTCCATTTATCTGAACCTGCCCTCGCTGGATGAGGCCGTGAACACCCTGAAACCCTGGTGGCCGGGATTATTTGACGGTGACACACCCCGACTTCTGGCCTGCGGTATCCGGGACGTGTTACTGGAAGACGTGGCGCAGCGGAATATCCCGCTCTCGCATAAAAAACTGCGCAGGGCGCTGAAGGCCATCACCCGTTCAGAAAGCTATCTGTGTGCCATGAAAGCCGGTGCCTGCCGGTATGACACGGAAGGGTATGTGACGGAGCATATTTCTCAGGAGGAAGAAGTGTATGCGGCAGAGCGTCTGGATAAAATCCGCCGCCAGAACCGGATAAAGGCAGAACTTCAGGCCGTGCTTGATGAACAATAAAAAAGCCTCCTTCACACTAAAGGAGGCGGAAAAATAAGGCTTCTCTGAAACCTTCTTCCATACCCGGCAGAAGAAGGTTATAAAAATTTATAACACATTCACCGGCCTGGATTAAAGGGGGAAGGAAAATGAACGGAACAGGGCGTGATTCGCAAAACTCCGGGGTATGGCGCTACCGGCAGGTCGGACGCCGGGCTGTCCGGCTGGAAGTCAGGGGGGACTGGCCGGGAGCCGCTGAGGCATGGCTACGGGCTGCGCAGTCTGCTCCCCGGACAGACTGGCAGCAGTTTGCCCGAAAAAGGGCTGAACACTGCCACCGGCGCTGCCGGGGAAGGGTGTAACGAAAAAGCAGCCTTCATTACTCCAGGGATTCAGAAGGCTGAATAATGCATGAGATTTGCTTTTTTTAATATCCGGTCGGGAAGTATGACCGGACAGTTCTGAGTAGCACAGAGTTTTTTCCGTATTAAGTCGTGATTTTATATTTTGTGATTAATTTCACAAAATAAGGTGTTATTCAGTGTGTGCTGCGATATTCAGGATTACCTGAAATACAGGTGCCATTTATCTGATATGGAGAATAACATGAGGAAATATATTCCACTGGTATTATTTATCTTTTCATGGCCGGTATTGTGTGCAGATATTCATGGACGGGTTGTTCGTGTACTGGACGGTGATACCATCGAGGTCATGGACTCACGGAAGGCAGTGCGGATCAGGCTGATAAATATTGATGCACCGGAAAAGAAACAGGATTATGGCCGGTGGTCAACGGAAATGATGAAATCACTGGTTGCAGGAAAAACGGTTACCGTCACATATTTTCAGCGAGATCGTTATGGTCGTATTCTCGGGCAGGTTTATGCACCAGACGGAATGAATGTTAATCAGTTTATGGTCCGGGCCGGGGCTGCCTGGGTATATGAGCAGTACAACACAGATCCCGTGCTGCCTGTCCTTCAGAACGAAGCCAGACAACAAAAACGTGGGCTCTGGTCAGATGCTGATCCGGTTCCCCCCTGGATATGGAGACACCGTAAATAAAGCGATGGCAATCTTATCATTCATCTGTTCTCAGCGGGAATAAAAATGGCAAAAACAAAACAGGAATGGCTGTATCAGTTACGGCGATGTTCATCAGTCAATACGCTGGAAAAAATCATTCATAAAAACAGAGACAGTTTATCGACCAGTGAACGTGAATCATTTAATTCAGCAGCAGACCACCGGTTAGCGGAATTAATCACCGGAAAGTTATATGGCAGGATACCAAAAGAGATATGGAAATATGTAAGGTAATAATTCAGCAATAATTAATTACCAGGAGCAGATAAACAATGAAGCTGATTATTTTTATTCTCATTGTTCTGATTATTGCAGCGTTACTTATCCGGATTATCCTCAGAAGTGTAAATCAGCATTCTCCTTTGCTGATGCAATTGCATGCGGCAGGTATACGGACCGGTGATGCAGAGCGAATACTGTCCGGCGGTGAATACTGGCAACGTCAGAAGACGCTGCTGACAGAAAGGGAAGTCAGTTTTATGAAAGGACTGTTCAGAATTGTGGATATGAAGCGGTGGTATCTGTGTCCGCAGGTACGGGTCGCAGATATCGTCCAGCTGAACGGGAATATCCGGCCACGATCACGCCAGTGGTGGCAGTTATTCAGGATGGTGTCTCAGTGGCATGTTGATGTGGTTATCGTTGAGCGGCGTTCGTTCAGTATTGTTGCAGCAGTAGAGCTGGATGATGCCAGCCATTTACGACCTGAACGCAGACGCCGGGATATTCTTCTGGAAGAGGTTCTGAGGCAGGCTGGTATTCCGTTGCTCAGAAGCCACGATGCCAGAAAACTGCTGCAGATGACCGGAGAATGGCTGAATACAACAGGGGCTGCCCAGCAGTCACCGGAACATCGTAGCTGACGCCTTCGCGTTGCTCAGTTGTCCAACCCCGGAAACGGGAAAAAGCAAGTTTTCCCCGCTCCCGGCGTTTCCATAACTGAAAACCATACTATTTCACAGTTTAAATCACATTAAACGACAGTAATCCCCGTTGATTTGTGCGCCAACACAGATCTTCGTCACAATTCTCAAGTCGCTGATTTCAAAAAACTGTAGTATCCTCTGCGAAACGATCCCTGTTTGAGTATTGAGGAGGCGAGATGTCGCAGACAGAAAATGCAGTGACTTCCTCATCTGGCGCAAAACGAGCATACAGAAAGGGTAAACCTTTGAGTGAAGCAGAACGACAGAGAGCAGCTTCTGCGCGCAAACGATCTGTATGTAAAGAGATCAAGGTTTTCGTCAGACCAGAACTGAAAAACTACCTTACCAGTCTGTGTGCAGAGGAAGGGGTAACTCAGGCAGAGTTGATAGAAAGGCTTATCGAGAAAGAGGCCTGTCACAGGAACATGATGTGATGGGATCACATTCTTGCTAGTTTTTTCTGTCAGTGCTAGATTACTGATCGTTTAAGGAATTTTGTGGCTGGCCACGCCGTAAGGTGGCAGGGAACTGGTTCTGATGTGGATTTACAGGAGCCAGAAAAGTGAAAACCCCGATAATCTTCAGCAAGTTTGGCGACTGAGAAGAAGATTAACGGGGCTAACAAGAAACCGCATAGAAGCTGTTGCTCTATGCGGGGAGTATAGTTATATGCCCGGAAAAGTTCAAGACTTCTTTCTGTGCTCACTCCTTCTGTGCAACATAAGTGCAGGATGGTGTGACTGATCTTCACCAAACGTATTACCGCCAGGTAAAGAACCCGAATCCGGTGTTTACACCCCGTAAAGGTGCCGAAACGCTGAAGTTCTGCGAAAAACTGATGGAAAAGGCGGTGGGCTTCACCTCCCGTTTTGACTTCGCCATTCATGTGGCGCATGCCCGTTCGCGTGGTCTGCGTCGACGCATGCCACCGGTGCTGCGTCGACGGGCAATTGATGCGCTGCTGCAGGGGCTGTGTTTCCACTATGACCCGCTGGCCAACCGCGTCCAGTGCTCCATCACCACACTGGCCATTGAGTGCGGACTGGCGACAGAGTCCGGTGCAGGAAAACTCTCCATCACCCGTGCCACCCGGGCCCTGACGTTCCTGTCAGAGCTGGGACTGATTACCTACCAGACGGAATATGACCCGCTTATCGGGTGCTACATTCCGACCGACATCACGTTCACACCGGCACTGTTTGCCGCTCTCGATGTGTCTGAGGTGGCGGTGGCTTCCGCACGCCGCAGTCGTGTGGAATGGGAAAACAGACAGCGCAAGAAGCAGGGACTGGATGCACTGGGTATGGATGAACTGATAGCGAAAGCCTGGCGTTTTGTGCGTGAGCGTTTCCGCAGTTACCAGACAGAGCTTAAGTCCCGGGGAATAAAGCGTGCCCGTGCGCGTCGTGATGCGGGCAGGGAACGTCAGGATATCGTCACCCTGGTGAAACGACAGCTGACGCGTGAAATCTCGGAAGGGCGCTTTACTGCCAGTCGTGAGGCGGTAAAACGCGAAGTGGAGCGTCGTGTGAAGGAGCGCATGATTCTGTCACGTAACCGCAATTACAGCCGGCTGGCCACCGCTTCCCCCTGAAAGTGACCTCCTCAGAATAATCCGGCCTGCGCCGGAGGAATCCGCACGTCTGAAGCCCGCCAGTACAGAAAAAAACAGCACCACATACAAAAAACAACCTCATCATCCACTTTCAGATGCATCCGGTTCTCTCTGTTTTTGATACAAAACACGCCTCACAGACGGGGAATTTTGCTTATCCACATTAAACTGCAAGGGACTTCCCCATAAGGTTACAACCGTTCATGTCATAAAGCGCCATCCGCCAGCGTTACAAGGTGCAATGTATCTTTTAAACACCTGTTTATATCTCCTTTAAACTACTTAATTACATTCATTTAAAAAGAAAACCTATTCACTGCCTGTCCTGTGGACAGACAGATATGCACCTCCCACCGCAAGCGGCGGGCCCCTACCGGAGCCGCTTTAGTTACAACACTCAGACACAACCACCAGAAAAACCCCGGTCCCGCGCAGAACCGAAACCACAAAGCCCCTCCCTCATAACTGAAAAGCGGCCCCGCCCCGGCCCGAAGGGCCGGAACAGAGTCGCTTTTAATTATGAATGTTGTAACTATACTCCGTCATCGCTGTCAGTGTTCTGGCTGGAAGTCCTCAGTACACGCTCGTAAGCGGCCCTGACGGCCCGCTAACGCGGAGATACGCCCCGACTTCGGGTAAACCCTCGTCGGGACCACTCCGACCGCGCACAGAAGCTCTCTCATGGCTGAAAACAGGTATGGTCTGGCAGGGCAAGGGATGGGTAAGGTGAAATCTATCAATCAGTACCGGCTGACGCCGGGCTTCGGCGGTTTTACTCCGGTATCACATGTAACCACAGCGTGCCGCCTTCCATGCCGCTGGCGCGGCATAAGCATATGTTGGTGGCTGTGTCTGAAAGGTTATATACTCTGCATAAAACCTGACAACACGCAGATTGCCAGGCAAATGAGCATTATGCATCCGGTTATCGCCTGCCTGTGAAACAATATCACCGGGGCGAATATCGATACTCTGACTCGTTATACCCATGCGTGTGGCATCAAAAAACCTGCAATTGCCCTTTATTGAATGAAAGGGGGAGTCAATTATGAATAGCACCACACATTACGAAAACGCCAATTTCCTGCGCGAGCTGGCCGAAAGCCTGCCTCGTATTTTTCCAGAAGGCAGTACAGACAAGTCTGCACTATTGCAACGCCTCGCTAATGAAGAACTGGCACGGGCGGAATACGACGAACAGATCCGAGCGAAAGTTGCCGCTGCCCGCGCCGATAAGCGGCCGGGAATGAGTTCCGCGCAACTGCGCCAGCAACTACAGGGACGTTATCAGGAACTGCGCAATGAGTTATGAAATAGAATGGCGACCAGGTGCGATTGAGGATATAACGGCGTTGTTTGAATATCTGGTCGAGAATGCATCTCTTTGGGATGCAAGGAACGTGACAGAGCGTCTGATCACTGCAACCGATCGCCTGGCTGATTACCCCAGGCTGTATGAAACGGATGAACGCTATGGTGAAGGGGTTCGCCGTATTAGCTTACTTGGACAGCATGTACTTTATGAAGTGAATGATGAGGCCAGTCGTGTCAATATCCTGGCGGTTGTAGGCCAGCGTCAGAATCCCCGATTCATTCTTTGAGTGTCCGGCTTGGAACTCCATCTTCAGAGAATCGATCAACGTTCTTTAGCTCCTTCCACTAACAGCCGACCTATCTCAAACACCGCAGCTGACCGTCCCGACTTCACCGCTTCGGCTTTCTGTCCCTCAACAAACCAGTTATTACCGTCCGTTCGGACCAACTCAAACATCCATGACATATCGTAAACGTGTTCCGGGATCAGCGACCCTTCTCCGGCCAGAATACCCGCCGTTATGGAGTGGTTGCCCCCGTGCACAAAGCCAATACGCCAGGGCAACCACAGGTCAACATAGTGGTTGTTTTTATCTTGCTTCCACGGCTTCCCCTTATGGGTTCCAATGCGTGAAACGTTATCGATATAGCGTGGTAGGCTCCAAGGCCACGGCAGCACTATGTCGCTTGCCAGCGACAACGGATAATCAGCGCCGTTCATCTCACACTTTTTCATCTTTTCGTAAGATTGTATTTGGGTAAGTCCCTTAAAGAAGAACTCCTGCGGGGTCATATCCGGGCGGGCATCTGTTCCCTCCTCAGCTACCGCCAGCAAGAAATCACTCTGTACTGGCCGCACGATAGCGCGAATGAGATCTGGTAGCGCCTTAACGGGTAGTTTCTCTGCCACAGAAAGCAGATGATTGAAGCGTTTTTTTTCATTGGCTATAGTTGCTTTATCTTTCTTGTTTCGGTTCCAGAACATCACTGTCTGTAGCCCTCCTTATCGTGATCAGGATGATGGTTTTCATTCTAATGGTGTAGTAGTTTCACGTCACGCGCACGTGCATATTCTTCGAAAGCTTCGGCGTTAGCCGGTCAACCAGGGGTTTGAGGCCCAACCGTACGAGATCGTACGCTAAGTTCATTTTTTGAGCAGAAGAGGTGAGTAAAGAAAACGAGGGTTTTATTTACTCTTCCCGTCAATGCCAGTAGCCATGCGGTTTCAGGGACTTTCAGTGTTAATAAACTCGGTAATCAAATCAACGTAAACCTGCCTAACAACGCCACGACTTTATTGACTTAAAATCATATAGTTAGCTTCTTAGCGTACGTTTCCGCTCCATTGGGCTTCAAACCCCACACCCAATGACATGAGAAAAGCTGGATCTGATTCTCAAAATGCTGGGATACCCATCGAGATGGAGAACTCAGTCAATGTTCCATTCTTTCTGAAATATGTGTGGGGACACTGATCTGTCGGGAGCCGGATGCGGTAGTTCCGCAGGTCCGGTTCTGAGGAGGGGCCCGTCCGGGCAACCGGCGGGTCTACTCACCTCATCCCCCTACAACCACTCCCATTCGTTTAAGTATTTTTAAACCTGCTTCCTGTGGTATCTTTATAGATAAGATCCTGTTTATCTCAGGATTTATATCGAGACCTTCTGTCATTGAAAAATCACAGTGAGACAAATCAGAATGTCTGAACTCTGTATTATTAAACTCCGAACCAGTAAAATCAGATTTACGAAGGTCTGTTTCCTCAAATAAACAATCACGGAAGCGACAGGATAAAAAAATAGATTTCTGTAACCGTAAACTAATAAAATCAACAAATCTCAAATCACAATTTACAAGAGAAAAAGTACAGGGAAACATAATGTCTGCTGCATTTACTCCTTGTAATAAACAATCTTTGAATTCACAGTCAATAAGTTTAAAAAAATTAAGTTTTAAATTCTTTATTGAGCAGTTTACGAAGCGACATTTTTCGAACTCACAATCGCGAAAGTTAAAGTTGTCAAGCTGTATTCGTTCAAATATACAATTGTAATAATTTACACCTGATAATTCACTTTCACTGAGGTGTCGTTTTGTGATTCTTTTTTCTATTATATCCATGTGTCAGTCTCCTGTTCCCATAACTTCTTTAATAAATGCCTTTTCTGGAGTTGTTTCATTATTGGATTGAATAAAATCACTCATATCAGAATAACGATTTATACTATTTTTTGAAAGCATATAGAAGGGGATTTTATCTCTTGTTAATTCATCAAAAATATGAGTTGAGAAAAATACCGTTTTCCCGTCAGCGGTGATCTTATTTATCAGTTCCCATAACATCATTCTGTACTGAATATCAATGCCTACAGTTGGTTCATCCAGTAAAAATAAACGGGCATTTTTGCAAAGCGTTAGCATCAAAGATATGATAAGCCAACGCTTCTCTCCATAACTTACCGTGTAAGTCCTTTTACGTCTTATTTTATCATAGCGAATGAAAAAATTATCATTCCATTTATGATTAAGCTCTGTCCATGCCTGTTTTTTAGTTAACTTATTGAAGCAGCAAATCAAATCAAGAACCTCCTCATTCCTTAGTGTACCTGAAAGATTTATGACTTGAGGTAGACTTACTAATTCTCCACCAGAGAAATTTCGCTTGAGGGTCCCTTCATAATTACTGACTCCGCCCCTGATAAGGTTAAAAAGAGTGGTCTTCCCGGCTCCATTTTCTCCAAGCAGACCTATCAACTCTCCCTGCTCAATCTTAAGCGACAGATTATTGAAAACAGGGGGTAAATTTACTTTATATGAAAAGCTCAGAGAGTTGATTTCTAAAAGAGGTATGGTCATTGAGAACTCCAGACTGGCTCAGTTTTGAAGGTTAGTGCTGAAATAATACTTATGATTAACATTATACTATAGAAAAATATCGTCATCAGAGACAACTCCTGGTCTGACTGGAGTATTGTAGAATAGATGGCGATAGGATTAACCTGATTTATCCAGTAAACGATCCCCTCATTATATTTTAATGATACAATTCCTGATACCATACAGACAGTTATTAATACAGAATAGATAGTGCTGGCTGTTTGGAATGTGACTCTGAACGATGCCATGAAAGTGAGTGAAACCATCATAAATGCATTTATGTATATCGATTTTAAAATAATCATTACTATTTGATAATCTGGACTTGCCTGGAATCCTGTTAGTACGACTAAAATGAAAAAAAACACATACAAAATAGACATGATAAGTGAGGCTATTAATTGAGAACGAATAAATAATAGTCGACCATCCATATTATGCACGAAGGTAGCAATAAAACCACTTTCTCTTCTTCCGACCAGATACAGACAGTAATTAAACAGAACAACAGAAAAAGAAATGTAGCCTACAAACCATGATATTTGTTTTCCGAGCCATGCTGTATCACCATAATGAAGTTCAATTTCATTGAAATGAAGGAAAAAGAACAACACTGTAGGTGACATAATTGTCCATATTAAGCTGAAAGGGGTTCTGATTTGTTCCATCAGAAAAATTATCGCCATTTTTAATGTAACCATTTGTTATCCTTATGGGAATGGTACCATCTTTGATTCTCTGACTTTAATACCGTCCCCGGTATGGTAAATTTTATTATTAATGTTTATTGCACCTGAGTTATTCATATGAAGGAAAAAATCAGGGCTTACTATTTTTGTGTACCAGACAAGGCTGTTACTTACTCTTTCCCTGGCATAGTAAACAAAAATATTATCAGAAATTTGTTGAAGATAGTTTAATAAATTTGTGTCTGACGTAATATTTTCCTCAAGCGTTAACTTGACATCATCAGACAGTAGTACCGTATTTTCACACAAATCCGTAAACGACTCGTACTTGTTGCATGACATAAAGTGACGCTGGTAACTATCAATAATGTCATCATCAGTATAACCGCCAATAAGAAAGTTGTGCAGGCATATATACGATTGCCACAATTCCACTACGGATTTACAAAGTGCTTTTTTCAGACTATTAGCATAGGATAATCCGGTACTGTATTTTATTCGACTGATTTTGTTTTTTGTGCCATACAGGGTTAGTACTGCGTGTCCAGGAACTCCGGGCAGGGTGATATCGAAAATCCTGATATCTCCTTCTGACCTGAGAGCCAGTAAAATCTCATCTATATGATTTATGCCTGTTACTATTTCACTGGATATTTCAGTATTGGCTTTTCCCTGTAACCAGTAAAGAAGGAGGGACTGTCTCTCCATAAATTCACACAAGGAACCTTCTATGGCATCGTTCAAACTACCATGAAAGCTACATCCGCATGTATCTCTGTCAGGATAAAATTTCAGATCATCTGCAGCGGTTATATTGTCGAGTGCAATTATGACTGCAGGTATTTCTTGTTGTTCAAGGCTAAACAGATTAAAGGCTCTGACCGTTTTAAATTTATGGGTTATGATTTCATCGCGGGTCAGTGATGAGATCTGAAAAAATGCTTCGGTAAAAGCCTTTGCAGCAGATGGAGGCATCATCTCATATAATGTTTTCTGACCACCGGTGACTATCTCATTAAAAAAATGACGGCGTTCAAAATATTCACCTATTGCCCCCTGAATTGACTTCAGAGTTTCACCGGCCGCGCTGGCTGGTGTAATACGCTCATAGTCCCATATCTGAGAAAACGTTGGCATATTTCTGTTCAGTTTTGGACTCATGGCCATTGTGGCCGGCCATGCGGACATAAGGTTACTGTAGACATTTATCATCGTTTACATCTCCAAAAAACTGAACGATCAGTGGCGCTACAGTCCTCTGATCCAGATTCATTGTTTTTGCTACGTATGAATCGGTATATCCCGCCCATACCCGGTTTTTCAGTCCTATTTGATCTGCAACCAATACTGCGTTCTGATACATCGAACCTGTTTCCATTAAGGCCATCCGGTATCCTCTGTAGCGATATTTGAACAAAGCTTTTTCAAAAATAATGCAATAGACGAGAGCAAAATGGGGTTTACCAAGACGTTCCGAATCCCCACCGGACAGGCTTCGGTAGAGTGACTGAGTATTACATGTAGCAACAGGTTCCAGTGCCTGACTTAGCGGCAGGTAGTGATAAACATTAGTTCCTGCCTGCCAGTTTTCTGTATTTTCAGATAATCTGCATAAAAAAACTTCAATCGGGTACAATGCCCCCCCAGAAGGATAAGGTCTTCTTACAGAGCCAGGATCAGGTGAGCTGAATGCATTGACTAATAACTTTTCAATAGTACGAATGGAAAGTTTATTTTTGTCGCAAAAGTTTATTCCTGATGGGAGCCTTTCACGACTAAAATTATGTGATGAGGATATGTTTATTACGGAGCTGAAACCTGGCCTGAAGAGAACTTCTTTATTTTCAAATTTCTCCAGATGGGCAAGAGGTACCGCGGACACGAAAGTTCGTTCAGCAAATTCGGGGAGGGAAGCAAAGTTACCTCTGACATGAAAATCTTTAACAATGGCCAGAACTTCAGGATCTGTGTAATGCGTTACTTCCACTAAAGAGAGTTCGTGTTTTGACATGTTATCTCTCCAGACAGCTGCAAGCCTGCCAGTGAATTACCGGCTCTTTACATAAAATACAGGTGATTAAATCAGCGCTAACAGATGACATAAAGTTATCGACATGACTTTTAACCAGTGAAGTACCTGTCAACTCCTGAAGTCGCCGTTTTATTAAATGATAGCTGAATCCTCTTTCTGATTCGCCTAAAGCCAATGCTGGTAGTGTCATTTGGTATTTTTTCAGTAACTGAAGTAAGTTTGCCCAGGACATTTCGTTACGTCTGAAGCTTTTTTCTTCCCTGCTCAGCCATCTCTCTATATGACAAAAATGGCAGGGAGTACCAAGATCAGGTGAATATACTCCATCTATCCTGAATGACTCCTTTAGGTAGTAGCTTTGGATGAAGGCAACACCAGGGTTACTTTCAAATTTTGAATAGATTCTTTTTACAATGTCTGAATGATAGTTTTCGAGATGTAACCAGATTAGTGTTGAATCGCTCACATTAATATTATTATCTTTTATATCAATGATATGAGAAACAAAAACACCATCAGATTTCCATTGTTCCCGGGCATTACTGAAAAGATGTGGAACATCGCTTATTATGACTGAGTTTACCCAGAGAGGTGATGTTTTCGTTTTATTTATCACGCCTGTGGTAATAAGAAACTCTTTGCCCTTGTCTTTATCAATAAGCGATTCGTCCAGTAGTTTATCAAGGAGGTATTTAGAAATAATACCCTGTTTGGATCGTAGGCTTTCGAGTACTTTTTTCATTCCCTCATGTGTAATGTCTACTGAAGAAATGTAGGTAATAAGCAGGGTCTTTGTATTTCTGGAAATTATCTCAAACGGCAGAATATTGATCATATCTTTTCCTTTTTTAATATCAGGGAGCACCATGCTCCCTGAACGGTTAATTCAACGTATCAGATATGTGAACCACTTCCGCCGCTGCCACCGTTTCCACCACTACAACCGTTGCTGCAACCACCACAACCGCCACCTTGACCACCGCAGCTACCGCCGCCGCCGCCGCCGCCACCACCACCAATGCCAACACCTAATGGAGACTGGCGTGATAATTTAAGAGCATCAACGGACAAAACTACACCAAATTCACTCGCTTTTAATTCCATAAGGACTCCTTTTTTAAGGGAAATTAATGCTTATGACATCTGAATAGTATGTTGGCCAACACTAGTTACTTGCCGTAATTAACTATATTTTGCAATGATAATTTGAACTAAATTTGTACGCCTGTTAAATATTTAATAATAATATCAGTTGGTTATGTTTATGCTGTTATTGTTTTTTTACAAAAATTAATATTGTGTTTACATTTTGCTTTCAGTTGCTGTCAGGATGTCACACTACCCCTTTAAGCCCCCACTGGTCTGGCAGGGCCGGGGGTGGGTAAGGTGAAACCTGTCAATCAGTACCGGCTTACGCCGGTATCATATGCAACAACTGAGTGCCGCCTTCCATATCATATCATTTGCCCGTTTCCCGCCGTGCAGATCCGGTTTCCGGCTGAAGTGGATCCAGACCTGATTTGTTGCTGAGTATCGGTAAAAGAGCGGCTTATAATCTATTCTGAAACATGGCAAGTGAATCTGGGCTGTATAATTCCGGCAAGTGTCATCTGTATTTAAAGGTCGTGTGAGTATGAAATTTATGGAATGTGCTGTCCGGGATGTGATTTATGGGACCAATGTCCGTATTGTCAAACCGGTCAACATTTATGAATGTGAACTCAGGGACAATGTGTTTGTCGGCCCCTTCGTTGAGATACAGAAAGGCTGTGTCATTGGTAGTGGAAGCCGGATACAGTCGCACACGTTTATTTGTGAGAACGTAACACTGGGGGAGAACTGCTTCATTGGTCATAACGTGACGTTCGCCAACGATCTGTTTCGTTCAGGAGCACCAGATCCGTCACCGGATAACTGGATCAGCATTACCCTGGGGGATTCGGTTACTGTTGGCAGTGGAGCCATTATTCTGTCTCCGTATATATGCAGCGGAGCTGTTATTGGTGCGGGGGCAGTTGTAGTAAAACCGATTGAGAACAAAGGCATTTATGCAGGAAACCCGGCAAGACTGATCAGAATATTATGAAAAAGAAAAGGGCCGTTACTGGCCCTTTTTATCAGAGGTAGGTCTGTGAATACGGCAGGTGTACAGAAATCGACTGCCGGGGATCGATTTCCAGGGCCGCCCGGTATTCTGCGTCAGTGATATCACCTTTTTTCAGTAAATAACCGAGAGCATCGTTTCCCAGCCCTGACAGTATGCGTATTCTGGCGATCCGGACTGGCAAATAACCCATCAAAAACGTTATTGCCAGACATTGCGAACTCACCAATTTTGATTATTGGAGCCACTTTTTCATAAGTTCCGTGAAATTATTTCATAATAACGACCCTGTTTATTTTATGTAATGACTGGCAATAAAATAACTTGATTAAGTTCCCTTTATCCAGCCTGATAGTGGATAAAGGAAACTCAATCATAATTTAATTAGTTTATTAACTTCATCGCATTCTTTTTTGTCTCCTCATCACTTTTTTGCTCCGATTGTGAAGAGGACTGAATGATTGTTGAAGAATTTAAATCGGCCATCTCTTTTGGAAATAGCGATCTCAATATATTCACGATATCTGAAAATGTGGTTTCTTTCGTCAGCAGTTCACATAAAAGGAAAGGGGCCCTGGGATCTTGTCTGTATAAGGCCAGACCTGCCGTCAGTGCAGCCCGGTTAAGGCGGCTGCGTTCCCCTTGCGGGATACTGTCCAGTGTATCACAAACAATTTTATCTGTTTGATTTACATCTGGATTTAGCTTAAAGGCAATGGTTCTGCGCTTGTCCATCATTAATTACCTATGAGATACATACCGTTAACTAAATCATATTGAGAGTTATTGGTTTTAAAAAAACGTTCATCACGAATCTGTGTGTGTTTTTTTACTGCATCGCATATTAATTCTGCGCCACCACCTATAACCATAACATGAGTATAACCAGAAAATTCATTGAGTGTATTTAATACACGTTGCTCAAGTTTACGAAGTGCTTCATTCATTGCTTCGGTGACTATTGATATTTTGTTCTCATCATTAATTCGTTGCTTCAGATAGTTATTATCTTTTCTGTGAATAATTATATCATCAGCAAGATAGCTACTTCCTTTTGTTCTCGCAAGAGAAAGGGCATCTTTTACTGCAGATGTGACCAGAGATACACCAAGAGATGAGTCTCCGTATATTTTACTGATCCCCGATAATTTCCCCATTACCTGAGAAATATCTAATGTGGTGCCCCCGAGATCTATAATTAATAAAGAATCTAACTCATCCAGTTCTTGTAGAACTTCATAACCTGCCGGTATAGATTCAGGCATGACTTTTACATCTTTTATTGTGAATGTATCCCCACCATTTAATGTAATTTTTTTCCGGAAGTTTGCTTTCTTACGCTCAATATTTTCCGTATTGGGTTGGTTATTCCTGTCGTAATACTCTGTCAGAGGAAGTGTGCAAACAATATCCACTTCGCTTACCGGCAGACCACTGGTCAGTAAGGCGTGGTGCACCGCAACGACATTAACGTCGCTGTATTGCCATGCGATATTGGTTGTGACTACAGCATCCGGGCTGATTGGATCAAATGAATACTGTTCGCCGTTCAGTGTGTAGTTAAAGACCTTTTTATCACCAAAAGAAACTGCCCACTCGCGTTTGAAGCTGTTCGGGCTAATGTGCTGTTTAATTGTTCCGTCGCTTTCCTGCCACTGTAGTTTGATGTTTGTTGAACCGTCATCAATGAATACCAACATTTATAAAACTCCTTATGGTGTTTTTTTTGGTGTTTGTTTGGGTGTGTTTTGGGCTTTAAATGGGTTTATTTGTCAAGTTTACCCCATTTTAACTATCAATCAATGATTATTTGTCTTGTTTTGGTGTTTTGTTGGGCTTGGTATGGGTTGTTTTTGGGTTTTGTTTGGCGGATAACAAAAGATGTCGCCGGGCTCCTCTTTTTACTGCGCCGGCTGACGCGGCGCGGCAGGAACGCTGCCTGTGGTCAGTGTCCCGCGTCCGGCCGGGCACGGGACGGGCGCTTTTACCGCTCCCGGCTGGCGTCGGTGACAGTGTACGCCAGCCCGTCGCCCTTTTCTGATGAGCGCCCTTCAAGCCGCTTTCGCGAATGAAAGGGACATCTTATTCGGTCTTTACGCTGGGGAGTTACTTTGGAAGACTGCGTCAACACGATGATAAGCGTACAAAGCCATTGTTAAGGGATCCTCTATGACTGTTGTTACTGTCGGTATTGATTTAGCTAAAAATGTGTTCGCTGTGCATGGCGTTAATGCTGCAGGAAAAGCTGTTTTAGTTAAGCCTCTTGTGCGTCGGGCTAAATTGCTTGAATTGATTGCAACACTTCCAGCATGTCTGATTGGAATTGAAGCATGTACAGGTGCACATTACTGGGCAAGAGAGTTCCAGAAAATGGGGCATACAGTTCGAATTATGGCGCCGCAACTGGTTTCTCCATACCGTATGGGTGGCCGTCATGGGAAAAATGATGCTGCAGATGCCGCTGCCATTTGTGAAGCTGTTACCCGTCCTAATATGCGGTTTGTTCCCATAAAATCAGTTGAGCAGCAAGGGCAATTATTTGTACACAGAGCTCATCAGGGATATGTCAGTGAGAGAACAGCATTGATTAATCGCATCCGGGGATTGCTCAGTGAGTTAGGTATTGTTCTCCCACAGGCGTTTAAAGCGTTTTTATCCGGGGTGGCTCAGGTCCTTGAGGATTTGCCCGGTTACTGTAATCAGGTTATTGGTGATCTTCTTAATGAGCTTTATCACATAGAAGAAAAGATTAAAAACAGTGAAAAACTCATTCAGCAACTTGCCAGAGATAACTCAGCAGCACAACTACTAATGCAATTCAGGGGGATAGGCCCGATGACTGCAACAGCAATCGTTGCCAGCATAGGCAATGGTCATGATTTCAAGAACGGACGTCAGTTTAGTGCCTGGCTGGGGCTAACACCAAGACAACAAAGTTCCGGGGGGAAAGCACGGTTAGGGAGAATAACTAAAGCCGGCGACAGCTATCTCAGAACACTTCTTGTTTTGGGGGCGAGATCTGTATTGTTGGGAGCAGCTAAAAATGATGATCCGGTCAGTCGATGGGCCCTGCAGTTAAAAGAAAGGCGAGGATATGGACGAGCGCTTGTTGCGATAGCAGCAAAAAATGCACGTATGTGCTGGGCAATGTTGCACCTGAGAGATGAATTCATATTTCCAGCCTAGTCTACTGATTATTAATGAGTTTATGAAATTGATTTCCTTCCTTGCATGACGACTGCGCGATGATGATTTAAAAGGTTTGGACCTGCGCCATGGTTTACTCGAGATATGCAAGAGGCTGCCATGTTTATGTGGATATCTGTTTCGCGGATGGAGTCCATGGCGTGCGTCTTTCGTCAGGGTTCGTTGCTAACAACAGCACGTTAATAACCGTTTATAGGCTCGCTGTCCGTAACCTTTTACTCTGACTGTGCAAGTTGTGTGCAGAAATCAATCTCATGATAGATAAAAGAATTATTCCACTGTTGCACCTGGAGTGTTCGGTGCTCGCTTTGCTGCGCTCCGCCTCAATCCAGTTGCAACAGCGTTTAATTAAAAGCATTAAGGCTTGTGTCATTGCGTACTTGAGCTATGCAGGAGATTTTTATTGGTTCTCTGTTTCGCGGATGAAGTCTCTGATATGAGCCTTTCTTTCATAAAAATCATTCTATTTCATATAGATATATTAATTTCATCATCATCGTTGACTCTACAACAGATGTCCTTATAGGCATAGCCTTGCCGTCAAAAAGACGACGGCTGCGGTATTCCACGGTCGGCCTGACCCGTTACCGGACGCGGTG
>OLFS01000226.1_pt1 | contig 58128 bp, 70 predicted proteins | sample 1605491 | NCBI WGS metagenome assembly OLFS01 (sample SAMEA3888921, study PRJEB22519) | human gut metagenome | biome: human gut; feature: human-associated habitat; material: faeces | place: Denmark | collected 2011 | reverse complement strand
TCAATGAAACTGAAGGGGCAGAATTGATTGAAAATGCTGTTGATAAGACCTTGAACCAAGGCATCTTGACACGTGATTTGGGTGGTCAGGCTTCGACTGCTGAAATGACAGCAGCTATTATTAGCAATCTCTAAACTCATGACACTAAAACTAGTGTTACTAAGCGTTTTGTTGGTATGGAATCTCCTTGTTTTATGTGCTTATGGACTTGATAAAAGCAAGGCCATTCAACATAAAAGACGGATTTCTGAGAAGGCATTATTATTGCAGACTCTGATTTTCGGTGGTATTGGTGCCTTTCTAGGTGGGAAATTTTTTAGACATAAAATTAACAAATGGTATTTTAAGCTATGTTGGCTTATGGGCATTGTTATTGATGTCGTTATTTTATACCTTATTCTAACAAGACTTTCGGATTAGCTAATCCTTAGATTATATTTGGAGTATTTTATGAGCGGAAAATCAATTTTTGATAAACTTTGGGAACGCCACGTCGTTACTGGAAACGAGGGCGAACCACAATTGATGTATGTGGATCAGCATTATATTCACGAGGTTACAAGTCCACAGGCCTTTCAAGGACTTCGTGATGCTGGACGTAAAGTTCGTCGCCCAGATTTAACTTTTGGTACGACAGACCACAACGTTCCTACGGTTGATATTTTTAACATTCGTGACCTTATTTCTAAAAACCAAATTGATACTTTGGCGAAAAACGTTGAAGAATTTGGTATTGATGCGGCTACCCACGGTACTGCTCGTCAGGGGATTGTCCACATGGTTGGTCCTGAAACAGGTCGCAGTCAACCCGGTAAATTTGTCGTCTGTGGGGATAGTCATACGGCTACTCACGGTGCCTTTGGTGCCATTGCCTTTGGTATTGGTACATCTGAGGTAGAACATGTCTTTGCGACACAATGTTTGTGGCAAGTAAAACCTAAGAAAATGAAGGTGAAATTTGTTGGTAAACCTCAGCCAGGTGTCTATTCAAAAGACTTTATTCTTGCACTTATTGCACGCTATGGTGTTGATGCTGGTGTAGGATACGCGGTTGAATATTGTGGTGAAGCTATTGATGCACTTTCAATGGATGAACGCATGACTATCTGTAACATGTCTATTGAATTTGGTGCTAAGATGGGTCTTATGAATCCAGACCAAAAAACTTATGATTATGTTGAAGGGCGTCCATGCGCACCTAAGGGTGAGAAGTTTGAAGAAGCAGTAGCTGACTGGAAAACCTTGGTTTCAGATCCAGATGCTGAATATGATAAAGTAATCACTATTGATGTTTCAGAATTGGCACCTATGGTTACATGGGGAACTAACCCTGAAATGGGTGTTGAGTTTGATCAACCATTCCCAGAAATCAGAGACTTTAATGATGAACGTGCTTACGAGTATATGGATGTTAAGCCTGGCGAATATGCTAAAGATATCGATCTTGGCTATGTATTTATTGGTTCTTGTACTAACGCACGTCTCAGCGACCTTGAGTTAGCTGCTAAATTCGTCAAAGGAAAACATATCGCACCAACATTAACAGCTATTGTTGTTCCAGGTTCACGTCCAGTTAAGAAAGAAGCTGAACGTCTTGGTTTGGATAAAATTTTCTTGGATGCGGGATTTGAATGGCGTGATCCAGGTTGCTCAATGTGTCTTGGTATGAACCCAGACCATGTTCCAGAAGGCGTTCACTGTGCATCTACAAGTAACCGTAACTTCGAGGGACGTCAAGGATATGGAGCTCGTACTCACCTTTGTAGTCCAGCAATGGCAGCAGCTGCGGCAATCGCTGGTAAATTTGTAGATGTACGCGATATGCCAGAAGTTCAAGCATAAGGGAGAAGATAATGGAAAAATTTACCGTCTATACAGGGAAATCAGTACCTTTGATGAATGATAACATCGATACGGACCAACTCATTCCCAAACAATTCTTGAAAGCTGTTGATAAAAAAGGCTTTGGTAAGAATTTGATGTTTGAATGGCGTTATCTTAATGATGACTACGAAGAAAATCCTGATTTTGTCTTCAACAAACCTGAGTATCGCGATGCGACTATTTTGGTTACTGGTGATAACTTTGGTTCAGGATCATCTCGTGAACACGCTGCATGGGCATTGGAAGACTATGGTTTCCGCTGTGTTATCGCTGGATCATTTTCAGATATCCACTATAACAACGAATTGAAGAATGGTATGTTGCCAATCGTTCAACCCTTGGAAGTACGTCAAAAATTGGCTGCCCTTCCTGCGGGTGAAGAAATCACGATTGACCTTCCAAACCAAGTCATTAAATCTTCAGCAGGAGAGTTTCCATTTGATATCGATCATGAGTGGAAACGTAAATTGGTTGAAGGGCTTGATGATATTGGAATCACTCTTCAATATGAAGATTTGATTGCTGCCTATGAAAAACAACGCCCATCATATTGGCAATAAGGGACTAAGTTGTTTTTCTAAACTTTGATATTCAATCTTGCTATCAGAAGCAATGATGTGTTAGTAAAAAAATAATGAGTACTTAAAAGAATGGGATAAGGACAATATCAAAAATGTTGTTCTATCTCATTCTTTTTGTTTGAAACAGTTAATATGGTAGAGGCGTTTTTGCAAGTAGCGTATGCTATAATAGAAAGATAGAAAGGAGGCCTTCATGTTTGCACAATTGGATACAAAATCCGTCTATAGTTTCATGGATAGTGTCGTAGACTTGAACAGCTACGTTGCGCGTGCCAAAGAGCTTGGCTACCAAGCCCTTGGTTTAATGGATCGTGACAATCTCTATGCTGCCTATCATTTTGCCCAGCTTGCAAGTAGAAACGGTTTACGTCCTTTGATTGGTATGGAAGCTAATCTATTTTACGAGGGAAGAAAAATTCCTTTTCGTCTATTAGCTAAAAATAATCAGGGCTATAAAAATTTGATGAAGTTGGCAACAGAGCTTTCCTCGGGACAGCGTGAATTTACAGCTTTTTCGGACTATCTAAACGCTATTGCCCTCATCCTTCCAAGTGAAGACTGGGAGCCAGGGATGACTCTTGGTTCAGAGGTTTTCATTGGGGTGAGGCCAGAGGATGTTGGTAAAGAGTTTGATTATCCTGTAGTTCCTTTACATACAGTGCGTTACTTTGAGAATGCAGACCGCTCGACGATTCAGATGTTGCATGCCATCTCACAAAACGTTTCCTTGTCAGAGGCCTCTATTTGTCCTATGAATCAGCTTCTTTTCTCGCCTCAAGAAATTGAAAGTGCCTATAGTGATATTCCAGAGGCTTTGAACAATTTGGAGCAACTTGTTTCAGACATTACTTATCAATTTGATACGGATTTGAAGCTTCCCCGTTTTAATCGTGATATGCCAGCAGTTGACCAATTACGTCAATTAGCTCAATCTGGATTGGAGTCTAAAAAGTTAACCTCAGCAGTTTATCAGGAACGTTTAGATAAAGAATTGTCTATCATTCATCAGATGGGCTTTGATGATTATTTCTTGATTGTCTGGGACTTGTTAAGCTTTGGGCGTAGCCGTGGTTATTATATGGGAATGGGGCGTGGCTCTGCTGCAGGAAGCTTGGTGGCCTATGTCCTCGATATTACTGGAATTGATCCCGTTAAAAATGACTTGCTTTTCGAGCGTTTCCTAAATGAAGAGCGTTATAGCATGCCTGATATTGATATCGACTTGCCTGATATCTATCGAAGCGAGTTTCTTCATTATGTTAGGGACCGTTATGGTAGTAAGCACTCTGCTCAGATTGTTACCTTTTCAACCTTTGGAGCCAAGCAGGCTATTCGAGATGTTTTTAAACGTTTCGGTGCTAAGGAATTTGAACTGTCCCAACTAAGTAAAAAGATTTCTTTTCGTGACAATCTGACTTCTGTCTATGAGAAGAATATGTCATTTAGACAGTTGATTAATCAGAGACAGGAATTTCAGAGAGCTTTTGAAATTGCTAAGGCTATTGAAGGCCAGCCAAGACAGACCTCAATCCATGCTGCTGGTATAGTAATGAGTGATGATGATCTTACCAACCATATTCCACTAAAAGCTGGTGAGGATATGATGGTTACTCAGTACGATGCCTCCGCAGTCGAGGCCAATGGCTTGCTTAAGATGGATTTCTTGGGCCTCCGTAATTTGACCTTTGTTCAAAAAATGAAGGAGAAGCTTGAAGAAGAGCAGGGCATCACTATTGATATCAAATCCATTGACTTGGAAGATCCACAGACCCTAGCACTTTTTGCCAGTGGTAAGACCAAGGGGATTTTTCAGTTTGAGCAGGCGGGTGCCATAAACCTCCTTAAACGAATTAAACCTGCTAAGTTCGAAGAAGTCGTAGCGACAACCTCTCTTAACCGTCCTGGAGCTAGCGATTATACAGATAATTTCATTGCTCGTAAATACGGTAAGGAAAAAGTAGATCTCATTGATCCAGTAGTTGCACCAATTCTTGAGCCTACTTATGGCATCATGCTCTATCAGGAGCAGGTTATGCAGATTGCCCAAGTATTTGCGGGCTTTACACTCGGAAAAGCCGATTTGCTTCGTCGAGCGATGTCTAAAAAAGATGCCAATGAAATGTCCAAGATGTCCGAGGAGTTCATGGAAGGAAGTCGTCAGTTGGGACGTGACCCACAGATTGCTGAACGCCTCTTTAGTATGATGGCTAAGTTTGCGGGTTATGGCTTTAATAGAAGTCATGCCTATGCTTACTCAGCTTTGGCCTTTCAGTTAGCCTATTTCAAAACGCACTACCCACAGATATTCTATGACGTCATGTTAAATTATTCGTCAAGTGATTACATTAAGGATGCAATTGAAAATGGATTCTCCCTAGCTAGCCTCGATATTAATAGGATTCCCTATCTGGACAAGATTTCAGATGGCAAGATTGTATTAGGCCTTAAGACTATCAAAGGCTTACCAAGAGATTTTGCCCTTTGGATTATTGAGGATCGCAAACAAAATGGCAAATACATTTCTATAGAAGACTTTTTAACACGTATTCCTAGTAAATATCAGAAAGTCGATATTTTGACACCTCTCATCCAGATTGGTTTGTTTGATATTTTTGAACCAAATCGTCAGAAAATCATTGGCAATTTAAACAACCTCTTTACTTTTGTCAATGAGTTAGGAAGTTTGTTTGCAGAGTCCTCTTATTCTTGGGTTGATTATGAAGACTATAGCCAGACGGATCGTTATAATTTAGAACAGGAGTTACTAGGAGTTGGGCTTAGTCCTCATCCTTTACACCTAGCTCAAAAAATGGCCTCTCGTCCCTATCAACCAATTTCTGATTTGACGGTTAATAATAAGGCGACTGTTTTGGTTCAGCTAGAGTCCGTTCGAATTATCAGAACTAAAAAAGGTGATCAGATGGCCTTTCTGAACGTAACTGATGGGATCAATAAACTTGATGTTACTCTATTCCCAGAAACTTATTTCTATCATAAGGATAAATTAAGTGAAGGTGGTCTCTTTTATTTAGAGGGACGGACTCAAGAGCGTGACGGACGCATTCAGTTAATTTTATCAAACATGGAGGAAGCTAGTACAGAGCGTTTTTGGATCTTGCTTGAAAATCATGATAAAGACATTGAAGTTTCTCAAATCTTAGCTAAATATCCTGGAAATATTCCAGTTGTTATTCGTTATCAGGGAAGCAAGGAAACCATAGTTAGTCAACGGTTCAAAGTGTCTAAGACCGAAGAACTAAATAGAGAACTAGGTCCTTTCGTGTTGAAAACGGTTTTACGTTAAAAAAAAAACGATAAATCTTTTCAAATTTAAAGCCATTTAGAATTCTTTGTGTTATAATGAAAATGTTAAATATATAAAAGGAGTATCAGGAATAATGAAACGTATTGCTGTTTTGACTAGTGGTGGAGATGCCCCTGGTATGAACGCTGCCGCTCGCGCAGTTGTTCTCAAAGCAATTTCTGAAGGAATTGAAGTATTCGGCATTAACCGTGGATACGCTGGTATGGTTGAAGGAGATATCTTCCAACTTGATGCCAAAGGCGTAGACAACATCCTCAGCCGTGGTGGTACTTTCCTTCAGTCTGCTCGCTATCCTGAGTTTGCCCAACTTGAGGGTCAACTTAAAGGTATTGAGCAACTTAAAAAACATGGAATCGAAGGTGTAGTAGTTATTGGTGGAGATGGTTCTTACCATGGTGCTATGCGTTTGACTGAACATGGTTTCCCAGCTGTTGGTCTTCCAGGAACTATCGATAACGATATCGTTGGTACAGACTATACAATTGGTTTTGATACTGCTGTTGCAACTGCAACAGAAGCTATCGATAAGATTCAAGACACTGCTTTCAGTCACGGACGTACTTTTGTCGTTGAAGTTATGGGACGTAACGCTGGTGATATCGCTCTTTGGGCTGGTATTGCTTCTGGTGCAGACCAAATTATCGTACCTGAAGAAGAGTACGACATCAACGAAGTTGTCCGTAAAGTTAAAGAAGGTTACGAATCAGGTGCTAAAACTCACCACGTAATCGTACTTGCTGAAGGTGTTATGGGTGCTGAAGAATTTGCAGCTAAAATGAAAGAAGCTGGAGATACTTCAGATCTTCGTGCAACAAACATTGGACACGTGGTTCGTGGTGGTTCACCAACTGCGCGTGACCGTGTTCTTGCTTCATGGATGGGTGCACATGCGGTTGACCTCCTTAAACAAGGTATTGGTGGTGTAGCTGTTGGTATCCACAATGAAGAGCTTGTTGAAAGCCCAATCCTTGGTACAGCAGAAGAAGGCGCTTTGTTCAGTCTTACTGAAGACGGTAAAATTATCGTTAATAATCCACACAGAGCTCGTCTTGACTTTGCAGATCTTAACCGTTCATTGTCTAACTTGAGCTAATCTCAGTTACTTAAATTATTGTTAATCCGTCGCTAAGGCGACAAAAAATATAAGGGAGTTTTTATTTATCATGAATAAACGTGTAAAAATCGTTGCAACACTTGGTCCTGCGGTTGAAATCCGTGGCGGCAAAAAATTTGGTGAAGATGGTTACTGGGGTGAAAAACTTGACCGCGAAGCATCTGCTAAAAACATTGCTCAATTGATCAAGGAAGGTGCCAACGTTTTCCGTTTCAACTTCTCACATGGTGACCACGCTGAACAAGGTGAACGTATGGATGTCGTTCGTATGGCAGAAGACCTTGCTGGTCAAAAAGTAGGTTTCCTTCTTGATACAAAAGGACCTGAAATCCGTACTGAATTGTTCGAAGGTGATGCTAAAGAGTATGCATACAAAACTGGTGAACAAATTCGTGTTGCTACTAAACAAGGTATCAAATCAACTCGCGACGTTATCGCTTTGAACGTTGCAGGTGCACTTGACGTTTTTGACGATGTAGAAGTTGGTAAACAAGTTCTTGTCGATGATGGTAAACTTGGTCTTCGTGTTGTGGACAAAGATGCTGAAAAACGTGAATTCATCGTTGAAGTTGAAAATGATGGTATCATCGCTAAACAAAAAGGTGTAAACATCCCTTACACTAAAATTCCTTTCCCAGCACTTGCTGAACGTGATAACGCTGATATCCGTTTTGGTCTTGAACAAGGTCTTAACTTTATCGCTATCTCATTCGTACGTACTGCAAAAGACGTACAAGAAGTTCGTGCTATCTGTGAAGAAACTGGTAACGGTCACGTTCAATTGTTGGCTAAAATCGAAAACCAACAAGGTATCGACAACATCGATGAAATTATCGAAGCTGCTGACGGTATCATGATTGCTCGTGGTGATATGGGTATCGAAGTACCATTCGAAATGGTTCCAGTTTACCAAAAAATGATCATCACAAAAGTTAACGCTGCTGGTAAAGTTGTTGTTACAGCTACAAACATGCTTGAAACAATGACAGAAAAACCACGTGCAACTCGTTCTGAAGTATCTGACGTATTCAACGCAGTTATCGATGGTACAGATGCTACAATGCTTTCTGGTGAGTCTGCAAATGGTAAATACCCAGTTGAATCAGTTCGTACAATGGCTACAATTGATAAAAACGCTCAAACTCTTCTTAAAGAGTATGGTCGTCTTGATTCATCAACATTTGACCGTTCAACTAAGACTGAAGTAGTTGCGTCTGCAGTTAAAGATGCTACTAACTCAATGGATATCAAACTTGTTGTTGCTCTTACTGAATCAGGTAACACTGCTCGTTTGATTTCTAAATACCGTCCAGAAGCTGATATCTTGGCTGTAACATTCGATGAAATTACTCAAAAATCATTGATGCTTAACTGGGGTGTTATTCCAGTAGTTACTGAAAAACCAAGCTCAACTGATGACATGTTTGATGTTGCTGAAAAAGTTGCGTTGGAATCAGGTCTTGTAGAATCTGGTGACAACATTGTTATCGTTGCTGGTGTTCCTGTAGGTACAGGTGGTACAAACACTATGCGTATCCGCACAGTAAAATAAGATTTAAAGAAAAAGCCTATCATATCAAGGTTTAAACCTTGGTAGATAGGTCTTTTTTTATTCTAAGGGGCAAGAAAGGGGCAAGTTATCAATGATTTCAACTACCTTATTCTTCATTTTGTTGGTGACGTGAGTATAAATCTTCATCGTTGTATCACTGTCATCATGCCCAACTCTATCCATGATAGCCTTTAACGGGACGCCATTCTCAGCTAGATAACTGACCAGCGTATGCCTGAAGATATGTGATGATATTGGTTTGTTAATTGGCTTATCTAGTCGCTTGTTAGCTGCTTGAATAGAGTTGTTAAATGAGTTTCGTTGAAGTGGTACGCCCTTGTCAGTCACAAAAATATAATCCCTATCCATGGTCACCCAATCGTCTGATAGCGACCTGTTTAGATCCCGAATCTGTATAGCTTCATCTAGTAATTCAATTTCACGCTTGGTTAGTTTATTGCTACGATAGCCTGCTGGGGTCTTAGGTGGTTCCTTTTTTGCTCTCTTGTAGCCCTGGACGCTATCCAGGGTGCCAAAAATATCAAGGTATCCGTCCTCTTTTCTGTAATTGCACGTTTCAAGGGCTACCGCTTCACCGATTCGAGCACCGCTGACAAAGAGAAACTCTGCAAGGATGGCATTTCTATAAGTGCGTTTTTGCTTTCGTAATTCTGCAAGTAGCGGAAGTAGTTCAGTGTCTATCTCTAGAAACTTATTTCTTATCTTGTCGTAATCTTCCATCGTTTGCTGTTTCTTGGGAAGTTTTGCTTGCCTTGCAGGATTGCTAGGAATGTAACCAACGGTGCAAGCGTAATCGAAGGTTAGATTCAATATAGATTTAACACGCTCAAGGATTGAACGTGGAACATCGGCATCGTTGATAAAGCGTTGGATATAGTGTGTATCAATGTTTGCTATTTTGACATCTACAGCGAAATTCTCTTCGACATACCTGACATTGCTGGTCATGGAACTAATCGAAGTCCTTCGAATGCCTTTCTTGTGAAATTCCCACCACTCGCTCAACACATCGTTAAATGATGCGTCGGTAGTGTTTAAGCCAGCCATCTTTTCAGCTATCTTATCATCCAGTAAGCGTTGAGCCTCTTTCTTTGCTCGATTTGAGCCACTGTTGAGCGTAACAGATACCCGTCTCCATTTCTCAGTGTAAGTGTCCTTGTATCTTTCAAAATATTTATATTTTCCATTCGGTAATTCTTCTACCCACATTGTCATATCTCCTATTATTTGGTAAAATGGGTACAGAAAAAAGACTCATTGTTTTACCTGAGTTTTTGTTTCTGTGATTCATAAGCTCTATAATCTAACTTTGGCGAGGGAGATTATAGGGCTTTTTTTATTGTCTTATTTAACCTTGACTTTCATTTCTCCATTAAGTTTTTGACTTGCAATAGCACTGCCATCATCCGCTTTAATGTGAAACATTGGATAGCGCTCATAATTGACATTGTTAATTGCAGCCCAAACGTTAAATGCTTCATGTTCTTTGGCAAGCATGCCATCAGCGAATTTTTGTAAATCGGTTTTGTCATAGTATTTATAATCAACAGGTACCGACATATACAAAATGGTATCACGATTATAAAAACCATATTGACTAATATCTACACCTTTTTCTGTCAAATCTTTTTGGAAGTATTCGATAAAGCTAGCCATTTGATCAGCGGTAACATCTTTAGGGCCATCTGAAGAACTTGATTCTTTAGTTTCGCTTTTAGATTCTTTTTCTTCGGAAGAGCTTGATTCTTTTGAAGCCTTCTCCTCTCGTTGAGGGTTAGACAAGTCTGAACTACTGCTGGTTTTAGTCTTGGTTTTGGTTTTTGGCTTAGAAGAAGACGTTTGGACAGTCTTGACTGGTTCTGTCTTCGTTTCTGGAGCGATACCAGTTATTTCAAAAAACTTACCAAGTACAGCCAAACCTAATATGACAACAACCCACTTTTGCCAGCGTTTCAAATTCTTCCATTTACTCAACATTTTTAAATCTCCTTTAGTTTTAGATATTCATTTTTTACAAAAGTCTCATCACAAATAGTGGTGAGATTATATTTTTCCATAAAGTGGACGTAGTTGAAGTCGTCCAGGGATTCGTTTTCGAGCAATCCACGGATCATGTCTCTATTAGCTTGAGCCTCATACTTTTCTCGCAGACGCTCATAGTGTTTAGGATCGTGTTCTAGGTGGCCTAATTCGTGCAGTAGGACCTTTAAACGTCTTTCGACGGGTAAATCCCTATTGATGTAAACCACACGGTTAACAGGGTCTAGAAACCCATCTCGTGGCCACTGGCTAGAGTCGAACTCACAAAGAGACACGTTGAACTGCTCAAGTAATTCTTTTTCAGGCATAGCTTCCTCGTATCGGTTTCTATAAAAAACAAAAGAGCCAATCCAACAAACGAACTGGCCCTTTTTAGACGTTTTGTTCCCTTACACTTGCGCACGCACAAGCCATAGGGCGCTGAACTTAATCAGTCTTCCACTAAAAATAGTCTACAAAATGTTTTATTTATTGTCAATGTTTTTACAAAAAAGTAAACATTTTAACCAGTTCTGGTATTTTCGTGTAATCAGATGCATACCTTTGCATTCAGTCAATAAGATTTTGAATTTTCAAGCCTTGATGATATTATTTGCCGAACCAGACAGGAATAGCAATACCGGCAAGAGCTACAAGGATACCAATAAACCAATAAGTGAATTCTTTTCTATTCTTGGCTTGTTCCTCGAGTTGCCTATTGGTTTGTGCTAAGAACATGTTTTCCATGCGTTGACCAAAGGTATCAAATTTAGCGTCAATCTTTTGGTCCATCATCTGGAATTTTAAGTCCAGTTCGTTTTTGGCGTACATGTCGTCTAGTTTGTTTTCAATTTTTTCAATACGACGCCCTAACTGATCAGTGCGAAGAGATAGCTCAGTCTTATCTTGATTTAAGCTCTGGGCTGTTTGTTGAAGGAAATGTTGAGTGTTTTCTTCGTTCTTTTCCAATCTTTGCTCCAGCGCTTGAATATCCAGCTCACGATACAAGTCAATAGCCATTTGTCTTACCTCATCTATTTGATTTTGTAAATCCATTATATCACTTGCATGGGGTGTTTGGGTGTTGATTCTTTTGCTAGAGTTTATAGAAGTCACCTTAGACGGTCTAGCGCTTGCAGTGGCATTTGTTTCAGGAACTTCGATATCTTGAGTGTTATTCATTCATACCACCCCCGAAATAGTAGTAGCAGTAAAATGTATCAGTAGCCTCGCCACCTTTTATCAAAGCGAACAACAGGAACAAATCCCCTTTTTCCATCAAATTTAAATCAAAGGTAAAATCCCCGGCTGCTTTCCCGTAGCCCTCGTTATCGGGAGCTAAAATGCTTGACTTTGGTATATAGACGTTTGTAGCATGGACAAGATAAGGCTCTCTACTTGGGAAATTTGCAGTAACTACTAGCGTGTAGTTCGTTTCGGGTTGGATGTTAAAGAAATCTATAGAACAATTCAGCGCCACGCCTATCGGATAACTCGATAAGTTGTTTAATGTGCTAAGTTCGTCACCGCTGTCAGCTTCAAAAAGTTTGACTCCAGCAATCTTTTCTTTAAATGGATTTGACTTCGTAGCGACACTTACCATACTATTCTCCCTTACTACTCATATAACCTGCAATAATGCCACGGATAGCCCGCTTGTCATCCTCAGTCAGCGGTTTACCGTCGAACATCATGGCGTTGTCGATGATTTCATCGATGTCATGGGTATTAGGTTGTGGGTCGTCGGTCATAGGGGCGTCGTATCCCATGAGCCACGCTTCAGACACTCCCAACGTTCTAGCAAGTAACACTAACTTTTCTTGGTCTGGTGTTGATTTCCCATTGATATACTGAGACAAAGCGCTCTTTCCGAGTTTTACACCTAGTTCTTTTTGATGAGCTTTCGAAAGAGAAATTATATCAACTTGTTTTAAGTTCCGTTCGCTCATAATTTGCTGCAAACGTGAAGCAGTAGTATTTTTCATATTTTTTTCCTTTTCCTTTATGGGTTCATTATATAGTAGAAAACAAAAAAGTTCAAGAAAAATCTAAAAAAAGTTCAAAAAAATGAACAAAAACTGTTGACAAAATAAAAGAGAAGGATTAAAATAAAACCATAAAGTTCAAGAGATTGAACTTAGAAAGGAGAACTCAATGAGATTTAACTATGCTAAATTAAAAGGTCGCATCAAAGAAAAATATGAGACTCAAGGAGATTTTGCGAAAGCTATTGGCTTAACTCCTACAACATTTTCGTTTAAAATCAACGGTAAAGCAAAGTGGAAACAAGATGAAATTGTAAAAGCTGCTGAACTATTAGAAATCTCACAAGATGAGATTGCCGAATATTTTTTTGCCTATAAAGTTCAAGAACTTGAACCAAAAAAATTAAAATTATGAAAGGAACAAACAATGAATGAACTAGAAAGAACAGCCCTCAATGAAATACTGAGGACTGTGACATATATAGCTGAGAAGTTGGATGAACTAGATTCTAAGATTTCTTCGAACGATTCACAAGTTCTTGAGCATCAAGAAAATTGAGTTTCATTTCCATGTAGTGAATAACTCCATGAAGGTAGTTCTTTAGGTCTGTAAAGTCTTTGTCGGGGTTGTTTCTGTAGTAATGACCTTCGTCATTGCCAATATAAGCAGATGCAAGAGCGAATGTTTTAAGGTCTTCGTCCTTAATATATTTTTCGATAACTTGTTTTAGCGACATTTTAATGATTTTACCTTCATCATCAGGGTTGGTAACGATGGAGAAATCTTTAACGAAAAACTCAAGTGCCTTTCGATATCCTATACCTGCAATGTGGTCTAATTGTTCATACTCGGCTTTCAGTGCTTGGACATAGATTTGCTTGCCGATTGGAGAAACCATCTCTACATCGTCAGATATAGGTATATCGCTTGGAAGATTAGGAATTACTTTGATGTGTTTAATTTCGTATGTTCTGTCGTATGAGTTGATCACATAAGCTATAAATTCCTCCGTCCAGAAGTGCTTACAACCTAAGCATCTAAATGTTAATACCAAATGTGTTTCATCTTCTGTGAGGGGAAAATAAGAAGAATTTACTAGGTCTGGATTGGTTGGTTTTTTACAAATCGGACAGCTGTCTTCAACGGTTACAGGTCTAGAAACAGAAGAGCTTATTTTTGCTTGAAATATCATAATTCTTCTCCAATCGTTTTTATTGTCTCTATTATACAAAACTTAGAAAGGAAAAGTAAATGCAAGAAATAACCTACAAACCAGCCGGAGTTAACGAAACGGCTGAGTGGGGAGACTACGACCACCTCATGCAACGGTGGGAAGGTCTTGGGAAGTCAATGGCGAAGAACCTCATCAGAGAAATGAGGGATAACAAAGACTTCCGGGACTACGTATTCAACCCAACACATAAACTGGTTTTCATTAACTATGAAGGCTTTAAGTCCTTCATCGAATGGAAAACTAGAAACAGATTCAAATAACACACACTGGCAAGAGATTGCCTAGCACTAATATCCCAACCGTAGCAGTGAGCTAACGGAGCAAAAATAATTATCCTTTTTAAACAATATCAACAAAAAAGCCTACCAAGTGGCTGACGGTAAGTACGTAAACATATCATTAACGATGACTCCTATATTTAAATGCTTCGTTAGTTCGTTGGTGCGGTTGGGCAATAGAAGAAAGGAAATACAATGCAACATGAGGCCAACAAGATGGCCGTATTCACGGCAAATAACAAAAACCCCTAGCGGATTGCTAGAGGAATGGATTAAAGCTAGAGAAGCATTCTATGCCAGCGTTGAGCAAGAGCGCATTTCTACTTTAAAACGGTTGAATGAAGCTACTTATCGTGTCGAGAAAGTTGATCATTCAATTCAGCAACTCGGCTCTCGAGTTTAGAAATCTTTGCATTAAGCTTATCAACTTCTTGAAGCTTGAATGAAGTTTCAAGATCAACTGCTTGGGCTTTGAGTAATTCATCAACAAGTTTGACGATAGCATCAGAACCGCCCGCAAATTCGGTTAGTGCCTTGTCAGCTGCTTGTTTAAATGCATCGAATTGTTCGCTCATAATTCCACCTCCCTTCATTGGGATAACTCAATTGTACCACGAAAGGAAATAAACAAATGAAACCAAAAAAACTATTTAACTGGATTTGGTCAAAAAAACAGCCACAACAAGAATGCTTCTTTGAACCAGTATGGACACCACGAGAAATCAACGACCAGAAATATGAAGCACGTCAGAGACGTGAACGTGAGCTATTGGCAAAATACAGAAACCGATAACACCAACATCTTCAATCCGTAGCCACGGCTCACCGTGGAGTGTAACTTATACCTTTCCCCAAAAAAATCTTTACTAAATTACTTTTTTCCTAATTTTCCCATTCATAAGTCTAATAAAACATTGAAACATGAAACGGTGGGCTATAGGTGCGGATTGAAGCACTAAAAAAAGCACAGGTAAGGGCCTGTGCAAGAAATAACATCTATAAGGAGATTATACCATGATTTCACAAACAATTGCAAAACCATCTTTCACTAAGTCAAAAGCCTATGGGCTTTGTGGCACGCTCGCACTTGCTACAGCTCTATTGATTGGAGCTGGCACAGTATCAGCGGACGAAAACGCCGCACCAGTGGTGGACGCTCAACCAGCAGTGTCTAACGTTTATACGGCTGACAACGCTGGAAATGTCACTGTGACACCGTCTGAAACAGTAGCACCAGTTGAAACACCAAAAGTGTTGGCACCAGCACCGGTAGAATCTCAACCGATTGCAGAAACACCAGCTACAACTACAGAAACTACTCAACCAGTCGAAACAGCACCTACAAGTGTTGTCAAAGAGGGTGACACTATCACCGTCGAAAACCCTAACGTACAAGTAGACTTCCCTAATGGCACTGGTAAATACTCACCATTCAAGGTCGAGTACAAAGATATTGAGTTTCCGGATAGCATGACTGTCAACGAAGGAGACAAGGTGGTTACTGAGCTACCTAAGGAAATTGGTTTGCAAACCAGCTTTGATTTCGATGTTTACAACAACGAGAACATCGTTGGTAAAGCCAATGCAGACGCTCAAACACGAGTAATTACTACAACATTTAACAATTATTTCACTGAGCACCCTTTGAATAAAAAGATGTCGCTCAAGTTCGATGCTAAATGGCTTGATGTCGTTGAGTCTGGCAAACCAGTGACAGTCAATTTCGACGGTACTGTTAAGACATTCACTATTGCAGAGGAAGGGCCACTTCCAACTGATGAGCTCTTATCTAAGTGGGGTAGCCAAAATAAAGATAACCCACAAATCATTAACTGGACGCTACGTCTCAATACAGCTCGTCAGGTCTTGAATTATGCAAAATTGCAAGATACTTGGTCAGATAATCAAGAATTTGTGGACGGCTCACAAAACATCTACTTTGTTGAAGATCCTGTTAAGTGGACTGGCATCGACTATTCAGCTAAGGATTACCTTGAAAGTTGGAACGTCCGAGCAGACGGATTTGACGCTAAATTCAAGGAATTCAACCGCATTATGTACATTGACTATCAAACACGTTTGAAGTCAGCGGTTAAAGACTCAACTAACCCAACGAACAAGGCTACGCTGGTAGCGGTAGATGCTGGGGCTATCTCAACATCTAAGGTTCAATTGGTTGGCGGCCGTGGTGACGCAAGCGGTGAAAACAAACCAGAACCAACCTTTGAAATTCCACACGACGCACCAAAAGTTGACATCCCAGAATTTGAGGGCGGTATCCCCGGAATCCCAGAGGTGCGAGAATTACCGGAGTATACTGAGCCAATCGGAACAGTTCCTAATGAAGCCCCAGTACATGATAAGCCAGAGTTCCAAGGTGGTATCCCTGGTATTCCAGAAGAACGTGAGCTCCCACCATTTGAAGGTGGCACAGTGCCAAACGATGCCCCTGTCCTTGACTTGCCAGAATTGCACATTCCGGAAGAACCAACTAAGCCAACACCAGAAAAACCAGTGACACCAAAAGAAGTGCCTAACAAGCCCGCAGACGCTCCTAAAGATAAAGCGGCACAATCTACCACAGTATCGTATAAGCTCGATTCCGAGCCAAAAGAGGTGGCAAATACGACGGTTTACGGTGGTGTTCTCCCTAACACTGGTGAGAAAGAGGGCATCATGTCAACTCTTGGTCTAGCAGTTATCGCTGTTGGTATCGCAGGTTTGACATTGAGCTTCAAGAAATATAACGAAAGAGGAGAGAATTAATGGAAGTAAAAAAAGAACCTAAAACCTCTTATCATCACGTTAGATGTAGCAAAGAGGCTTATGACCAAATCGCTGAAATCGCTAATGAGTGTGACTTGACTATTGCTAATGTAGCTACTTCATTACTACTCTATGCGTTGAATCACACCGAAATCGTCAGTGTTGAAAAAGTAGTGACTGAGAGCCGCTTAGTCATCGGAGGTGGGAACGAATGAGTATCGCAATAAATAAGCTAGAGATTGAAAACGTCAAACGGATCAAAGCAGTTAAGGTTGAGCCATCACCTACCGGTCTAACGGTAATTGGTGGAAATAACAACCAAGGCAAAACTAGCGTGCTAGATTCTATCGCTTGGGCTTTGGGTGGAAATCGTTTTAAACCTAGCAAGGCAACCCGTGAGGGGTCTGTTATCCCTCCATCGCTCAAGATCACTATGTCAAATGGCTTGGTCGTTGAACGCAAAGGTAAGAATAGTTCGCTTAAGGTTATTGATCCAGAGGGTAATAAAGGTGGACAACAACTGCTTGACAGTTTTGTTGAAGAGTTGGCTATTAATTTGCCTAAGTTTATGGAAAGTACAGCCAAAGAAAAAGCTGATACGCTCTTACAAATCATTGGGGTTGGGCCGCAGTTGGCTGAGCTTGAAATCAAAGAAAAGCAATTGTATGACCAACGTCATGCCATTGGTGTTATCGCTGACCAAAAAGAGAAGTTCGCCAAAGAACAGACTTACTATCCAGATGCGCCAAAAGAACTTATCTCTATCGCTGACTTGATTGCTGAACAGCAGGAAGTTTTAGCCAGGAATGGGGAAAATGCTCGCAAACGCCAAAACGCTAGTCAAATCCAAGCGCAATATGATGCCAAAGTGGCAGAAGTCAACCGTCTGTCACAGCAATTGGTAGAGGCTCAGGAAATTTTACAAAAGCTCGCTGATGATTTGGCTATCGCTCATAAAGATGCGACTGACTTGGTAGATGAATCCACTGAGGAAATCGAAAGCAATATTGCTAACATCGAACAGATTAACCTTAAAGTCCGTGCTAACTTGGACAAGGACAAAGCGGAAGAGGATGCCAAGGCTCAACGTGAGCAGTATAACAAGTTGTCTGTTCAAATCGAAGATGTTCGTAAAAGTAAACGTGACTTATTAACCAATGCAAACTTGCCTCTGGAAGGCTTGATTGTAGATGATGGGAAGTTACTTTACCTTGGTCAAGAATGGGATAACATGTCGGGATCTCAACAACTCATGGTAGCGACCGCAATTGTCCGAAAACTAAAACCAGATTGTGGCTTCGTTTTAATCGACAAGCTCGAACAAATGGACCAAATCACATTGGACCAATTTGGAAAATGGCTTGAGGATGAAGGTCTCCAAGCTATTGCAACGAGAGTATCGACTGGTGATGAATGCTCAATTATCATCGAAGATGGTTATAGCATCGACAACAAAACGCATCAGCCAACAGTTGAAGCCAAATCCGAAACACCACAAACGCCATCATGGCAAGGAGGATTTTAATGCAAATCACAAGAGGGATTAAAGCCAGAGCTCAGAAGGTTGTTATCTACGGCCCTGAGGGCATCGGAAAGTCTAGCTTTGCAGCGCAATTTCCCGACCCTGTCTTCATCGACACGGAAGGGTCGACAGACAATATGGATGTTGCACGGTTGGATAAGCCGTCCAGCTGGACAATGTTGCTAAATGAGATTGCTTTTATCAAAGCAAATCCGACATCGTGCAAGACTTTGGTTATAGATACGATTGACTGGGCTGAGTCGCTGGCCGTTGAGTCAGTTTGCGCTCAGCATGGTAAGAAAGGTATCGAAGATTTTGGATGGGGTAATGGATATACCTACGTCCGTGAAGAAATTGGTCGCTTCCTAAATAGTCTAAGCGAATTGATTGATCTAGGAATTAATGTTGTTCTTACTGCACACGCTCAGATTAAGACCTTCACTCAACCAGATGAAATGGGTAGCTATGATCGTTACGAGCTCAAACTTGGAAAGAAAACAAGCTCACAGACAGCACCATTGGTTAAAGAATGGGCTGACATGGTTCTATTCTGTAACTACGAAACAATCGTAATGACTGATGAAAAATCCAAGAAATCGAAAGCACAAGGTGGACAGCGTGTCATGTATACACAGCACCATCCAGCTTGGGATGCAAAGAACCGTCATAACTTACCAAACAAGTTGCCACTAGATTATGCAGGCATTGCTCACATCTTTAATGTTCAACAGGCACAAGCTGAACCAGTACCACCTGCCGCACAACCAGAAATGGAACAGCCAGCACCGGCACCAGTACCGCAACAAGAAGTGACACCGTCTGAAACAGTGGCAGAAAATCCTGCACCGGTGGAGCGTGGCGAGTACCAAGAACCAGCACCATTCATCGACCCAGCGCTACGTGATTTGATGATTGCCAATCAGGTCACTGAACAAGAACTTCAACAGGCAGTAGCTTCAAAAGGTTACTACCCTGTTGAAACACCTATCTCAATGTACGACAAATCATTCATTGACGGGGCTCTAGTAGCTACTTGGGATCGTGTCTTTGAAATGGTTAAAGAAATCCGTGGATCAGAATTTTAGGAGGAACTCATGACAGATAAAACTATCAAATTAGACCTATCGCAAATCGGCGAAGGTGGTCTTCAAGAAAAAGTTGATCAAGAACTTGAAAAAGTCATCGTTAACATCTTAGACCCAAACACTAAAACAGGACTCGAAGATCAAGACAATATCACTATTTTGGCTTAATAAGGAAGGATTTTATACATGACTTACAACAATAACTTTGAACGTGAATTCGGATGGGATGATACTATCCAAGAGGACAGCAAGGAGTTTATCACACTGACTCCCGGTGATTATGTCTTCACTGTAACAAATTTCGAACGCGGGCGTCACACTCCCAACCCACAAAAACCTGGGAAACTTCCAGCATGTAACAAAGCAATCATCACAATCCAAGTTGAGACTGAAGAAGGTCTTGCAACAATGACACACAATCTATTCTTGCACTCATCTACCGAAGGAATGCTCTCAGCGTTCTTCGGTGCTATTGGACAAAAGAAACACGGAGAACCACTCCAAATGAATTGGAACACCGTTGTAGGTTCAACAGGGGTGTGTCGTGTCGGAAACCGCACATACAAAGACACTGTATATAACGATGTCAAACAAATGATCTACGCTGACAGTGTTGATTGGACAAAAGTGTTGAATGCCAATGTTTCTCAAGGTGGTGGACAACAAGCTCCTCAACAACAAGCGCCTAACTACCAAGCGGCTCCTCAGCAAAATCAAGGGTATCAACAACCCCAACAACCTCAACAAGCCCCTAACGGTGGTGGATTCGGAGGATTCTAATGCAACTTAGACCTTACCAAGAAGAGGCAAGGGCTAAGGTACAGCAAGAGTGGAAGGAGGGCAGGAAGCGCACGCTACTTGTCCTACCCACTGGCTGTGGTAAGACCATTGTTTTTTCAAAAATTATAGAAGACCGTGTCAAGATGGGAGAACGTGTTCTTGTTCTCGCTCATCGTTCAGAACTTTTGGAACAAGCCAGTGATAAATTAATGACGGCTACAGGATTGGGAACGGCGTTGGAGAAAGCTGAAAACACTTCAATCGGCTCATGGTTCCGTGTGGTGGTAGGCTCTGTCCAGACCATGCAGCGTGAGAAACGTCTCAGTCAGTTCCCGTCAAACCACTTTGACACTATTGTCATCGACGAAGCCCATCATGCTATCTCAGACGGTTATCAACGTGTGCTGGAACACTTCAAAGATGCCAACGTCTTAGGTGTTACAGCCACTCCCGACCGTGGCGATATGCGAAATTTAGGTAGCTACTTTGACAGTTTGGCTTATGAATACCCACTAGTAGATGCTATTAAATCAGGGTATTTATCGAAAATCACAGCTATTACAATCCCTCTTGAACTTGACTTATCAACAGTCAGTCAACAAGCCGGAGATTTCAAGGCTAGTGAAATCGGAACAGCCCTAGACCCATACCTTGACCAAATCGCTGACGAAATGGTTAAGCAGTGCAAGGATAGAAAGACAGTGGTATTTCTGCCCTTAGTTAAAACCTCACAGAAATTTCGTGACATCTTAAATGCAAAAGGGTTTAAGGCGGCTGAGGTCAACGGTGAATCCAAGGATCGTGCTGAGGTTTTGGAGGATTTTGACAAAGACAAATACAACGTCCTCTGTAACTCGATGCTATTAACTGAGGGGTGGGACTGTCCAACAGTAGACTGCGTGGTTGTGTTGAGACCCACAAAGGTTCGAGCGCTCTATAGTCAAATGGTGGGACGTGGTACACGTCTTGCACCAGGAAAGGAAAATCTATTACTACTCGATTTCCTATGGCACACTGAGCGCCATGAACTTAGCAGACCAGCGCACTTAATTGCTAGCAGTCCAGAAGTTGCCAAAAAGATGACTGAAAATATGGCTGAAGATACAGAAGTTGAGTTCAGTCTGTTAGAAGCTGAAGAACAAGCTAGCAAGGATGTCGTTGCTGAACGTGAAGAAGCACTTGCAAAGCAGTTGGCTGAACAGCGCCATAAAAAGCGTAAGTTAGTGGACCCACTTCAATTTGAAATGTCTATCCAAGCTGAAGACTTAGCGGACTACGTCCCATCATTCGGTTGGGAAATGGCCCCGCCATCCGACAAACAACTTAAAGCTCTCGAGAAGTTCGGTATTTATACTTAGGAAATTGGAAATGCAGGGAAGGCTGGTAAGCTCTTGGATCGTTTGAATAAGCGTAAAGAAAGTGGCTTGACAACGCCTAAACAAATCCGATTGCTCGAAGATCGTGGTTTCCGGAATGTCGGCATGTGGAAATTTGAAGATGCTAGTAATTTGATCAATCGAATTGCTGCAAGCGGCTGGAGAATGCCAAAAGGAATCATTCCAGCTACATACCAGCCAGAATAAAGGAGATTAAATGTCAGAAGGTACTTTTGATTTAATCCCACTCTTAGATTATATTGACCCTTCTACATTGTCTTATCAAGAGTGGGTAAACGTAGGAATGGCCCTAAAACAAGAAGGTTATACGGCAATGGATTGGGACGCTTGGTCTCAATCAGATGGCCGTTATAAAAAGGGAGAATGCTTCACTAAATGGGATACTTTTCACAATAATGGCTCTGGTGCTGTGACTGGAGCTACCATCACTCAGATGGCTAAAAACAATGGTTGGGAGCCTATGAACAAGTCAGGCGAAAGCTACGAACTTAGCTGGGATTCAACTATTGATCGTGATTATCAAATCGTTGATAAAAATTGGGTCGAATCAAAGGAAATCCGAGAACCAATCAATTGGCATCCAGTCCAAGATCTTGTCAAATACATCGAAACATTGTTTGAAATGACAGACCTCGTTGGCTATGTCACATCAACTTATCCGATTGAAACAGAGAATGGGCCAATCTATAAGCCAACTCAAGGCAATTACGACAGGACTGCCGGAGAGCTTATTAAAGAACTTCAGAGTAATGGCGATGATATCGGTGCAGTTTTTGGAGACTACAAGGAAGAAGCTGGCGCCTGGATTCGTTTCAACCCGTTGGATGGAAAGGGTGTCAAGAACGATAACGTCACTGATTTCAGATACGCTCTAGTAGAATCGGACAGCATGGAGCTCGGGAAACAATACGCTCTATTTAAAGAGTTAGAGCTTCCTATTGCTACACTAGTACACTCTGGGCACAAGTCGTTGCATGCAGTGGTACGAGTGGATGCTAGAGACTATCAAGAATATCGGAAACGTGTCGATTACATTTATCAGATTTGTAAGAAAAATGGACTTGATATTGATACCCAAAACCGTAATCCAAGCCGACTCTCTCGCATGCCTGGAGTAATCCGAAATGGGCATAAGCAGTTCTTGATTGATACGAATCTTGGGAAAGCTAACTACGAAGAATGGTATCAATGGGTAGAAGATTTAAACGACGACCTTCCGGATCCTGAAACACTAGCAGACGAGTGGGACCACCTTCCAGATTTAGCCCCAGAGCTTATCCATGGGGTATTGCGTCAAGGTCATAAGATGCTGATTGCAGGGCCGTCAAAAGCTGGTAAGTCGTTTGCTCTCATCGAGTTATCAATCGCTATTGCAGAGGGGCGAAAGTGGCTCGGCTGGCAGTGCGAACAAGGTAAGGTTCTCTATGTCAATCTAGAGTTGGATAGACCGTCAGCTCTTCACCGTTTTAAAGATGTTTATGCTGCTATGGGCATGCCACCTAATAGTGTCGCCAATATCGACATCTGGAACCTTCGGGGAAAGACCGTGCCAATGGATAAGTTAGCACCTAAACTCATTCGACGGTCCCTTAAGAAGAATTACCAAGCAGTTATTATTGACCCTATCTATAAGGTTCTGACAGGGGATGAAAACTCTGCAGACCAAATGGCCCATTTTACCAATCAATTCGATAAGGTAGCTACTGAGCTGGGTTGTGCCGTTATCTACTGCCACCATCACTCAAAAGGTTCTCAAGGTGGCAAGAAATCCATGGACCGTGCTAGTGGTTCAGGAGTGTTCGCTCGTGACCCTGACGCTCTGGTTGATTTAGTAGAGTTAGAGCTTAACGACGATCTTGTTAAAGCTCGGACTGAAAAAGCAACAGCTAAGATTTACCAAAGAGCCTTGCAAGAACAGGCTAACGATTATTACCAACAGGATGTCAGTCTTGACGATTTGGAAAGTCGTTATCAAATGCAACAGCATTTTGACAAGGCTATCCCAGACATTCTAAAACGCAAGCCCTATTTGGATGAAGTTCAGTCCACAGTCCACGCTATCGAGATTGCGACAGCGTGGCGTGTTGAAGGGACCCTCCGAGAGTTCGCCAAATTTGCCCCTGTGAATATGTGGTTCAGCTACCCAGTCCATGAAGTGGATACTACTGGTGTGCTGGCTGATATCCAACTGGAAGATAACGCCCCAGCTTGGAAAAAGAACCTAAATAAAGGTCCAGAATCGAAGAAGAAGACAGCAGAAAAAAATAAAGAAAAGCTAGTTAACGCTATTCAAGCGTTAGACGATGGAATGGATCCAGTTACAATTGACGATGTCGTGGAATATTTTTCAACAGAAGATAAACCTGTTAGCGAAAAAACTATCAGAAGATGGATCAAAAACTCAGAAATTTTTGAGGTGAAAAATGGAAAAATTCACCAAAAAAATACCTGAAAATTCAAAAAGGGACAGGGACAAATTGGGGACAAATTGGAGGGACAAATTGGAAGAAAAAACCCATTTTGTCCGTCCCAAAAAAGGGACAAATTGGAAAATGTCCGAATGTCCCTAAAGCCTAATAGGGACAAGGGACAAATTGGAAAATGTCCCTAAGAAATCGCTCAACCATGCGGCTTTGGAGCAATAGGGACAAATTGGAAAAAATAGGGACAAAACCAGGGACAGAATATCTCCCTCTGTGAGGAGAGATATTTAGGAAAATGTCCCTGAGAGTTCAGAAGAACAGGTACAGGAACATGGGGGTCCTAAGACTCCCCCATGTAACCCTGTAACCCTGTCCTTCACTCTGAACTTAGGCGCGTGAGCGTGGTAAGTAAAAAGAAAGAGTAAAAAGGTAAAAAAAATTATGGCACGAAAGAAAAAAACATATTCGGTCAAATTAGATATTGGTAAAAAAATGCCTCCACTTTATCACACGTTACCGGGTCAAGATTTTTGGTATTCAGATTCAGAGGTTTTGAAATGGATCGCGAATCAACCGATTCTCTTGAATTGGGTAAAGGACCAGCTCAAAACGGCTGGATATATTACCTATGACAGAGAGAATGGAAAATGGACCGGTATCGATTATCAAGGTGAGGTGGCGAAAAATGATTGAATTTTTCGTTCCGATGAAAAAAATCCCAACTACAACGCATCAGCAAAAGAAAGTCACTGTCAGAAATGGTAAACCGCATTTCTATGAGCCTCAAAGTTTGAAGGAAGCCAGAAGTCTATTCACTGAGTTGTTAAGCGCATACACTCCAAAAGAGCAGATAGACGGACCTATACGCCTCACAGTGAAATGGCTATTTCCTAAAATCAAAAAAGCGACTCATGGCCAGTACAAGACTACTAAACCAGATACGGATAATTTACAAAAATTACTTAAGGACTGCATGACGAATCTTGGCTATTGGCATGATGATGCACAAGTGGCTAGTGAGATTGCTGAAAAGTTCTGGTCGGATACTGTGGGCATCTATGTCAAGGTGGAACAGCTATGAACTATATCGAATTTTTTGAAAAAGAAGTCCCGGACTGGATGAGGGAAAGCAATCGCATGATGCAATTGGTTGGTTTTAACACCCCTGCATACTGGAATTGGGTAATTGCCTCTATCGATAATGTTTGCGAAAAATATAACAACGACATTCTGGTTAAAAATCAATTCCATATCATCTGGGATTTTCTAGATGAGAAGGCCAGGGAGGTTCAAACCATAGATGCAACAGATTGATTTTTTGTGAAGTAGAGGAAGCAGAAAATGAAATATAAAGTAATCGTCTATTATGACGACATGGAAGACAGTGAGCATGTTTTCCATACAAAGAATGAAGCAATCAACGAAATGCACAGATTGAAATTGAAATATCGCAATGCTAAGAAATATAAGGTAGAAATGGTGGAATGTGATGGATAGAAATGAAGCAATAAGCCGAGAAGAAGCGGTACGGACAATATCAAGGATATCTGGTGGATCCGTATCTTACGCAGAAGACCTTTACGATTCGTTCTTCCCTAAACCAGTGGTGTCGCAATGTGTGGCGGATTGGTATGAGGAACATAAGAATGACTTAAATGATGATATTTGGGCATATCTTACAAGCTGGGCTGATACGAAATGGGACGAGTTCAAATACTGGATGTACCATACTGGCAGGAACAAAGCCATCACTACCCTCGCAAACATGCACCAGTTCGGCTACGAGGTCGAGAAAGAGCCTAAATACGAGGTTAGAATCAAGGGGATTGACTATAAATATTGTGTATTAAAAAATGGCGATTATTGGTATTTTGGTGAAGATTGGGTGGATAAGAAGATTAAAACGCAATCGTTTACCCGCAAAGAGCTAGAAGAAGCTGGTTTTGGCTGGGTGTTTGATTGCCCAGGCGTTGAAGTGAAAGAGGTGGAGTGATGAAGATTAAAAATTATAAATACACCACTAACGAAATTAGCTACACTGCATGTTACGACGTTTTGGAAGCAGAAATAACTCACGAGCGTACAGAGTATGGCGTTCGCACCACGGATATTGAAGACTTTCTAGAAAAAGTGTCTATATACAGTCCCGAAGATGCAGACGCAATCGAATGTTTCGTAGATTTTCAAAACAACTTATTACTCGAAGATGTCGAGTTTGAAATCGAGAGTGCGGAGGTGGACGATGAATAATCTGATCAATAAAATTAATAGCTGGGCAGATAGCCGTGGATTAAAGCAAGCTGACCCTAAAATTCAGTGGATGCGTATCACAGAAGAAGTCGGAGAAATCCGGGATGTACTCTTGAAACCAACGAAATTCACAGAGCCACAAGCAGCACTGAAGGACGCAATCGGTGACACGTTGGTAACGATTATCGTACTAGCACATCAGTTAGACCTAGATGTGGCTGAATGTCTCGATATTGCGTATGAGGAAATTAAAAACAGAAATGGGAAGATGGTAAATGGAACATTCGTCAAGGAGGAAGATCTTTGAAAATGATTGTCTGGGCGTTATTTGACAGTGGAAACGGATCATATACCAAGGGCGTTAAGAAACTAGACAAAGATATTGAAATCTATCCAATAGGCATTGATATTGAAAATAAAAATCATCATTTTATCAATCTGAATTTAGCTGATTATAGCCGTTTGTTTGGAAATAACACCCTATTTGACACATTGGATAAATTGCCTAAGCCTGACTTGATTATTGCTAGTCCACCGTGTGAAAGTTGGTCTAACGCTAGTGCTATGGATAGAGGAAATGCTTGTTGGAAACAAGAGCAAGGCGACTCTTTATTTCAACCACAAGAACCCTTGTCGACATTTACCGTTCGTGATCATAAGGATTATGACAGATATCAATATTATCCAAATAAACAGCTTATGAAACGCATTAACGGGGAATTGTGTGTATTTAACACCGTTGAAATCATTAAACGATATAAACCAAAATATTGGATCATAGAGAACCCTGCTCATGGCAGAATTTGGCAATACATCGAGAGAGTGCTAGGTTTCGAAATTCCGTTTGAGAATCACACAAGATACAACAATTATGACGATTATCCGATTTCTAAACCGACTCGATTTTCTGGAAACATTGAGTTGAAACTAAAAAATGAAAAGAAATCAAATGACATCAAATTTCAAGAATGGACAAAATCATACAATGAGAGGTCGAACATCCCGCAAAGTTTGGTTTGTGAGATTTTCGAAAAAGTATATAAGGAGTTTATGAGTGAAACATAAAGATTTAACGATAGCCACAATCATACTACTAGTATCACTAGCTATCAACATGCTGTCAGTCTACTACGTTCTGACAGTCCCACGTAGGGTAGAGACAGTGACTATCCATCGTGTAGATAACGTGGGCGCAGAGATGCACGGCAAGGTGACTGGAAAATCAATGGTCGGTAAACTATACACTATTGATTGCGGGGCTTACGGCAAGTTTCTTGTCAGCAAGGAGCAATACAACAGTGTGAACGTTGGGGATGATATCCCTAGCTACTTAAGGGGGCGAGGACAATGATACTAATCAAGAGGTTAGGAAGAATGAGAATCAACAACAGAAAAAGGTTAGAGTATTGTTCATTATTCAAATGTCCTAAATGTGGATCTCTTGTTATTAGACCAACAGGGGAAGGTAACAGATTAACTGCGTGCAGTCAATCTTGCTCACAGTTAGGTGTTAGGAGAAGGTCTTATAAAAAGAGCGTCATTATTAGTGGATATGAATACATTTACATGCCTGAACACCCCAATGCCATGAAATCAGGGTATGTTGGAAAACATAGATTAGTATTGGAGAATAAATTAGGAAGGTTTTTGAAAAATAATGAAGTTGCACATCATGTAAATGAAAATAAACTAGATAATAGTCCCGAAAATATTGAATTGATGTCATTTTCGGAACACTCAAGACTTTATGCCAAAGAAAAATGGGAGGAGCGTGGTGGTTTTGTTAAGATTTAGAGCGTGGCTTAAAGAAGATAAAGAAATGGTAGATGTGGAAGAAATCAATTTCTATAACGGTGAGTTTGATTTCATCGGAGACGCTATCACTTGGATGTGCAAGAGCAACGATTGTGTTTTAATGCAATCAACTGGGCTCACTGATAAGAATGACAAGGAAATCTTTGAGGGGGATATTCTTAAAGTGACCAACCTATCAAGCTGGTTGGAAGTTGTATCTTTTAACGAAGATAAAGCGATGTTTGTTTCTAAAGAAACTAAAAGAAAGGTTGAAGAAACTCCTCTATACGATTTGTTTAACACAGATATCTTCGAAGTTGAAATCATCGGGAATATATGGGAGGACGGTGAGTTACTTGACGTTGAAAATACAGAAGAAAATTGAGTTCGACAATGAATGTAAGTGTATTGTTGATTATTCTGAATTAGAGAAGGCAATTCTGTGGTATCAGAAAAAACCTTCTTTAAGCAAGAAAAAAATATATTTGCACGGTCGCTACCCTGCTGTTTCAATTCATAACGAAAAGATTCATGTGCACAGGCTTTTAATGCAATATTGGCTAAGAACAAGAATTCCATTTGAATATAGCGTACATCATTTGAATGAGAATAAGTTAGATGCAAGAAAAGAAAATTTATCTTTGATATTGAATAAAGCTCATAATAGCAAACATAATAAAGGACGTGTTTTTTCAGAGTCTCACAGGAGAAAAATAAGCATGGCAAATCATAATAGAAAAGGCTTAAAAATGAAAAAGCGCATTTCAATCCCATTAGAAGAGTTAAAAACATTCTTGGTCGAAGGTAAAACAATAAATTGGATTGCATCACATTACGGGTGCGATTGGTCAACTATTAGAAATAGAATCTACGAACACCCAGAGTTGTTAGAGGTGAACTCATGACCAAATACCAATATGCAGGGCTGACACCAGAACTACATCAGCGGTTAGTCAATGAGCGTGTAGCACTAAAACTAGCACATCTAAGAGATTACAAGCAATATTTCCAAAAAGTGAGACAGTGCAGTGAGAAACAAGCGATTATCATTTTGCAAGCACTCAACAGTGCAGTCGTTGAACGCCAGAGAATCTCACCTCAAACAGTTGATAGATTGGAAGGCATCATTTCAGACGAGTTATATAGAGACCTTAAAGCGTATCTGGCACAACACTACACTAGAGGGAAAACCACGCGCCCGCTCTTGGATAAAACCAACGCAGGACTGCCAGAGGAGCTTTTTAAGCAATTCCAAGAGGAAGTAGAAGAGCTACGCAAGGAACACCCTAACGACCTAAACAAGTACATTAGAGACATTAAAGGGTGTGATAAGAAAAAAGCTAACAAAGTCCAAAACGCCATCAATCAATGTTATTTAGAGAAAGCTGCCTTAACGCCTTTGAAAACCATCCAAATGGAAGGGGTACTGTCACGGGATCTATTCAGCAAGATTGCTAGTTATGTTTTCAATCATTATGACTGGCCCGATAAGCTGGATGACGATGCTGACCACATTATGCTTGAATATCGCACAAAAGGCAAGACAGGCATGGATAAAATTGCGGTCAGAAAAGCCTTATATAAAGCCTATGCGTTAGGCGTGTAGCTAGTGAGGGTTCGACTCCCTCGCTAGCTATTACCAGTCAATATATATTAGAAAAGAGGAGCCTTTTGATTTCTTTTCATTCAAATCAAGCAGAAGCGTGACTGGTCGTGGATGCTACCAAAATCCAGTAAATAAACAATTAGAAAAGAGGAATCCCCCTTAATAGATTTTAACCACCAAATCTAAAGCGTCTGTACTGGTGGCGTGATTATCCAAGGCTTATGCCTGCAAGTAGATATAGGTCAGAAATCTCCATAATTCTTTTATTATTTCAAATCAAAGGAGGAAAATCTCCAAAAAATGATTTCACTGTATCTATAGGCTGGAATGGTTGTATAAGAGGCTCGATTCCTCTTGCCAGCCATTGTCTGTCAAAACACTAAAAAAATAAGCAAATAGATTTTAGTGGCTTGGACACTTTTCAACACCGAGCAAGCTGACAGACCTTGCTCAAACAAACCCAGCAAAATTAAGAAAAAAGGATGTGAAAAAACCTCTTTCTTATTGATATCTTGCATTACTAATCAAAAGCCAAAGATCTTGCTGGTGTCTTGGCTAGAAGGAGGTGATAAAAGGCCCAAGAAACAACCCAAAACAAATACATTAATCTTTCTCTTATAAAACTTCTTAATGTTTTTTGGGCCAAACAAAAAAGACCGACACGATGGCCGGCACTCTTTGAACACGATACAACTATTATATCACACAAGAGGGGTGTCATGGCAAGTATCAATCTATTTGCGGAAGTAGATAAAACCGCAACTAAAAAGAAAGCTATAAAGGTGCTAAGAAGGTATCGCATGCTAACACGGATAGCGGGCTTGGAATACGCCCCTAAAGTGACAGCTTCATTCTCGTTAGAACCCAAATCATTCGATGGAATGGTTCACAGCCAAACCGAAAGCATGGTAACACGCAAGGTGGCCGCTGAACAAGACTTACAAGCTATTGTTAGAGCTATCAACGCATTATCAGACAGGCATTACAGCCAGATATTGATAGAGTGTTATTGCAGGAACAGAAAGCAGTACAACATTGAAGTCTATATGGATCTTGGATATTCTGAAAGCGAGTATTATCGAATGAGAGAACTAGCCATTTTAGAGTTTGCTGAGAACTACAGAAACGGTGAATGTCTGGTATTTTCAGGAGATTATTGCGAAGAATAAGCGAGAATATAGCGGTATAACGGCGGTATAATATTAGTATTGATAATTATAGCTAGACAGCTCACCTTGTGGGTTGTCTTTTTTATGCACAAAAATCTAGCAGTGAAGGAGGTGGACATATTGGGCTAAATCAACGACAAAAGCTATTTGCGGATGAATACTTGATTTCTGGCGTGGCTCAAACGGCAGCGATAAAAGCGGGCTATTCCGAAAAATATGCTAAGAAAAGAAGTCACGAATTGTTGGCAAATGTTGGTATCAAAACTTATATCGAAGAACGCATGAAAGAGCTTGAAAAGAAGAAAATAGCAAAACAGGATGAAGTTATGCAAGTTTTTACTTCGATACTGAGGCAAGAGTTGATGGAAGAAGTCGTCGAGCTAAACGTTGTTACAGGTCAGTTTGTCAAGACTAAGAAGCCCCCGTCCATTTCCGAGGTCATTAAAGCTGGTAGCGAACTTATGAAACGCTATCCAACCGCTAAGCAAGCCGAGAAACTGCAACTTGAGATTGAAAAACTCAAATCTCAAATTGGTGGTGATGAAGGGCAAGATGAAAAAATTGCTGGTTTCCTCGATATCATCAAAGGAGCGGTAAGCGATGGACTTGACTAAGCTTTATACCAAACGGCAGTTAGATGTGCTGAACTACATTTGGAATCACGATTGGTTTATATGTGGGCTTCACGGTGCTAAGCGTGCAGGTAAGACCGTGGTTAATAATGATACGTTTGTAACCGAGTTAAGCCGTGTCAGAAAGATTGCTGATCGTTTAGGTGTGGATGAGCCCATTTACATCCTAGCGGGTACGTCGTCGACTTCGATACAGAATAACGTGTTGCAAGAGCTTTACAATAAATACGGCTTTGAGCCTAAATATGACAAGCATGGCTCTTTTGTTTTTTGTGGTGTCAAGGTCGTACAAGTCTATACTGGTTCTAAATCTGGACTTAAGCGCGCCCGTGGTTTTACGGCATTCGGGGCTTACGTTAACGAGGCATCACTAGCTAACGAGGTTGTGTTTAAAGAAATCATCTCACGTTGTTCTGGTGAAGGCGCTCGTGTGGTGTGGGATAGCAACCCAGACAATCCTAATCATTGGCTGAATCGAGACTATATTGGTAAGAATGACGGTAAGATTATAGATTTCAGCTTCAAGCTTGACGATAATACCTTTCTATCAAAACGCTACATTGACTCTATCAAGGCAGCAACACCCAAAGGTAAGTTCTATGACCGGGATATTTTAGGCAAGTGGACTGTTGCAGAGGGTGCTATCTATGCTGATTATGACAGCGAGATACACGTAGTTGATGAGTTACCAGACATGAGGCGCTACTTTGCAGGGATTGACTGGGGGTATACTCACTATGGATCTATTGTGATTGTCGGTGAAGGCGTGGATAATAACTACTATCTTGTTGATGGCGTAGCATCTCAATTCAAAGAAATTGACTGGTGGGTGGAGCAAGCTAGGAAACTAACTGACATCTACGGCAACACCCCATTCTATGCTGATAGCGCCCGTCCAGAGCACGTAGCACGATTTGACAATGAGGGTTTTGATATCAGTAATGCTAATAAGTCAGTGATTGCTGGTATCGAACTTATCGCTAAGCTGTTCAAAGAACAAAAATTATACGTTAAGCGAGACTTTGTGCCTCGTTTTTTTGATGAGATATTCCAGTATCGATGGAAAGAGAACAGCGCAAGAGATGAGCCGTTGAAAGAGTTTGATGACGTGCTGGATAGTGTGAGATATGCGCTCTATTCAGACTATGTTGTTAACAGCACAGAGCGAGCAAGTTATGATGATTTGATTGATATGTTTAGCTAAGGAGGAAGAATGGAACAGACAGTATTTGTCGATAGTACCGGACAATCGCATGTTTTGAATCTGCGATTTCATCGAGAATCACGCACAAAGTACCGTGCTAAAAGTGTTGATGACTTAAAGAAAGACAACTGGGCATTGCTCAAGAATTTCATTAACCATCACAAATTGCGTCAACATCCAAGAGTTCAGGAGTTGTTTGATTATGCCAGAGGGGATAATCACAGCGTTCTCGAAGCTGGAAGGCGCAAGGATAAAGAGATGTCTGACAAGCGTGCCGTCCACAACTATGGACGCATGATTAGTAAATTTAAGACGGGATATCTAGCTGGTAATCCTATTCGGGTTGAATATGATGATAGTGTCAGCGGTTCGCAAAACGACGAAGCTATTAAGGAAATCGGACGAAACAATGACATTGATACGCTGAACCGCAATCTTATCCGGGATTTGTCACAAGTTGGGCGTGCTTACGAGCTGATTTATCGTAGCGAGGACGACCAGACACGAATCAAGCAGTTAAGTCCTCTTAATACGTTTATTATTTATGACAATTCGCTTGAAGACAATTCATTAGTAGCAGTTAGGTACTACAGTGCTGATTTGTTCTCTGACGCACATCAAACCGTTGAAGTATACACTTCGACAAATATTCACATCTTGGACTACACAGAAGATCTAAAAGAGGTTTCTGTCACTGCTCACGCATTTGACACCGTCCCAATCACGGAATATTTGAACAACACTGATGGCATTGGCGATTATGAAACCGAGCTTTACTTAATCGACTTATATGATTCAGCCGAATCTGATACTGCCAATCACATGTCCGACATGGCTGACGCAATCCTTGCTATTTATGGTGACATGCGATTGCCTGCAAATATGAAGCCGGAAGACATGAAAGCTAAACGCTTAATGCAATTGGTTCCACCGAAGGCCGCGGATGGTAAGGAAGGGACGGTTAAGGCTGAATATCTAACCAAGTCTTATGACGTGTCTGGCGTTGAAGCGTACAAGACTAGGCTGGATAAAGATATCCACACTTTCACTAACACTCCCGACATGGCTGATGAGAACTTTTCAGGCAACACGTCCGGCGAGGCAATGAAGTACAAACTGTTCGGGCTTGACCAAGACCGCATTGAGACTCAATCGCAATTTACAAAGGGTTTGAAGCGTCGATATCGTTTGGCTAGCCGTGTGGGTGAGTTGGTCAAAGAATTCAAAGCGTTTGACGAAAATTTCTTGAGAATAACATTCACGCCGAATCTGCCGAAATCACTATCCGAGCAAGTATCTATTTTGACTGGCCTTGGTGGTCAAGTGTCACAAGAAACTGCTCTTAGCCTATCTGGGTTGGTCGAGAGTCCAGCCGAGGAACTCGACAGAGTGGATAAAGAGGTGTCTAAAATCGATTTTAAGGGGTATTCTAGCGAGTTTAACGGGCAAGTGGGTAAATATGCCGACGACGATGAAGGAGAAACGCATACGAGCGATTCTGTGAGGTCTGATGAATGACGTATTGGTCAGAACGTGCTCAGAAAGAACGAGAAGCGAGCAATAAAAAGGGTGAAGCTGAGTTTAAGAAAGAACTTGAAGCACTATATAATTTGCAACTTTCGCAATTACGTAAAGAACTAGATGCTTATATCCAAAATTTCGCTGACAAAAACGGATTAACCGCTAGTGATGCCAAACGAAAAGCGGACAGTTTTGATATCAAAGCCTTTGAAACTAAAGCCAAGCAGTATGTAGCTGACAAAGATTTTAGTCCGAAGGCAAACAAGGAACTTCGAGATTACAATTTTTCTATGTCTGTTGGTCGTCAAGAGCTTCTTATCCAAGAGTTAGAACTCGAACTATTGGTTTTATCTGAAGGCGAACGTCAATTAACTAACGATTATCTGACGAATGGTTATAAGAGCGAAATTGCAAGAGGAAGCCTGCTTGATCAGACGGTGCCTAACAAGAAAACACTTGAAAAGTACATGACGACGGCTGTTAACGCTAATTTCGAAGGTGCTAAATGGTCGGAGCGTATCTGGAAGAGACAGGAACAGTTGCGCAAATTGGTTAAAACGGAAGTGACCAGAGCTCTTGTTCGAGGAGAGAACGGTATAACCATCGCTCAGAGAATCCGTAAATACATGGATGTCTCTCGCACTGACGCTGAACGATTGGCAATCACGGAACATGCTAGAGTTCAGACACTAGCCCAGCAAGATATCATGAAAGAGAATGGCTTCGAGTATTTCAAACTCATGCCAGAATCGAGGGCTTGCGATTATTGCAAACAAGTTGGTCGTGATACCGAGAGGGAGCCTGTCCCAGTTGATAAGATGGAGAGCGGGCTAAACGCCCCACCTATGCATCCGTACTGCCGTTGTGCGGTTGCCGAGGTGGATGTAGAAGATAGCTCTTACTGATCCAGATAAAATAATCGGATTAATGAAATAAATAATTAAAGTCGTAGCAATACGGCTTTTTCTTATGCGCTGATAGCCGTGCTAGCCAAGGGGCTTGGGGGTTCGATACCTCGTCAGCGCATAGGGCTAATTTAAGCCCTAAATAAACAATACTAGCGTGGCTCGTGGGTAAACACCCTAGACAAGACTAGAGATGGCGTAGCTAGCCTTATCGTGGCTTAGAAAGGGCGTTGCTTTACGAGACTAGGTAGGAGGAAACTATGGAACAAGATAACACTATCGAGACTAACGGACAACAAGAGAGTCGCCAAGACCAAGGGCAAGGAAACAATCCAACCTCTGTGAGCGACTTCAAAGCGCCTGGTTCTCAATCTGAATTAGATAGCATGATTAACAAAGCGGTACAGACTGCTTTGAGTAACAGGGACAAGGGTGAACAAGAGCGTACAGCTCAAGCAGTAGCCGATGCCTTACAAAAAGAGAAAGATTATGCCAATCTATCAGCTCAAGATCGAGCTAAAAAAGAGTTCGAGGATCAGCAAAAGAGCTTTGAGAAGGAACGTGCTGCGTTCGAGCATGAAAAGCTTGTTGTTGCTGTTGAGAAAGATTTGGTAGCTAAAGGCTTGCCTAGTGCATTGGCTGAGACATTCGCAATGGCTGGCAACGCTGAGAATGCACTAAAAGCAGTGACTGAGTTCGAAGCAGTATTTAATAATGCAGTTGCTGAAGAAGTTAAGAAAACCGTCCGACAAAATGCACCTCAAGCATCAGCGGATGGCATTTCTAACACAGACAATTACGGTTCTCGCTTAGCTCAAAAAGCTGTTCGTTCGTCAGGTAAGATTATCTAGCCAACAATTAGAAAGGAATTTTCATGTCAGTAAAAAAAGTATTTGACACAAGTAACATTCTACGTTCTTTGCCTTACAAAGCTGTCACTGCCACAGTTGATAAAAGCTTTGCTGGTGTCGACGTAGACGGCAAGAAGTACATTAAAGCTGGTACTTTGGTAGCTGGTAAAGGTGGGTCAATTTTTGACGACCGCTCTAAACCAGTAGAAGAAAACAAAACAGCACCAGAAGGAATCGTTCTATACGATGCAGACTTGTCTGTTGATAAAACGGTATCTATCTTGTACGCTGGAGAGGTTTGGAAAGAAGCGGTTAACGGTGGTACAGTTGACGACGCTATTAAAACAGCGTTGCCACTCGTTAAATTTATTGCAGGAAAAGGAGGCAATGCTTAATGGGTCTTATTTATGACACGGTAACAGCATCTAATATCGCTGGATATTTCAACACATCACAATTAGATGTGGATTCTACGCTTGGGGAACGTATCTTCCCTGCACGCAAACAACTTGGTACTAAATTGTCTTACATCAAGGGTTCTTCAGGACGTGCGGTTGTCTTGAAACCAGCGGCATTTGACACTAATGTCACTATTCGTGAACGTGTGGGCGCTGAAATCCATGACGAACAAATGCCATTTTTCAAAGAAGCCATGCTCGTTAAGGAAGCTGACCGCCAACAACTTAACTTGATTGCTGGTTCTAACAACACTGGTTTGATTGAGACTGTCACACAAGGCATTTTCAATGACGAAATGACACTTATCCAAGGTGCTCGTGCTCGTTTGGAATCAATGCGTATGCAAGCTCTCGCAACTGGTAAGATTGCGTTTGTTAACGAAGGGAAAAACGTCGATATTGACTATGGCGTTAAAGACGACCACAAGAAGACAGTTGCAAAAGACTGGACGCAAGCAACAGCAACACCTCTTGCAGACCTCGAAGAAGCAATCGAAACAGCTCAAAGCCTTGGCTTGATGCCAGAAATTGCTATCATGAATGCCAAAACGTTTAGCTTGATTCGCAAAGCAGAATCTACAGTCAAAATCATCAAACCTCTTGCAGCTTCAGGAACAACAGTGACTAAAGCTGAGGTTGAAGCGTATATTTTGGATAATTTCGGTGTAACAGTTCTCTTAGAGAATGGCACATACCGAAATGACAAAGGAGAGATTAGCAAATTCTACCCAGATGGTCATTTGACTTTGGTGCCAAATGGTTCATTGGGTTCTACCGTTTTTGGTACAACGCCAGAAGAGTCAGATTTGCAGTCTGGGGATACTCCGGGAGCACAAGTTGAAGTGGTTGACCAAGGTATTGCGATTACGACCACTAAAACAACTGATCCAGTCAACGTTCAAACTAAAGTATCAATGATTGCGTTGCCTTCATTCGAACGCTTGGACGATTGCTATATGCTCACTGTTATTCCAGTAGCGTAGTTTGAAAGGAGTAGCTATGGCAAAAGTTTTAAAAGCGTTTCAGGATAAAACTGACGGCATTATTTACTATGCCGGTGACGATTATGTTGGTGAACGTGTTGAAGAACTTGCTGAAGCAGGTTTCCTTGAGGCTGAAGCTGAAGAGAAACCAAAAAAAGCAAGTCGCAAAAAAACAACAGATAACACTGAAGAGTGAGGAGGTCTAGCATGGCTGAATTAGATCGAGAAAAGGTCCTAGACAATGTCATGCTGGACCTTGAGATTTCAAAAAATGACGACGATAGCATTGACCTCTTAAGAGTATTGCTAAGCAGAGTAATTAGTCATTTCAAAGCAGAATATGCCGTTGTCAACATTGACGATGGTTTTTCTTTTATCTTCGAAGATTGCGTGATTAAACGTTTCAATCGTCGAGGAGCTGAAGGAGCTAAAGCTGAGACGGTAGACGGTCATTCAATGTCTTATTACGACAATGAGAACGAATTCAAGCCGTATGACGATATGCTTCAAAGAACATTTGGAACCTCTGGGCAATCGAAGGAAGGGAGCGTGTTGTTTCTATGAGATACACAGATACAGTGATACTCAAATATCAAAACGATAAGACACCGAAACGATATGATCCTACCCTTGGTCGCATGGTCGGAGGGGAAGAGTGGCATAAAGAAGTTAAGTGCAATGTGACTGGTGCAAGTTTAGACCTTCAAGCCAAGCTGGGAGGGGTGCTAAATGCTACGAGCCTCGTTGTTCGTTTCAGAAGCCCTGTGACAGTATCCGTAACTTCCATTGAATACAAAGGCAGTAAATACATTCCAGTAACCGCTAGAGGATATCTAGCTGGAAGGAGCGTTTTATACGTCAACAAGGCGGTGAAATAATATGGCTACACTTACGTTTTATGGACTAGATGAAATGAGCCAATCGTTGCTAAAAAATGCCAATCCAGAATGTCGGCATCGAGTTCTGGAAAAGTACGGCAGTAAATTAAAAGAGAACGCAATTAGCAAGGCAGAGTTCAAAGGTAAATACACCCACGGAACTACACGGCAGTCAATTACTCTTACGGTCGGTGGTGACAGGGCTGTCGTAAAAGCGCACACAAAATATTCTGGGTACCTTGAAGTAGGCACTCGGAAGATGGCAGCGCAACCTTTCATGGCTCCTGCACTAGAAGCGACTGTCCCTGGAATGATCGAGGAATTAGCTAAATGGGAGTAGATGTGAAACAACCAGACCAATTACTACATGACGAACTCTTTCGAATCAGTGAGGGACTCGGTTTTACTACTTACCCTTACCTTCCACCAGACAGCGCATCTTATCCATTCGTGGTTATGGGAGAAATTCAAACATTGCCCAGAGTCACAAAGTCACGCTTAATCGGTCGCTTGTCGTCAACCGTCCATGTTTGGGGACGAGTGGATGACCGTAAACAGTTATCTGATATGGCTGGGCAGTTATTGTCCAGCTATTTTGCTATCAAAAATATCGATGGGATGCACTTCTCGACGGAAGTCAATGAGTCGTCAATTGATTCTAACCGTGATAACAGCACTGACGAAGAGCTTTATCACTTCGTTATTTATTTATATTACAAATTTTACTAAGGAGGAAAAACATGGCTGATACAAATGTAAAAGAAGCACAGCTAGGTAAGAATAAAATCTTGATGTTCCGTAAATACGGAGACACTAAAGCAGCGGCTAAATTGGCACTGCAAACAGAGCATAAGTGGGAATATTCCCGTGATGCCGATACAACTAAAACCAAAGATGGTGCAGTTGTTGCCGACGGTGGTCTAGAAACAACCTTGTCAATTAACGCAATCGGGACTAAGGACGAAGTCAATGAAATGTTGAAACAGTCGGTAGTTGATGGATTCAAGGTCGAAGTTTGGGAAGCCGATTTGACTGATAAGAAAACAAATGGGAAATATGGTTCGCTCTATGCAATCGGTCGCTTGTCTTCATGGGAAGTCCCAGCGAATGTTGAAGAGCTCGTAGAGATTGAAGCTGAAATGTCTATTGAAGGTAAGCCACAAGCTGGTGAAGCAACCCTGTCTGACGAGCAAATCAGAGAGATCCAATATACTTTCCAAGACACTACCGCTATTGTTGGACAATAATTAGAGCGTTTAGCGAGGGGCTCCCTCGCTTTTTATTTTTGAAAGGAAATTTAAAACATGAACACTATCACTATTAATGACAAAGACTATACTTTGAATTTTGGATTTGACTTCTTGCGAGTGCTCGACGAGCGCTATTCAATCAATCAAAACGGTGTAGCGTTTGGTTTTGGTATACAACACGCAGTGGTTGATTTGCAGCAAAAGAACCCACTTGTTCTGCTAGACCTCATTCAAGCTGGAACTGCTACAGAACGTCAAAAACCATCTGTAGAAGGAATTGAGCGTTTCGTTGAACGTGAGGCTGAGAATGGACGATTGGATAACTTGTTCGAGGATTTTTTCTCGCAATTGCAGAAGCAACCATTGACACGAGAAACAGCCAAACGAATGTTAGAGGCTCAAGAAGAAGCTTAGAAAACATCAAGAGCTCAAAAGAGACCTACGAAGATCTAATCACAAATTGCATGGCTAGATATGGAACGACACTTTTAGAAGCCAGACGAATGACGCTGAATGAGTTGAGGTTGTATCAAAAAGCTTATGTGAAAAGATTTATTCAAGAGGAGAAGAAGCTTTATTTACAAGCCTTCTTAAACCGTAGTGCCAAGGCCACAAGCAAGGGCGGTAAAAAGTATGTCTTTAAGGAATTTAAAGACTTTTACGACGAAGACCGGCGTGAAAAAGAACTTCTCGGAACCACCGAGAAGGACAATAGGCATCTTATCCAGATAGCTAGACGAAACCTAGCGTTCAAAAGAGAGGAGGGGGTGTTAGATGGCTGATAAAACATTCAATGTAAGGGCGATACTGTCAGCACAAGATAACGGCTTATCTAGCGCCCTGAAGAACGCCCAAAAGCAAGCCGAATCACTCGGTAAGAGTAGCAAGGGCTTAGGCTCAATGTTTAAGAGTGTACTCGGTGCTAATCTTGTTAGTGCTGGGATCACTAAGGGAATCGGAGCTATAACCAGCGGTATCGGTGGTATGATGACCGAGCTTAACAACTCAACGAAGGCTTGGAAAACATTCGATGGGAGCTTAAGCCAGTTGGGCTGGGGGCAAACAGAAATTGCATCGGCTAAAAAGGCTATGCAAGACTATGCAACGCAGACAATCTATTCTGCCTCTGATATGGGGACTACATTCTCACAGATGGCTGCAATTGGTCGTAGTGATGCTGGAGATTTGGTGAAAGCCATGGGTGGTCTTGCTGCTTCTGCTGAAAACCCTAAACAGGCAATGAAGACGCTGAGCCAACAAATGGTTCAAGCGATGACTAAGCCTAAAATTCAATGGCAAGACTTCAAGCTGATGATGGAACAGTCACCAGCAGGTATGGCTGCCGTCGCCCGAGAGATGGGAATGTCTCTTGATGATCTTGTAAGCAAAATTCAAAACGGTGAAATTAAGACTGAAGACTTTGCAGAGGCTTTTAAACGAGCAGGCGATTCCATGCAGAGCTTGGCTACTAGGTACAAATCTGTAGACGAAGCCGTTGACGGGCTCTACGAAACGGTTTCAACCAAATTGCAACCAGTTTTTGAACAGCTTAGCAACAAGGCAATCAGAGGAATTGAGGGAATCATTGACGCTCTTGGCAAAATTGATGAACAATCGATTCAGAAGTTCGCAAACGGGCTTGATAAAGCAATTGACCAGGTTGTGAAAGGGGTCTCTCAAACCGTTCAAGCATTTTGGAAAGGTTTTAGTAATACAGGAGCCATCAAGGGTTTAGCAAATGCATTTAAGTATGTTTCTACTCAAGCTAAAGCAGCGCTAAAAGCCATAGATTTCAAGGGCATATTCCAAGGGCTAGGCACTGGCATTGGCGACATTGTTAGTGGGCTATCAAGAGGTTTAACTGTTGCTACTAGGTCAGTTAAGAGCTTTATTAGCTCGTTTTCGGACACCGGCGCATTCAAAGCTTTTAAATCAGCGATAGAAGATGCTTGGGGAGCTGTTAAAACCATCGGATCTTCAATTGGCGATGTGTTTAGTAGCTCTGAGATGCAGACGATTATCTCAGCGCTAGGGACAGCGTTTGGAACATTAACAAAATGGATATCTCAAGCTGTTTCAGCGGTATCTAAGTTTGTAAGCTCTATCCCTAAAGGTGTGCTCAATGGCATCACTAGTGGCATTTTAGCCATGGTAGCAGGTTTCATGACTGCCAAGGCTGGACTTTCGGTGTTTGATACTGCTATGCGAGGTCTGAACTGGATTAAGTCATTTAATCCGTTTAGCGCCTTTAAAAATAAAGCCACCGAGGGTCTTAACGGGGCTACGAATAGTGTTAAACGCTCTAAGTCAACGATAGCCCAGTTGTTCAGTGGGATATCCAACGTAATTAAATCATCCGGAAACGCAATCAAAGGAATCTTGACAGCTATATTCAAAGGTATAGCTGAAACTTACAAAGGCTTCGGACAAGGTCTAAAACTCGCCTTGCAAGGTCTCAAGGGATTAAGTTCGGCTCAAATACTATCGTTTGCGACTGGTGTCGCTATCGCAGCGGTCGGAATTGGTGCAGGTATTGCTATTATCGTTGCTTCATTCACGCTACTAGCCACTCAATCGCAAGGTGTTTCACAAATCTTAAACGCTCTAGGTTCAGCCTTTAGCACTGTCGTGCAAGGTATCGGCAAGGCGGCAGGCACTATCATTGAAGCCTTTGGAACTGCTTTTGGCATTGTCGTTAAGGCAGTGGGAGAAGCTGCGCCTGGACTTGCTAAATTAGCGCCATTAGTAGAGGCTGCCGGAACTGCTCTTGGAAATGCAGCGCCATTCGTTACAGCGTTTGGATCAGCACTGACTTCTATTTTGGGAGTGTTGCCAACCATTATTGACGCATTGACTAATTGGGTTACTGCTTTGGGCGCTGCAATCAGTGGAATCATCGAGGTATTCACTCCGATTGTTCAAATCATTAGCGACACCATCACGGCAGTAACTCAGATTATCGCTAACGCAATCGTGGCAATCGCACCGGTTATCTCAAATTGTATTGTCCAAGTTGCTCAAGTGATTGGCCAATTTGGGCCACAGATTGCAATGGTTTTACAAGTAATCGTACAAGCCATTCAAACAACGGCACCAGTCATTATGACCTTGATTCAAGGGATTGTTACAGTCGTTCAGACGATGGCTCCAGTCATTAGTCAAGTGATTTCTGCCATTGTTACGGTTGTTCAAACTCTCGCACCTATAATCAGCCAAATCATTTCAGCTATTGTTACAGCCATAACACAAATTGTGCCTATCATCACGGCAATTGGTGGTGTAATTAGTGCTGCATTCTCTGGAATTGCATCAGTCGTATCAGCGGCAGGAATGGCAATCGCTACGGCTGCAATGGGTATTGGTACAGCTATTAGTACGGCGCTTAGTGGTGTTGCTAATGTTATTAGTTCAGTTGGTTCTGCGATTGGTACAGCACTACAAGGCATTGCTGACGTAGTGCAATCAGTCGGCACATCTATCGCTACAGCGGCGCAAGGTATCGGTGACGGTATCAAATCAGCGTTTGAAGGCATTTCAAGCGTAATTACCTCTGCAGGTAGCGCTATTAAATCAGTTCTCGATGGCTTAGCTAACGTTTTCAACTCAATCGGCACTGCCGCTCAAAAAGCAGGTTCTGGTTTCAATCAGCTTGCTAATGGTGTGGTTAAGATTACCAATACCAACCTCGGTGACATGGCTGCATCTCTTGCGGCAGTCGCCAAAGGCGTTGGTTCAATCGGTAACAATTCGGCTGGGTTGGCGCAAGCTGGTACTGGCATGACACAGCTTGGTAATGGGATGAGCAAGGTGTCTAGCTCGGCTTCTAGCGCTGTTGCAGGTTTAAGTCATTTCTCAAGCACGATTACAAGTATTCAATCGTCGTTCACTAATCTACAATCACTATTGACCACAGCAGGAACAGCATTTAGCACATTCTCTAGCCAAGCTAGTCAATCGCTCAGTGGTCTAACTGCAATTGTGGGACCTATCACAGCCTTCAGAACACAAATCATGACACTTGCGCCAGCATTGATGCAAGCTGCTACTGGGTTGACTCAATTCAGTGCAGTTTCAACGTCATTGACTTCTAGCATGACTTCGGTTAATGCAAGTATGACTACATTGACTGCTAGTCTAACCAGTCTCGCTAGTCAATTAACTATGATTACTGCTGGCATGTCTACAATGTCATCAAGCACGACTATGTTAGGCACTAGCCTAACTCTCGTAGGTACTCAATTCACCATGATTGGTACCGCCTTGACTATGCTTAATAGCCAATTTACGACCTTCACAACCGCATTGTCTACAATCAACAGTCAACTATTAGTTGCCACATCGGGCGTGACAATGTTTGGGGCACAATTCACAATGCTCGGGACAATCCTGTCTATGCTCAATAGCCAATTAACAATGGTCGGGGCATCTATTCAAGCGGCGACTACACAGTTCACTGCAATGAACGCAAGCCTTACTGCCGTTGGTGCTACAGTGGCACTGATTAGTAGCCAATTTACTATGGTAATTGCGAGTGTCATGCAATTGACAGCCTCAATTGCTTTGATTCCAGCGCAGTTCAACTTGGTTGCGTCAAGTGCCACAATGGCTACGACTGCCATTATGCAAATTGGAACATTAGCGCCACTGATTGGTGTAGCAATGAACAACGCAGCGGCACAAGTGCAATCAGCAATGCAAAGAATGGCGCAAGCTGTTCAATCGAATGGTCAGCGAATGATTCAGATGGGTCAACAGGCTGGTCAACAAACTGGACAAGCTATTGCTCAAGGGATCCAATCGGCGGTTGGTGCTGTATCTTCTGCAATGGGTGCGCTAGTTAATGCGGCACAAGCCCGTGCTATGGCTGGTGTAGGTGCTATGCGAGCAGCAGGGGCAATGATTGGTCAAGGTTTGGCCGCTGGTATGATGTCTGCTCTTGGTGCGGTAACGGCTGCTGCTAACGCCCTTGTAGCCCAAGCAGAGCGTGCAGCTCAGGCAAAAGCTAGGATCCATTCACCATCACGACTATTCCGTGATGAAGTCGGTATCTACATTGGCCAAGGGATGGCTGTAGGTATTGATAGAAGTGTAAAATTTGTCAAAGACTCTATCAAAGAAATGATTGATGTGGCTAGTGAGTACGCAATAGATTCTAGAAACTTGTTCGAAGACAACGACTTGTTTGATGGCTTTGGTGGTGGTTTAATTCGTGGTAGCGTTGATTTGTCGGTTCGAGACGATAGTAGAATGGACCGTCTCGAGCAAGCAATGGATATCATCACTGAACTAATCGGTCGTCCAATCTCATTGAGTGTCGATGGTCGAGAGTTTGCATACGCTACAGGAGACGATTTGACTTCATACCAGAAAGATAAAGATTTTACTTACAAACGCATGAGAGGTATTAAATAATGGCTGTGTTTCAATTCAATGGATACGATTTGAACGATTACTTTAAATTAATCAAAGTGTCGCACGAAATCGGGAATGAACGCAACATAACGACGGATTCAGCCCCTAAAATCGGGGTCAATATTCAACAAGTTGCGTTTGGTGCAAAAAAAATCAAACTTACTGTTAGTTTAGCGACAAGACATCTTGAAGACATTGCTTTCGTAGACCCGAACGAGCCAGCCAAAGTTGATAACGGCATGTTTTATCGTGTCAGGGAACAAGCGGCTAGAGTGTTGCATTCTGACAAACCTGTTAAGTTGAGATTGCCAGACGAACCAGACAGATACTATCTGGCTATAGTAAAAGGTGATGTTAGTTTAAAAGGCATTTCCGACTGGTATGACCAAGCTGAAATTGAATTCATGGTCCCAGATGGAGTCGCACACTCAACTACATATCGAAGTTTCGAAACTCCTAAAACAGAAAACGGCAAACTGGTATTTGACCTTGTCAACGACGGATCAGTTGATGCGCATCCGATAATCACAGTGAAGCACAATAGTGAGAATGGCTATATCGGATTGGTTAACAGTAGTGGTATTTTGGAGCTTGGCGATAGGCAAAAAGGGGATACAGAGACTTACAAGCAGTCAGAGGTCTTGTTTGATTACGCTTCATCTAATGGACAACACAGAATCCCTAACGGATTGTCACAAGGTTTGAAAAACGTTGGTATCACGAATGATAGCAACGATACCAGACCGAACGGCACGCTTTACATCGACAACGCTTGGGGTCGCCCCCACATTGCGTTGCAGAGCGGTCAGACAGCGTCGGTTACATTTGATATCCCAAGGGATTCCAGCGGTGTAAAAGGCGCTCTGTACGAGTACTTCTGGTGGAGGCAAATTTTTTGGCTAGGCTCTGCAGATCAGATGGGTTATTTGAAAATTAGTGTCACAGATGCAAGAGGAACTTTTTTGTATGGCGTCGAAACCTACAAACGTGGTAGCGGTCTGGGTTGTGAATACAACTTTTTAGCCAGCGATGGCAGGGGAGGCTACCGTTTTGTTGACAGAAAGCAGTTTCTAGGGACACACATAGAAGAGCACAACCCGTTTAACGAACCTAGAGGGTGGTCAGACATCCAAAGGTTTGACGATGTCGTCCAATTTTACTGGTGGGGGTCTTACCCTAGATATACCATTCCTGAAATCAAAGGTAAGAAATCGGATAAAATCCACATTATCTTCAGCAAGATTGGGAACGCACCGCAAGTTAGCCACATGTACTTAGATGATTTCATCTATCGCAAAGACTATGTTGTAGGGGTTCGCAAAGTTCCCAATCGATATAGAGCTGGTGGAGAAGTTGTGATAAACAGCGAGAATGACACTGTACTAGTAGATAATATTTCGAAAATCGTTGACGTTGTGCAAGGCTCTGACTTCATCACAATTCCTCCTGGCAAGTCTCAACTCGAAGTTTATTGCTCAAGATGGGTCACGAACAAGCCCTCTGTGTCTGTAAAATTTGAAGAAAGGTATTTGTAATGCTATTAACGATTCACGACGCCAACTTACAAAAGATTGGCTTCATTGATAACGAAAAACAAGAAACGTTAAACTTCTACGACGATACTTGGACTCGCAATCTTGAGACGGCATCTAGCACGTTCGAGTTTACCGTTTCGAAAAAGGAATTGTTGAGCGATGCAGCAAACCAACCGCTTTACAATCAACTAAACGAACGCTCTTTCATTTCCTTCAAACACAATGGCCAAACGTACTTGTTTAATATTATGAAAGTTGAAGAGAATGAGCGATGGGTGAGATGTTACTGTGAGAACCTGAACCTTGAGTTGATAAATGAGTACACGAATGCTTACAAGGCTGAAAAAGCTATGTCATTTGCAGAATATCTCAATGCGTTTGATATTCCTCAATTTGCAATGGTAACGCTCGCTGTCAATGAAGTCTCTGACCAGAAAAAAACACTTGAATGGGAGGGACAAGACACGAAGTTAGCAAGGTTGTTGAGCTTAGCTAATAAATTTAATGCTGAAGTTGAATTTGTGACTAGACTTAATGACGATAGCTCTATTAAACAGCTCGTTCTGAATGTTTACCATCAAGCGGACGATTCACACGCTGGCGTAGGTCGAATTCGTAGCGATATCCGTCTGACGTTTGAAAAGAACATCAAATCGATGACGAGAAAAGTTGATAAGACCGAAATCTATACAATGATTGTCCCGTACGGGAAGGCAAAAGAGCAACCCGAGAACGGCCCTGAAGTGCGAGTCTATATCGATGGTCTCCCGGCTTGGGAGGAAAAGAATGACAAAGGGATTGTTATCTTCAAACAAGAGGGCAATTGTCTCTATGCACCTCATGCAGCCAACTTGTACCCTTCGACTTTTGGGGCTTCGACTCAAGATAATAAGTGGATTCGAAAGGATTTAGAAGTTGACAGTGATGATCCGAAAGTTATCCGTGCTGCAGGGATTGCGAATTTGCGAAAGAATGCCTATCCAGCTATCACTTACGAAGTCGATGGGTTCGTTGATGTTGAGATAGGGGATACTATCACAATTCACGACAAGGGCTTTGTCCCGTCGCTCGACGTAAGGGCTCGTGCTATTGAGCAAAAGATTAGTTTTAGCAATCCAGCAAATAACACAACAACTTTCGGTAATTTCAAAGAGCTTGAAACTAGGACGTCGGGAGACCTTAGAACCGTCTTCGAACGGATGGTTGAGAACAGTAGACCTTACAGCATCCTTTTTTCGACGGATAACGGTGTTATCTTTAAAAACAATACAGGGCAGTCAACGCTGCGTCCAACATTAAAGCGAGGAAATCAGACGGTTAATGCAACTTATCGATTTGTAATTGACGGTTCTATCGTTGGGGCTGGGCTAACTTACACTGTGAGCGCAAGCAAGATTACCAAACCCACTGTAATTACAGTTTCGGCTTGGGTAGGTGAGAAAGAAGTTGCTAGCGATGAAATCACGTTCGTCGGTGTTTCTGACGGATTAAACGGCCGAGATGGTCGAGATGGCATCGCTGGAAAAAACGGGGTTGGGATAAGAGGCACGACGGTTCTTTATGGAATTTCAGCATCAGATAGCATTACACCCGGAACATGGTCTCAAACACCTCCGAAATTAATTCAAGGTCAATGGCTTTGGACTAAGACCATCTGGGCTTATACCGATAATACAAATGAGACCGGTTATCAGAAAAACTATATTGCCAGAGATGGCAACAGTGGCGTTGATGGTATTCCGGGCAAAGATGGTGTCGGTATTCATAGCACCGCAATCACCTACGCTAAAGGGGTATCTGGGACAGTCCCACCAACAACTGGTTGGGTTAGCCAAGTACCTAGCGTACCAGCTGGGCAATACCTCTGGACTAAAACAGTTTGGAGCTACACAGATAACACTAACGAAACTGGATACTCAGTTTCTAAAATCGGGGAACAAGGGGCTAAAGGCGATAAAGGCGACACTGGGCCTAAAGGAGACCAAGGTATTCCCGGTGTTAAGGGGGCTGATGGAAAAACACAGTACACCCACATTGCTTACGCTGACACCGTGTCTGGTAGCGGTTTTAGCCAGACCGACACTGACAAGGCTTTCATCGGTATGTACCAAGATTTCAATACTACGGGTAGTCGGAATCCACAAGACTATCGCTGGTCTAAATGGAAAGGTAGTGATGGCCGTGATGGTATTCCAGGTAAAGCTGGAGCAGACGGACGAACGCCTTACGTCCATTTTGCTTACGCCGATAGCGCTGATGGTCGAACTGGTTTCAGTCTAACGCAAGATGGGACCAAGCGGTATCTGGGTATATGTACTAACTTTGATAAGGCAAATAGCACTAACCCAGCTGATTACTCTTGGAATGACACTGCTGGTAGCGTGTCTGTCGGTGGTCGCAACCTCTTAAAAGGCTCGAAAGGACCTTTTAAGCCGGATAAAAAACCAACGAATTTTGATAATAATGTTTTGTACAAAACCGAAACTTCTGTTTACTTAGAGCAAAACCAAAAGTATCTTGTTAGCGCAAAATCAGACGGTAATTTTACTGCTCTACACAATGCAAATGTTGAGAGCGATAATGTGACACTTTGGTTGATTGATGATAAATACCAAAATTATCAGATTGTATCTGATTTAAAAACGGGTACTACAGGAACGCAGATTACTTGGGTTAAACCAACAGGGAACTATCATCTACGTGTCAACACATATCACAAAACAGCTAGCAAATCTGTTTGGGAAGTGAAAATCGAAAAAGGAACAGTCAAAACGGACTGGACCCCTGCAATTGAAGATGTACAAGAGGACATCGATTCCAAAGCCGACCAAGTTTTGACACAAGCACAGCTCAATAAGCTCAACGAAGTTAATTCAGTGGTACAAGCCGAGCTTGAGGCTAAAGCCTCTCTTGAGATACTTAATCAATGGGTGAAGGCATACCAAGATTTTGTTAATGCAAATAACGCCAACCGAGCACAAGCTGAGAAGAATTTGGCTGACGCAAGCGCTCGTGTGGCTAAGCTAGAGAACAATCTGAATGATATGTCAGAACGTTGGAACTTTATCGACAGCTACATGACTTCATCGAACGAAGGGCTTGTTATCGGTAAAACCGACAACTCCAGCTCTATGCTATTCAGCCCAAACGGTCGTATTTCGATGTTCTCAGCTGGGAATGAAGTAATGTATATCTCACAAGGTGTGATTCACATTGAGAACGGTATTTTCTCGAAAACTATCCAAATTGGACGCTATCGAGAAGAACAGGATTTCATCAATCCTGACAGGAACGTGATTAGATATGTGGGAGGTAGTTAATCATGGTAGAATTTTGGTCAAATAATGACCGTGGGTATCGCATCAGGCTGTGGATTGACCGAGTTGGAAAGAATGACGTAAATAACACTAGTGATGTGCGTGTTCGATTAGCATTGCTGAATCAAGGGTGGACATTTGCAAGCTATCAATGTTCTGGGTATGTTGATGGTTTTGGGCAACGAATTGATTATTCAGGAAGCCCGGTGATGCTTAGCCGAAACTCAGAAATACAGTTGATTGACCGCACAATCACTGTAAGGCATGCTGATAATGGGTCTGGTGTCTTCGGTGTGCGTGCACATTTCAATGGCTCAGGTGGATACAGCCCTGGTAACCTAGACATCAGCAACCAAGATATAAAACTGACGCCGATTCCAAGGGGGAGCTCGGTGAGCGTCGCGGAAGGATTCATTGGCAATCAGGTAGATATCACTATTGACAGGAAATTAGCTGGTGCTACGCACACGCTACGCTATGCGTGGGGCAACAAGCAAGGTAAAATTGCTGATAATGTTGGGACATCGTTTAAGTGGACAATCCCAGCGGATTTCGCAAACGACATACCGAATGCAACAACTGGCCGAGGTACTATATATGTCGATACTTATGTAGACGGCGAATTGATTCAGACGCAGTCAACAACACTAACAGCAAGCGTTGTTACAGACAACATGAACCCTCATTCACTGGGTTTACTTTGACAGATACAAATCCAACGACTCAAAGGATAATTCCAGAGCCAACACATTTCGTGTCCATCATGTCGCTTGTGAAAGTTGCGTTCAACGGAGCCCAAGCAAAAAATGGAGCTGCAATAGCTGGGTATTATGCTGAAATTGTAGGTGCTAGCAATTCTGTATCTGCTAATGGCGGGGTATTTCGTGAGGTTTCTGTAAACAAAGATACCCAAATGACCTTAAGAGGAAGAGTTCAAGACTCTCGTGGGATTTGGTCCGATTGGAAAGAGACTAAAATAACGTTTCTATTCTATTTCAGTCCAACGCTAAAATTTGAAGTTACCAGAAGTGGCTCAAAGTCAGATACACTAACCATTAAGAGGTTCGCTAAAATAGCGCCACTAAGCGTGAATGGCGTTCAAAAAAATACCATGAAGCTGACTTTTACAACAACAAAAGTAGGAACTAGCAATGTTGTAGCAGATAATGGATCAGCTGGTGGCGAATGGTCAAGCATTTCTGAATTTAAGGCATCTAATGCAAATTTGGGCAAGGAATACCCTGCGGATACCTCATTCATAGTCACAGGGAAACTAGAGGATAGATTTTCGCCCTCAGAATTTCAAACTACAGTTCCGACCGATAAACTGATTATGTCCTATGATCAACAAGGTGTGGGTATTGGTAAATATCGGGAAAATGGGGCGCTTGATGCCAACGGATTGATTTATTCAGGTTCAAAGCCAATCCAGCACCATAAGCTTACAGAAGTCCGAGGTGCTGCAATCATTGAATATAACAACACAAACCTCGATGACTATAGAACGACAGGTTTCTTCTCGGTGATGAGTACGATGAAGAACTATCCTATCAGCAAACCTAAACCTACAGAGCAAGTAGGCTTCCTAGAAGTGATAGAGGGTTTGGGTGGCACCCATCAATCGCTGACAACAAGTTCTGGTAGGTTCTTCAAACGAACCCTAACGCAGAATACCGTTGGGAAATGGGTCGAATTCATGCAGCAAAACCAACCTGCGGTTAAAAAAGAAGTCCCAATCGGTTTCGGGGTAAAAGCGAACCTTGTGCGCCAATCGAACGTAGTAACCTTCAGCTTAATAAGAGATATCCACTCTGTTTTAGAGGGAGAACATAGAGAGCTGGATGAAAAAATTCCAAATGGATTCAAGCCTTGTGTGCAAACTCACTTGGTTGTAAATAAAAATGCAGCCAACGAGCACAAAGGATGTGCAGTGTGGCACCTTGAACCTGATGGAAACATGTATTTTTCAAACCAAAGTTCTGAAAATGCAGTCTACACAGGGACAGTCACTTACATAACCGAAGACGAATATCCAACGGTTGAAGAATAAAAGAAAGGAAAATAATATCATGTCACTAAAAATTACAAAACAACGCACAATCAATGCAGAATTTAACGTCGCAGAAGAAGGAGCTACAATCCTTGTTAAGCAAACCTTTATCAGCGTAGATTCCAATGCGGTTTCTACAGTGCAAGAAAATCTACTTAACGCTGAACTCTACGCTAAACACCGTCAAGAAATGCGTACAGACGAACGTGCATTGCGTGACTTGCGTTATAAAGTAGAGGATGAAATTTTGGCGGATACTACACAGGCGTAAAGCGTTTAAAAATGGGGGTTAAATAAATGTTTTAAGGAGCATTAAATGCACAAACCAGATGGCATCTTTGGCGTGTTTGAAGTCGTCAAAGATTTCTATGAGCATGGCATAGACGAACACCTCTGGGTGTTCCTACTCATGCTTGTTATCGTTGCTGATATCGTATTGGGCGTTTCAAGGTCATGGGCTTTTCATGAATTTTCGAGCCGTAGGTTTCGAAAAGGACTGGTTAGCCACACGGCTATGTTGATTATCGTAATGGTATCCTATCCGTTTATGGTTTTCATGAATCTAAGCGGTGCTATGGATGCTTTTATTTTCGCCATGCTATCAGCGTACGGGGCTAGTATTTTGGCTAGCTTATCGGCTCTAGGGGTTAAAATTCCCTTCATTGACAGATTTGTCAAGAAAAATATTGATAAGGATAAATTTAATCTTACCGAGGAGGAAGAAGACAATGATTAATTTTAAACTACGTTTGCAAAACAAAGCTACTTTGGTAGCTCTTATCTCAGCAGTATTCTTGATGTTGCAACAATTCGGACTTGAGATTCCACACAATATCCAAGAGGGTGTTAATACTTTCGTTGTGATCTTGGTAATTTTGGGTATCGTTACAGACCCAACTACCAAGGGTCTTGGCGATAGCGAGCAAGCATTGGGCTACCACGAACCAAAACAAGATTAATTAATTGAAGGAGATATTAACAATGAGTAAAATTGAATCAAGTATCGCACGTATGTATCACTTACAATCAATCCCAGTACATTACGACATGGGCGACCGTTACGGAAATGATGCTGACGGAGATGGACGCATTGAATTTGACTGCTCATCAGCGGTAAGCTATGCACTTGAAATCAGCTTAAATAACAACACAGAGTCACTTCAACAAGCACTACCAGCAATTGGCTATGCGAAGGTGTTTGACGCTGTAGATGGCACGTTTGATGGCCAACGTGGAGATGTCGTTATTTGGGCACCTCGTGACGGCTCAAGCTCTCTCGGTGCATTTGGGCACGTATTGATTATGACTAGTGATAGCACGGCTATCCACTGCAACTACGGCATGGACGGAGTGACTGAAAATGATTATAATTACATTTGGGATCTAAACGGTCGCCCTCGTGAAATTGTCTTCCGTGAGAGTGGAACACCTCTTCCAGCACCAGCCCAAAGCGAATTTGAGCGTGAACTAGATGTTAATACCCGTTTAGAGAAGTCGGACAAACCCTATTATGAAGGCACTCTTACCACTGACTACTACGTTGAAGCTGGTCCTCGCATCGATAGCCAAGACAAGGAATTTCTCCCAGCAGGCACACGAGTCCGTGTTTATGAGAAACTAAACGGCTGGTCTCGAATCAACCACCCAGACAGCGCTCAATGGGTTGAAGACCAGTACTTGGACGATTGCACAGATATGTAAATAAATAGACCACGAAACAAAATAAAAGGAGTATATCACCTCCCCTCAGACCACAGTAGGGACATCATGGTGGTAGTGGTCGAGCCTCAGCGTTTGCTGGGGCTTTTTTTATTTATTTGTGTTATAATAAATATCCATCATAGGCAAAGAGCTACGAGGTTATCTCATAGCTCTTTTTTTATTTGTGATTCCCGTAGATAAGTGATACTATAGTCGGTGGAATACTTGGCGTCTTTCGATAAATATTCTTGAACTGTCCCGGCTTTATGCCGGGCTTTTTTATTTTGCAAAAAAACTTAAATTTCTTTATCAAAAGTGTTGACAATTTATAGTATATGTACTATAATATAAATGAAGATAAGGAAAGGGAGAACAAAAGAAGTTCTCAAGGTAAAACAAAATGAAAAACGGTCAAACAATTTTAGGTTCTCGATACACAGACGAGATCAAAAACAATTCTGCAACAGCAAGCAAAATGTTCAATCTTTCTAAAAAATTGGAAAATGATAATTTGCGAGAAATCCACAAAGCGTTGTACGGTTTGTTAACAGCTGGCTACGACATCAGCAACATGCGTAACGTCGAAGAACTTGAAAAATACGTGAATGTTAAAAAATCTCACGGCAAATTGTTAGATGTCACTAACGATGACATTGAGTTATATCATAAATTATTCGTCGCTAGATTTGGAAAGTGAGTAGATCGCATGGACGCACAAGCAAAGGCCACTAAGAAGTGGAATGCAAACAATAGAGAGCATAGAAATTATCTCTCTAAAAGGTCGTCCGCTCGTAGCTTTATCAGAAATCATGCTACGGGTTCGGATTTGAACGAACTAGAGGAGCTTATCGCAGAAAGACGTTGTAATCTGGGAACGATAAAAGACTAGGGATATCCTAGCCTTTTTTGTGTATTCATGATAAATCGTTAGACATTTAATCTAAATAAAGGTACACTATAGATGTATTTTAGGCGATTGCGTGCCGAATGTTTTTGTTTTTTCATGTCGCTTGGTAGCTCATGCTGCCAAGTCTTTTTTATAAAAGGGGGCAAATAAGGGGCAATAAGTGTAAACTTTAGTAACTTTATGAGTGTTTTACCGGCTATATCTTACACGCATATATCCTTATTTAATAGGTTTTCTTCCTATTATATACGCATTTAAAAACCGATTAACTTTCCCGCACAGTAAAATAATTTAAGTAGAACTTAAATAGAAAGAAGATCCTAGGGGTCTTCTTTTTTTGCTCTCAGCTCTCAGTCAACTGTAGTGGGTGATGAAAAGCTAACATCTAGAGAGGACCGGATAGGGATTCCACTGAAAAAGTCATCAATCGATGTTTTTTGTTATCTTATATCGTATATTCAAGTAATAAAAATACCCCAAAAGTTAGATTTTCTCTGTCTAATTTTTGGGGTGCAGTTTAATTCACGGGTAGTTTGATTAAGGGCTATAAGTCCATAATAGTAACCAGCGTCTTAAGACGAAGTCTTTCACTTTGTTCAAGCCTTTATTTCTTTTATTCGTCATAAGCTTCTCAAAGAGGCAGACGCATTACTTACCGTTATCACTGAAGGGATTTTTATATTCTTTCACACTTAATTGTTCAATGCGGTATCATACTTCACTAGTTCCTAGATATATTTCTTAATTGTGGCTTCATTAAGTCCTATCGTACTTACATAAAAACCTTCTGCCCCAAAATGTTTGTTTCCAAATTTATATTTTAAATTGGCATTTCTATCAAACATCATTAATGCACTTTTACCTTTTTAATATCCCATAAAACTAGCCACACTCATTCGTTGTTGTATACTTACTAGCATATGAACATGATCTGGCATTAAGTGACCTTCTATTATTTGTATGGCCCAGCCTGCTGTTTTTTAAGTCGTCATGATTGACTTTGCTCTCTAGGAAGCGTAATCTAGACCTTAGGTAAAGGATTATAAGGAGGTCCCTCAATGATTGAAGTAACTTATTTAAATACTGCCAAGCAAGAAAAACACACTTCCTTTGAAGATTACAATGAATTTGTCAGAGCCCAGCAAGCTTGTTGGATTGCCTTGCCAGATGCAACACCAGTTACTAAGGTGACAATAAACGGACATGATATTGGCTACAAAGGACAATATGGTGACCTTTACTTTTTTATTATGAAGCTAGACTTGGCACAGTATCAGTAATAATAAGGGAAAAGAATCAGACATCTTGTTCTGATTCTTTTTCTTTGAGCAAGGTGATTTTTATAAATTAAGAATATTGCTAATTGACTGAAAATGACTTACAATAGAAAGGAAGAATTTATAGAAGGAGACACATATGAAAAACAAGCGTTTAATTTGGACTTTGGTTTTCCTAGCTATCTTGACGCTCGGTTCTATTGGTACAGATTTTTTCAAAAAAGAACACCAAGATGCCAATAAGGTCGTCAAAGTAGGTATCCTCCAGTTCGTGACTCACGACGCCCTGGATCAAATCGAGAAGGGAATTGAGGATGGCCTTAAGGAAGCTGGTTATAAGGGGGACAAGGTTAAAATCACCCTCCTAAATGCCGAAGGAGACCAGTCTAAAATTCAAACCATGTCTAAACAATTGGTTAATGACAAGAACGATGTCGTTATCGGTATTGCCACACCAGCAGCACAGGGGCTAGCGGCAGCTACCAAGGATATTCCAGTCATCATGGGGGCTATCTCAGACCCTGTTGGGGCAAAATTGGTTAAGGATCTCAAGCATCCAGAAGGCAATGTTACCGGTACCTCTAACCAAGTGCCGATTAAGCAGACAGTAGAATTGGTCAAATCACTGACACCCAACGCTAAGACGATTGGTATTCTCTACGCTTCAAGTGAGGACAATTCCAAATCACAGGTTGAAAGCTTTAAGAAATACGCAGAAAAAGATGGCCTGAATGTGGTCGAGTACGCCGTTCCATCAACCAATGAAATCAATACAACCATGTCAGTCATGACTGGTAAGGTAGATGCCATCTGGACGCCTCAAGATAATACTATTGCCTCAGCCTTTTCAACAGTAATCTCATCAGCTAACCAAGCTAAGATTCCAGTTTATACGACGGTTGATACTATGGTGAAAGAAGGCGGTTTGGCTTCAGTTGCTCAAAGCCAATATGAACTTGGAAAGGCTACAGCTCGTAGTGCCGTTAAGGTTCTTAAAGGTAAGAAAGTTAAGGATGTTCCTGTAGATGTTATCGATGATGGCACACCAACACTTAACCTTAAAGTTGCTCAAGACCTCAACATCACCATCCCTGACGATGTGCTTAAACAGTCAGACATCGCTGTTAAAGCTGATAAATAAGGAGGACTTATGATTATTTCATCTATTTATCAGGGGCTTCTATACGGAATCCTAGGTCTTGGGATTTACATGACTTTCCGTATCTTGGATTTTCCTGATTTGACAACAGAAGGTTCCTTCCCTCTTGGTGGGGCAGTAGCAGTAACCCTTATGAACTTTGGTTGGAACCCTATCTTGGCGACCTTGGTTGCCGTCTTGGCGGGCTGTGGTGCTGGACTTGTGACTGGTCTCCTCTATACTAAGGGAGAAATTCCTACTATTTTGGCAGGGATTTTGGTCATGACCTCTCTTAACTCAGTCATGCTTATGATTATGGGAAGGGCCAACCTAGGACTTCTTGATATTAAGACTATTCAAGACTTGCTTCCTTTCAGCAAGGACTACAACCTCTTGATTGTTGGTCTCATTGCGGTAACCATTGTTATCACTGCCTTGATTGCCTTTCTTAACACGCGCCTAGGTCAAGCTTATATTGCCACAGGTGATAATAGAGACATGGCCAAATCATTTGGTATCAATACAGACAATATGGAAGTGATGGGGCTTGTTATCTCAAACGGTATTATTGCCCTCTCTGGAGCCCTGATTAGCCAACAGGATGGTTATGCCGACGTTTCTAAAGGAATTGGGGTTATCGTCATCGGTCTTGCCAGCATTATCATTGGTGAGGTCCTTTATGCGACTAACTTGACTCTGTTGGAACGTTTGATTGCCATCTGTATTGGCTCAATCCTTTATCAGTTCCTTTTGACAGCGGTTATTGCTCTTGGCTTTAACACTAACTACCTCAAACTCTTTAGTGCGATTGTTTTGGCTATTTGCTTGATTTCGCCTGTCCTACGTCGAAAATTCTTTAAGGGGGTGACCTTATCACGATGACAGCTATTGTAGAACTCAAAGATGCGACTGTTAAGGTCAATAACGGTTTTGACACCGAAAAAACCATTCTGGACCATGTTAATCTTACCATTAGAGAAGGTGACTTTATTACCATTCTTGGTGGAAATGGTGCCGGAAAATCAACCCTCTTCAATGTCATTGCAGGGACTCTCATGTTGACCAGTGGTCAGATTTTCATCATGGGTGAAGATGTTACGGCTCTCCCTGCTGAGAAGCGTGCCAAATACCTCTCACGAGTCTTCCAAGATCCTAAAATGGGAACGGCTCCTCGTATGACTGTTGCAGAAAACCTCTTGATTGCCAAATACCGTGGTGAAAAACGAGGACTTAAATCACGCCAAATTCATCTCTACACAGAGGAGTTCCAAGGTCTGATTGAACGTATCAGTAATGGTTTAGAAAAGCACTTAGATACACCAG
>OLFS01000224.1_pt1 | contig 58557 bp, 50 predicted proteins | sample 1605491 | NCBI WGS metagenome assembly OLFS01 (sample SAMEA3888921, study PRJEB22519) | human gut metagenome | biome: human gut; feature: human-associated habitat; material: faeces | place: Denmark | collected 2011 | reverse complement strand
GGGGGTCGCGGGTTCGAGTCCCGTCCGCTCCGCCACTAATTTGAAGGCCTTCCCTAATGGGAAGGCCTTTTTGCTATGGGCTGTTTTTGCCAATTGACCCCGATGGTTGCACACCGGAACCAACACAAAGCCCGGCTTCATGACCGGGTTTTGGTATTTTTAGCCTGCTGGTGAGCTGCCGACATCCCACCACGATGCCAATACCTTCCCCTATTGGCGTTCTTGCTACTGTTTCCACCTCTGTATCGCAGCACATCCCATCTTGCGACGGTACGTCATCGCTTCCACTTGTTTGTGTAATCCCCTTTTTTGCTTATGGATTTATTCCATTAAAACAGTCTCTTATCAAGAATTAGCGATTCTGCGGCAGGAATACCACACGAATCAAATGATAATGATTATTGTTTGAGTGATCGGGGCGGGGTCGTTACAATGCGGGCTGATTAATAAAGTGCTTTTCAAATGAGCCTTTTCTAATACTGCGTCTGGCCGGATGCCAGGGCGTTGTAACGAATGAAGTAAGGGAATACGCCACCTTCCTACTAAAAACGTTCAGGCTAAAACATGACAACAGTGAAACCGAACAAGCTTGCCTTGTTGATCTGCTCCCTTCTTGCGACCCAGGCCTATGCTGCCGAACAAGAGGTGATGGTCGTCACCGCTTCCGGCTTCCAGCAGAAGATTGAAGATTCTGCCGCCTCCATCTCCGTGATTACCCGTGAGCAGCTCGAAAAGCGGGCATATCGCGATGTGACCGATGCCCTGAAGGATGTGCCCGGTGTTGTGGTGACCGGCGGTGGCAGCAGCAGTGATATCAGCATTCGCGGTATGGGGTCGAAATACACCCTGATGCTGGTTGATGGCAAGAAGGTGGATAGCCGTGGCACTCGCCCGAACAGCGATGGTCCGGGTATCGAGCAGGGCTGGCTGCCGCCACTCCAGGCGATTGAGCGCATTGAGGTCGTCCGTGGCCCCATGTCATCCCGTTATGGTTCCGATGCCATGGGGGGCGTGATTAACGTGATTACCCGCAAGAGCACCGGCTTGGCCTGGCAGGGCTCGGTTCATGCTGATTCGACCTTCCAGGAGAACAAGGATGCCGGCAACAGCTTCCAGACCGATGCCTATACCGCAGGTTCACTGATCGATGGCGTGTTGGGCCTGCGTTTCAATGGTCAGCTCGCCCATCGTGGTGAAGACAAATTTACCCAAGGTTTTGCCGAGCAAGAGACTCGCAGTGGCACGGCGGTGCTCAGCTTCAAGCCTGATGACCATAACCGCTTTGATCTGGAAGCCAGTCGTAGTCTGCAGGATCGGGATCGCACGGCCGGCAATTCGCTGGCTGCCAAGGCGAAAGATAGCCTTAACCGATACGAGCGCACCAACTATGCGCTGACCCATGATGGTCAGTATGATTTCGGCTCCTCCAGCAGCTATCTGCAGCAGGAAACCAACACCAACCCCGGCCGCAAGATGGAGCTCACCAACACCATCGCCGATACCCATACCCAGTTTATTCTGGGGGATCACTACTTGAGCGTCGGTGGTCAGTATCGCTATGAGGATCTGCACGATCAGGGCAATACCCTGAAAGTGGCCAACCCTGCCGAGCAGCTGACCCGCTGGAGTTGGGCGATGTTTGTCGAGGATGAGTGGTCACTCACTGACAGCTTTGCCCTCACCGGTGGCGCACGCATGGATCGGGATCAGAACTACGGTTCTCACTGGAGCCCTCGCCTCTACGGAGTTTGGCATCTGGATGACAGTTGGACCTTGAAAGGAGGCGTCTCGACCGGTTACCGCTCTCCTGACTTGCGGATGTCAGCGGCCAACTGGGGTCAGGTCACCGGTGGTGGTAGCCTGGATGGCATGCTGGTCGGTAATCCTGATCTCAAACCCGAGACCAGCGTGAGTGAAGAGATCGGCCTGCTGTGGAATGGTCATCAGGGCTTCAACGCCGGAGTGACCCTGTTCAACACCGACTTCAAGAACAAGATCTCCGAAGTGCGTCGTTGCACCAGCAAGAGCGATCCCGCCTGTACCCTCAATGGTCACAGCTATGACTTCATCAGTGATCGGGTCAACGTCGACAAGGCGAACATGCACGGTGTCGAGGGGATGATGGATTGGGCCATCAATGAGGATTGGTCGGTCAGCTCCAGCTACACCTTTACCCAGTCCGAGCAGAAGAGTGGTCCACTGGCGGGTCATGCCCTCAACCAGATGCCCCGCCATATGTTCAACAGCAGCGTAGACTGGCAGACCACCGAGGATCTCAGCCTCTGGTCACGGGTCAACTTCCGTGGCGAGACCTCCGAGTACCTGAGTCGTGTGAAGATGGCGGAAGGGACCCCTTCCTATACCTTCTTTGACATGGGCCTGGTCTACAAGGCCAACAAGCATCTGGATCTGACTGCCGGGGTCTACAACCTGTTCGACAAGACGGTGGATTACAGCAGCTATGGCACTGTGCTGGATGGTCGCCGCTACAACCTGGGCGTGACTTACAACTTCTGATTGGGAACCTGTCATGCGGCCGCTATCTTCCGATGGCGGCCGTTTTTATTGCGTGTCCGTCAGGGGACTATGCCTGATAGGGGGCGGCTTGCCAGGTATTGCGCCCCAGTCCCTTGGCCTGATACATGAGGGCGTCAGCCTGCCGTAGTAGCTGGTCGGCATCAGCCTCTCTCTCTGCGGCTACCCAGACTGCCCCGGTGCTGATGGAGAGGGTCACCTCGCCGCTGCTGGTGTGCAGGGTTTGCCGGTTGCTCTCCAGGCAGATACGCTCGGCCCATTGCTCTGTCTCGGCCAATGTGGCCAGCGGCAGCAACAGGCAAAACTCCTCGCCGCCGATGCGGGCCAGTAGAGCCTCTTCGGGCAACAGGTTGGTCACAGTCGTGGCCAGCTTTTCCAGCAACAGATCCCCGATGCCATGACCAAAGCGGTCATTGGTCTCCTTGAAGTGATCCACATCGAACAGCAACAGGGCACAGGGCTCCCCGCTTGCCAGCCGCTGCTCCATGGCGGGCATGAATGCCCGTCGGTTGAGCAGGCCGGTCAGGGGGTCGGTACTGGCCTGCTTCTCCAGTCTGGCGTTGGCGCGGCTCAACTCGGTGGTGCGGCTGGCAACGGCGCGGCGCAATTGCACTATGTAGGCCACCATGATCAATGCACCGGCCAGCAGTAGCCAGGGACCGAGATGGATGGGGTAGACGGTTTCGACATGCATCCACTTGCGGATGATCCTCTCCCGATCGCTCTCTTTGAGCTTGGCGAAGCCCTCTTCCAGCCGGTTTAACAGGGCAAGGTCGCCCTTTTTCACCGCAAAGCGGATCTGGTCGGTATAGAGGTGGCGAACCGGAATAAAGCGGGTGGGATCGTCGGAGGTATAGATGTAGAAGTTTGCGACCTGCAGATCGGCGATAAAGGCCTTTATGTCGCCCCGAAAGGCCGCCGCCAGCAGGGTGTCATTGTCATTGAAGGTTTGCAGTCTGGTGCCGGGGAAGTAGCGTCTGGCGTAATACTCCTCGTAGCCACCGGCTACCACACCGACCGTTTCATGGAGCAGGTAGTAATGTACATCGGTGCCGCGCAGTTCGCTCGAGAAGAAGAGTTGGGAGTCGAGCTGGGCGAGAGGTCGGCCATAGTCGAACAGTTTGTCCCGCTCCGGTGACCAGAGCAGTCCGGCGTGAACGTCCGCGTTCCCCTCATGGAGCAGGTCGAGGGAGCCTTGCCAGTCGACCAGCCTGAACTCGATCTTCTGGCCGGTCACCCGGGCATATTCACGCCACAAATCGATCAGCAGGCCATCCGGCTGGCCCGACTCATTGATATAGGAGAAGGGCTGCCAGGCTTTGGAGTTGGTAATGATGAGCGGCTCTTCCGGGGCTTTGGCCCAAGCAGGCAGGGCAAGGGCGAGCAGCAGGAGCCCCCACCCGATACTGACTATGACTCCTGTCCTGGAAGAGGCCATCCTTGCTCCAATCCGTTGCCGTATACCGTCCCGTGGTCACCGATTATCACCGTCTTTCTGATCGAAGAACAAGCGCTCAAATGATGAAGTTTGCATGATGCAAACGGCGCCATGACAAGGCTGGCGGATAGAGTAACTACTTACAGCGGCAGGCTGATCCGCGCCTCCAGTCCCCCCTGTGGCCGATTGAGTAGGGTCAGCTCGCCGCCGTGCTGATGCACCAGAGTGCGGGCAATTGAGAGCCCGAGCCCCACGCTGCCGGACTCGGTGTTGCGCGCTTCATCGAGCCGCACGAACGGCTTGAACACATCCTCGAGCCGCGCCGGATCGATCCCCGGCCCGTTATCGCAGACCCGGATCAACAGCTCCTCCTTGCGCCGCTCCAGCGACACTTCGGCGCTGCCGGCATATTTGATGGCGTTGCCGATCAGGTTCTGCAGCACCCGGCGCAGGGTGTTGGCCCGGCAGGCGTAGACCTCTTTGCCCTCCGCCAGACAGGTGACCGGCTGGCCGGTATCGGCATAGTCATCGCACAGGCTGACCAGCAGGCTGACCAGATCCAGCTCGCGAGTGGCCTCCTGCTGCCCCTCCTCGCGGGCAAAGCTGAGGGTCGCGGCCAGCATCTGCTCCATCTGTTGCAGGGTCTGCTGGATCCGCTCCTTGTCCTCGCCATCGGCCAGAAACTCGGTGCGCAGCCGCAGGCTGGTGATGGGGGTACGCAGATCGTGGGAGATGGCCGCCAGCATCCGGGTTCTGTCCTGCACGAAGCGGTCGAGCCGGGTGTGCATCCGGTTGAAGGCCTGAATCGATTCGCGGATCTCGGTCGGCCCCTCCTCTTTCAAGGGCTCGATATCCTCGCCCCGTCCGAGCCGCTCCGCATTGCCTGCCAGCTGCTTGAGCGGGCGGGTGGCACGGCGAAACAGTAGCACCATCAGCCCGATCACCAGACTGGCGACCAGCATCAGATTGAGGGTGGTCTGCCACGACCAGCTGCCCGCCTCCTTGTCGACTAGCGAGCTGAACTGCAGCCAGCCCCCCTGCGGCAGTTCGATGGAGCCATAGAGCCGCATATCCCGCGGCGGGGGCGGCCCCTTGCGATCCCGCATCATGCGGGCATGATGTTCCCACGCCTTGCTGCGCTGGGTATCCTCTTTCAGCTCGGCGCTGATCTCGACCGTGAGGCCGGCGGGATAGTTGAGGCGCGAGCGCACCAGCTGCTCGAAGCGGGGGCTGCGGTTATCCGGTTGCAGCGGCTCGTCGGAGAGGCGCAGTAGCAGGGTCTCGCTGCGGCTCGCCTTGAGGATCTCGTCATAGAGGGACGGGGGGGAGAGGGAGAGCAGCCTGACCACCGAGATGATCCGCTGCATGGCGTTGCGGCTGTTGACGAAGCCGAGCGCCTCCTCCCGATCCGTGCGGTAGATCTGGATACTGAGCAGCTGGATCAGGATCAACCCCGCCAGCGCCACCAGAATGATCTGGCCGGTCAGCCCCTTGGGCCACATCCGTGCCCACAGTCGTCGCAAGGTGCCCACTGCTTAAACCTGCGTCACGTCGGCGGAGAACATATAGCCGCCACCCCAGATGGTTTTGATCAGCTCCGGATTCTTGGGATCCCGCTCCAGCTTACGGCGCAGGCGGCTCACCAGAGTATCGATGGCGCGATCGAAGGCTACCGCCTCGCGGCCACGGGCCAGATCCAGCAGTTGATCCCGGCTCAGCACTCGTTGCGGACGTTCGAGAAACACCTTGAGCAGATCGAACTCGGCAGTGGAGAGGCTCAGGCCCACCCCATCCTCATCGACCAGCTCCCGGCGATTGACGTCGAGTAGCCAGCGATCGAAGCGCAGATCCCGGGTCAGGGTTTCGGCGGCGGGCTGGGTCTCGGCCTGGGTGCGGCGCATCACCGCCTTGATGCGCGCCAGCAGCTCGCGCGGATTGAAAGGCTTGGCCAGATAGTCATCGGCCCCCATCTCCAATCCGATGATGCGGTCGGTCTCTTCCCCCATGGCAGTGAGCATGATGATGGGCAGGTTTGATTTGACCCGCAGCTCGCGGCAGAGGGTCAGACCATCTTCACCCGGCATCATCAGATCCAGCACCAGCAGGTCGAACTCCCGCTCCTCCAGCAGTCGCTTCATCTCCTTGCCATCCCAGGCGCAGCTGACCCGCAGGCCGTGCTGTTCGAGAAAGCGTTTCAACAGATCGCGGATCTCGCTGTGATCGTCGACCACCAGAATGTGGGTGTTGCCCTGGTTCATGAATACCTCCCCTGCTTGGCGTTGGCACGAGTATACGAAAATCCGCCCGGCGGTTTGTGTCAAAGTGTGCCAGATCCGCACGATGCCACACTCTGCTACAAAAAAGGGCGAGGCTGGCAAAGTTCAGACACCGACAGGGTGTTTACTTGAGGGCAAGGCAAGAGCGCCGAACCAGAATCATCCCTACAGGAGATAGACCATGAAAAAACTGACCAAAACCCTGCTGACCGCCACCCTGATCCTTGGCCTGCCGCTGGGCGCCTATGCGGCCAGTGAAGCGGCCCCCACCGGCCAGCCCGGTACCATGGTGGATTGCCCGATGGACGGCGGCGGCATGATGGGTGGCAAACACCACGGTGGTCGCCACGACAAGATGGCCCGCATGCAGAACATGACCCCGGAGCAGATCCAGGCCAACCTGCAGCAACGTTATGACCGCATCGAGGATCCTGCCAAGAAGGCGGAGTTTATCAAGAAGCTCAACGAGCGTGCCGCCGGTATGACCAAGCACGCCGAAGCGATGAAGCAGTTCGCCGAAGCGAACCAGTAACAACGCCAGCTGTTATCAACCCAAGGGTGGCCGAGGCCACCTTTTTTGTGATCGTATCGATCCATTTTCGCTCGAATCCTTATCTTGCTGTCGCTTATGTGAGCGATGGCAAACGCGCCGTGAGCGAATTGCAAGATAATGCCCGCTCATATAACAAGCTGCAGTTAGCAGTGGCCGAAAACAGGAGAGGGTATGGGTTGGGATCTGGGGACAATCAAGGGGCGATATACCGCCGTTTTTCTGGGATTCATGGTGGCGGTCTGTGTGCTGACCGTAATCGGCATCCAGTTATGGGTCAAACCCGAGCTGCAACGGGCGGGTGAGCAGAATCTGGTGCTGCGGGTCAGCGAGATTGCGACCGACATTCGCGATCAGCTCAACGGGGTGCAGAGCCAGTCACGCAGTATCACTCAGCTGGTTGCCCAACTGCCGAGTGAGCAAATCGATGCTGTTCTCCCTGCTCTGATCGATCAATATGGCAATGCCATGGTGTTTGGTGGCGGCATCTGGCCGATGCCGGATCAGCGGGAAGCCGGTCGCATCAAGTTCAGTACCTTCTTTCATCGGGATGGTGCCAACAAGCTGATCCCCAACACCTACTGGAACTCGGCCGAGGCGCCCAACTATTTCGAGCAGCCCTGGCACAGAGCCGGGCAGCAGGCGGAGAAAGGCATGTGTGTCTGGGCGGCGGCTTACAAGGATGGTGCCAGCCAACAGCCGCGCACCAACTGTGCCATGGGGATCTATCGTGACGGTTCCCTTTACGGGGTGTCCACCATCGATGTGACGCTGGGTTTCTTCAATGATCTGGTCGCCAAAAAAGAGCAGGAGATCGGTGGTCAGGTGATGATCGTCGAGGCCGACGGCAAGATCCTCAGCAAGAATGGTCGTTTGAGCGGGGATGTGGTGCTGGGCAACCTCTCATCTCACGGGGACTATCCCTTTGCCAGCGCCATCGCTAGCCTGCTGGGGCCGGGTAATGGCGCCGCGTTGCAGCGCACTACCTTTCAGGATCTGGGTGAAGAGCAGACATTGCTGATGCAACCCATCGAAGGAACCCCCTGGCTGTTGGCGGCGGCGCTGCCGACCAGCACCCTGACCCATGACAGTCAGGAGGTGCTCAAGATGCTGGCAGCGATCCAGCTACCGCTAGTGGTGCTGCTGTTTGCGCTGATGTTGATGGCCATCAAGCAGCTGGGCAGTCGACTCGACACCCTCAAGCAAAACATCGATGCGCTCTCGGCCGGAGATGCTGATCTGACTGCCCGGATCCGGGTCAAGGGGCGCGATGAGCTGGACCATATCGCCCAATCGGTGAACCGCTTTATCGCCTATCTGCAGCAGATGATGTTGCAGGTGACCGAGACCACAGAGCTGATTACCCGTGAATTGGCCCAGCTTGACCAGCAGACGAGCCAGGCCAGACGTATTCTCGGTGAGCATGCTGCTGAGACCGATCAGATAGTGACAGCCCTGACCGAGCTCAGCTCCACTGCCGACAGTGTGGCGCACCACGCGAGCGATTCCGCCAGCTTTACCGAGTCTGCCAATGGTCAGGCGATTCAGTCCCGTCAGGTAGTGGGTCAGGCCTCTGCCAGTGTGGCGGCGCTGATCGATGAAGTGGATCTTGCTGCGACCAAGGTATTGGGGATGCAGGAAGATGCTCGTCAGATCAGCAGTGTACTCAGCGTGATCGGCGATATTGCTGCCCAGACCAACCTGTTGGCACTCAACGCGGCCATCGAGGCGGCGCGGGCCGGTGAGCAGGGCCGTGGTTTTGCCGTGGTTGCTGATGAGGTGCGCGCACTGGCGGCGAGAACCCAGAATAGCACTGCCGAGGTGGGGAGCATGCTCTCCCGGTTGACGCAGGGAGTGGCCGAAGCCGTGGTGGCCATGGAGCACACCAAGCAGAGCTGTCAGGCGGCGACCGAGAATACCGAGCAGGTGACCGGCGGGCTCGACAAGATGGCGGATGCCGTGGTGCAGATCAACGATCTGGGTACCCAGATTGCGACTGCGGCAGAGGAGCAGAGTCGAGTGACCGAAGAGATCAACCGCAACATGGTCACGATCCGCGACATGGTCAATCTGCTGGTGGATAACGGTCAGAATACCGAACAGAGTTCGGCCACCCTGCTGGAGTCCAATCGCCAGCTGGTGGCGTTGGTGCATCGCTTCAAGGTGTAACAAACCGATAATGAAAGAGGGGGAGCCTGATGCTCCCCCTCTTGCTATCTGTGTCGGTGCGAGTGTGCAGCCCACTCCACCGGACGAGCGAACTTAGCCCTGAGCCTTGTCGGTCAGCTCTACTTTCTTGACGGTTTCGCCTTCGAACTTGATGACCACGTTCTTCTTGGTTGCGTCTGTATCTTTCAGCAGGGTTTTGGTGGTTTCTGCCAGCAGCGGAGAGGCTTTGTTCAAGGCATCCAGATCATAGGTCCACACTTCCAGACCGGATTCGGTCTTGGTGGTGGCAGGAGCGCCCAGCTTCTCTTTAATCGCCTGCTTGTTGGAGCCGCCTTCCTTGATATCCAGTGCCTTCTTGATGGCTTCGTTGGATGCGCTGTCCACTGCACCGGATACGGCGGTATTAGCTGCATCCTTGACGCTGCTGGTGACGCTGTCGGTCAGCGAATCCATCAGGCCGGCATTGGCAAACAGGGGCAGGGTGGTGAGGGCAACCAGCAAACTCTTTTTCATTTTCTACAGCTTCCATGGGTTCAATGAGGCGGCTATGAAATCAGCAAAGATATTGGGCGTCAAGTGAGGCATGCAATTAACATTTCTGTTAACTGGATCTCATTTCTCACCAGCCGCAAACAGTTTTGGTATCTCCCGCACCAGCCAGCTTTTGGCCTTGCCCATGGTGTCTCGCCGCCAGGCCAGCACGACCTGCAGCTGATGGCGATATTCGGGGCTGATCACCTTGAGCCGTCCGGCTCGGATGTCCTCCTCAATCCAGCTCTGTGGCATGGTGCCGACCCCGATCCCTGCCAGCAGGGCATCCCGTTTCTCCGTCATGGTGCTGACGGTGAGACGCGGCTGCTTGTCCAGCAGACGGTAGGTAAGTACCGGTTTGCGCAGGGCGGTATCGGCGACCGCGATGGCGCGGTAGCGGCGCAGGGTCTCGTCGGCCAAGGGTTCGGGCTCCTGATGCAGCGGATGATTGGGATGGGCGACGTAGAGCATCACCTCGTCCTTGATCACCTGATGCTTGATGCCGGTCATCATGATGTCCGGATTGATGGAGGAGATAAGCAGGTCGGCGCGGCCATCTTCCAGACACTCCCAGCTACCCGCCAGCACCTCGGCCCGCAGCCGCAGTCGGGTATCGGTCTGCTCGGCCAGCTTCTCCACCAAGGGGTAGAGGGCCTGCACCGGGACCAGAGCATCGACGGCGACTGTGATGTCGGTCTCCCAGCCACGGGCCAGCGCCCGGGTCTCTCCCACCAGATGCTCGGCTGCCTCCAGCAGCACCCGGCCGCGCTCCAGCAGCATGCGTCCCGCCGGGGTGAACTTGGTGCGGTGGCCACTGCGGTCAAACAGCATGGCATCCAGTTCGTCTTCCAGCTTCTGCACCGTATAGCTCAATGCCGAGGGCACCTTGCCCAGCTCGTCGGCCGCCGCCGCAAAGCTGCCGCGGCGGTCGATGGCGTCCAGCACCCGGATTGCCTCCAGGGTCAGCGCCCGCTCCTTGTTCGATTCCTTGGCCATTCCTCACCTTCAATTTTTTTGAATATGTTTGCCAGTTTATCTCGCTAACAAGTTAGGTCATGTCACTTTAATATTCAATCAACGCTTAGGCAGGAACGTCGAGCGGCCAAATATGCGGGTAGTTCCGCACTGTGACACACCAAATCGGTCTGTCTGATGTCGGTGAAAGAACAACACACTATTTGAATAACCTCTTGCATGGATGCATTGATTCTGGCCGAAAAGGCCTTGGCAATGACATATAAAACAAGAGAGTGAATGAACATGAAAAACGTACTCAAGATGCTGGCCGTTGCAGGCCTGATGACCACTGGTTTCGCCCAAGCTTCCGTACCGGCTGACTTCAATGCCATGCCTGGCGTGCTGTTTGTGAACTGGAACGCCACTGCCGCAATGGATGGCAAAGCCAATCCGATGCTGGAAGTGCGTGACGAGTCTGGCGATCTGCTGGCATCAGTCCACGCCAACCTGACTGGCACCCAGCAGGTGCGTATGCCGTTGCGCACTCAAGGCACAGTGACCGTCAGCCTGGCTGGCGAGAGCAGCAAATACCGTATTCCGTTCGGCATCGGTGGTGGCAATCCCCGCTAAGTCGAACCCCGGATAGATGAGGAGCACACCATGATGCAATTGAGAGCCGCAGAAGCGCGGGGCAAGGCCAACTTTGGCTGGCTGGACGCGCGCCACAGTTTCTCCTTCGGTCACTACTATGACCCGGAGTGGATGGGGCACTCGGTACTGCGGGTGATCAATCAGGATCTGGTTGCGCCGGGTGGCGGATTCGCCACCCACCCTCACGCCAATATGGAGATCCTCACCTGCGTGCTGCAAGGCACCATCGAGCACAAGGACAGCCTCGGCCATGCCGAGCAGATCCCGGCAGGGGATTTCCAGCTGATGAGCGCAGGCAGCGGGATCCGCCATAGCGAGTACAACCCCTCGCAGACGGATCCTCTCTCCCTGTTGCAGATCTGGATCGAGCCGAACGAGTTCGGCACGCCACCCGGATATCAGCAGAAGAAGATCGAGTCCAGACCGGGCATGACGCTGGTGGCGTCACCGGATGGCGAGGCGGGATCGCTGCGGATCCGCCAACAGGCCCGCGTATGGCGGCTGGAACTGGCCCCGGGCGAGACGCTCGAATGGGCACTGGCTGGCCGACACGGTTACCTGCAGATGATTTCAGGGGAGTTGACCGCCAACGGTCTGGCTGCCCGACCCGGCGACGGGGTACTCAGTCGTGATGAATACCGGTGGGAGCTGGTTGCGACCAGTGCCAGCCAAGCTCTGTTATTTGACCTACCCTGAAGCAGTCAGCGGTGATGTGACACAAACGAGGAATATGAAATGGACAAGATGAAAGATGTAGCGCTGCTGGCGGGTCGTGTACTGCTGGCGCTGATGTTCGTAATGGCGGGCTGGAGCAAGATCGGCGGCTATGCCGGAACCCAGGGCTATATGGAAGCGATGGGCGTACCGGGTTTTATGTTGCCGCTGGTGATCCTGCTTGAGCTGGGCGGTGGCCTTGCCGTCGTGCTCGGTCTCTTTACCCGCAGCCTCTCCGTGCTGCTGGCCGGTTTCACCCTGATGGCTGCCTTTATTTTCCATTATCAGCCTGCAGAACAGATGCAGATGCTGATGTTTATGAAGAACGTCTCCGTTGCCGGTGGTTTCCTGGCGCTGGCGGCGGCCGGAGCAGGGGCTTTCAGTGTGGATGCCCGTCTCGGCAAAAACTGGTAATGCCCTGAAGAGTCAAGTTTTCCAATGCCTTTTGGCCGGTGCAACTGCACCGGCTTTTTTCTGTCTGCGTTTTCCGGGTAGGTGAGGCAGCGCGTCAAATCTGCGGCGCCCCTCATGGTTCAGCGGTTTGTCCGCCTGCTGGCCACAAGTGCCTTTTGCATCTTATCCCCCGATCCCTGACAATTCCCTCTCTTGTGAAGTGACGGAAATGGCTCGCCTTTTCCCTCGCCCCCTCTCATCCACAGGCGGGAATTGCTCATGTTTACCCTCTACCACTCCAATCAGCTGGATCTGCTCAAAGAGCTGCTGGTGAGCCGCATCCGGCAGGCCCCTCTCTCTCACCCCTTCGATCGGGAGCAGATCCTGGTGCAGAGTCCGGGCATGGCCCAGTGGCTCAAGCTGGAGCTGGCCAAAGCCTTCGGCATCGCCGCCAATATCGACTTTCCGCTGCCCGCCAGCTTTATCTGGGAGATGTTCACCCGGGTGCTGGCAGATGTGCCGCGCCAGAGCCCCTACAACAAGGGATCCATGGGCTGGCAGCTGATGACCATTCTGCCTGCCTTGCTGGATCGTCCTGCTTTTGCCCCGCTCGCCGCCTATCTGGGCGGGGGAGATGAGGAGGATCCTGACAAGGATCCCGAGCAGGTGCGGTTGTGGCAGCTCTGCCAGAAGGTGGCGGATCTCTTTGACCAGTATCTGGTCTACCGGCCGGACTGGATCGCCCGTTGGGAAGAGGGGGAAGGATTGAGTCAGGAGCTGGCCGGGGTGAGCGGTCAGGATTGGCAGCCCGAACTGTGGCGCGAGCTGGTGGCTCGCACCCTGGCGCTCTCTCCGAGCGGCTACCACCGTGCCAACCTCTACGAGGAGTTTATCCACGAGCTGGCGCGTACCGCCGATCTGCCGGGCAAGCTGCCGCAGCGGGTCTTTGTGTTCGGCATCTCGGCGCTGCCGCCGCGCTATGTGGAGGCGCTGCTGGCCCTCGGCAGCCGACCGGAGGTGGAGGTGCACCTGTTCGTCACCAACCCCTGCCGCTACTACTGGGGTGACCTGCTGGATCGCAAGACGCTGGCGCGCCTCGAAAACAAGCTCAAACCCGGCACCGATATCGAGACCTTGCAGGGCCCCGCCAATCCGCTGCTCGCCTCCATGGGCAAGCTGGGACGCGACTACCTGCATCAGCTGATGGAGCTGGAGGTGCCGCAAATCGAGGCTTTCGTCGATATCGACGAAGTGGATGGCAAGGGCAATGTCAGCCTGCTGCGCGCCATCCAGAAGGATGTGCTGGAGCTGGCCGAGCGAGGCGCCGGTCAGTTCGATCTCGACAGCAGCCACCACAAGAGCCCCATAGATCCGGCGGATGGATCCTTGCAGATCCACGCCTGCCACGGCCCGATGCGCGAGCTCGAAGTGCTGCACGACCGGCTGCTGGCGCTGTTCGAGCAGGACCTGACCCTCACCCCGAAAGATGTGGTGGTGATGATGCCGGATGTGAACAGCTACGGCCCCTACATTCAGGCGGTGTTTGGCGCACGGGGCCAGATCCCGTTTGCGGTATCGGATCGGGCGGCGAGTCAGGAGAGCCCGCTGCTGCAAAGCTTCCTCGCCCTGCTCAGGCTGCCCAACGCCCGCTTCGGGGCCGGGGAGCTGCTCGCCATTCTCGAGGTGCCCGCCGTGCTGCGCCGCTTCGAGCTGGATGACGACGAGTTCAACCAGCTGCGGGTCTGGGTGCAGGAGACCGGCATCCGCTGGGGGCTGGACGACGGCTACCCCGTCCGTTTCGATCTGCCGCCCATGTCCGGCAACAGCTGGCTGTTCGGCCTGCGTCGCATGCTGCTCGGCTTTGCCATGGGGGATGGCGAGCCGGTGGCGGGCATCCTGCCCTACGCCGATATCGAGGGTCAGCAGGGCTTGGCACTCGGCAAGCTCGCCTGGTTTGTCGATTCGCTGGCCGAATTCCTGCCCCGCCTGCAACAGGCGCAGCCGCTGGCCGAGTGGAACGCCTGCCTGCTGGCGCTGCTGGAGCGCTTCTATCTGGCCGACGAGGATGAAGAGCGTCAGCTCCAGCTTATTCGCAGCCAGCTGGCCGAGTGGCAGACCCGGCTCGGCGAGGCTCGCTTCGAGCAGCCCATCACCGCCGATCTGTTGCAGGATTACCTCGGCAGCGTGCTGGGGGAGTCCCGCTCCAGCCAGCGCTTCCTCGCCGGTCAGGTCAACTTCTGCACCCTGATGCCGATGCGCTCCATCCCCTTCAAGCAGGTCTGCCTGCTCGGCATGAACGATGGCGTCTACCCGCGTACCCTTGCCCCCATGGGGTTCGATCTGATGGCGGTGGCGTCGCGGCGTGGGGATCGCTCCCGCCGTGATGATGACCGCTACCTCTTCCTCGAGGCACTGCTCAGTGCCCAGCAGGGCCTCTATATCAGCTATCAGGGCTTCAGTGCGCAGGACAACAGCGACAAGGTGCCGTCGGTGCTGCTGGCGGAGCTGATCGACTATGTGCGGCAGGGCTTCGTGCTGGCGGGGGATGAGGATCTCGATGACGAAACCTCCGGCAAGCGGCTGCTCAACCACCTGATGGTGGCGCATCCGCTCACCCCCTACAGCCGCAATTACTTCTACCCGGAGGCGGATTCGCGCCTCTTTACCTATGCCGCCGACTGGCTGCCCGCTCTCAATCCGGTGCGCGGCGCGGCCAACTTCCAGAGCGGTGAGCTGCCTTTACCTCCCGAATGGGGCAAGGAGCAGGGGCTGGAGCTGGCGGAGCTGCTGCGCTTCTATCGCCAGCCCACCAAATATTTCCTCAACCGCCGTCTCAAGGTGTGGTTTGAGCTGAACGAAGCCAACATCGAGGACAGCGAGCCGTTCGAGCTGGATGGCCTGCAACATTATCAGCTGAAAGATCTGCTGCTCGATGCCCATCTGGCGGAAGGTGAAAGTACCGAGCGTCGCGAGCGGTTGCAGCTTACCGGCCTGCTGCCGCAAGGGTGGTTCGGCAGCCTGCTGCTGGACGATCTGGATGCCGAGATGGGCAAGCTGGCGGATCGGCTGCGGCCATGGGTTGCTGCCAATGAGTCAGAAAAGCAGGCGGTGGAGATCGATATTTCTCTCACTCAGGGCCAGCTGCAAGGGTGGATCGACACCCAGAAGGGGCGCTTGCTGGTGGTCAAACCCGGCAGCTTCAACGGCAAGGATCTGCTGCTGGGCTGGATCCAGCACCTCTGCCTCTCATTGAGCGGCGCCCCCGGCGACACCCTGCTGTTCGATGCCAAACAGAGTCTGCGTCTGCCTGCTCTTGCTGCCGACGAGGCACGCCCCAAACTGGCGGCGCTGGTGGCGTGCTGGGCGCAGGGGATGAAGCGGCCGCTGCCCTTCTTCCCCAACACCGCCTGGGATTGGCTCAAGGCGATCGAGAAGGATCCGGACAAGCCGGAGGCGGCCGACAAGGCGGCCCTCACCCGTTTCAACGGCGGCTGGATGATCAATGGGGAAGGGCAAGACGTTTACGTCGCCCGCTGCTTCCCCGAACTCGATGACGAGGTGCTTGGGCAGTTGCAGGCGCTGGCCCGCGAACACCTGACCCCACTGCTCAAGACCCTGGAGGAGCTGAAATAATGGCTAACCCGCTCAATACCCTGCGTTTTCCCCTCCATGGTGAACGACTGATCGAAGCCTCTGCCGGTACCGGCAAGACCTACACCATCGCCGGTCTCTACCTGCGCCTGCTGCTGGGCCACGGCCCGCTCATTGAGGAGGGCGACGATGCCGGTCAGCCCAGCGCCCACGAACGGCCGTTGTCAGTGACCGAAATTCTGGTGGTGACCTTTACCGAAGCGGCCACCGCCGAGCTGCGCGGTCGGATCCGCGGTCGCATCCACGAGGCGCGGCTCGCCTTTATGCGCGGCCATAGCAATGATGCTCTGCTGGCCCAGTTGCTGGACGAGGTGGAAGATCACGAACTGGCGGCCCGCCGCCTGCTGGCCGCCGAGCGGCAGATGGACGAGGCGGCGGTCTTTACCATCCACGGCTTCTGCCAGCGGATGCTGAAACAGAACGCCTTCGAGTCGGGCGCCCTCTTTGAAACCGAATTTCTTACCGACGACAGCCAGCTCAGGCAGCAGGCGGTGAGCGACTACTGGCGCGCCGAGTTCTATCCGGTGGATAAAGCCCTCGCCAGCGCGGTGCGCGCGCTCTGGCCGAGCCCTGCCGCCCTGCTGCGGGAGATGGGCAGCTGGCTCGACAACAGCGAGCTGGAGATCCACCCCGCGCTGGGGGACGAGACCCTCGCCGCCCGCCATCAGGCGGCCATGAGCCGCATCGCGGCGGTGAAGAGTGAATGGCTGGCGCAGACGGACGAGATCCGCCGCCAGACCGACGGCCAAGTAAGCCGCTACACCGGCAAGAACTACGAAGGGTGGCTTGCCAAGATAGCCGACTGGGCACAGGACGAAGGCAGTGGCTACGCCATTCCCAAGGAGCTGGAGCGCTTCGGCCAGACAGTGCTGGAGGAGAACCTCAAGAAGGGGGGCGCGGTGCCGACCCTGCCGCTGTTCAGTCAGATAGACGAGCTTCTGGCCAGCCGTCCCGGTATTCGGGATCTCATCCTGCAGCGGGCGGCCAAAGTGGTGCGCAGCCGGATGCAGGCCAGCAAGCGTCAGGCTCATCAGCTCTCGTTTGATGACCTGCTCAAAGACCTCGATGGGGCGCTCGGCTCCAGCCTTGGCGAGCGGCTCTGCGAGCGTATTCGCGCCACCTATCGGGTGGCGATGATCGATGAATTTCAGGATACCGACCCCCAGCAGTACCGCATCTTCCATCGCCTCTACGGCGGCCACACAGACACGGCGCTGTTGATGATCGGTGACCCCAAGCAGGCCATCTACGGCTTTCGCGGCGCCGACATCTTTACCTACATTCAGGCGCGGCGAAATGTGAGCGCCCACTACACCCTCGGGCGCAACTGGCGCTCCAGCAGTGCGCTGGTGGGGGCGGTCAACGGCCTGTTCGAGCGGGCCAAGGATCCCTTTATCTACGAAGCGGATATCCCCTTCCTGCCGGTGGAGGCGCAGGGCAAGAGCAAGGCGCTGCTGCTCGATGGCGTCACCGCCCCTGTGCTCCACTGCTGGCAGCTGAGCGGCCAGCCCACCTTCAATCGGGGGGATTACCAGAGCAAGATGGCCCGCGCCACCGCTGCCGAGATCCACCGCCTGCTGACCCTGGCCCGCGAGGGCAAGGCGCTGATCGGTGACAAAGCGGTGAAGGCCGGGGATATCGCCGTGCTGGTGCGCACCGGCGCCGAGGGCAAGCTGGTGCAGCAGGAGCTGGCGCGCCTCGCCATCGCCTCCGTCTATCTGTCGAACCGCGAGAGTGTGCTGGAGCAGACGGAGGCGCGGGAGATTTTGCTGATTTTGCACGCCTGCCAGAACCCGAGCGAGGAGCGCAGCCTGCGGGCGGCGCTGGCGACCGGGCTGTTTGATCTCGACGCCAAGGCGCTCGATGGGCTGGCCAGCGACGAGCGGGCGTGGGAGAGCGCGGTGCAGGAGTTTATGGAGTACCGCAAGATCTGGCACCGCCGCGGCGTGCTGGCGATGTTGCGGGCCCTGCTGCACCGGCGCAATCTCGCCTCTTCGCTTTTGGCGAGCCCCTATGGCGAGCGGCGGCTGACCAACTTCCTCCATCTTGGCGAGCTGCTGCAACAGGTGAGCAGCGAGCTGGACGGGGAATATGCCCTGCTGCGCTGGCTTGGGGAGGCGGTGAGCCGCCCCAACGGGCAGGATGCGGAGCAGGTACTGCGCCTCGAATCCGAGCGGAAATTGGTGCAGATCGTCACCATCCACAAATCCAAGGGGCTGGAGTACCCGCTGGTGTTCCTGCCCTTTATCTGCAGCCACAGAACCGCCGAGACCCCGCTCTATCACGAGGCGGACGAGGCGGGCAATCGCACCATTCTCGATCTGACCGGCGCCGACTCGTCGCTCGCCGAAGCGGACAGGGAGCGCCTTGCCGAAGATTTGCGACTGCTCTATGTGGCCCTGACCCGGGGCGTCTACGCCACCTGGCTGGGGCTGGCACCGGTGCGGGCGGGGGCGGGCAAGTCGGAGAAGACCGACCTGCACCACACCGCCATCGGCTACCTGCTGCAAAAGGGCGAAGAGGGGGATGCGCAGACGCTGGCGACCGCTCTGACCGAGCTGGCACAGGCGCTGCCCGGAGTGGCCGTCGGTGAGCCCTCGCTCACCCGTCCGGCCCCGCTGCCGCCAGAGGAGGAGCAGCTGGGCGAGCCGCAGGTGCGCCACTTTGGCGGTTCCCTTGAGCGGGACTGGTGGATCAGCTCCTACTCCGGGCTGGCGGCGCAGGGCCACGGTCACAGCAAGGGGGTCTTGGCCAATCCCGGCTTCGATGACGAGGTCGTCACCGAGGCGGCTGCATTGGCTTCCGAGCAACCGGACGAGGCACCCCAGCCCTCCATCTTTACCTTCCCGAAAGGGGCGCGCCCCGGCACCTTGCTGCACAGTCTGTTCGAGACCATCGACTTTCAAAGCGCCGCGGGCGAGCCGTTGGCGGAGCATATTGCCACCCTGCTGGCGCAGGACGGCTTCGACGAGAGCTGGGCCCCCGTGTTGCAACAGCAGGTGGAGGCGGTGCTGGATACCCCGCTGGAAACAGGCTTTGGCGAGCCGGTGCGGCTGCGGGACTTGAGTGCCGACCGCAAACAGGTGGAGCTGGAGTTCTTCCTGCCCATGGGGCGGGTGACGGCACCGGCGCTGACCGCGCTCTGCCAGCAGCACGATCCGCTGTCGCGGGGCAACAAGCCGCTCAGCTTTGCCACCGTGCAGGGGATGCTCAAGGGCTTTATCGATCTGGTGTTCGAGTGGCAGGGGCGCTGGTATCTGCTCGACTACAAATCGAACCACCTCGGCATGAGCCCCGCCGATTACAGCCGTCCGGCGCTGGAGCGGGCGATGGCCGAGCACCGCTACGACCTGCAATACCAGCTCTACTCGCTGGCGCTGCACCGGCTGCTCACCCTGCGCCTGCCGGGCTACGACTTCGAGCAGCACTTTGGCGGCGTTTTCTATCTGTTCCTGCGCGGCATGCCGCAGGGGGGCATTTTCCATACCCGTCCGAGCCGTGAACTGGTGCTGGGGCTGGATGAGTTGTTTAGAAACGGTGATCGCTCTGGCAGTGTTTCATCAGCAGAATTAAACGAGGTAGAGGCATGAGCGGCACCATGATCAGCACAGCGACCAGCGCAATGATGGTTGAACGGCTCAAAACACTGGCGCTGGCTGGTCGTATCCGCCAGCTGGATCTGCAATTTGCCAAGCTGGTGGCCGACCTTGGCGGCAGCCCCGAGTTGGTGCTGGGGGCGGCGCTCACCTGCTTCGAGCTGGGGCGTGGCCATGTCTGCCTGCCGCTTGAGATGCTGGCGAACGGATCTTTACGCCCGTTCGGGCTGGATCCCCAGCAGAGCCGGGAGCTGCTGGGGGATCTGGCGGATCCTTCCCGCTGGCCCGCCCTGTTTGCAGAGAGTCCCTTGGTGGGTACCGAGCAGGATGACGGGCTTGCCCCGCGCTGGCCGCTGCGGCTGTGGCACGGGCGGCTCTATCTCACCCGCTACCACGATTTTGAACTGGGGGTGGCCCATCATCTGCGCGCTTTGAGCGAGCGCGCCGAATGGCCGGAGATTGCCCCGGCCCTGTCGCGGCTGTTTGCCCGCGACTACGCTCTGGTGTTCGGTGCCCTGCTCAAGGCCCGCCTCGCGCCGGACTTCTCGGCCCGCCACTTTATCGAAAAATATCTCGATCTGGTGTGCCCGAACGAGGTGGATTGGCCCGCCATCGAAGGGCTGCTGGCCAGCGCCCAGGCGGCGAGCGATTTGAGCAAGCTGGATGCGCTGGTGCCCGAGGCTCTCTGCTGCAACGGCCAGAAGCTGGCGGCAGCCACGGCGGCGGCGCGCCCCTTTGCGGTGATCTCGGGTGGCCCCGGCACCGGCAAGACCACCACAGTTGCCAAACTGCTCGCCATTCTGGTAGAGACCGGCCTGCAAGCAGGCAAGGCGCCGGCGATCCGGCTGGTGGCCCCCACCGGCAAGGCGGCGGCGCGCCTCACCGAGAGTATCGGCTCTGCCCTGCAGGCCCTCGATCTGCCCCCCGAGTGGGTCGAAGCGATCCCCACCGAAGCGGGCACCTTGCACCGGCTGCTCGGGGTCATTCCGGGGCGCAGCCAGTTCCGCCACCACGCAGGCAACCCGCTGCACCTCGACTTGCTGGTGGTGGATGAGGCCTCCATGGTCGATTTGCCGATGATGGCGCGGCTGCTCGATGCGCTGCCGAGCCATGCCCGCCTGATCCTGCTCGGCGATAAGGATCAGCTCGCCTCGGTGGAGGCGGGGGCCGTGCTCGGCGATATCTGCAGCTTTATCGAACAGGGCATCAGCCCGGCTCAGGCGCAGTGGCTCTCCCGCCAGACCGGCTACCGTTTGCAGGGCTCGCCCGCAGGGGCTCCGGTGCGCGACAGCCTCTGTTTGCTGGCCAAGAGCTGGCGCTTTGATCAGCACTCTGGTATCGGCCAGCTGGCGCGCGCCTGCAACAGCGGCGATGCCACGGCGGTGGAATCAGTCTGGGGCATGGGCTTTGCCGATATCAGCCTGCACCCCTGGGCGGGGGAGGCCTACGACGCCCTGATTGCCCAGGGGGTGGCCGGCTACGGTGCCTATCTGAAGGCGGCCCGCGCCGGGGAGGCGCCCGCCGCCGTATTCAAGGCATTCAACAGCTTCCAGATCCTCTGCGCCTTGCGCGATGGCCCGTTCGGGGTGCTGGGTCTTAACGAGCGGCTCGAACTGGCCCTGTCACGGGCCGGCCTGATTGCCCGCGATGGCGACTGGTATGCCGGTCGCCCGGTAATGGTGGTGCGCAACGACCACGGGGTCGGCCTCTACAACGGCGATATGGGGCTCTGCCTGCCCGATGAAACTGGCCGGTTAAAGGTATGGTTTGAGCAGCCGGACGGCACCCTGCGCGCCCTGTTGCCCAGCCGCTTGCCGCCCCACGAGACTGTCTACGCCATGACCATCCACAAATCCCAGGGCTCGGAGTTTGCCCATACCGTGCTGGTGCTGCCCGACAGCCCCAGCCCGCTGCTGACCCGCGAGTTGGTCTATACCGGCATCACCCGCGCCAAGGCGCGGCTCGATCTCTACGGCGATCGCGCCCTGCTGGCCCAAGCGGTGCGGAAAAAGACCGAGCGTTATTCCGGATTGGCGGAGAGGTTGGGGGAGTGATTGTGGGGGTGGTAAAGGGAGTTGCTGTTGTCTAATTATCTTTCTATATACCGCATATTTTTGTATGAGGACATAGTGTTGGAGGAGTATATATGAAGGGAAATGTTCTGGACATGCTTTCCGAGGTAGGTGAGTTTACCTTGGATTATTTTTTAAAGGAGGGTGTTCTCAAGGATTTTCCTCTTGTCGGCTCTGTGCTTAAAATGCTTCAAGCAGGAAATGACATATCTAATCTTATCTTTGCGAAAAAGCTACAAGCATTTATCAGCAAATTAAATGAGCATGGCATCACAGCTGTTGACGAAAAAGTTTTAGATAAAGAAAAGCTGAGTGAACTTGGATGTGAACTGATCTTCATCATTGATAATGCTCAGAACGTTAATAGGGCCGAATGGCTTGCTCAAGCGGTGATTGGCTTGAGTGAGAAGCGATATGATGTAGATACATTTCAGCGCCTGATAAATGTAATACAAAGATATAGCCCACCTCTTTCTAAATGTATGGGGTCATATTATGCTGATACCCCGATGGGATTTGATGAGGACTATCAATATGAGCTTTCAAATTTAGGGTTACTAAAACACAACCCTATATATATAACGCAATATCATTTGACAAACTTAGGTCAGGCTATGTGGTATGTCCTAGAGCAATCTGGTGAAATAGAAAGATTATTAAATAATAAATGACAGTAAAAGTATCCATCTCATATGTTGGGCTTCGAAGGCTCAGCACACAACCTACGGATTGTGTAGGTTGTGGCTGAGCGTAGTGAAGCCCAACGTCTACCGCGTGCTCTCTTTTTTCCTTCCCCTCATCCCCGACCCTTCTCCCGCAAGGGGAGAAGGGAGATTGGGCTTCTTTTGATATATTTCACACCACTGGTTTATCGGGCATGTGTAGGTTCGATTAGCGAAGCGTAATCGGACGATCGCGTAATTGGGTAATCGGGTATGTTGGGCTTCGCAGGCTCAGCACCAACCTACCGATTGTGTAGGTTGGTGCTGAGCGTAGTGAAGCCCAACGTTTACCGCGAAATCTCTTTTTCCTTTCCCTCATCCCCAGACCTTCTCATCCTTTTCTAATAAATGGGAGAAGGGAGCAATGCCGTTACCGCAGTCCGATTACGCTTCGCTAATCGAACCTACACGGCTGACGATCATATTACCGGTGCCGCTTTATCCCCTCTCCCTCTGGGAGAGGGTTAGGGTGAGGGGCGCAGGTTGGCACAATGCCAATTTTGCCCGCTTCGTGAAATCCGGTAGGGTGCAAAGAACGAAGTGAATTGCACCGCTGCTATTTATCTGCCAAAAGGTGTAATGCGCTGCGCTTATTACACCCTACATCGAACCAACACACGACAGGATGTCATTGCTTGAAACTTGAATTTAACACCATCGACCTGGATCGGGATTACGAACTCTGTGTGCAGGCACGCAGGGATGCCTATTCTTGCAGCTTTCATACCCATGACGGTTTTGCCGACTTTATCGACGGCTATCGGGAGCGGATCCGCGCAAGGCTGGGGCAAGCGCAATGGCACTACCTCCATGTCTGGGCGGGTGAACAACTAGTGGGGCAGCTGGAGTTTCGCAGCTTTTCCGATGAGCCCGAGACCGGTTATGTGCAGCTGATTTATCTGTTCCCCGAATATCGTGGCACCGGTTTGGCTGCCGTGTTGCAGGCCTATATTCGCCAGCAGTTGCTGGGGGCTGGCTGCAAATGGGCGATCCTCTCCGTGAGTCGCACCAATGTGCGGGCCTTGAATCATTACCGGCGCTGTGGCTGGGTATTTCTACGCCCCAATCCGAAACATCAGGAGACGGATTTTTATCGACTGACTTTGGCCGAGTGACCTCTGTGATGGCCTCTGGGTATCCCCTCATTTATTCCCATCACCCAAATGACTGAATCGTGAGTTAAATCCGGTAAATGGGGCGCGCTTGAGCCACACTTATGGCCACTCTGATTCAGCCTGCGCCGTGAGTGGCCGATAACCGGGGAAGCGGTGGTTCGGTGGGGTTCTGGCTGACAGATCTGTTGCAATATGCCAAGGTAGCGCCTCACGACAACAGCGCGATTCCCCGTGGTGGCGCGGGGCGGAAGAACAAGGATAACTGCTATGGTGCAGGACAGTGACACGATCAGGATCTCGGATGTCAGCGAGGCCGTGGTGCATGGCATTCTGGAGGTGACCAGCGATGGCATCTGGGATTGGCATGCCAATACCGGTTTTGTCTATCGCAACCCCGGCTGGTACCGGATGCTGGGGTACGAGCCTCACTCCCTCGGCAATACCGTCTTCACCTGGGAGAACGTGATCCACCCCGACGATCTGGCGGCAGTGATGGCGAAGTTCGATCTCTGTCTGAGCGGCAGTGCCCACGAATATCGCGCCGAGTACCGTTGCCGCTGTCGGGATGGCAGTTACCTCTGGATTGAGGATTGCGGCCGCATCATTGAGCGCAATCCCGACGGGTCTGTGGCGCGGATGATCGGCGCCCATCGCGATATTCACGCCAGCAAGTTGTTGCTGGAGCAGCTGGAGCGGCGCAATCAGTCGTTGGAGCAGCAGGTTGCCGAGCGCACCGCCGAGCTGGTGCGACTCAACGAGGCGCTGCAACAGAAAGCCGAGGAGAACCGTCTGTTGGCAGAGACCGATGCCCTGACCGGCGCCGCCAGCCGCTATCGGCTGGAGCGGGCGTTGCAGCTGGAGTGCGAACGGGCGCGCCGCTTCCATCAGCCGTTTACGGTGATCGCCATGGATGTGGACAACTTCAAGCAGATCAACGACAGCTATGGCCACAACGCCGGGGATCAGACCCTGATCAATATAGTGGCGCTGGTGCGCCGCCATATCCGCGAGATCGATCTGCTGGCCCGCTGGGGCGGCGACGAGTTTATGGTGTTGTTGCCCAACACCGGCCGCGAGGATGCGTTGGTGGTGGCGAGCAAGTTTCAGGCATTGATGGCGAGCGAGCCCATCTGCCCCCATGCGCCCACTACCATGAGCTTCGGGTTGGCGGAGTATCAGCAGGATGAGCAGAAGGAGCGCCTGATGGTGCGCGCCGATCGGGCGCTCTATCAGGCCAAGCAGCTGGGTAAAGACCAGATCTGCTAACGCGGGGTACGGAAAAAGAGCAGTAAAAAGGGCCGCAGGTTTGAAACCTGCGGCCCTTTTGTATTGTTACTGACGCGGCGCGACTTAGAAGTGGTAGCGCAGACCCAGCTTGAAGGTATCCAGAGAGTAGTGCTCGTCACCCAGGCTCAGGGCGTTGAACTGGCGCTCGTAACCGATACCTGCAGAGAAGTGGTCGTTGAAAGCGTAGTCCAGACCTACTTCCAGATTGGGGTGTACCTTGCTCTTGGTTGCGCTCTCGTTTACCTGACCGCTGAAACCGAGGAGGGTGGCGTTGCCGACAACCTCCACTTCGGTGCGGGTGTAGGCGATGCCCGGTTTGGCATAGGCGCTGAAGCCCCAGGCCAGCGGCTGGCTCAGCTTGGCGGCCAGGCTGATGCTGCGGGTTTCGATGGTGGTGTCGGCAAAGCCGGTTGCAATCGGGGAGGTCACCCAGGTCAGCTGATCCATCTGTTGGGCGTGCAAGCCACCTTCGACCGCCAGCCAGGGTTTGAAGCTGTAACCCACGATCAGGCTGCCGCCGTCGAGCTGGTCGTCGATCACTTTGGCGTCATAGGCGTCTTTGGCTGCACCATCGAGATCCATCTTGGAGGTGGTCAGATCCAGACCTGCATACCAGCCTTCGGCATGGGCGCCGCCATTTATGGCCAGAGCAAGCAGGGAGAAAGCGGCAATTTTATTAAACTTGTTCATGGATAAATAACCTTGTGTTGCGTGAACTGCGTGTGATTTATATTGCTCAATCCATGAAGCTTTTTATATTTCCGTCATTGCTCTGCTTTCACAGAGGGGCCGCAGTATAGTCAGCACATTTCTGAATAACAAGAGAGTGATTTCCCCATTCTTCTAAATATGACTGGCTGCAAGCAGGGTCATTTTGTTTAATAAATGGTGTTATTAGAGTTTTAGCTTTATTGAGGTTTAAATAATTAACTGGTGAGGCAAATGACAGGCTGAGAGTTCGATTTTGATTATATGTGATTGATTTGTCTAGGTATTAATTTTTCATTCGAGCGTGGCCGTGATGAGTTGTCTAAAAATTGGCATCTCAGATGTCACTCACAGGCGCCAGGCTCTTTTCGATGATTTTTTGAACGCCTCACAAGATGAAACCGTGAGAAAAAAATCTATCTTTTCGCCTGTTTTTTGCTCTTTTCGAGGTTTGGGATTGTTCCCACTGAGGGTTTCGGTGGTCTTTTGAGGCTGTTTTTGCGTGGGCTATGTTGCCCACCAGATGAGTGGGTGGGTTCTTATGGGCGGCTTTTCTCTTTACCCGGTAGCAGTTGTTGGGGTGGGCATGGGGTGTGATAAGCAGATATAGGATGCACGGTATGATTAATTTTGTTTGCTTATATACACAAGCTATTTAAAAGATAGGTTTTTGGCGTTTTAAATAACTTGAATATATTCGTTTCGATATTTGGCGAAGCTGTCCAAGCAAGCCATTTAAATATATTGAATGGCAATGAAACGCTATTGATGATCGTTTAGGATACCTTGCCAGAGAGGTCGTGATGGTTGGCGCATCAGTGGGCGGCGGGTGGCCTGTGACACTTCCCCTTGCCGAGGCCCTTGACCTGACCTGCGAATTCAGGGAAAAGAAAAGGGCGGTGCTATCAGCGCCGCCCAATGCCAGGAAAGAGAAAAAACCTTACGGTTTAAAAAGATAAAAATTTGGAAGCAAACAATCGATTTCTCAACCAGGAAGGGTCTTGAATTCGATACGTTTCGATTATGCGCGATGTTCTATGCAGCACTAGCAAAATGTTTGCGGGTTGAAAGATATGCACTGTCTGGTGTCAGATTTTGCGACCTCATCGTTCAACTGGTCTGTCCTGATGGGCGTTGTAGGCGATTTTTTCTCTAGGCTGTTTTTTCGGTGTCAATATCTGAGCCTTGAAGGTAAAAACAGGTCAGAAGCTGACTCGGCATAACCATGCAATGAAAGTGCGATAACAAGGAAGAGTGGCATGACCTACAGCCAGACCCTGGCCAACAATATTCTCGACACCCTGAAGAAGACCCTGACCGACAAGGGGATCCGTTATCAGACCCTGGCAGAAGCCATGGGTGTCTCCATCGCGACCGTGAAGCGGATGATGAACAAGCCCTCGCTGCCGTTCGATACTCTGCTGGAGATCTGCCATCTGGTGGGGCTCTCGTTCGAGGAGCTGCTGGATCGCACTCAGGACGCCCAGAGCCGCCGCGCCGTCTTCACTCAGGAGCAGGACGAGGCGTTTCACAACGAGCCGGGGCTCTACGCCTTTCTCGCCAATATCTTCTGGCGCGACAAGACGCTGATCGATCTCAAGCGGGAGTACGGCCTGACCGATGCCTCCTGCTACCTCTATCTGCGCAAGCTGGAGAAGCTTGGCATTTTGCAGCTCGGTATCGACAACAGTTACCACTTCCTGATCAGCGAGCGGATCAGCTTCGAGCAGCACAGCCGTTTCGCCCGCCAGCAGGCGCGGCAGGCAATGTCGGTGCTGGGGGAGTATCTGGTGGAGAACATGCACAAGTCGAACAACTATATGGCGCTCTGCCAGCTGCACCTCAACGAGGGAGAGGCGATGGCGCTGATCGACCGGATGAAGGAGTACTGGCATCAGGAGATCAAGCTCAACCGCCCCGCCATCGGCCAGCAGGAGCACGCCAAGACCTACACCATGTCGCTGCAACTGGCCGACTGCGGCTATCAGAGTTTTGACGACATGATCCCCAATATCGACAACTGATCCCGGCGGATCCTACGGGATCCGCTTTGTTGGCTGGAGTCTAATCGGCGACCCGGGTTTGTTGCAGCTTGCCTGCGATCGGCTGCAATGCTCGCGTATCCAAACAAATGCGGATCGCATCCGGCCGCCAGTGCTCGATATCGCAATCCACCAGACCGCCTCGCTCGTCGTAGTTGACCCGCACCAGCCGTAGCACGGCGCTCCCCTCCGCCAGATTGAGGGCGCGGGCGATGGCGCCGCGCGCCGCCGAGGGGGTGATCTCGAGACTCGCCCCACCCTGGCCTATGCCATAGCGCTGCTGATAGAGCTCGGTGAGGGAGCTGGCCAGCGGTGCGCTGGCGATATCGGGAAAGCGGCTCGCCAGCAGGTGGTGGCTGACATGGAGCACCGGGCGGCCGTCGATCAGTCGCTGGCGGCGGATCTCATAAAGTGGAGTGAAGGGTTCCAGCCCCATCCAGCGGCACAGTTCGCTGCTGGCAAGTTCGCTGCCGTGGGCCAGCACCCGGGTTTCGGCGGTGCGCTGCTGCTCGCCGATCCACTGGTGAAAGTGGGTGTGGATGGCGGGATCGTAGGTGAGGCGGGGCGGTGCCACGAACCAGCCGCGCCGCTCGGCCCGGTAGATAAGGCCATCCGCTTCGAGGCTGGAGAGCGCCTCCTTGATGGTGATGCGGGTGGTGGCGAAACGTTCGCTCAGGGCCCGTTCGGCGGGCAGCTGCTGCCCGGCCCCCAATTGGCCGCTGCCGATATAGCGGCGCAGGGTCTGGCAAATCTGTTCACACTTGGAGGAGGAGCGGCCATCGGCCATGCTCTGTTCGTTCACTCTCTGCTCGCTCAATCTCGGCTCGGTCACACTCTTGTCCCTGTTGCTTATTCAGAAGGCGGGTGGCTGGCCAATCCCTTACTGGAATAGTCCAGCCTCACTCGGGTTCAGAGTTGTAACCGCTGTGGATGACAGCGCCATGACAGGGTGATTGTCATCAAACTGCCATTAAAGCGCCCCGCCACCGTCACAATTCCCCTCTAGCATCCCTCTCGAACCTTAACTGACCTAGTCCAGAGGGATGGGATGATGAAAAGCGTGATCGCAAGTGCACTGGCCATGGTGGCCATCAGCCAACCGTTGTTTGCCACAAATAGCTATGCAGCCGAAAATATCGCGGATCTCGAAAAGGCCGCCCGCGGTGAAGGCCAGCTCCACAGCATCGGCATGCCCGACAGCTGGGCCAACTGGAAGGATACCTGGCAGCAGCTGGGCAGCATCTACGGCATCAAGCATCAGGATACCGACATGAGCTCGGCGCAGGAGATCGCCAAGTTCGCCGCCGAGAAGGCCAACGCCACCGCCGATATCGGAGATGTGGGCGGCGCCTTCGGTCCGGTTGCGGTCAAGCAGGGGGTCACCCAGCCCTACAAACCCTCCACCTGGGCCGATATTCCCAACTGGGCCAAGGACGCCGACGGTCACTGGATGCTGGCCTATACCGGCACCATCGCCTTCCTGATCAACAAGGATCTGGTCAAGGCCGCCCCCACCAGCTGGCAGTCCCTGCTGGGTGGCGACTACAAGGTGACCCTGGGTGATGTGGGCGTAGCCTCCCAGGCCAACAACGGTGTGCTGGCGGCGGCCTATGCCACCGGCGGCAGCGAGAAGAATCTGAAACCTGCACTGGAGCTGTTCGGTCAGCTGGCCAAACAGGGTCGTCTCTCCCTGAACGATCCCACCATCGCCAACATCGAGAAGGGCGAGGTGGAAGTGGGTGTGCTGTGGGACTTCAACGCCCTCAACTACCGCGACCAGATCGACCCCAAGAAGTTTGATGTGGTGATCCCGAGTGACGGCTCCGTCATCGCCGGTTACACCACCATCATCAACAAGTGGGCCAAGAACCCCAACGCCGCCAAACTGGCCCGTGAATACATCCTCTCCGATGCCGGTCAAATCAACCTGGCCCGTGGCTACGCCCGCCCGATCCGCAGCAACGTGACTCTGCCGGATGACGTAAAGGCCAAGCTGCTGCCCGCCGAGCAGTACGCCAATGCCAAGCCGGTGCAGGATCACGCTGCCTGGGAGCAGAGCTCCAAAGCCCTGCCGCGCCAGTGGCAAGAAACCGTCATGATCAACATGCAGTAAGGGAATCCAGTGCAACACAAGGTGATAGTGGTACTTGTGGATGGTCTGGCAGCCGAGGTAGCCCACACCATGGGCTACCTCGGTGGCATGGTGGAGGCGGGGCGGGGCCTGCATACGACCCTGAATGCGGCCCTGCCGTCTCTCTCCCGACCCCTCTACGAGTGCATCCTGACCGGCGTGCCGCCGGTGGTGAGCGGCATCACCCACAACGGGGTGAGTCGCCTCAGTCTGCATGACTCCATCTTCCATCTGGCCCGCGCCGCGGGCAAACGCACCGCAGCGGCGGCCTATTACTGGGTGAGCGAACTCTACAACCGCAGCCCCTGGCTGGCAGCCCGCGATCGCTTTACTCACGACGAGCAGTTGCCGATCCAGCACGGTTGCTTCTACTGGGATGACAACTATCCCGACAGCCATCTGCTGATGGATGGCGAGTGGCTGCGCAGCCAGTACGATCCCGATTTTCTGCTGATCCACCCGATGGGGGTGGATGATGCAGGCCACAAGTTTGGCCTCGACTCCCGCCAGTACCGCAATCAGGCACGCCGGATGGACAGCCTGCTGGCCGATCTGCTGCCCCAGTGGCTGGCGGAGGGGTATCAGGTGGTAGTCACCTCGGATCATGGTATGAACAACGACCTGAGCCACGGCGGCACCCTGCCGGAAGAGCGCACCGTGCCACTCTGGCTGTTTGGCGATGCCTTTATCGAGCGCTGGCCGGATGGGGTAGTGATCGCCCAGACCCAGCTCTGCGCCCTGATGGCCGATCTGTTGGGCATTCCCCACGACAAGCCGGCAGCGCCACCGCTGCTCAAGGCCGCCTTTATGCGCGAGGTGCACTGATGATGCCTGCCACCACCGAGATCCTCGCGGATCGACCCGTGGCCACCATGCGCAAGGTGCGCCGCCACTGGCTGCCCGCGCTGGTGCTGCTGCCGTTTATTCTCTTGATGATCCTGTTCCAGCTCGCCCCCATGGTGTGGGTGCTGGTGGGCAGTTTCCAGACCCCGGATGGCTGGGGCATCGACTACTACCGGGAGATTTTGAGCTCCCCCTTCTACCTGCAATCGTTCGGCAACTCGTTGCGCATTGCCGGTATCGCCAGTCTGGCGGGGCTTGCCATCGGCACCCTCGGGGCGGCAGCGCTACGTCACAGCGGCGAGCGGGTCAAGCGGGTGCTGCTGGCCTTTGTCACCATGACCGGCAACTTCAGCGGCGTGCCGCTGGCATTCGCCTTTATCATCATTCTCGGCATCAACGGTGCAGTGACCCTGCTGCTGAAATCCTGGGGATTGATCGACGGCTTCAACCTCTACTCGGGCAGCGGCCTTATCCTCATCTACACCTACTTCCAGATCCCGCTCGCCCTGCTGCTGCTCTACCCGGCGTTTGATGCGCTGCAGGATGAGTGGCCGCAGGCTGCGGCGTTGCTCGGCGCGAGCAAGGGGCAGTATGTGTGGCACGTGGCGCTGCCGGTGCTGACGCCTGCACTACTCGGCACCCTGATTATCCTGTTTGCCAACGCGGTGGGGGCTTATGCCTCTGCCTACGCCCTCACCACCGGCAACTTCAATCTGGTGACCATCCGGGTGGCCAGTCTGGTCTCCGGCGATATCTTCCTCGAGCCCAATATGGCGGCGGCGCTGGCGGTGATCCTGATGGTGCTGTTGGGGGTGGTGACGGCCGCCAACCAGTGGCTGCTGAAAAAGAGCTATGTGAACAAGGGGCAATCCCATGCATGATTTGACGCCGCGCTGGCCCAAGTGGGTGCTAGGTGGGCTGGTCGCCATCCTGCTGCTGCCGCTGCTGGCTACCTTTCTCTACTCCATCTCCACTCGCTGGGGGGCGACCCTGCTGCCGGATGGCTTTACCCTCGACTGGTATCTCAAGCTGTGGGGCGATCCGCGCTTTCTGGCGGCGTTTGGTCGCAGCCTCCTGGTCTGTTTCGCCACCCTGCTGCTGGGCACCCTGGTGCTGGTACCCACCGTGCTGGTGGTGGCCTACTACTTCCCAAAGCTGGATCCCTGGATGAACCTGTTGATCCTGCTCCCCTTCGCGGTGCCACCTGTGGTCTCGTCAGTGGGGCTGCTGCAGATCTACGCCGATGGTGTCCTGCCCATTATCGGCACACCGTGGATCCTGATCGGCACCTGGTTCACCGTGGTGCTCCCCTTTATGTACCGGGCGCTGGCCAACAGCCTGCAAGGGGTACCGCTCAGGGATTTGATGGATGCCGCCCATCTGCTGGGGGCAAGTAGTCGGCGCGCCTTTCTGCTGGTGGTGATCCCCTGCCTGCGCAAGGGGCTGCTGGCGGCGCTGTTTCTCTCTCTCTCCTTCCTGCTCGGCGAGTTCGTGTTTGCCAACATGCTGGTGGGCACCCGTTACGAGACCCTGCAGGTCTACCTCTACAACATGCGCGCCACTTCTGGCCACTTCACCAGTGCGCTGGTGATGAGCTACTTCCTGCTGACCCTGCTGCTCACCTGGGCGGCCAACAGATTTCATCGGTGATCCAAGATGTTTCATTTAGAAGTGAATCAACTGCACAAATCCTACGGCGATACGCCGGTGTTCGAGGGGATCGAATTCGGCATCCGCAAGGGGGAGCTGGTGACCCTGCTCGGCCCCTCCGGCTGCGGCAAATCCACCCTGCTGCGGGCGCTGGCCGGGCTCACCCCGGTGGATGGCGGTCAGGTGCGGGTGGCCGGTGAAGATATCACCTGGCAGGAACCCCAGAAGCGGGGCATCGGAATGGTGTTCCAGAGTTATGCGCTGTTCCCCAACATGACGGTGTGGGACAACGTCGCCTTCGGCCTCAAGATGAAACCCCAGCCGGGGCGGGAGCTGGCGGCCAGCGTGCAGGAGGCATTGGCGCTGGTGGAGCTGACCGGTTTCGAGCGCCGCTATCCGGCCGAGCTCTCCGGCGGTCAGCGCCAGCGGGTGGCACTGGCCCGGGCTTTGGTGGTGCAGCCGCGGATCCTGCTGCTGGACGAGCCGCTCTCGGCGCTGGATGCCCGCATCCGCCGCAGCCTGCGCCAGCAGATCCGCGAGATCCAGCAGCGCCTTGAGCTCACCACCATCTTCGTGACCCACGATCAGGAGGAGGCGCTCACCATGTCGGATCGGATCTTCCTGATGAACAAGGGATCCATCGTCCAGAGTGGCACGCCGGAGGAGATCTATACCCGTCCCGCCAGCGAGTTTGTGGCGGGTTTTATCGGCAACTACAACCTGCTTGGCGCCGAGCAGGGCAAGTCGCTGTTTGGCCCCCGTTTTCAGGGCAAGCTGGCGCTGCGGCCTGAGTCCATTACCCTGCTGCCCGCAGGGGCGGCCAGCAGCGAGCCCAGCCTGCCCGGCATCATTCGCCAGCAACAGCTGCTCGGCAACGTGATCCGCTATCAGGTGGAGTGCGAGGCGGGTCTGTTGACGGTGGATTGCCTCAACCGCTCGGCTGGCGATCTGCTGGCCGCGGGGAGTGCCGTGACCCTGGCGGTGGCCCGGGATCAACTCTGTGAGGTAGCATGACGCCTCGTTTCATTTTCGTTGTTACCGCAAGGAGCCCTCATGGCACTGGCACTGTTTGATCTGGACGAGACCCTGATTGCGGGGGATTCCGCCAGCCTCTGGCTGGAGTACATGGTGGCCGAGGAGCTGGCTCCTGCCAGCATGATCGCGGAGGAGCAGGCCATGATGTCCCTCTACCATCAGGGCAAGATGGATATGCACCAGTACATGGCCTTCACCCTGCAACCGCTGGCGGGCAAGACGCGCCAGTGGCTCGACTCGCTCTCTACCCGCTTTGCCGAGCAGGTGCTGCGCGAGCGCCTCTACCCCGAGGGGTTGGCGCGTATCGAATGGCATCGGGAGCGGGGCGACGATCTGGTGCTCATCTCCGCCTCCGGCGAGCATCTGGTGGCCCCCATGGCGAAGATGCTGGGGATGGATCACTGCGTCGCCATTCTGCTCGATGAGGAGGAGGGGATGCTGACCGGCCAGACCCGCGGCACCCTCAGCTTTCGCGAGGGTAAGGTGGCCCGCATCAACCAGCTGTTTGCAGGCAGGGACCATCTCTGGCAGGGGAGCTTTGGCTACAGCGATTCCCACAACGATCTGCCGATGCTGCGGGCGGTGAGCCATCCCCATGCGGTCAATCCGGCCCCCGTGCTGCGCCTGCAGGCCGAGGAGCTGGGCTGGCCGGTGTGGGAGTGGCAGCGCTGAGTCGCGCGCCACACAGGCTTAACGTGCGGCAAGAAGCACGAAAAACAAAGAGAGAGGCTGGAGCCTCTCTCTTTGTTTTTACTGACGACGTTGTGGTTGGTGCTGGCCGCTGTGGCTACCCCTCGTTGGTTTGTTGCCGGTGCTCGCCAAAGGCGGGAACGCCCTCCTCGGCACTCTGGTGAGGGGGGGGGCGCAGCGGGAAGCAGATACGGTTTTTCCCCTCCCGCTTGGCCTGATAGACCCCCTTGTCGGCCAGCTCCACCAGCTCTTTGGCCGAGAGCCCGGAGCGGCTGAAAGCCACCCCGCCGCTGATGGTGATGGTGAGGTCGGGTTCGCGCCACTCCAGCTGCTCCACCCCGAGCCGGAACGCTTCCAGCAGGGAGGGGAGCATCGGCTGCTCTTCGCCGTAACGGAAGATCAGCACCAGCTCCTCGCCGCCATAGCGGCAGAACCAGCCCCACTCGTGGAACAGATTCATGCCCAGCTTGCTCACCCGCTTGAGCACCACATCCCCTGCCTGATGGCCATGGGTATCGTTGACCCGCTTGAAATCATCCAGATCGAACATCACCACCCCGAAGGGAGTGCCACTGTTGAGCTGCTTTTGCAGGCATTCGTCGAAGAAGCGACGATTGTAGAGCCCGGTGAGCTTGTCCTGATGGGCTTGCAGGCGGATCTGGGCAAAGTCCTGGCTGGCGGCATCCATCTCTTCATAGACCTTGGCCAGCTCCAGCATACGGCGGCCGTTGTAGGCGATACCGCCAGAGCGGCTGGCGCGGATCAGCAGGGTGATCTCCCCCAGCATGCGGCGGAAGTAGCGGGACCAGAGCAGGGCCAGCAGCAGATAGAGAATGCAGGCGACGGCAATCATCAACTGCACGTTGATGGAGACGCTGTCGATCACCTGCTGCATGCTGGCGGTGGGCTCGACGCTGAGCAGGATCCAGCGTTGCTCGGGGATGCGGTAGTAGGAGACCATCAGGCCGCTGGCATCATCGAGGAAAAAGCCCTGCGACAGTTGCATCCGGGCCAGCCAGTCGGGGTGAGCGAGGGGTTTGAATACCCGTTCACGATCCGGATGGGCCAGCACCAGTCCGTCATGGTTGAGCAGGATCTGATAGCCATTGCCCAGATGGTGACTCTGATCATGCCGACTGTTTAGCCAGCTGGCGAGGGGGGTGAGCTGGGTATCCAGCGAGAGTACGCCAACCCGCTTGCCGTCAGGATCTTCAATCACCCTGGCCAGCGCCATGGTGAGAGTGCCCAAGGTGTAGTCGTAATAAGGATCAGTCCAGACAATCTGTCCGGGATGGCTGGATGCCAGCAGATACCAGGGGCGGGTTCTGGGATCGAACTTCTCGTCAGCCTGCCAGGAGGGGTGGATCAGCATCTTGCGATGCTCGGTGCCCACGTAGACGTAATCGAGCTCCATCACCTTGTGATAGGCCTGCCACTGTTGCAGGTAGCGCTCTCCGTTAAGGATCTCCGGGCCGCTGAAATCCCGATAATTTACCTGCTGATAAATGAGCGTAAACTGGCGTTTGAGGGTCGCCAGATAGGGTTCGATCAGGGTATGGAAATACTGGGTGTTGCGAGCAATCAGATATTGTTGCTGCTCGTGGCGCAGGGTGCGCTCCATATGCAGGTAGTAGATGCTGCCGAGCAGCAACACAGGGATAAAGAGCAAGAGGAGGCCCAGCCGCATGCGGGTGATCAAAGACCAAGTGTTCTTGGGCTTGGCGGGGGACATGAACAGATCCTTTTCGTCTCGGGTGACACCAGCATATATGATGCTGTGCGGCTCGTCTAAAGGCAGAAAATGAGATGTTTCCGATGCTGAACCACACTCTGCTCTCAATGATTCATTATGGCAGCATAGCGGTGCTGATCCTTGCCCTCTGTGTCGAGTATCTGATCTTTCGGCGCGGCCTGAACATGCTGCGAGTGCGCCGCCTGCTGCTGGCAGATGGGGTGGCGGCGCTGGCGCTCTTCTCCATCTTTGCGACCGGGTGTCTGCTGGCCCTCGAGCATGCCAGCTCGGTGGCAGAGATCTTTGCCCATCCTGCCCACGGCCTCAAGATGGGGCTGTTTCTGCTGATTGTCGGCTCCCTCGTTTATCCCAGCCGCCTCTTCTATCGCTGGCGTCGCGCCCTGCGTCTGGGCAAGGCACCGATGATCTCGATCCAGCAGCACTTCCGGGTGGTGTGGATCCTGCGGGGCAATCTGCTACTGATTGCCCTGTTGGCCGTGTTCACCAAGCCCTCGCTGCTGTAACACTCGCGGTGCTCAAAAGCAGTGCGATGCAACGCGTTGAGAGCGAGAGCGAAGACAAAGAGTGGAGACAAGAGGATAGGGAGGCGGGTATCTTGGATCGGATAACCCGTCACGCGCCGATTTAAGGAAGAATCGCCATGCGCTCCAATCTGATGTTGCTGATGGCTGCCACCATCTGGGGTATGGGCTTTGTCGCCCAGCGCCTCGGGATGGATCACATGGGGCCCTATACCTTCAATGGCCTGCGCTTTCTGCTCGGCGCCCTCTCCCTGTTGCCGCTGCTCTGGTGGCTCAAATCCCGACAACCTGTTGCCGTCGCGGGCGACCATCGCCAACTGCTGATCGGTGGTGTGCTGGCCGGGCTGGTGCTGTTCTGTGCCGCCTCCCTGCAGCAGGTGGGGCTGCTCTATACCACTGCCGCCAAGGCCGGTTTTATCACCGGGCTCTACATCATTCTGGTGCCGGTACTGGGGCTGCTGCTGCGCCACAAGAGTGGCCTCAATATATGGATCGGCGCCATCATCGCGCTGGCTGGTCTCTATGTGTTGAGCGTCACCGACGAGTTCACCATCGGTTTTGGCGATCTGTTGCAGGTGGTCGGTGCCCTGTTCTGGGCTGTGCATCTGCTGCTGGTGGATCACTACTCCAACCGGGTTGCTCCCATCAAGCTCGCCGGGGTGCAGTTCGTGGTCTGCGGTCTGCTCAGCCTCGCCACTGCTTTTGTTATCGAAACCCCGACTGTTAGCGGCGCCGTGGCCGGTTGGCAGGCGCTGCTCTATGCCGGGCTGGTGTCGGTCGGGGTGGGTTATACCCTGCAGGTGGTAGGGCAGCGGGGTGCTCATCCGGCCCACGCCGCCATCATCCTCAGTCTGGAGACCGTCTTTGCCGCCGTGGGTGGCGTGTTGCTGTTGGGTGAGACGCTGGACGAGCGCGCCATTGCCGGTTGCGCCCTGATGCTGGCGGGGATGCTTATCTCTCAGATCCGGCTGCGCTGGTGGTGGAAGTCGCGCCGCGACAAGGTACCGCTGGCCAAGTAAACCGCGCTCTGCCTGCATAACAAAAACGCCCCGACAGTCGGGGCGTTTTTCATGGTGGCGGCTCGGTCAGGGACGCTGATCCAGCTCGCGTTCCAGCTCCATGGCCTTCTGGCGGGCAGGATGGGTATTGAGGCGCTGCCAGTAGGCTTGCAGGTGCGGGAAGTGGGCCAGTTGGCCGCTTTGCGCCAGCAGATCCACTAGGAAGGAGTTCATGATGTCTGCGCCGGAGAGGCGATCCCCCACCAGATAGTGGCGATTTGCCATCACATCGTTGAGGTAGCCCAGCACCTTGGCACACTCCGCCTTGGCGTAGTCCGGCAGGAAGCGCATCGGGCTGCCATCTTTTCGCACGAACATCTCGAGCAGCAGCGGCAATATGCCCGAGCTCTCGGCAAAGTGAAGCCACTGCAGATATTCGGGATACTCCGGGCTATCTGGTGCCGGTGCCAGCCGAACCGGGGCATGGCGGGCGATCAGGTACTCGGTGATGGCCCCCGATTCCGCCAGCACCCGGCCGTCGAACTCGATGACCGGCGACTTGCCGAGAGGGTGAATGGCTTTCAGCTCGGGCGGTGCCAGAAAGGTGGTGGCATCGCGCTGATACGCCTTGATCTCATAGGGCTGGCCCAGCTCTTCGAGCAGCCAGATGATGCGTTGGGATCGGGATTTGTTCAGGTGGTGCAGGACTATCATAACGACCTCGATTCGGTGGCAGGAATGTGTGTACGAACGGGCGAGGGGGGCGGTTCACCGATGGCTAAAAAAGAGCGGGCTGATGCCCGCTCCCTCGATGACTGACTCAGGCCTCCAGCGCCTGATCCAGATCCGCCAATATGTCCTCGATCGCTTCGATCCCCACCGACAGCCGGATCATCTCGGGTTTCACGCCAGCCTTGGCCTGTTCCTCCTCGCTCAACTGGCGATGGGTGGTGGAGGCCGGGTGGCAGGCCAGCGACTTGGCATCGCCGATGTTGACCAGCCGCTTGAAGATCTTCAGCGCATCGTAGAAGCGCACGCCCGCCTCGTAACCATCCTTCAGACCGAACGAGAGGATGGCCGAGGGGCGACCGGCCATGTATTTCTCCGCCAGCAGATAGTGCGGGTGACCCGGCAGACCGGCATAGCTGACCCAGGCCACCTTGGGGTGATGCTTGAGGTGGTTGGCAACCCGCAGGGCGTTATCCACGTGGCGCTCCATGCGCAGGCTCAGGGTCTCCAGCCCCTGCAACAGCAGGAAGGCGTTCATCGGCGCCAGCGCCGCGCCGGTATTGCGCAGCGGTACGGTACGCACCCGACCGATAAAGGCGGCCGGGCCAAAGGCCTCGGTATAGACCACCCCGTGGTAGGAGGGTTCGGGTTTGGTCAGCTGGGGGAAGCGCTCGGCGTGATCCGCCCAGGGGAAGTTGCCCGAGTCGACGATGACGCCACCCAGCGAGTTGCCGTGGCCGCCGACATATTTGGTGAGGCTGTGGACGACTATGTCAGCGCCATGTTCGATGGGTTTACAGAGCACCGGGGTGGCGACCGTGTTGTCGACGATGAGCGGCACACCACGGGCGTGGGCTGCCTTGGCCAGCGCGGCCAGATCGACGATGTTGCCCGCCGGGTTGCCGATGCTCTCGCAGTAGACTGCCTTGGTCTTGTCGTCGATCAGGGCGGCGATGGCTTCGGCGCTGTCATCCTTGGCGAAGCGCACCTCGACCCCGAAACTCGGCAGCATGTGGGCGAACAGGGTGTAGGTGCCGCCATAGAGCTGGGGCGTGGAGACAATGTTGTCACCGGCGGCGGTCAGCGCCTGAATGGCGTAGGTGATGGCGGCGGAACCTGCCGAGACCACCAGCGCGGCGATCCCCCCTTCCAGCGCGGCCATCCGCTGCTCCAGCACATCGTTGGTGGGGTTCATGATGCGGGTGTAGATGTTGCCCGGCACCGCCAGATTGAACAGATCCGCCCCGTGCTGGGCGCTCTCGAACTCGTAGGCCACCGTCTGGTAGATGGGCACGGCGACCGCTTTGGTGGTGGGGTCGTTGGAAAAGCCGTGGTGCAGGGCCAGGGTCGCATCTTTCATCACACACTCCTTGTTGGATGTTGCTTATGGCAGTTATAGATGGATAGACGTCCAATCTATCAGGCCCGTGGCCGATGTAAACAGCAAGATCCGGCAAAGCAATGTCGCCCGCAGGGGATGCGCGTCCCGAGTGGCGGGCAGGCCTGCCGTACTCAGAGGCGACGGCGATACTCCTTGTCATCGATCTGGTTCATATCCCACTGCATCAGGCGGTTGAGCTGCTGCATGGGATCCTCGATGAGCGGCAAGGGGCGCGGCAGGATCCGCTTGAAGTAACGGCGCAAGGTCTGCTGGATCCGGTTCGGTTTGAGGGGGTTGGCGTGGCTCATGATGGTGCTCCTCTGCTGTGGTTCTCACGTTCATCAGCAGTATTGAGCTAAAATGCGGAAGTAAAAACTGATGACTTATAGCAACAGGATTTCCTCTTTTATGCCGACCGGTCGCCTCTACCAGCAATTCCAACGACTCGCCCAGCTGCTTGGCAGCGACGAGCGGGAGATCAGCCTCGCCGAGGTGGCGGATCTGCTCTGCTGCACCCCACGCAACGCCCGTCTGCTGCTGCGGCGGATGCAGGATCAGGGCTGGCTCAGCTGGTCGGCGGAAGCGGGGCGGGGGCGGCGCTCCCGGCTCACCTTGCTCGACAGTCAGGAGAGCCTGACCCGGCGCCGCTTGCGGGATCTGCTCAGTCAGGGCCAGTTGGCGCAGGCGGTGCGGCTGGCCGAAGATCGCCTCGATCTGCTCACTCCGTTGCTGATCGAACAGCTCGGTCAGGCCACCCGCGAGGGGCGCCAGATCCTGCGGGTGCCCTACTACCGGCCGCTGCCACAGTTGCTGCCCACCGGCCCGATGCGCCGCTCCGAAATCCACCTGAGCCGCCAGATCTTCAACGGCCTCACCCGGCGAAATGAGGAAAATGGGGAAATCGAAGGGGATCTTGCCCACCACTGGGAGTGTCTGGGCCCCTGCCACTGGCGCTTCTACCTGCGCCCGGCGGTGCGTTTTCACCACGGCCGCGAGCTGGTGGTGGAAGATGTGATGGAGAGCCTGCTGGCCCTGCGGGATCGCCCGCTGTTCGCCCATCTGGCTCGGCTGGAGAGCCCCTGGCCGCGCACCCTGGATCTCTATCTCGACAGTCCGGATCCCTGGCTGCCCCATCTGCTGGCGGAGCCGGTGGCGACCATTTTGCCGCGAGAGCTCAAGGGGGAGGCGGGCTTTGCCCTGCAACCGGTGGGTACTGGCCCCTACCGGGTGGCCGCCAACGATCCCCTGCATCTTTGCCTTGCGGCGTTTGACGACTACTTCGGCCTGCGCGCCCTGCTCGACGAGATCGACATCTGGATGCTGCCGGAGCTGGCGGAGCGGCTGGAGACCCACCTGCAGCTGGGGCGCGACAGCCCTGAGCTCGGCACCATGCGCGGCGAGTCGGAGCTGGAGTCGGGCTGCTACTTCCTGCTGCAGGACGATCGTTCCGGATCCTTGCAGGATCCCGCCCTGCGCCAGTGGCTCGGCCAGTTGCTCAATCCGGTGGCCCTGATGGGGCGGGTCGCCCCCGAGTTGCAACGGGGCTGGACCAGCGCCCTCGGCCTGCTTCCTCACTGGCGCGAAGCGCTGCCCGCGCCCTTGCCCATACCGGCGCAGTTGCCGACGACCTTGGTGCTTGCCTGCTTCAACCAGCATCTGGAGTTCAACGAGTGCGCCAACGCCATGAGTAGCCTGCTGGCCGAACAGGGGATCAGGCTCGAGGTGCGCACCCTCGACTACGGTCGCTGGGTGAGCGGCGAGGATGAGGATGTGGATCTCTGGCTCGGCACCCTCAACCTCGAACATGCCGGCCCCTTTGCCCCCTACGCCTGGTTGCAGGGCACCCCGTTGCTGCGCAAGGTGTGGGGCAGTCAGCATGAGTTGTGGCAAGGGTTGATGCAGTGGCGGGCCAGTGGTGAGGAGCCCGGCCCCCGCGCCCTGCTGGCAACTGTGCAGCAGCAGAGCTGGTTTGTGCCGTTGTTTCACCACTGGCTGGAGCTGGAGAGCCGGGTCGGCGTGCACGGGGTGCGGATGACGGCGCTCGGCTGGTTCGATTTTCGCAGCGCCTGGCTGCGGCCCGAGCCGCCCCATCAGCCCGCAGAGGCGCCATAGTTCGTCCAATTTCTGTCGCGGCCGACGAGTGCTCCGGGGCCGCTTGCGTGAAAGATTCGTAAATCGGCCGCTGCTGCACAGTTTGTGTCACGCCTCTGTGCCATGCTGTTTCAGGTTATGGACAGCAGAGCAAATGAGGAAAACGATGAGCAACAATTCAGACAGTTCCGCAGGAAAATGCCCGGTCATGCACGGGGGAACCACCTCCGTCGAGACGTCCAGAATGGAGTGGTGGCCGAAGAGCCTCAACCTCGACATTCTTCACCAACACGATACCAAGACCAATCCGCTGGGGGCCGGTTTCAACTATCGGGAAGCCTTGAAGGGGCTCGATATGGCGGCCCTCAAGCAGGATGTGACCGCCCTGATGACCGACAGTCAGGAGTGGTGGCCCGCCGACTGGGGCCACTACGGCGGCCTGATGATCCGCATGGCCTGGCACTCGGCCGGGACTTATCGCATCGCCGATGGCCGCGGCGGCGGTGGCAGCGGCAACCAGCGTTTTGCCCCCCTCAACTCCTGGCCGGATAACGCCAACCTCGACAAGGCCCGTCGCCTGTTGTGGCCCATCAAGAAGAAGTACGGCAACAAGATCAGCTGGGCCGATTTGATTATTCTGGCGGGCACCGTGGCTTATGAGTCCATGGGGCTCAAGACCTTCGGCTTCGCCTTTGGCCGCGAGGATATCTGGCACCCGGAGAAGGATATCTACTGGGGATCTGAGAAAGAGTGGCTGGCGCCCAGCGGCAAGCCGGGCGGTCGTTACTCCGGCGAGCGTGATCTGGAAAACCCGCTGGCGGCGGTGATGATGGGGCTTATCTACGTCAACCCGGAAGGGGTGGATGGCCAGCCCGATCCCCTGAAAACCGCGCAAGATATGCGGGTCACCTTCGCCCGCATGGCGATGGATGACGAAGAGACGGTGGCGCTGACCGCCGGTGGCCACACTGTCGGCAAGGCTCACGGCAACGGCGATGCCAAACAGCTCGGGCCCGAGCCGGAAGGGGCCAGCCTCGAAGAGCAGGGGCTCGGCTGGATCAATCACCACAGCCGCGGCATCGGCCGCAACACAGTGACCAGCGGCATCGAAGGGGCCTGGACCACCCACCCGACCCAATGGGACAACGGCTACTTCGAGCTGCTGTTCAAGTACGACTGGTGGTTGCAAAAATCTCCGGCGGGGGCCCATCAGTGGGAACCGATCAATATCGCCGAAGAGGATATGCCGGTGGATGTGGAGGACCCGTCGATCCGCTGCAAACCCATGATGACGGATGCCGACATGGCGCTCAAATTCGACCCCGAGTACCGCAAGATTGCCGAGCGCTTCCGCGATGACCCGGCGGCCTTCTCCGACGCCTTTGCCCGCGCCTGGTTCAAGCTGACCCACAGGGATATGGGGCCGAAGAGCCGCTATGTCGGCCCCTATGTGCCGACAGAAGATCTGATCTGGCAGGATCCGGTGCCAGCCGGACGTGCCGATTATGACGTGGCGGCGGTGAAGGCCAGGATCGCCGCCAGCGGCCTCTCCATCAGCGAGCGGGTCACTACCGCCTGGGATAGTGCCCGTACCTTCCGAGGCTCCGACAAGCGGGGCGGAGCCAACGGCGCCCGCATCCGGCTGGCGCCCCAGAAGGATTGGCCGGGCAACGAACCGGCGAAGTTGGCGAAGGTGCTGGCGGTCTATGACAAGCTGGCGGCCGAGTGTGGCGTCAGCGTCGCGGATCTCATCGTGCTGGGGGGCAACCTCGCCATCGAGCAGGCTGCCCAGGCCGCCGGAGTGACGGTGAGCGTGCCGTTTGCGCCGGGCCGGGGGGACGCCACTCAGGCCCAGACCGATGTGGCCTCGTTCGAGGTGTTGGAGCCGCTGGCCGATGGCTTCCGCAACTGGCTCAAGCAGGACTATGTGGTGACGGCGGAGGAGTTGCTGCTGGATCGCGCCCAGCTGATGGGGCTCACCGCCTGCGAGATGACGGCGTTGGTCGGCGGGATGCGGGTGCTCGGTACCAACCACGGCGGTACCGGGCACGGGGTCTTTACCGATCGGGTCGGGGTACTCAGCAACGACTTCTTCGTCAACCTGACCGACATGGGCTACCAGTGGCTGCCGAAAGCGAGCAATCTCTACGAGATCCGCGATCGCCGCAGCGGCGGGCTGAAGTGGACGGCCACCCGGGTGGATCTGGTGTTCGGCTCCAACTCGGTGCTGCGCGCTTATGCCGAGGTCTATGCCCAGGATGACAACAAGGAGAAGTTTGTCTGTGACTTCATCACCGCCTGGAACAAGGTGATGAATGCGGATCGCTTCGATCTGTTGGGCTAGTCCCCGAGCCGTTTGGTTATCTGCATCAGCCCCGCACACCCTAGGTGTGTGGGGCTTTTTACTGCCCGCTTTTTTTGCAGAGCACCAAAACTCGCCGCACTGCGACACCTGCTGGCCGTTCGCGCAGGGTCGTGGGCATCCCTGTCCTTGGCCCAGCAGTATCATGTAACATGCTGATCCGCTGATGATGCCCGGCGGCCACCCATTGGCCACTGATGTCCCATGAACGGACAAGGACAGAAACAAAGAGACAAGGAGTCAACTCATGCTGGAAATGCAGATCCAACCCCGCTTTCAGGAGACGGATGCCCTCGGCCATATCAACAATACGGTGCCGGCGGTCTGGTTCGAATCGGCGCGGGATCCCCTGTTCCGGATCTTCTCCCCCGATCTGGATGTGCATAACTGGCATCTGATCATCGCGGGCTATACGGTGCAGTTCAAACGGGAGCTGTTCTACGGCCAGCCGGTCACCATCAAGACCGGCGTGCGCCGCATCGGCACCAGCTCCTTTACGGTCTGGCAGGAGGCCTGGCAGGGCGGCGAACTGGCCGTCACCGCCGAAACGACCCTGATCCATTTTGACTACCGGGCCCGCCAATCCCAGCCCCTGAGCGATGCTCACCGGGAAGGGCTGCGGGCCTGGCTGACAGAGAGTTAACCACGGGCCGGATGGCCCATCACAGGAGTGTTATGTACAACTCAATGCGCAACACAGCGATCGCGCTGACCCTGGGATTCTGCTCCCTCCCTTCTCTGGCCGCTTCTCTCGCCGAGCAGTTTACCCTGATGGAGAAGGGGGCCGAGAGCGCCCTCGATACCCGTCAATTCAGCCATGACGGCGTCGATATCAAGGCCTGGATCGATGGCGCCCCCGTCATCATCGCCGTGCCCATCATGAACGAGCTGGGTAAGCAGGAAGGGGAGAGCCGCTACTACTTCAAGGGCGGCAAGCTGTTCGGGGTCAAAGAGCCCGCCGCCCAGTTCGCCTTTGATGACAGCGGCAAGCTGACCCAATGGCTGGACGAGAAGGGGCAGCCCGCCGAGTTCGTCAGCAAGATGAGCATGCAGCAGCGTCAGGAGTGGCTCACCAAGCGGGCTGCCGAGCTGAGCAAACTGTTTGTGGTGAGCGCGGCCGAACAGAAGGCGGCCAAGGGGGGCGTCAAGCTGAAGGGGGCGGATCTCGCTCACTGGCTCTGCAACGGCAAACTGATGGATCTCGCCCACGGCGACAAGGTGATCTTCGAGCAGGATAAGCTGAAGATTGGCGAGCAGGGGATCGAAGGGGAGGTCTCCCTGCGTCAGGATAAGGGGTGGCAGGAGCTGAGCCTCAAGTGCGAGGTGCAGGGCACCCAAGTGACCCGCCTCACCTGGCAGCCGCTGCCGGGGGCCAACAAGCCGCAATAAGCGCAGTAGCAAGGGGGCCCATCGCGGGCCCCCTTCTCATTCGGTGTGTGGCTCCCCCAGCTTGAGCCGGGTGAGTGCCTCGACCCGGCGCCACTGTCCGGGTTCGAACCAGCGTGCCAGCAGTTCCTGCTGCTGTTCGGCCCGGGCCTCGTTCGGTAGTTGCCTGAGCTCGGCCAGAAAGCCGCTGAGCTGCTCCTCGAACCCTTGCCGGTTCTGCTCCAGCTGGCGCATCCGATCCACCGCTTCCGGCCCCCCCGTCTCCAGCAGCAGAGCCTCCCGTTTGGCCGGGTCCATCTGCGCCAGCTCTTGCAACTCCTCAAGCAGGCGGCTGTTGGCCTCCGCCTCGCGAAACCAGTCCGGTTGCTCCGCCAGCCAGAGATCCAGCTCGCTGGCCAGCTGCGACTTGTCGCTGTCTCTTGCCTCCGCCAGCGCCCTGCGGCGCAGGGTCAGCTGCTCCATCAGTCGATCCTCGGCAAACAGCTGGGCCTGCTCGGCCGGGGTAAAGCTCTGCTGGCGCAGCTGCTCCCGCTCGTCAAACAGGATCTGCAGGCTGGCGAGGGAGATCTCGGTGGGCACTGTCAGGCTGCTCTGGGCGGAGACAAAGGTGCGATAGCGCGCCTGCAGGGCATCGGCGGCCTCCTGCTCGGGATCGTGCGGGTGGCTCTGTGCATGCTGGCTGGCTTGAGCGGGGGATGAGTCTGCCGTCGGTGCCGTGGGCCAGAGCAACACCCCGCCAAGCAGCAGGGTGATGGCGCAGGGTACGACGAGCAGGGTGGCTATCTTCATAGTCCCAGCTCCTTGAGACGGTTGGCATGCTGGCGATAGAGGGTGACCGGATCGGTCTCGAACAGATGGTGGATACCGAAGGACTGGTTCACTTCGTCCAGATGGTTCATCCGGTAGCCGGTGCCGATCACCCTGCCGAGGTGGCTGCTGCAGACCCCGACCAGTCCGTCATTGGGCTCCTTGAAGAAGGCGCCGGTCAGCGCCAGCGCAGGATCCACCGGATCCAGCAGATTGGTCAGGTTGCCGCGTCCGCTCCAGGAGAAGTAGTAGACGCCGTTGCTGGCCTGCATCGGCCCCTCACCGCAATAGCGGCTGGGCAGCCCCTCCGGGTAGCGCTGATTGAACTGGCTGGCCCCCTTGCTGGTGAGGGCATCGAGGGCAGCGACCGGATCTTGCGGTAGCTGGCTCCCGCCCGAGAGCAGTGAAACCATGCCGGAGAGGGCGTGGGCCGCGGCGGCAGCCAGTTTCTCTGCGGCGCTGCCGGGGGCGGCATTGGCCCGCACCAGATCGGCAATCTCTGAGCCGTAGTTGACCCCGCCGACGCTGGTGGCGGAGGCGACCAGCTCGGGGGCGACCGAGGCGACATAGCGGATGGTGGGACCGCCGTGGGAGTGGCCGATGAGGTTGACCTTCTCGGCGCCGGTGGCAGCCAGCAGCAGCTCAACCTGGGCGAGCAGCTGTTCGCCCCGTTGCTCCGAACTGGCGGTGGCCGATACCTGAGCCACGTAGACTTTGGCACCATCCCGGCTCAGGGCCTGGGGAATGCCGTAGAAGTAATCGACCCCGAGTAGCTTGTCGAAACCGAACAGGCCGTGCACCAGCACTATGGGGTAGCGGGTCTGGGTGTATCCGCTGGCGTGTGCCAGCATGGGCAGGGTGCAGAGCAGCACCAGAAGCCATCTCTTCATCATCAGCATCCTTGTTGATTCGTGAGGAACAGATTGTGTGGCGTACTCCATGTTCGCCGGTGCCAGTATGGTGGCTGCTGACGGGAGAGGCTGTGAGGGGGATCGCAACTCGGGATTCAAAAGGGATTCAGGGTGTGGGCGGGGAAGCTGAGCTCCCCGCCCTGCGGCTTATTGCCACGCCACCAGGTGATACTGCTTCTTGCCCCGGCGCAGCAGCAGGTAGCGGCCAAACAGCCGATCAGTAGCGCTCAGCTGTTCATCCTGCTTGATCACACCATTGAGGCTGATGGCCCCCGCCGCCAGCAGCTCGCGGGCGATGCGTTTGGAGTTCGCCAGACCGCAGCTGACCAGCAGGCTGACCAGATCCGTCTCGCCGCTGACGGTGCTGCATGGCATGCCATCCTGCGCCAGCTGGGCCAGATCGCTCTCGCCGAGGCGGGCCACATCGCCGCTAAACAGCAGTTCGCTGATGCGCTGCACTGCCGCCAGCGCCGCCTTGCCGTGTACCAGCTCGGTCAGCTCGTCGGCCAGCACCTGCTGGGCCTGCTTGCGCCCCTGCCGCTTTGCGTCTTCCGCCTCCAGTGCATCAATCTCGCTCAGCGACATAAAGCTGTAGTAGCGCAGGAAGCGGTAGACATCCTCATCCGCGGTGCCGAGCCAGAACTGGTAGAAGGCGTAAGGGGAGGTGAGCGCCGGATCGAGCCAGACCGCGCCACCCTCGGTCTTGCCGAACTTGGTGCCGTCTGCCTTGGTGATGAGGGGCAGGGTCATGCCGTGCACCTGAGCCTGATGGAGGCGACGGGTGAGATCCATGCCGCTGGTGATATTGCCCCACTGGTCGTTGCCGCCAATCTGCAGGGTGCAGCCGAGCCGCTGGTTGAGCACCGCAAAGTCGTAGGATTGCAGCAGAGCGTAGGAGAACTCGGTGAACGAGATGCCCTGATCCGGGCGGGCCAGTCGCTGGCGCACCGATTCCCGCGCCAGCATGGCGTTGACCGAGAAGTGCTTGCCGATATCCCGCAGAAAATCGAGGGCGGACATCTGCCCCATCCAGTCGCCATTGTTGACCAGTTGCGGGGCCGACAGGCCCTCATCGGCGGGCAGCAGCGCCCTGATTTGGGCCGACAGGCTGGTGACCCAAGCCTGCACGGTATCGGCACTGTTGAGGCTGCGCTCGGTCGCCTTGAAGCTGGGATCGCCGATAAGGCCGGTCGCCCCGCCCACCAGTGCCACCGGGGTGTGCCCAGCCAGCTGGAAGCGGCGCAGCATCAAGAGCGGCACCAGATGACCGATATGCAGGCTGCCGGCGGTGGGATCGAACCCGCAATAGACGGTGCGCGGGGTGGCAAGATGATCGGCCAGGGCCGCGTGGTCGGAATTCTGGGCCACAAGGCCGCGCTCGGTCAGCTCATCGAGCAGGTGGGGGTTGATCATGGGTGCTCCAACAACAGGGGGAAAAGCCGTCATCCTCGCCGTTCTGGCTGGTAGCGGATATGTCCCCTGAGGGACAGTTTTGCCACTCTCGTGCTAGCATTCAGTCATAGCGGGGAATCGCTCCCCACCAACGGAAACGTGTCACCATGACCCAGCCATTCACCACTGATGCCTTGACCCGCAGCATGACCGAGGTGGTCGATGCCCTGCACAGCAGCGCCTTTCCGGCGGCGCTGGTGCGGCTGATCCAGCAGCAGGTGGCGTTTGATTGTGCCCTGCTGCTCGGGGTGGGGCAGCGGCCCGTCTACCTCTACGACAACCTCAATCATCAGCGGGCTCTGTTGTTTGACCGCTACCTCACCAGCCACTTCAGTCAGGATCCCTTTATGCAGGCGCTGGAGCAGGGCTTGCCTGCCGGCGTCTGGACCCTGGCGCAGGTCTCCCAAGGGCGGCTCGATCCCGAATATCGCCACCACTTCTATCAGGCCACCGGCTGGCAGGAGGAGGTGGGGCTGATCCTGCCGGTGCGGGATGGACTGACGCTGATGCTGTTTCTGGGGCGGCTCGACAAGCGCAGTACCCTCAGTCGTGACGAGCTGGCGAGGCTGGAGCAGCTGTTCCCGCTGGTGCATTCGCTCTGTCGTCAGCAGTGGCGGCGGAGCCAGCCGCTGTTGGCCCAGAGCACTGCGCTGCCAGACAGCGCCAGCCTCCGGAGTGCGGTGGAGCAGGCTATGGCGAGTGTCGGGGGCGATAGGCTTACCCGGCGCGAGCGGCAGGTGGCGGAGTTGCTGCTGCAGGGGCTGGATACCGAGGCGATTGCCGCGGAGCTCGGGATTGGCAGTGGCACGGTGAAGAATCACCGCAAGCATCTCTATGGCAAACTGCGGCTCGGCTCGCGGGCCGAGCTGTTCAATCTCTTTCTGAACCACCTCATTACGGCGCCGATGGAGGCATCCCCCGTTTCATCGATGGGAGATACAACGAGCCCGCCATAGGGCGGGCCGGGGTTACTCGAGGCGCGGGATGGTGGGAGTGGTTTCGGGCAGGATACTGAGCAACTGGTAGCGCTTCATCAACTGCTTGTATTCATCCCCCTGTTTGACCTTGTCCAGCGCCTGTTGCAGGCGGGCAACCTGTTGCTTGTCTGCCCTCAGGTTGAAGGCGAAGCAGTTATCCTGCTCTTCAATGATCGCGACGGTGACAAAATCCTCGTTGGGGAAACCCAGCTCTTTGGCCTGATGGCGCAGCATCACCTCGTTGCCCGCCACCAGATCGGTGCGTGCCATGATGAGCTGGCGCACCACCTGATCCATGCGCTCTACCGACATCATATTGCCCGGGCTGATCCCGCGGTTGAGCAGCAACTGCTCCCCGACATCTGCCTGCATCACACCAATCTGCAGCTTGGCGAGATCCGCTTTGCTGGCCACTTTGGGGGCATCCTGCTTGCGGCCGACCAGCGCGACCCTGGAGTGGCTGATGGGGCAGACCCAGAGGAAGTGGGGATCCCGCTCCTTGGTGTGCGCCGTGGTAAAGAGCACGGCCTCTTGCTGCTGGGTCAGCAGATACCAGCCGCGGGCCCAGGGCAGAAAGTGGATGGGTTGCTCCGGCTCCCCCATTTCACGCCACATCAGGCGCAGCAACTCGACCGCCAACCCCACAGGCTGACCATTTTTATCCTGGCCATTGAGCGGCATGTTCTGCTCCGAATAGTAGATAAGTGCCGGAGCCGGGAGCGCGATAAACAGGGCGAGAGAAGCGAGAGCAGGGAGCAGACGACGCATGATGCACTCCTTGTGCGGGTAGTTACCTAACAGTCTATGTGGCCTTTTCCATAACGTCATGATCCGGTAGCGGGATAAAAAACAGGCCACCTTGCGGTGGCCTGTCGGTTTATTTGAGCAGGGCTTCCATCTCTGCCTCTGCCTTGGCGCGAGCCTTGGCCTCCGCCGCTCTGGCGGCATCGGCGACGCTCTCTCCGGCCGTATGGGATGCGGCACTGACGGCCTGCCGGGCTGGTTCTGCAACGGCCTTGGTTGCCTCTTGCGTCGCGGTTGCTGCGGCGCTGCTGACGGCTTGCTTGGCCGGAGCGGCAACAGCCTTGGTTGCCTCTTGCGTCGCGGTCGCAGCGGCGCTGCTGACGGCCTGTTTGGCAGGAGAGGTAACAGCCTTGGTGGCTTCTTGGGTCACGGTCGCAGCGGCGCTGCTGACGGCCTGTTTGGCCGGAGCGGCAACGGCTTTGGTGGCTTCCTGTGTCACGGTCGCCGCGGCACTGCTGACGGTCTGTTTGGCTGGAGAGGCAACAGCCTTGGTTACCTCTTGCGTCACGGTCGCAGCGGCGCTGCTGACGGCTTGCTTGGCAGGAGCGGCAACGGCCTTGGTGGCTTCTTGGGTCGCGGCCGCAGCGGCGCTACTGACGGCTTGCTTGGCAGGAACGGTAACGGCCTTGGTGGCTTCTTGCGTCACGGTGGCAGCAGTGCTGCTCACCGCTTGCTTGGCTGGCGCAGTGACAGCGGTGGTTGCACTACGGGTCAGATCGGTCGCACTTTGGCTCACCGTTTGGGTGGCCTGCCCTGTGGCGTTTGCGGCTGCGCCGCTGATAGCCTGGCTGGCGCTGTTGGTCAGCGAGTCGGTGACGCCGCGGGTCACTGTGCCCAGAGCGCTGCCTAGGGAAAAGGGGGAGGTGCCACTCTGGCTAGTTGCCGCACCGCTCAGGGCATTGGCCGCCGGGGTGAGCTGGCTGGTGGGGGTCTGCCAGCTCTGCATGGCGGTTGGCCAGGTCGGTGCCGTGCCCGCCAGATTTTCGCCGAAGGTCAGGGTGGTGCCATCCCCTTTTTGCAGCAATACCGACATCTGGTTGGTTTGCGAGTTCCACACCATCCCCGCCTGCTTGGCGATATCCGGCACGGGCGCATACTCGGAGACCACATAGAAAAGCGGTCCCTCCTGCTGTAACTTGTCGGCAGTCTTGAGCAACTGCATGGTGCTGTCGTAGTTGGGACCAAGGATGGCGGTCATCCGATCCTTGATCAGGGGTTGTTCGAACAGATTGACCTCGTTCGGGTCAAAGCCGACCAGCGGCTTGAGCAGGGCCCACATCAGCTGGCTGGTGGGGCTCATCATCAGCAATGGGGCAACGCAGGCGGACAACATCAGGCTCAGGCAGGCCGCCTGAAGCAACGGCATGATACGCATTGGGATAATATCCAAATAACGATTTGATAAATAAGGTTATATTTTGTCAGGACGTGACAAATTCACCGGAAGTTTGCGCGTGGCAGCGAGAGACTGCCCGCAGGCGCTGGCAGGCTACCATATTGGTTCCACAATGCCAGCAGGCAGTATGATTGTCAGTCAAGTAAACCCCGGGGCTGGTCGATTCTTCGAGAGTGCCCCCCATCGCAACAGGATCCCTCTCATGAAAAATGTACTGCTCTGCCTGCTGGCCTCCCTCTGGCTCGCCCCCGCTCTGGCCGCGTCCAAAACCACTGTGGTGGGCGAGTCTGCCAGTCCCGAGCTGGTGTTGCCGCTGGGCTCATTGCCCGAGCGGGTTTGCTGGTTTGCGGATCAGAAATATTCCGAAGGGGCCCGCATTCTGCAGGGCGATATCTGGCTGGAGTGCGGCCCGCAGAACGACCTCGAGAGCAATGGCGCGCTGGCCTGGCGCTCTCCTGCGGTGGTGTTGCCTGCCACCCGGGAGGCAAAAGATCAGAAGACGATTTCCGTGGGTCAGTGAGGCTTTTCTTGATCCAGCTAAAGACATGGACGTGATCCCTGTCGCATAATGCAGCTCCTTTCTTCTCTTGGCTGGAACCTAAGAAATGGCTCGTCGCTCTTCCAATGCACAACGTCGTCGCAGTAGCTGGTGGTACAAACGCTTGTTGGCAAGGGAGCGCGAAGAGCGCGAAGCGCGTTCCGTAAGGGATTGATACTGCATTAAAAAACGGAGCCTCTGGCTCCGTTTTTGCGTTTGTTACTCTTAGCAGAATAACAACGGGGGCCATCAGGCCCCCGTTTTGTTTTTGCAGATGTTGCCTGCTTGCGGCTTAGCGCTGCAAGGCGGCCAGTGCCAGTTCGACCCGTTTGGCATACTCGGGGTCGGCTTGCTCGAAGTGTTTGAGCTGGGCTGCGACGATGGCGTCATCTTCCACATTGATAAGGGAGCGGGCCAGGTTGGCGGCGAGCCGCGAGCGCTGCCCCTCGTCCATGATGCGGAACAGGTTACCCGGCTGGCTGTAGTAGTCGCTGTCGTAGTCACGGAAGTCGTAGTGCAGGGCGGCCCCTTCCAGACTCAGCGCCGGTTCGTGCTGTTCGCTCGGCTGCTGGGTACCGAAACGGTTCGGCTGATAGTTGGGGCTGGCGCCGCCATTGCTGTCCGCCCGCATGGCACCGTCACGATGGGCACCGTGATGGAACGGGCAGCGCGGGGCGTTGACCGGCAGCAGACCGTGGTTGACGCCAAGGCGATAGCGCTGGGTGTCACCGTAGGAGAAGAGCCGCCCTTGCAACATGCGATCCGGCGAGAAGCCGATACCGGGCACCACGTTGGCCGGGGTAAAGGCGGCCTGCTCCACATGGGCGAAGTAGTTGTCCGGGTTCTGGTTGAGCTCCAGCACGCCCACCGGGATCAGCGGGTAGTCGCTGTGCGGCCACACCTTGGTCAGGTCGAACGGGTGGATGTTGTAAGTCTGGGCTTCGGCCTCCGGCATCACCTGCACATAGACCTTCCAGCGCGGGAAGTCGCCCCGCTCGATGGCATTGAACAGATCCGCCTGACTGGTCTCCCGATCCTGCCCGACGGCGGTGGCGGCCTCTTCATCGGTGTAGAAGCTGTGGCCCTGCTCGGTCTTGAAGTGGAACTTGACCCAGAAGCGCTCGTTGGCGTCGTTGATAAAGCTGAAGGTGTGGCTGCCGTAGCCATTCATCTCCCGCAGGCTCTTGGGGATGCCGCGATCGCTGAACAGTATGGTGACCTGATGCAGGGATTCCGGATGGCGTGACCAGAAGTCCCAGGCGGCGGTAGCGCTGCGCAGGTTGGTGCGCGGATCCCGCTTCTGGGTGTGGATGAAGTCAGGGAATTTCAGCGGATCGCGGATGAAAAAGACCGGGGTGTTGTTACCCACCAGATCCCAGTTGCCCTGCTCGGTATAGAACTTGAGGGCGAAGCCGCGCACATCGCGTTCGGCATCGGCGGCGCCCTTCTCACCGGCTACGGTGGAGAAGCGCAGGAATACAGGAGTCTGCTTGCCGATGGCGCTGAACAGATCGGCCTTGCTGAACTGGCTGATGTCGTGGGTCACGGTAAAGGTGCCGTAGGCGCCCGAGCCCTTAGCGTGAACCACCCGCTCGGGAATGCGCTCGCGGTCGAAGTGGGCGAGTTTCTCCATCAACCAGATATCTTGCATCAGGATGGGGCCGCGCGGGCCGGCGGTGAGGCTGTTGTTGTTGTCGACGACGGGGGCGCCGTTGGCGCTGTGCAGGGTCTTGTCAGTCATGGCTTCTCTCCTTGTTGATATGGGGTCAGCCTACGGATCTGCGCCGTGCTCGGCCAATGGGCCTTTCCTCGCCCTTTGATAGGTAAGACAAATGGGTGCAGGTGGGGGATGTGTAACCGCGCCGGATATTGCATGATGGAGGTTTCGAGAAGGAGCCTCATATGCAGATTACTATCCGTCATGCCGAACCCGCTGATGCCCCCGCCTTACGGGATCTCTACGCCATGCCTAATGCCCAGGCGGGCACTTTGCACCTGCCTATGCCACCCCTTAGCCAGTGGCAGAAGCGGTTGGAGAGCGACAGCGTGGTGGCACTGGTCGCCGACGTTGACGGCCTGCTGGTAGGCCAGCTCTCGCTGCTGGTTGAGCCCAATCCCAGACGCAAGCATGTGGCCGGGATTGGCATGGGAGTGCGGGATGACTGGGCTGGCAAGGGGGTGGGCTCTGCCCTGATGGCTGCGGCGCTGGATCTGGCCGATAACTGGCTCAACCTGCACCGGATTGAGCTGACCGTCTATACCGACAATGAGGCCGCACAGGCGCTTTATCGCAAGTTCGGTTTTACCGAGGAGGGGCGAGCCCGTGACTATGCCTTCCGCCAAGGGCGTTATGTGGATGCGCTCTATATGGCCAGAGTCGCGGGGGGCGCCAGTCGCTAACGGTATGGTCGATTATCAGGCCAGATTGCGCTCGGTGATCCGGGCGCTGGAGCAGAATCCCGATCTCTCCATCGAAACACTGGCAAGCAGTGCCTGCTTGTCTTTCTACCATTTTCACCGGGTGTTTACGGCTGTGGCGGGGGAGACGCCCGGGGAGATGTGTCGTCGTCTGCGCATTCAGCGGGCTGCTTGGCAGCTCTGCTATACCGATGCCAGTGTCACGGCCATTGCGTTGGGGGCGGGGCTCACCAGCTCCCAGGCGTTTGCCAAGGTATTTCGCCGTTACTATGGTTGCACGCCGGGAGAGTTTCGCCGCGACAAGAGCAAGAATAGACACTTGATGAGCAAGGATGGACACGCACTTGTGCAGCCGAATCCTTATGCTGAGGGTCACTCATCAGCAAGGAGCAATACCATGAAAACCATCGAGATGGACGCCCGTACTCTGGCCTATATGCGTGTCACCGGCCCCTATGGCGAGGGGTATGACCCCGTCTGCAGCCAGCTGCATCAGTGGGCCAGCGCCCGCGGTCTGGAAGGTGGGGAGTGGATCTTCATCTATCACGATAACCCCGAGGTGACTCCGCCAGCCCAGTGTCGCACTGACATCGGGGTGACGGTGCCTACGGGGACGGTGGGGATGGGAGCGGTCGAGATCCAGCTTATTCCCGCCGGTCGTTACGCCCAGTCCCGTTATCTTATTACCGACCGCAGTCAGTATGGCCCGCGTTGGCAGGAACATATCGGCGACATCGTTGCTGCCGGGCTGGAGTTTGGCAATGGTCCCTGCTTCGAGCTCTATCACAGCATGAGCGATGATCCGGTGCGGGACGATGTCAGCTTTTGCTCCAGTCTGAAGGGTTAGGGCATAACAAGACGCAAGGGATGGTACAGAGCGTTGCGCAGAAACGAGAGAGCCGGACAGTGTCCGGCTCTTTTGCATCTGGCGGTTTGGCGGCGGTTAGCGCTGGAACCCCTTCTGGGCGAACTTGGGACGGGCGTTCATGATCTGCTCCACCTGCTCGTCGCTCATCTTGCCGCGCGACAACCCCAGCACCTTGTAGGTGAGCAGTGGTCGGGCGGGCAGGGCGATCATCAGGGCGCGGATCTGGTTCTCGTCATCCTTCTCCCGGGTCGGCTTGCCGTAGGCGTAGGTGAGGACGCCGGCATCCATCAGGTTTTTGACGGCGGGCTCGGTGATCGGCAAGTTTATGACGCTTTTACGCTGCAGCACGAACTCGCGCAGCACCGCCTTTTCGTTGAAGTCGAGGAAGCCGATCATCTGGGCCAGCTGGTCCTGCTGACGGCGCGCCTGCCACTCTTCGCAGGCCCACTCCCAGGCGATCAGGAAGCCCTGACTGCAGAAGTAGGAGATGGCGATCAGCATGCCGACCCCCAGCCAGGCCGCATGATCCGCAGCCCACTGGCTGACGGCCCCTTTCATCAGCCCGGCCGGAAACAGCAGAATGATGCTGCAGCAGAGCAACAACCAGACCATCAGCCAGTTGAGGCGGTTCAGTTGATAGAAATGTTGGATCCACCGTTTCATTGTTCATCCTTCCCAAACTGTTGTGGATAGTGAACTACCTACAGCAATCGGTGTGCCAACAGCGCAATGGCGGCGGGGAGGGGGCGCTGGCGAGGTTACATTCCCTTACAACTTATTGAATGAGTTGTAATTAATTTGCCTTGTGAGGCGGCGGTCGAGTTGCTAAAACGTCCCCTCAGTCATTGGGGAGTAGCAACCCGCCCGCATTCCGGGCCGGGCCCATGTCAACACTCTTGGATCCTCGGATCCATGGCATGGGCGGCGATAGGCACTATCGCTCTGCAAGACCTTTGGCCTCGATATGCACGCCAGCCGGGCGAGCCATGTCGGGTCCATCGGTTATCCTGCTCGCCTGGCGGTATCTATTATGTTGATTACCCTGCTGTTATTTCTCGTCTCTGCGGTCACCATCTACCTTGCCTGCGAATATTTCGTCAATGGCATCGAGTGGACCGGCCACCACTTCAAACTCTCCCAAAGTGCCACTGGCTCGCTGTTGGCAGCGCTAGGCACGGCACTGCCCGAGTGCATCGTGACCCTCACCGCCCTGCTGATGGGCAACACGACCGCCCAGCAAGAGATTGGCATCGGTGCCGCCCTCGGCGGGCCGCTGGTGTTGGCGACCATCGGCTACGCGGCGGTCGGCCTCACCCTGCTGCTTTGCATGGGGCGTACCGAACGGGCCATCGATGGCGAGGTGCAGCGCGAGATTGGCCGGGATCAGCGCTGGTTTATCGGCATCTTTCTGGTGGCGACCGCGCTGGGGCTGGTCGCCTTCACCGGCAAGAGCTGGCTGGCCCCGCTCTTCCTGCTGGTCTACCTCGTCTATGTAAGGCGTGAGCTGAAACAGAGTGACAGCCACGAAGTCGAGCTGCCGGAGCCCCTCAAATTGGCACCCGATGCGGGGATCCCGCCCCTTGGCAAGGTACTGCTGCAGACGCTGGGTGCGTTGGTGGTGGTGGCGCTGGCGGCTCAGCTGTTTGTTCATCAGCTGGAGAGCGTGGGCGAGCTGTTTGGCCTCTCGCCGGTGCTGGCGGCCCTGCTGCTGAGCCCGGTGGCGACCGAGATGCCGGAACTGATGAACGTGCTGATCTGGGTGCGGCAGGGCAAGAACCGGCTGGCGCTGGCCAATATCTCCGGGGCCATGATGATCCAGGGCACCATCCCCAAGGCGTTCTGTCTGCTGTTTACCCCCTGGCTGCTGGATGGCGCCATGATGGCCTCCTCGCTGGTGACGTTGCTGGCGGTCGGGTTGCTCTGGTGGGGGTTCAGAAAGGGAACCATGACCGCCGGACGGCTGGCGCGGGTTGGTCTGCTCTATCTCGGTTTTTGCGGCTGGTTGCTGATGAGCTGAAGCGGGGAGCGCGGATATGAAAAAGCCCCCTTGGCAGGGGGCTTTGTTGTATCGGTTGGAGCGGTGCTTACAGCGCGGCGATCTCGGCCTGCTGGGCTTCCAGCTTGGTCAGCTGGAGACGGTAATCTTCCAGCTTCTCGCGTTCTTTGGCGATGACCGCTTCCGGTGCTTTGGCGACGAAGGCTTCGTTGCCGAGTTTGCCTTCGATACGGCCGCACTCGCCCACCAGACGGGCAACCTCTTTGGCCAGACGGGCCAGTTCGGCATCCTTGTCGATGAGACCGGCCATCGGGATCATCAGCTCGGTGGCACCGATCAGCTTCTTCACTGACAGCGGTGCGGTTTCACCTTCGCTAAGTACGCGGATGGACTCCAGACGGGCCAGCGACTTGAGGAAGGCTTCGTTGTCGGCGGCACGCTGGGCATCCTTGGCATCGCACTGGAGCAGCACGTTGAGGGGCACGCTCGGGGCCACGTTCATCTCGGCGCGGATGTTGCGGATGCTGACGATGAACTCCTTCACCCACTCCTGATCCGCCATCGCGGCTTCGTCCACCTTGGCGGCATCGAACTCCGGGAAGGCCTGAATCATGATGGTGTCGGCGTGTACGCCAGCCAGCGGGGCGACCGATTTCCAGATGGTCTCGGTGATGAACGGGATGATCGGGTGCGCCAGACGCAGCAGGGTTTCGAGCACAGTCACGAGGGTGTGGCGGGCAGCGCGCTGCTCGGCCTCGGAACCCTTGGTCAGTACCGGCTTGGTCAGCTCCAGATACCAGTCACAGAACTGGTTCCAGATAAATTCGTACAGCACGCCAGCCGCGATGTCGAAGCGGTAGGTATCGAGGGCGGTACGGAAGTCACGGATGGCCACTTGCAGCTGAGACTGGATCCAGCGATCCGCCAGACTGAACTGCATCTCGCCGCCGTTGAAGCCGCAATCCTGATCTTCGGTGTTCATCAGCACATAGCGGGAGGCGTTCCACAGCTTGTTGCAGAAGTTGTTGTAGCCGTCCAGGCGCTTCATGTCCCAGTTGATGTCACGACCGGTAGAGGCCAGCGCGGCCAGAGTGAAGCGCAGGGCGTCGGTACCGTGGGCATCGATCCCTTCCGGGAATTGCTTGGCGGTACGCTTGGCGATCTTCTCGGCCATCTGCGGCTGCATCATGTTGCCTGTGCGCTTCTCCAGCAGGTCTTCCAGCGAGATACCGTCGATCATGTCGAGCGGGTCCAGCACGTTGCCCTTGGACTTGGACATCTTCTGGCCCTCTTCGTCACGGATAAGACCGGTGATGTAGACGGTCTTGAACGGGACTTGCGGCTGGCCGTTTTCGTCCTTGATGAAGTGCATGGTCATCATGATCATGCGGGCAATCCAGAAGAAGATGATGT